>Ga0153933_1000045_pt1 | contig 71367 bp, 64 predicted proteins | sample TSNJ017MetaG_FD_102275 | JGI IMG/M metagenome (GOLD analysis project Ga0153933, IMG submission 102275) | Attine ant fungus gardens microbial communities from New Jersey, USA - TSNJ017 MetaG | ecosystem: Host-associated > Fungi > Mycelium > Unclassified | place: USA: New Jersey, Wharton State...
CATGTCGGCACCTCCATCCAAACCGAAGTGCCGACATAGGAATCACATGGATTGCCGATTCTGGAATCCCAAGCTTAGCGCCCGAGTCAATCTGTCGCATCAGATGCGTGCATGCCCTAAGGCTTTCGCCGGGACGACGAGGGAGAGATTCGCTGCATCCCCGTCATCCTGAGGAGCGCGCCCTTGGGCGCGCGTCTCGAAGGATGGGTAACGATCGATGCTCTTTCGTCATCCGTTCGATCGACGGATGACGGTGTTCTTGGCTCATCCTTCGAGACGCGCGCGTTGCGCGCTCCTCAGGATGACGGCACGGCAAATCAAGCCGCGATGATTTCCTGGCGCTGCTCGCCCAGGCCCTCGATGCCGAGCGTGACGACGTCCCCGACATTGAGGAACTGCGGCGGCTTCATGCCGAGGCCGACGCCGGGCGGGGTGCCCGTGGTGATGATGTCGCCGGGCAGCAGCGTCATGAACTCCGAGACATAGGAGATGCATTTCGCCATCGAGAAGATCATGGTCTTGGTCGAGCCGGTCTGGCGGCGCTGGCCGTTGACGTCGAGCCACATCGAGAGATCCTGCACGTCCTTGATCTCGTCCTTGGTGACGAGCCACGGGCCGACCGGGCCGAACGTGTCGTGCGATTTGCCCTTGGTCCACTGTCCGAGGCGCTCGGCCTGGAAATAGCGCTCGGAGACGTCGTTGCAGACGCAATAGCCGGCGACATAATTCAGCGCATCGGCTTCCGAGACATATTTGGCGCGGGTGCCGATGATCGCGGCGATCTCGACTTCCCAGTCCAGCTTGGTCGAGCCCCGCGGCTTCTCGGTCGCATCGTTCGGACCGCACAGCGACGTGCTCGCCTTCTGGAAGATGATCGGTTCAGTCGGGATCTGCGCGCCGGTTTCCTTGGCGTGGTCGGAGTAGTTCAGGCCGATCGCGATGAATTTGGAGATGCCGGTGACGGGCGCGCCGAAGCGCGGCTTGCCGGACACGGCAGGCAGGGAGGCGGGATCGAGGGCTGCGAGCTTCTTCAGGAACTCCGGCGCGTAGGCCTCGCCGGTGAGGTCCTTCACATGGGCCGAGAGGTCGCGGAGCTGGCCGGATTTATCCACCAGGCCGGGCTTTTCCGCACCCTTTTCGCCATAACGAACAAGCTTCATGTTGATCACTCCCTGCGGGGTTTTCGAGGATTGTTACTGGTATACCTCGGCACGCTTCATGGAACAGCGCGGCGGGAAATTCAATGGCCCAGAGCCCGTTGCATTGCAGCCAAGCCTTATTTCACGGCTGTTTCGGCCCAATCATTCCAGCGCGATGAATTTGAAGGCATCGCCGTCGCGCCGGATGTGGCCGGCACTGAAATGCCCACCGATCACCAATGTCGGCGTGTCGGCGAAGCGGGAGAACAGCTCGCGCCGGCTCACGGCAGACTGCTTCGGGTCGGAATCCACCGTCGCGGACCAGTCGAGGTGAGCCATCTGGCAGGGATGATGGGCGACATCGCCGGTCAACAGGGCTTGCTGCCCATCGGAGGCGATATGGATGCTCATATGGCCCGGGCTGTGGCCGGGGGTCGGAATCAGCGTGATCTCGTCGGTCAGCCTGATATCATCAGGCACCAGCTCGGCCTTGCCGGCATCGACGACGGGCTTCACGGAATCGGCGAACACGGCGGCATGTGCCGGCTCACTGCTGTGATCGCGCCAGTACTCGTATTCCGTCTTGCCGAATACGTAACGCGCGTTGGCGAAGGTCGGCATCCATCGGCCGCCGACGAGCCTGGTGTTCCAGCCGACATGGTCGACATGCAGATGCGTGCACAGCACGGTGTCGATGCTGTCGGGCGCAAAGCCGGCCGCGGTCAGATTTTCGAGGAACGGTTCGTTGCGGTTGTTCCAGGTCGGCACGTTGCGGCCCTGCTTGTCGTTGCCGAGCCCGGTGTCGACGATGATGCGATGGCCTGGTGTCTCCACCAGCAGCGAGTGGATCGACATTTTCAGCCGGCCCTCCTGATCTGCAAAATGCGGGGTCAGCCAGGGCAGGCCCAGGATCTCCTCGCGGCCCGCCCGCGGCAGGATGAATCGCGTGCCGCCGACGGTCTCCAGCTCGACGACCTTGGTGATCCTCACTCTGCCCACGGTCCAGTGCATCCGGCATCTCCCTTATTTCGAGCTCGTCTGTTGCCGAACATGCGAGTTTCCGCGCAGCGGTGCAATGGATCGAGTCATCGCGCCCGATCGCGCGACGCAAAGCGGAATGCGATCCAGGTGCGGCCAGGGCGCGTGCACGATTTCGGAATAATGGAATAATGCTGCTGATTTGCCCGACGTGTCAAGCTGTCATGTCGAACGCCGGCGGCCGGCTACTTTGCATGGGGTTGTTTTTCGACACTTGGCAGCGCGCTCCTGCCGGGGTGGCTGCCGCTCGTCCCAACCCTCTCCCCGTAGGAATGGGGAGAGGGGAAACTAACGTGCGCAGTCGACGATCACGGTGCCGATCTTGTCGCCCTTCTCGACGGCAAGATGGGCCGCGGCGGTGTCGGCCAGCGCGAATTGGCCGGCGATATTGTGCACGCGGGTGCCCGATGCGAGCCATTTGGTGATGTCGTCCTGCGCCGCGGCGAGCAACGGCGGCGGCAGTGCGAACAGCACCAGCGACCGCACCGTGATGCATTTCTCCATCAGCTCGCGCATCGGCACCGTCGGTGTGCGGTTGCCGTTGGTGGCGTAGACCGCAATGGTCGAGTTGTGCGCCATCAGCTTCAGCGTGGTCGCGAGGTTGCCGCCGAAATCGACGTCGACGACGCGATCGACGCCGCGCTTCTCGGTGAAGGCCATCACCTTTGCCACCACGTCGTCAGTGCGGTAGTTGACGACGAAGTCGGCGCCGGCGAGCCGCGCCTCCATGTCCTTGACCTCCGAACTCACCGTCGCGATGACGCGCGCGCCGCCCCACTTCGCCAGTTGCACCGCATAGTGGCCGACCGCGCCGGCGCCGCCGGTCACGAGCACCGTCTGCCCCGCGATCGGTCCGTCCGCAAACAGCGCGCACCACGCGGTCATGCAGGGAATGCCGAGCGTCGCGCCAGCGGCAAACGACACGTCGTCGGGCAGCGGCGTCACCAGATAGTCGGCGAGCGCGATATATTCGGCCGCCGTGCCGAAGGCGCGGCCGTTGCGCTGGCCGTTGAACAGCCAGACGCGGTCGCCGATGGCAAAGCGCGTCACGCCTTCGCCGATCTGATCGACGATGCCGGCGCCGTCGCTGTTCGGGATCACGCGCGGAAAATCCATCGCGCGATAATTGCCGCTGCGCCGGCCGACATCGGCCGGATTGACGCCGGAGGCTTCGAGGCGGATGCGGACCTCGCCGGCGGCAGCGTCCGGCGTCGGCATCTCGCCGACGGTGAGCACCGTCGGCGCCGCGCCGGTCCGCTCGTACCAGACCGCCTTCACAACGTGCCCGGGAAGGCGCCGCCGTCGAGCAGGATGTTCTGCCCGGTGATGAAGCCGGCCTTGTCGCCGCACAGGAAGGCGCAGGCGTAGCCGAACTCGTCCGGATGGCCGAAGCGGCCGGCGGGATTCTGCTTGGCGCGCTCGGCCAGGATCTGCTCGACCGGTACGCCGCGCTTTTCAGCTTCGGCCTTGCCGGTGCCGCGCAGCCGGTCGGTCTCGAACGGGCCCGGCAACAGTCCGTTGATGGTGACGTTGTTGATCACGGTCTTACGCGACAGGCCGGCGACGAAGCCGGTGAGGCCGGCGCGCGCGCCGTTGGAGAGGCCCAGGATCTCGATCGGCGCCTTCACGGCGGCGGAGGTGATGTTGACGATGCGGCCGAACTTGCGCGCCATCATGCCGTCGACGGTGGCCTTGATCAGCTCGATCGGGGTCAGCATGTTGGCGTCGATCGCCTTGATCCAGTCGTCGCGGGTCCAGTTGCGGAAATCGCCGGGCGGCGGGCCGCCGGCATTGTTGACCAGGATGTCCGGATCGGGGCAGGCCTTCAGCACCGCTTCGCGGCTCGCTGGCGTCGTGATGTCGCCGACAATCTCGGTGACGGTCAGGTGAGGATGCGCCTTGCGAATCTCCTCGGCGGTCTGCTTCAGCGCCTCGGCGCCGCGCGCGGTCAGCGTGACATGGACGCCTTCATTGGCGAGCGCGATCGCGCAGGCGCGGCCCAGTCCCTTGCTCGATGCGCAGACGATGGCACGGCGGCCCTTGATTCCGAGATCCACTGTTTCACTCCCTGTGATGTCTGGAAAAGTTGGATGGGCTCATTCTAGCCAAGCTCTGCGCTTCCGGTAAGGGATGTGCGATGCATATGTGCATGCCCGGCAATACGGAGGCTAGATACGCCGCTCGCGTCGCAGCCGCTCGATCGTCATGGTGACGTCTGATGGCAGCGCGCGGAAGCCGGATTGGCCGACCGCGGAGAACAGCGGCCGCAGCCGCGATCCGTTGAGGAACTGGGGCTGCCTCGCCAGCGGCACCAGCTGGTCGAACACCAGCACCAGGGTGGTCACCACGAGGCCGGCCCTGACCGCCCCGAGCAGCGCGCCGCCGAGCCGGTCGCCGAGCCCGATCCCGGACCCGATGGTGTCGTCGAGCATCACGCGCGCCGTCTTCCCGAGCACGACGCCGATCACGAGGAAGAGCGCGAACAGCAGCACCCCGTTGGGCGGAAAGGGCGAGGCCGGCAGATCCGCGACGCGTGGCCCGATCAGCGTCATCGCGGCAACCGCAAGCGGCATCGCGACCAGATACGCCAGGATCGTGACCGCGCTGCGCAGCAGGCCGGTGCTGAAACCGGCCACGATGGCGACGAGGAAGCCGGCACAGACGACGGCATCGAATGTGTTCATGGATGGGACCAACTCGTCATCGCCGGGCATGCCCCGGCAATCCATCCCTTTCTGAAGGGGGATGGATGCGCGGGTCAAGCCCGCGCATGACGATCTGATTGGCGTCTGCGCGCACTCACCCTCACCGCATCTCCGCCCTGATCATGTCCGCGGCCTTCTCGCCGATCATGATGGTCGGCGCATTGGTGTTGCCGCCGATCAAAGTCGGCATGATCGAGGCGTCGACCACGCGCAAGCCGTCGAGGCCGTGGACCCGCAGCTGCGGATCGACCACGGCGAGCGGGTCGTTCGTGCCCATCTTGCAGGTGCCGACAGGGTGATAGACCGTGTCGGAGCGCGCCCGCAGGATGTTGCGGATATCGTCGTCGGTGCTGATGTCAGCGGTGAACATGTCCTTCCGCTGCAGCGCGCGCAGCGCCGGCGTGTCGAGCAGCCGCTTCGTCGCCTTGAAGCCGGCGACCATGGTTTCGACGTCGCTGTCCTCGCCGAAGAAGTTCGGATCGATCGCGGGTGCCGCCAGCGGATCGGCACTGGTCAGCCAGACGCTGCCGCGGCTTGCCGGGCGCAGCAGGCAGACATGGCAGGAGAAACCGGTGCCCCAGCGCGGCTTGCGGCCGTGGTCTTCCACCATGGCCATGCAGAAATGCAACTGGATGTCCGGAAGATCGAGGTCGGGCCGCGTCTTCAGGAAGCCGCCGCATTCGGCGACATTCGAGGTCATCGGGCCGCGCCGCTCGCGCCGGTATTGCCCGATGCCCTTGATGATCCGCCCGATGCCGCCCCACGACAACCCCGAGAAGTAAGGTGCATCGGAGGCAAAGCCGAACACGAAATCAGGATGATCCTGCAGGCTCTGCCCGACACCCGGCAGATCGTGCACGCTGGCAATGCCGTGCCTGGAAAGTGCGCCGGCATCACCGACGCCCGACAGCATCAACAGCTGCGGCGACTGGAATGCGCCGGCCGAGACGATGACCTCGCGCCGCGCGCGCAGCACCTTCTTCTCCTTGCCCTGCATGTATTCGACGCCGACGGCGCGCTTGCCCTCGAAGATGATGCGGGTCGCCTGTGCCAGTGTCTCGACGCGCAGATTGGGCCGGCGGCCCATATGGGGATGGATATAGCCGCGCGCTGCGCTCCAGCGCTCGCCATTCTTCTGGGTCACCTGGTAGATGCCGAGCCCTTCCTGCTCGGCGCCGTTGAAATCGTCGCGGATGCGGAACTGTGCCTCGCGTGCGCCCTGCAGGAACATCTCCTTGACGGGATTGTCGGATTGCAGACCCGTGACGTTGAGCGGGCCGCCCTTGCCGTGATACTCGCCGTCGAGCTCGGTATTGTTCTCCGAGCGCTTGAAGTAGGGCAGGACGTCGGCGTAGCTCCAGCCGGTGTTGCCGAGCGAAGCCCAGTGATCATAGTCGGCGCGGTGGCCGCGGATATAGACCATGGCGTTGATCGCGCTTGAGCCGCCGAGCCCCTTGCCGCGCGGCTGATAGCCGATGCGGCCGTTCAGGCCCTTCTGCGGCACCGTGTCGAACGCCCAGTTGTTGAGCTTGCTGGAGAGCATCAGGATGATGGCGCCCGGCGTGGTGACCACCCAATTGTCATTCTTGCCGCCGGCATCGAGCAACGCCACCGACGTATTCGCATCCTCCGACAGCCGTCCAGCCACTGCACAGCCGCCGGATCCACCGCCCACCACCACGAAATCGAATGTATCAGTCATGTTTCCCCCTTTTATTGTCATTCCGGGGCGTCCGAAGGACGAACCCGGAATCCATCTAGCCGCGGTTGATGCGGGTCAATGGATTCCGGGCTCGATGCTTCGCATCGCCCCGGAATGACCGTTACGACAAAAACCTCATCAGCTTCTCCAGCCGCGCGATCTTCGCCCCGTAAGGCGGGTAGAGATCGGCCAGCCGGTTGAAGCGCGAGCGATAGAACACCGGCTTCAGTTTCGTCAGCGTCCTGAAGCCCCATTCGCCGTGATAGGCGCCGGTGCCGGAAGCGCCGACGCCCCCCATCGGCTGATTGGCTTGCGCGAAGTGGAACAGGCAATCGTTGACGGTGACGCCGCCGGACACCGTGCGTGCCAGCACCTCGTCGCGCGCTTTGGTATCGGTGCCGAACCAGTACAGCGCCAGTGGCCGGTCGCGCTTGTTGATGAAGCTGATCGGATCGGCCGGATCGCGATAGCCGATGATCGGCAGCAGCGGCCCAAAGATCTCCTCCTGCATGACGGCCATGTCCGGCGTCGCATCGACGATCACGGTCGGCGGAAACTTGCGCTTGTCCTTCCAATCGGGATCGTTCGGCGCGGCCGGCTGCAGGATCCTGGCGCCCTTCGCGGCGGCGTCGGCGACCAGCGCCTCGAGCCGCGCGTAATGCCGGTCGGAGACGACAGAGGTGTAATCGGGATTGGCCGGATCGGTGCCGAACATGTGCTGGATATGGCCGTTGAGCCGCATCGCGAATGGCTGCACCGCCGCCTCCGGCACCAGCGCATAGTCGGGCGCGATGCAGGTCTGGCCGGCATTGAGCAGCTTGCCATAGGCGATGCGCTGCGCCGCCTCGTCGATATCGGCGGAGCGATCGATGATCGCGGGCGACTTGCCGCCGAGTTCGAGCGTCACCGGCGTCAGATTGCGGCCGGCTGCCTCCGCGACCAGGCGTCCGACGCGGGTCGAGCCGGTGAAGATCAGGTGATCGAACGGCAGCGCGGCAAAGGCTTTTGCGATGTCGTCGTCGATGTCGGTCACCGCGAGCTCGATGACGTCGAACTTCCGCTCGATCACCTCAATCAGCAATTCGGCGAAGCGCGGCGCCAGCTCGCTCGGCTTGATGATGGCGCGGTTGCCGGCCGCGATCGCCGCGACCGCGGGCGCCAGGGTCAGCTGCAGCGGGTAATTCCAGGGCGCGATGATCCCGACCACGCCGAGCGGCTGCGGGATCAGCCGGTTGCGGGCAGGCGCGAATTGCACCGTGGTCGCGATCCTCTCGGGCGCCATCCAGCGCTTGAGATGCTTGGCGGCGTGCTTGATCTCGGCGAGCACCAGCATGGTCTCGGCGATCACGGTCTCGACGGTTGAGCGGTGGCCGAAATCGGCCGAGATCGCCGCCTCGAACCGCGCCTCGTTCTCGGTGACGGCGGCGCGCAGGCGGCGGAGCCGATCCAGCCGCGCCTGCAAGCTCGGCGCGGGCTCGCTCCGCGACAATTCGATCTGGCGCGCGAAGGTCTCTTCGAGCGCGTGCAGCCCCGGACTCTTCAATGGCCGGTCCATGGCATTTCCCCTCGGATGACGTTTCCTTGACGGATTTTGTTGGCGCCAACCTCTGCTTTTGCGCGGTTTCTGGCAAGGGCCGGTTCCGGTTACCGATTCCGGCCGATTTTGGCGTCACAAAAACCTCAAAAACCTCCCCACGGGGCTTTCCAAACCGGGCACACGTTGATACATACGCCCCGCACCCGATGGCTTCGGCCCGGGTCGCCTTCTCAGGAAGCCCTCCGGACGGATCGATCGGCGCCGTTAGACGCGTTGGCCGACCGCCTCAGGCTCTCTTTCTGCAAGGCATGCAACGGTTTAACGCGGGGTGGAGCAGCCCGGTAGCTCGTCAGGCTCATAACCTGAAGGTCATAGGTTCAAATCCTATCCCCGCAACCAAACAAGCCTCTGATTTGAAGGGGTTTTAGAACGCCGCCCTCCGGGGCGGCTTTCTTGTTTCTAGGGGCGATCTCCCCAACGAAGCTTTGGTGCGACGAGTTGCAATATGTATTCTCGTCGTGCCGACTGGAGATTGGCATGCACACGGAGATCGAAAGACACCGGCATGCACTGACGGAGCTGTGTCAGCGCTACGGCGTGGTGCGGCTCGACTTGTTCGGCTCCGCCGCACGCAGCGCCGATTTCGATCCGGCGAGAAGCGATGCGGATTTCCTCGTCACGTTCGATGCGCAAAGCGGCTTGTCGGCGGCCGACCAGTTTCTCGGCTTTTCCGAGGAGTTGCAGCGGCTGCTCGGACGGACCGTCGATCTCGTGGAAGCCTCGGCCCTCAAGAACCCCTACCTGCGCGCAACGATCGAGCGGTCGAAAGAGCTGATCTATGCAGCGTGATCCGCGCGCCTTCCTGTGGGACGTGCAGCAGGCGCTCGCGGCGATCAACGAGTTCACTGCGGGCCTCGATGCCGAAGGCTATCGGGCGAGTGCGCTGATTCGTTCGGCAGTGGAACGGCAATTCGAGATCATCGGCGAGGCGTTGAACCGGCTGTCGAAGGAGGCGCCGGACCTCGCCAGCCGCGTGCCCGACATCCGGAGGATCGTGGGCTTTCGCAATCTGCTGATCCACGGCTATGCGGTGATCGACGACGGACGGGTGTGGGAGATCGTCACAACCATGCTGCCGCCCCTGCATGCGATCACGACGGCGCCGCTGGCTGAGTTGGGGCCGCCGCAAGGGTGAGTGGCCGCGGATTGAGTGTGCTGCAATGAATTGCGTTCGGTGGCCTCGGCTAGAACGTCAAATTCGGGAGAGCGCTTACATGAAGATGCCGCAGCGCCCCGGGTTTCCGCCAACCACCCCCGTCTTGATATTTTCGAACTGGAGACGCTTTCTCTTGCAGGAGAAGCCTGCGAGAGTGGGTCCGAAAAGCAAAAGCGTGTCGCTCGGGTCGAAAAGGGCGTGGCTGATACATTCGCCGCTGCCGTCCGCCATCTCGGCGAGAATGCGGCTCGCGAGCTGTTCACACGGGTTATGGCACCGGCCGAAACGAGGTCCAGGTAAGACGCTCGCACCCGATCGAAAGTGGCGCCTGCTCAAGGAATATGACGCCCGACCTGAAGGCGAGTCGGTCGCGGCTCTTGCGAAACGACTTCGAGCCGAAGGCACAAAGTTGGGTGCTACCCAGGATGCGATCGAATTTGCTATTCGCGAAGCGGTGAAGGACCGAAAGCAGCGCGAACGGGCTGCTGCAATTGAAGCGCGGCGTTGGCGAATGGCTACGCGCGGGGAAAAGAGCCTCTTAACGATCGCCAGCGGCAAGAAATAGCCCTCCGCCCTTTTCTTGCTCCCGCCTGTTTAGAGCAACGCGTTAACATGCGGACAGCGACCACGAAGTGATAGACACGTTATAATTTATCGAGGTCGACGCTCTCTTTACGCGGAGGCCCTATGGCAGACCACCTGGCAATCGATATCTTCGGCGTGCTGCATGGCGCGGCAGATGGCAAACTTGCGATCGGCGTGCTTGCCTTAGTTGCACTCACTGCCACCAAGGCCATTTGGTGGCGTTAGGACAAGAATAACCTCGTAGTCTTATTGAATTATTTGAAGCGTCTACAACGCCCTCAAATCACCTCCGCCAGCGAATGCCCCTGCAGCTCGATCGTCAGCCCCTGCATGCCGAGGTCGTTGATCTCGCCGCCCATCGCTTTCAGGCTTTCTTCGCGGATCAGGGACATCAGGCCGCGGCGCAGCGCTAAAAATTCCGACGACATCATCATCGATTGCTGCCGCGGGCGTTCGAGCGGGATCGGGATTTCCGCCTTGATCGAGCCGGGGCGCGCGGTCATGCAGTAGACGCGGTCCGACAGGAAGATCGCCTCGTCGATGTCGTGGGTGACGAACAGCACCGAGATCTTCAGCCGCTGCCACATGTTGGTGAGGATCTGCTGCATGATCACGCGGGTCTGCGCGTCCAGTGCGCCGAAGGGCTCGTCGAGCAGCAGCACTTTTGGTCCCGTCGCCAGCGCACGCACGATGCCGACGCGCTGCTTCATGCCGCCGGACAGCCGCTCCGGATAGTGCTTCTCGAACGCCTCGAGCCCGGCGAGCCCGAGCAGCGTGCGTGCCGCGCGCTCGCGCTGCGAGCGCGGCATGCCGCGCATCTTGAGGCCGAACTCGACATTCTCCCGCACCGTCTTCCAGGGAAACAGCGAATATTGTTGGAACACCATGCCGCGCTCGGCGCTCGGGCCATTCACGGGCTCGCCATCGACGGTGACGATGCCGGTGGTGGGCTTGAGAAAGCCGGCGACTGCGTTGAGCAGCGTCGACTTGCCGCAGCCGGAGGGGCCGACGATCGAGACGAACTCACCCGGATTGACGTGGATGTGGGTATCGGTGACGGCCTGCACCGCGCCGTCGATGCTCTCATAGCTGAGGGAGAAATTATCGACCTCGATGTGACCCTGCGGCGGCTTGGTTCTGATGTCGTTCATTTCGACCTCCATGGCATCACCAGCCGGCCGACACCCCGGATCAGCAGGCTCGATCCGAGACCGAGCACACCGATCGCGATCATGCCGAGCGCGATGTCGGCATACTGGACCAGCGAATAGGCTTCCCAGGTGAAGTAGCCGATGCCGTACTGTCCGGAGATCATCTCGGCGGCGATCAGGGACACCCATGCGACGCCCATGCCGACGGTGAGCCCGGTGAAGATGTGCGGCAGCGAGGCGGGGAAGTACACCTCGCGGAAAATCGAGCGCTCGCGGGCGCCGAGACATTGCGCCGCACGCACCAGCACCGGATCGACCAGTGACACGCCGTGCAGCGTGTTGACCAGGATCGGGAAGAACGAGCCGAGGAAGGTGATGAAGACGATGCTCTGCTCGTTGGTCGGCCACAGCATGATCGCCATCGGCACCCAGGCGATCGCCGGGATCGGGCGCAGCACTTCCGCGACCGGGAAAACCACCTCATGCACCAGCTTGAAGCGGCCCATGATCAGTCCGAGCGGCACGCCGACGATGGCCGCCAACGAAAAGCCGACGAAGATGCGCCGGCAGCTCAGCAGCAGGTGCATCAGGAATTTGGGATCGTGGATCGCCTTGGTGAAGCTCGCATAGACCTCGAGCGGCGTCGGCACGTTGATGAAACGCACGAAGAAGACGACCCGATAGGTCGTGAGCAGATGCCAGACCACCAGGAACGCGGCGAGCGAGAGCGTGCCGATCGCAAGCGCGCGCAACCGATCCCGATTGAGCCGATACCAGCGCGCGGTCAGCGTGCCGAATGACGGTGCCGGCGTCTGGGGCTTGGCGGGCACGGTCTCGCTCCCGGTCACGGCTGCGGCTGACGGCATGGTGTCTTCCTGTTGCCGCAGGACGGCTGGGCTGCTGCTCACGTCTTGCCTCCGCTGACCGCCGATTTCACCGCGTCGTCGAAGCCGAGCACCTTGCCGCCGATCTTCGCCGCGTAGGTTTCCGCGTCCTTCTTCAGCAGGAACGGCGCCACCTCGCCGTCTCCGACGGCGTAGAACGCCTGATCGGCGAACAGCTTGATGCCGCGAATGGTGTCGAAGACATAGGCGACGTCGATCTTTTTGCCCTTGGCCTTGAAGTCGGCATAGGCACTGAGCGTGCAGGCGGCGTTGGCGAACGGCAGGATGTCGGCACCATCGACCCAGACTTCGCCGGCCTTGCGCGGATCGGTGATCGGCTTCTTGCAGAAGCTGTCCTGCCCAGAAATCTCGTAGTTCTTCGTGCTGGCGAGTTGTGCGTCGTAATCGAGCTTCATCTCGGCATAGGCCTTGCGGATGTAGCTGTCATCGACCCACTTCTTCGGATCGAAGTCCTTCATGCGGCCGAGCTTCTGGAGTACGGTGACGTCGGTGACGGCGGCATCGACCAGCGCCGGCTTGATGGTGGGATCGGTTGTCATGTTGCCTCCCGGTCCGAGGAAGACGTAGACCACCTCCTTGTTGGTGCCGGTCCACTCCTGAATCTTTTCCGCGGCGCGCTTCGGATCGTCACGCAGCCATTGATTGGCAGATATCAGCGCCTTCATGTAGGCGACGACCACCTCCGGATATTTCTCGGCGAAGTCGGTGCGCACGACGACACCGTGAAAGGTCGGCAGATTGGTTTCGACGCCGTCGAAGATTTTTCGCGCGAAGCCGCGGAACGGCAGCAGTTCGGCGAACGGCACGAAGTCGGCATGCGCGTCGATCTTCTTTTCCTGGAGATTGGTCGAGCCGACCTCCGGGCTCTGGCTGACGAGCTGGAAGAAATCGGATGGGTAGCCGCGGTCTTGCATCGCCTTCAGCACCATGCCGTGCGCGGCGGAGCCGAACGGCACGCTGACGAGCTTGCCCTTGAGGTCGGCGAGGTCGTAGTACGGCGAGTCCTTGTGAACGACGATGCCGTTGCCCGAGCCGGAGAGATTGTAGGCAGCGATCGCGATCAGCCGGCTCTTGCTCTCGGGGTTGCTCTCGAAGGTGAAGCCGTTAACGATCAGCGGATAGTCGCCCATCATGCCGATCTGCAGCTTGTTCGCCATCATCGCGTTGGTGACGGGCGGACCGGAGGTGAAGTTCTGCCACTCCAGCTCGAACTTGATGTTGGCGTATTTGCCGTCGGTCGGCAGGTATTTCTCCAAGAGATGAAGTTGCCGGATGACGGTGCCTGCGGTGGCGGTGTTGGTGGTCGTGTCCTGCGTGCCGATGCCGATCGTCACCGTTTCCGCCGCAGCCGGCTGTGCGAGCAGGAGCGCCAGCGACGTCACCGATGTCGCAAGCGAGAGCGTGGGAAGATGGCGAACCATTCTCATCCTCTTTCGGTTGGATGTGCCGTGGCGGCCATGATTGGGTGAGGGCGCAAGCGGGGCAAATCCGGAGTCATCGTCGCGGTCGATTAGTTGCCGGGAAAGGCCGGTTGCTTAGTCCTTGTGCAGTTTTGCCGCGGACAGCCAATTGCGTGTGCATCAGCCGCAATCGGTCGTCCTTTAGTCGGACGCCTGCCCCCGCATCTCCTCCAGGACCTCGCGCCGGCAGACCACGATCTGCGAGCGTTTGGTGACCACGATGCCCTTTTCCTGCATGCGCTTCAGGCTGATCGTCACCCATTGCCGGGTGGCGCCGACCATGTGGGCGATGTCGGCATGGGTGAATGCCGCCGCGATCACGGTGCCGTCGGCGTCCCCCACGCCGTAGAGATCGACGAGATGCAGCAACAGATGCGCCAGGCGCTGGGTGATCGAGCGCGTTCCCAGCATCTGGGCCAGCGCCGAATAGCATTTGCCCTTGAAGGTGAGGCCCTCGATGAGGCCGATGGCGAGGTTCGGGATCTCTGCGGCCAGCGCGCGCAGCTCCCTTCCCGGAAGGTGCACGACGCTGCAATTGCTGGATGCGACGCCGGACCATTGATGCACGGTGCCTTCGAACACTTCGGGCCCGCCGACGAAATTGCCGACGTGCCAATAGGCCAGGGTGATCTCGCGCCCCAGCGGCGAGGTGTAGAAGACGCGGATGCGACCGCTCTCGATCAGCCAGATGCCGTCATGCCTGCCGCCCTGGCTGAACAGGGTCTGGCCACGATTGAGCACCTTGCGGCGGCCCTGTTTCAACACCAGCTCGCGCTCGCGCGGGATGAGCTTGTCCATCAGCGGCGGCGGCCCGCCGATCCATTGCTGGTTCTCGGTCAGCAGTAGCGAGGAACCGCTTGCAGGCCGGATTTTTGCAGGGACCGTCCCGCTCACCGCCTTTGCCGCCTGCAGCAACATCGAGCCGCCTCCAGATTGTTCAAACCGTTCTAAACAGGAGCAATGTCCGTGCCAGAGCGGGTTGGCAATGGGGCGGGCGGGCGCTGACGCCTGCCCCATCTCGAGGCTGCGGTCAGCGCGTCGGCGCGGAAAAAATTCATCGCCGAGAACGGGGGATCGATGGAATGGGCGCCGCCAATCGGAGCCCGGAGGAGAACAGGAGATTGGCTAGTGTCCCGCGAGGCTCAGCAGATAAATTTTTGGATAGATGCCGCGGTTGTGCCCGTCGGAGAACGAGATGTTGAGCCCGTAGCCGAGATCGCCGATCCCGGTGATCGCGATGCCGGGAAACCGCTCGGGGAAGCGGCCGTCGATGCGGGCGCGGGTGCAATGCGCGCATTTGCAGGACAGCCGAAGCTGTTCCGCGGCGATCCTTAACTCATCATCGTGCGCGGTCCGCACGACGAGCGTCGCCAGATCGTCGCTCGTCTCGTAGCCGGTCACTGTCGGTGCCACCGATGCGGTCATGGTCATGACTACTCTCCACCGTCTGTCCTGACACCGATGCGGCGCGCGCAATAGCAACTAATTGCCGAATTAGCCTCGAGCCGCGCGTCTCGCAAAGCGCGCGCTGCCTGTTCGCCGGTCATCGATCGCCAAATGTGAAACTAATCGACCGGAAACGGCGCTTCGTCGTTGCGAGACGTGTCGCTCTCCGAAACCTTGCCTGACATCGCGCACGCAAGGAGAGACGAACATTGAGCGCCTTTCAGAAGGAAACGGTCACCTCGGTCCGGCACTGGACCGATTCCCTGTTCAGCTTCACCGCAACCCGCGATCCGGGCTTTCGCTTCCAGAACGGCCAGTTCGCCATGATCGGGCTCGAGGTCGATGGCCGCCCCTTGATGCGGGCCTATAGTCTCGCGAGCGCCAATCACGAGGAAGCGCTGGAGTTCTTCTCGATCAAGGTGCCGGACGGTCCCTTGACCTCGCGGCTGCAGAAGATCCGCGAAGGCGACATCATCCTGGTCGGCCGCAAGGCGACGGGCACGTTGATCACCGGCAATCTCCTCCCCGGTAAGCGGCTGCTGCTGCTGTCGACCGGCACCGGGCTCGCGCCGTTCGCGAGCCTGATCAAGGATCCCGATGTCTACGAGAGCTATGAGAGCATCGTGCTCGCTCACGGCTGCCGCCAGGTCTCCGAACTGGCCTATGGCGAGCACCTGATCGAGAGCCTGCGCGAGCACGAATTCCTCGGTGACCTGATCAGGGACAGGCTGGTCTATTACCCGACCGTCACCCGCGAGCCGTTCAAGAACCGCGGCCGCATCACCGACCTGATCGCCTCGAACCAGCTGTTCGACGACATCGGGCAGCCCGCGCTCGACCTCGAGACCGACCGCATCATGCTCTGCGGCAGCCCGGCCATGCTCGAAGAGCTGCCCGCGATGTTTTCGGCGCGCGGCTTCGTCGAGGGCAATCACAGCAAGCCTGGTCACTTCGTGATCGAGAAAGCCTTCGTCGAGCGGTAGCGGCAGAAATTGTCCGCCGGCGACAACTAATTGCTATCGCCGCGGAACCAACTGAACAAATCTCATGCAAAGGCGCCGGCCGCGCCGGCGAACCAGGAGCAAGCGATGGCACTAGATCAGATCGTCGACGGACTTTCGGAGGTTTCCTGCGATGTGCTTGTGATCGGCGCCGGCACGGCCGGCCCGATGGCGGCGCTCAAGGCGAAGCTCAGGAATCCGAAAGCCGATGTCGTGCTGCTCGAGAAGGCCAACGTCAAGCGCTCCGGCGCGATCTCAATGGGCATGGACGGGCTCAACAACGCCGTCATCCCCGGCTATGCGACGCCCGAGCAGTACACCAAGGAGATCACGATCGCCAATGACGGCATCGTCGATCAGAAGGCGGTCTATAAATACGCCCAGAACTGCTACAAGATCGTCGAGGAGCTCGACAGTTTCGGCATCCGCTTCCTGAAGAACGAGAACGGCGATTTCGCCGTCAAGAAGGTGCATCATATCGGCACCTACGTGCTGCCGATGCCGAACGGCGAGACCGTGAAGAAGGCGCTGTATCGCCAGCTCCGCCGCGCCCGCATCCTGATCTCGAACCGCTACATGGCGACGCGGTTGCTGAAGTCCGCCGATGGTCGCATCGCGGGCGCGATCAGCGTCAACACGCGCACCGCCGAGATCCTGGTGATCAAGGCAAAGGCCGTGATCCTGTGCACGGGCGCGGCCGGCCGGCTCGGACTTCCGACCTCGGGCTACATGTTCGGCACCTACGAGAACGCCGCCAATTCGGGCGACGGCTATGCGATGGCCTATCACGCCGGCGCCGCGCTCGCGAACCTGGAATGCTACCAGATCAATCCCCTGATCAAGGACTATAACGGCCCGGCCTGTGCCTACGTCGCCGGTCCGTTCGGCGCCTTCACCGCCAACAACGAGGGCTCGCGTTTCATCGAATGCGACTACTGGTCGGGCCAGATGATGCTCGAATTCTACAACGAGCTGCTCTCGGGCAAGGGCCCGGTGTTCCTCCAGCTCAAGCATCTGCACGAGAAGACCATCGAGGAGATCGAGCAGACCTTGCACAAGGTGGAGCGGCCGACGCGCGGCCTGTTCCAGCAGGGCCGGGGCGTCGACTACCGGCAGGATTCGATCGAGATGCATATCTCCGAGATCGGCCTCTGCTCCGGCCACAGCGCCTCCGGCGTCTTCGTCGACGACAATGCGCGCACGACGGTGCCGGGCCTCTACGCCGCCGGCGACATGGCCAGCGTGCCGCATAACTACATGCTGGGCGCCTTCACCAACGGTTCGGTCGCCGGCACCGATGCGATGGAATTCGCCGAGAGCCACGATTTCGCTGATTTCGATGCCGCCGATGTCGCGCTGGAGCGGGAACGTGTGCTGGCGCCGACCCGCCGCGAGGACGGCATTCCGCCGAACCAGGTCGAGTACAAGACCCGCCGTCTGGTGAACGACTACCTGCAACCGCCGAAGGTCACGCGCAAATACGAACTCGGCATGCGCCGGCTCGCCGAAGTCCGCGAGGACATGCAGGAGCGCATGATCGCGCGCAATGCGCACGAATTGCTCCGCGCGCTCGAAGTTCAGTCGATCATGGACTGCGCCGACATGGCCGCGCATGCCTCGCTGTTCCGCGAGGAGAGCCGCTGGGGCCTCTACCACTGGCGCACGGATTTTCCGGATAAGGACAACGAGAACTGGTTCTGCCACACGCTGCTGTCGAAGCAGGATGGCAGGATGACGAGCACCAAACGCGCCGTGGAGCCCTATGTCGTGCCGATCGCCGACGACGAGAAGGATCTCTACGACAAGCAGCGCATCCGAGCCAGCGCGTGAACCTTGTCGCTTTCGCCGAACAGCAAACAGGAGATTGGACGATGCCTCTCGCTTCCTATCAGACGTCGGTCCCGGTGGTGGTCGACGACGCCAAATGCATCGCGGACAAGGGCTGCACGGTGTGCGTCGACGTCTGTCCGCTCGACGTCCTGCGCATCAGCGACATGACCGGCAAGGCCTACATGGCCTATGACGAGTGCTGGTACTGCATGCCCTGCGAGGCGGATTGCCCGACCGGTGCGGTGACCGTCAACATTCCCTATCTGCTGAGGTGAGCATGTCGAGCCCGTTCGAATCCTACGACGATCTCGAAGACGCCGACGAGCGGTTGCAGGCTGCGGACCCGGCGGAACGCCGTGTCGCCATCATCGCGCTCGGCCATTCCGGCGATCCCGCCGCGGTCGGTCATCTCGCCAACATGGTGTCCGATCCCGTTGCCGGCGTGCGGCAGCAGGTCGCGATGGCGCTGGGCGAGTTCGACGGGCCGGAGGCCGCGGCCGCGCTGGCGCGGTTGCTGGTCGATCCGGAGAGCAACGTGGCGTCGGCTGCGGCCGACAGCATGGCCGAATTCAAGGATCCGGCCTGCGCCGATGTCATCCTGCCGCTGGTCAGGCACGCCCACGCCTTCGTCCGCATGGGCGCGTTGCGCGCCTTGAAGGAGTTGCGCCGCAAGGACACGTTGAAACCGGCGCTGGAGGCGCTGCAGGACCCGGACGCCGCCGTGCGCGTGCAGGCGATCGGCGTCATCGGCTTTCTGAAGCTCGAGGAATCGATCCCGGCGCTGACGTCGCTGATCCATGATCCCGACGCGCATGTGCGGCGCGCCGCGGTGAGCGCGCTCGCGTTCTCGCTTCTGAAGCCGGCGGCGGAAACCATCACGCGTGCGCTCAAGGACGATGACTGGATGGTGCGCGAGATGGCCGCCGAGACGCTCGGACTCAACATCAACGGCGCGCTGGCCGCGGATCCCCTGATCGCGTCGCTTTCGGACGCGTTCTGGCAGGTGCGGCTCAAGGCGGTCCGCAGTCTCGGCAAGATGAAGATCGAGCGGGCGGTGGGTCCGATCGGCGCCTGCGTCACCCATGAGCAGGCGAACCTGCGCAAGGAAGCTGCCGCCGCGCTGGGCGAGATCGCTCATCCGGACGGCGAGGCGTACCTCACGATCGTTGCCGATGACCCCGATCCCGATGTACGAAAGAACGCGCGCTGGGCGCTTCAACAGATCGTGGCGAAGAAGGCAAAGGCGTAGAGCAGCGCCGGTTCCTCCCCGCTATCCGACCCGCCTCTGACCCGAGAGGCGCAAGCAAGCCGCCCTTCGAGGGCGGCTTTTCAATTGCGAGGTGGCCGCCTGCTCGTCCGTCCCACGCTGGTACAAGCAAGATGCGGCGCGTGACGATCGACACATTGTGCCATGGACCTGGAAGGCGCATGCAGGCCGCTGCGTCTCGGCCTTGCCTTACCTCGCTACCATACCAGGTGCCCGCAAGGGCAGGCAAAGAACGGCAGTTGAAAGCGGATCTTGAGGATTTGGAATTACGGTCGGCGACGGATCAGGACAAGGCGGGCCGAAGTCAGTGAAGTCGGATTTGGAAATCAACAGTTCCCCCTGGAAATTGCTTCTCGCTGAAGATTCCAAGGTGGATGCCGAAGTGATCGCAAATCATATTCGCGATTATCCCATTCCCGTCGAGACGGTCGTGGTCTCCACCGGAGAGCAGGGACAGGCGATGCTGAGCACGAATCAGTTCGACCTGGCATTTTTTGATGTCTTCTTCTCCGGCCTTAGTGGAATCGATGCGTTGCGCAACGTCCGCGAAGCCGGCTACCGCACCTTCGTGACGCTAATGTCGGGAAGGCTTCCGCAGGACTACCGAAAGATCGGCCGCGAGCTGTCCGCCTATGACTATCTGGAAAAGCCGCTCACCCGTGAACTGATCCATACGGTGCTCGATGCCTATGCCGAAACTCGCATCAAAAAGAAAATCTTGCTGATCGACGATAGCGCCACCGCGCGGCGGCTGATGAAGCGCATCATGGAACGGAGTTTGTTCGACGTTGAGGTCATCGAAGCTGGTGACGGCGTCACGGGTTTCGAAGCATTCATGCAGTCTCGTCCCGACGCGGTGTTCGTCGACCTCAACATGACTGTTCTGGACGGACGCTCCACGGTTCGCATCATCCGGGCTGCCGATCGTCACGTTCCGATCGTGCTGGTGTCGGGTGATCACGGAATGCTCGAAAGCTCAGAAGGGACCTATAAGCTCGCCAAGCCGTTCGTTCCCTATCAGATCAGCGAGCTGCTCTATAACTTCTGTGGCGTGCGTCCCCCATTGAGTGGTGCTCTCTGATTCCGACGACCGTCGGATCAGCAGGACGCCAATGACGGTTCAATCCGCCGAAAATCCAAACGGCACGCTCGAGGTCCTGAAATCGTCGGGCAGGATATCGCGGCCGATCGGGGGCGCGGAGCGGGCGGCGCATTTCGGGCGATGGCAGACACGGCAGGCGACGCCGACCGGGGTCGGCTCGTCGGCGCGCGGGCCCTGGCCGTCGCGGGTGTAGATCAATTGTCCGGCATGCTCGGCGGCGCAGCCGATCGCAATCGCACGCTCGACGCGAATGGCGCCGAACGAGCCGCCGCCGGCGGTGACGGTGCGGGCGATCGAGAAGAAGCGCTTGCCGTCCGGCAGTTCCAGCCATTGCGTCACGATCTGGCGCGGCGTCTTGAAGATGCCGTGCACCGACCATAGCGGACAGGCGCCGCCGTGCTTGGCGAACGGAAATCCGGCGCCGTCGAGCAGTTTTGAAATGTTGCCGGCGGGATCGACGCGGATCAGGAAGAACGGCACCTTCTCGAGACCCGGCCTTTGCAGGGTGGTAACGCGATGCGCGGTCTGCTCGAAGCTGGTACCGAATTGACGGGCCAGCGCCTCCAGATCGTAACGGCGGGTCTCGACGGCTTTCGCGAACACCGAATACGGCATGATCAGCGCGGCCGCGGCATAGGCCGCGAGCGCCCGGCGCGCCAGCAGCGCGGCGCTCTCGGTGGTGAACTTGCCGGCTTCCAGCGCGGTGCCGATCTCATTCTCCATTTCGAGGTAAGCGAGCTGCTTGGCGAGCTCGAAATGCAGGCTCGCGGTGTCGAGCGAGTCTTCGAGCAGCAGCTGCCTGCGATGCAGATCGAGGCGCCGGACCGAGCCGAGCATGACGCTCGGCGGCAGGTAGCGCACTTGCAGATTGTGGCGCGCCCGCAGCCGTTCAATGAATCCGTTCGGCCCGCCGGACGGTTCGGCGATCCGCTCGGCGGCGTCGTCGATGCCGGCAAAATTGTTGCGGCGCGCGGCGAGGAAGCGCCGGACTTCCGCCACGGGGTCGTTGGCGTCAAAACTCTCCTGGCCGGCAGATGACGCGGCACCGGTCAGCGCCGGTGCGGTGCGCTCGGCCAGTGCCAGCTGCTCTTCGCGATAGGCGGTGTAGAGGCGCAGGAATGCTTCTGTCATTCCGGGATAGCTGACGGCGAGGTCTGAGATCTCGAGCGCGGGAATGTCGATGTCGGAGAACATCGGCTCCTTGAGGATCGAATGCATCCGCGCCGCGTGATCGACCCCGCCGTCGCCGGCGAGATCGGCGAGGTCGATGTTGTAGGTGCGGGCGAGGCGCAGCAGCATGTCCGCCGTCACCGGGCGCTGATTGCGCTCCAGCAGCGCGACATAGGGCGCCGAAATCTCGAGGTCGGCCGCCATGTCGGCCTGGGTCAGCCCGAGGTCGCGCCGGAGGCGGCGCAGGCGCGGGCCCATGAAGACCGAACGGGCGTTTGTCGTTGCCATGCCGGATGTTCCTGTAAGGATATTACAACATTACATAGCATTTCTGTAAGGTATGACAAGTTTTCCGCGCAATGGCTAGCCCCTGGAACGGGGGCGCGTACAAACGCGTCAGTTAGTCGTCACCGAAGGGATCATGAACATGAACTTCCAGCCGCGTGGGATCAGCGATCGGGCGATCCAGGGACCCGCTTCCTATCAGAGCGAGATCGAGGCCGCCGAAGCGCTCCTCAAGACCAAGGACACCTGGAACGGCGTCACCGCCGAAGCCGTGGCGCGCATGCGGCTGCAGAACCGCTTCAAGACCGGCCTCGACGTCGCCCGCTACACCGCGGCGCTGATGCGTGCCGACATGGCGGCCTATGACGGCGATCCCACCAAGTACACCCAGTCGCTCGGCTGCTGGCACGGCTTCATCGCGCAGCAGAAGCTGATCTCGGTCAAGAAGCACTTCGGCAATACCGATCGCCGCTATCTGTATCTCTCGGGCTGGATGATCGCAGCACTTCGCTCCGAGTTCGGGCCGCTGCCGGATCAGTCGATGCACGAGAAGACCTCGGTGCCCGCGCTGATCGAGGAGCTCTACACCTTCCTGCGTCAGGCGGATTCCCGCGAGCTCAACGACACCTTCCGCGCGCTCGACGCTGCCCGCAAGGCCGGCGACAAGGCGAAGGAGAAGGCGTTGATCGAGAAGATCGACAATTTCCAGACCCACGTCGTGCCAGTCATCGCCGACATCGATGCCGGCTTCGGCAACGCCGAGGCGACCTACCTGCTCGCCAAGAAGATGATCGAGGCGGGCGCTTGCGCGCTGCAGATCGAGAACCAGGTCTCCGACGAGAAGCAGTGCGGCCACCAGGACGGCAAGGTCACCGTGCCGCACGAGGTGTTCCTCGCCAAGATCCGCGCCTGCCGTCACGCCTTCCTCGAGCTCGGCGTCGAGGACGGCGTCGTCGTGACCCGCACTGACTCGCTCGGCGCCGGCCTGACGCAGCAGATCGCGGTCAGCCACAAGCCCGGCGACATCGGCGATCAGTACAACAGCTTCCTCGATTGCGAGGAAGTCACGGCTGCCAATGCCCGCAACGGCGACGTCATCATCAACCAGAACGGCAAGATGATGCGTCCGAAGCGGCTGCCCTCCAACCTCTACCAGTTCCGTCCCGGCACCGGTGCGGATCGCTGCGTGCTCGACTGCATCACCTCGCTGCAGAACGGCGCCGACCTGCTCTGGATCGAAACCGAGAAGCCGCATATCGAGCAGATCGCCAGCATGGTCGACCGCATCCGCAAGGTCGTGCCGAACGCGAAGCTCGCCTACAACAACTCGCCGTCGTTCAACTGGACGCTCAACTTCCGCTGGCAGGTCTACGACGCGATGAAGGAAGCGGGCCAGGACGTCAGCCAGTACAACCGCGCCGAGCTGATGAAGGTGGAATATGACAACACGCCGCTGGCGATCGAGGCCGACGAGCGCATCCGCACCTTCCAGGCGGATTCGGCCAAGCGCGCCGGCATCTTCCACCACCTGATCACGCTGCCGACCTACCACACGGCCGCGCTGTCGACCGACAATCTGGCTCGCGAGTATTTCGGCGAGCAGGGCATGCTGGGCTATGTGAAGAACGTGCAGCGCCAGGAGATCCGTCAGGGCATCGCCTGCGTCAAGCATCAGAACATGGCCGGCTCCGACATCGGCGACGATCACAAGGAATACTTCGCCGGCGAAGCCGCGCTGAAGGCGGGCGGCGCCCACAACACCATGAACCAGTTTGGCTATTAGCCGCTGAACGGATCTATCCGATCCATGAAAGCCGCCCCTTCGAGGGCGGCTTTCTTTTTGCGATTGCTGCGTCGCGGCCGACGCGCGCTTGGCGGCATTCGTCGCTAGGATGCCAATGATCGAGGCTGCCGTGACGCGGCAGCGACATTTGCCGTTCCGAGATCGGCTGCGGCGCGCATCATGGTCTGCATCATCGGAGCGACCGTCGTTGGATAGCTGCCGCCATTGATCTTTGCTGCCATATAGAGAAACGATCCCTTGGTGCTCTTGCCGCCTTGCAACACTGTCGCGTCCCGGGCGAGTTGCAGATATTTTCCCTTGCCGTCGCTGTCGATAGCGACCCCGGCTGCCAGCAACAAGGGTTGAGCGAACGCGCGGTCCCAATCCGCATTCGTTGACGTCGTCGCGATCGCATCGAGCAGCGCGTCGCCGCTTAGACCTGGACACAGCGCCCGCCACTGGTTGGCCAGCGTGACCAGGGTCGAGTTCTTTGCCGCGGCTGGGTCGGTCAGAATATAATTGACCAACAGCTTGTAGTCCGAGCGCCACGTCGTCTGGATAATGCCTCGGCCGCGAAACTTATAGAAGTCCGCTTCCATGACGAAGCCATTGATGGAAGGGTCGACGCGCGTCGAGGGATAGGAGGCTGGCCAGCTTTGACCGCCCCACGCCTGATCTACACCACCGGGTTTGTTCAGGACAGTCGTTGAGCCTGCCAGGCCGTCATGTTGCTTTCGATACAGAGGATCGTTGAACAATGTCAGCGCGGTCTTGTTTGGAGCCTCGTTGTAAGATGTCTTGAGGCCGGCAATACGGTCGAAGGCGTATGCAAGCCCCGGGTGCGGACCACTCTGTCCGTTCATTCCTTCCGGGGCTGCGGTAAGATCTCCGCTGCTCTCCTGGATATTGACGCTCATCAAGGCGCAAAATTCGATCATTGAGATCTGGGGCAAGCCGAACGTTTCCGGGATTTGATCCCAGAACTGATCGAAGTTCTGCTGCATCATCGCGTTGTTCTGCACCTTGCCGCGATGGACGAAGGCGCTCGTGCCAGCCAGATTTGTGTTGTACCATGCGAAAAACCCGCCGTGGCTTGCGAACAGGGCATCAACGTCGGCCGCGTCCTTGAGGGTAAGCGCGGCGCATTTGTCGACGATCCCCTGATCGATCGTGCCTGTGGCGCTCGCGCCCGTGCCGCCCGCGCTTGTGGTGCCCGTGCCGACGCCTGGGGGGGTCGGCAACGGAAAAATGTTTGCGGTGACCGTGTCGGGTCCGACCGTGCGCGAACGATTGGCGATCAATTCAGTTCCTTCAACGGGAGGTGTCGCATTCGTCCCGGGTTGCGAGTTGATCGTGCCGACCGATCTGGTCTGAACAGACGTAGTGACTGCCGGCGCGGGCACGGAACCAAAGCGGCTGACGATGCCCTCGACAAAGTCCGTCCCGGCATATCCCGCCATCGCAATCCCCATTAGCGTGTTGCCGGAAAGGGAGAGCGGGTCGGAGATGTTTATGGAGAAAAAGGCGGCTGCAGACCCGGCGACGAAGCCGATGAACAGACTGACCAGCAGGCGGCTCGCGAGAAAAACGTCGGTTTGCCCAACCTGCTGCGTATCAGCCTGATCGCCGAGCTTTTTCAACCCGACGATAGTGCGGACGCCTTGGCCCATAACCCCGAGCAATCCGCCCAGCACCAATAACCCGATGTAGTTCGCGAGCGTTGACGACATGCTTCATCTCTCTCCGATCTGTTGATGAAAGCTCACTCAGAAAGTCGACTTAGCGGCTGCACATGTATTGGTTCGTATCGCGCAAAATGCCTATTTGGGCTGCGCCAGCTTTGGAGACGTGAGCACGCTGCCTCCACTGCCCTGACCGTTCTGCCCGGTATTCTTGACCTTGGGGGTCGAATTGGCGACTGCTTCAAGCAGGACGCCTTCTATCGATTCAGGCAGGCAAATTGAGTAATAGTGCTGGATTGCGCTGTATGCCTGATCTGATGTCGTGATCGAGCTTTGCGTCAGCGACTTCTGATATGCGTCTTGCAAGTCCTTCACTTTGGTCGCAATCAGCCCGGGTGCCTCGGTGAAAAGGTAGGTCTGGAACAGGGCGTCGTTGAGCGCTGTCGTCAGGCCGAAAGCCGCGGCCACGATCGACAGGGATGCCGCGCTAGCATGGGTTGGCGTCAGTATCGCGGCGGTACCCGCAGCCAGCGCGGCCAGCGCGCTATCGTTGCGCTGCTTCTCGCGGTTTAGCCTGTAGAGGGTATTGAGATAGATCTCGCAGTCCTGTCTCCCGACGTTGAAGCCCCATTGCGCAACGCCGTACCAGAGTTGCGCAGGGGTGAGCGACGTCGTCATCACGAAGTTGCCGGCGCCGTCGGATTTGATGAAGCCGGCCTCGACCTCTATGTATTGCAGCACTTGAGTCTGGTCGTGAATGACCGTGTCGACGTCTGCGGATTTCATCGCCGGGCTCGGGCCCCAACGCCCTGTCACTGACGCCCTGAAGTCCGCGTTAGTGCAACCGGTCAGTATCGATGTTGAAAATACGAGAAGGCCCAACAGCCTAATCGAGGCAAAAGAGCCTCGCGTTTCCGAAATCTTCATAGTGCCCCCACACCACACAGAAAATTATATTGCCGACGTAATCTGGTAATCAGAAATCAAATATAACCTCTGGTTGAGTGAACCATTAGACGAAGTGACTGTGCAAAGTACAACCTGGAATGGCCTTGAGTTATGCACAGGTTATCCACAACTTTAACGGGCGATTGATGGTTGGTGCTATTGTCGGGGTGGTTGCGCCTTGTTGGCTCACGCATGTCGCCCTTGGGAGGCCTGCAGCGTCTTGGAAAAATGCATGCGGAGCTGGAAACCGCTCTTGGGAACAGGGCTTCGGCGCGTGCGCCGGGAATTGAGAAGCAACGCCCAGCCGCATGCCGTGCGGCGACTGAGCCGCCCATCAAGGGGCGGCTTTCCTTTTACAGCGGCGCGGCCGCTCATGCGCTAGACTGGCGCCATGACCCAACCGACCCAATGGTATTTCGTCTGGCTCGACGGTCCGCGCGGGCCGGAGCCGCAGAAATGGTCGCCTGAGGGGCTCTGGGGCCAGATCGGCCGCCAGGATGTGATCGTGCGTTTTGCGCTCACCGACCGCGAGGCAAAGCTCTCGCTCGATCAATTGGCCAGGCTGCATCCACTGCCGGCCGGATCGTAGCGCGCCTGCGGCTTGCCTTATGATCGTAGGCTGACTTCCCGAAGCTGACCGCGCCGCTGCGGCGCGGGCGGCTGCCAGGTGGCGCCCTGCTCGGCGAGCAGATGCATGCCCCACGCGGCGAGCGGCGTCAGCAGCATGACGAGCTCGCGTCCTTTCGCCGTCAGGCCATAGGTCGATCGTTCGGGTGTGTCCTTGCGATGCCAGATGGCACCGTCGGCAACGAGCTCACGCAGCAGGCTCGACAGCACCTGCTGCCGGACGCCTCCGATCGAGTTGCGCAGCTCGCCGAAGGAGAGCTCGTCCAGCGACAGCAGATGGAGCACCCGGACCTTCCACTTGCCGGCAACGATCGCAAGCACCATCTCGACCGGACAGGGATCCAAAGCAGGGCGCTTGCGGCGATAGGGCATGATGTCCTCTCAAAAACTTCCGCGGTCAGAAATTTCCGCGGTCAGAAATTAATGTGTCTGGCTGACCCGCGATCGGCGTGGGACCGTGCCGCGGTGAACACGACAGGATCCGGCACAGGTGCCTTGATGAGCGGTCGGCTGCCCAATTGGCTTCTCTGGGCCGGCGTGGCCTATTTCTGCTGCATGGCGGTGGCGCATTTCTTCGGCATCAAGCTGCCGATCCTCTTCATCTACTACGATACACCCTACTACGCCTATCAGGACAAGATCATCTCGTTTGCGGTCGTGGCCTATATCTGCCTGTTCGTATCGGCGGCGCGGTCGCGGGATGCGGTGGCCGCCGCGCTGATCGCGATCTGGGTCACGGTCGCGGGCCTCTGCGCCGTCAACCTGTCGGATGCGCTGCAAGCCGTCCTCGCAGGCAAGCCGACGCTGGTCTATTGGCTACAGACCGCAGCGCTTGCAATCTATGCCTTGTGCCTGACCGTCTTTTGGCGACAATCGCGCGGGCCGATGACACGCTGAAGGCGGACTATCGACGATGCACCCGGAGCGGATTTTCCATAACGGCAACGTGTTCACCGCGGATGCGGCCGGCAGCCGTGCCCAGGCCATTGCGGTCGCCGGCGGCACGTTCGTTGCGGTCGGCAGCGATCTCGAGGTGAAGAGCCTGGCGGGTCCCGGCACCGAATTGGTCGACCTGCGCGGCCGTATGCTGCTGCCCGGCATCGTCGATGTGCACAACCACCATCTCCGCGGCGGACAGTCCGATCTCTACGAGTTGAAGCTGCTGCCGACGATGTCGCTCGATGCGGTGCTCGAGGCCGTCCGCGCGCGGTGCGCGGCGACGTGGCCGGGCGAATGGGTGTTCGGCGGCATCTGGGGCAGTCACTTGGTCGAGCAGATCGGCCGGGCCAGCGCGCTCGCGGCGCTCGATGCGGTCTCACCCGCGCATCCGGTGATGCTGCGCGACGACAGCCAGCACAACCGCTGGGTCAATTCTCGCGCACTTGAGCTGATCGGGATCACGGCAGAGACGCCAAATCCGCCGGACGGTGAAATCCTCCGCGATGCCGAGACGGCTGCCGCAACCGGCCTCCTGCTGGAGCGGGCCTCGGGCCTCGCCGAAACGGCGGTCGAGCGCAGCATCCCGGACCTTGCGGCGCGCAACAAGGCCTCGTGCCGTCGCGCGGTCGAGATCCTCAACGGCTACGGCGTCACCGCGTTTCAGGATGCGACCACGGTGCTGCCGTTCCTGGAGGCGCTGGCTGCGCTCGACCGTGCCGGCGAACTCAACGGCTGGTGCGTCACCTCATTGCCCGGGCAGCGGACGCTGTCGGGTGCCGACCTCGTCGGTGATGCCCTGATCGCGCGTCGCGAGGCCTCTCGCACGCGGCACGTCCGGCCCGACTTCATCAAGCTGTTCATGGACGGGGTGCCGACCACGCGCACCGCCGCGATGCTGACGCCCTATCGCGCCACGCGTCTTCAGGGCTGCTGCTTCTGCGGCGACCCGCTGATCTCGATCCCCGCGCTGGTGCGATGGATCGCCAAGGCCGAGCAGCATGGCATGCGGGTCAAAGTGCATTGCACTGGCGATGCCGCGGTGCGCGATACGCTCGACGCTGTCGACGTGGTGTGCAGCTTCAACGGACCCAGAAGTGGAACAGGTCCGGTGCACCAGATCGCGCATGCCGGCTTCGTCGCTCCCGCCGACATTCCCCGCTTCCGCGCGCTTGATGTCGCCGCGGATCTGTCGCCGATCATCTGGTATCCGGGCCCGATCCAGCAGGCGATCCGCGCGGCGATTCCGGAGGAGCGCGCCGACTGCTATTGGCCGCTCCGCGATCTTCACGAGGCGGGTGCATTGATGGCGGCGGGATCGGACTGGCCGGTCGTCGCCAATCCCGATCCCTGGCTCGGGATCGAGGGCATGATCACCCGCCGCAATCCGCGAGGCGGATATGACGGCGCGCTTTGGCCGGAGCAGGCGCTCGATCTCGAGACGGTGCTGCGCATCTACACCATCAATGCCGCGGGTGCGATGGGCCTGTCCGATCTGACCGGATCGATCGAGACCGGAAAATCGGCGGATTTCATCGTGGTCGATCGCGACCTCTTTGCCACCGCGTCCGACCGGCTGTCGCACACCAAGGTGCTTTCGACCTGGTTCGAGGGCCGCTGTGTTCACGAGCTGAGCTAGAGCTTCGGTTCTGATTGAATCAGAACCGAAGCTCTAGATTTTTGTTTTGACGCGTTTTCTTCACGCGAACCGGTGTCCACTTCGCTCGAAAACGCTCTAGGGAACGCGGCGATCAGACCGCGATCCTGATCCGCCGGTTTTGACGGCCCTTGTTCTCGATCTTGACGATCCGCGCGGGGCGCGACTGCCCGGTGGACGCAAGATGCGTCCCGCCGCAGGCCTGGCGATCGAGGCCGGCGATTTCGACGATTCGAACCAGCCCGTCCTTGCCGACCGGCGGGGCGACGGCCTTGCTGCGGAACAGCCCCGGAGTCGCTTGCGCTTCCTCGTGCGGCATGAAGGCGGCACTGACCGCGAGATCCTGCCGGATGACATCGTTCAGCGGCCCCTCGAGCGCACGAAGTGCGTCATTGTCGGCGCCGGGCAGATCGAAATCGACCCGGAACGTTCCGTCGTCGTTGAGCTGGGCGCCGGTGAGCAGGGCGCCGCCGAACTGCGTATAGACCAGCGCATTGATGACATGCGCCAGCGTGTGCAGCTCGCACATCAGCGCGCGAAACGCCGGCTCGATGTCGAGCATGATTTTGCCGGAGGGCAGGGTGTCGCCGGCAAACATATGCCAGAGGCCGCGCTCGTCGCGCTCCAGTCCGGAGACTGAAAGCACACCGCCGGACCATGTGAGAGAGCCGCGATCGGCAAGCTGTCCGCCGCCGCCCGGAAAGAACGGCGAACGTTCGACCAGCACGGCATTAGGCCTGACATCGAGCACCTCGGCCTCGAGCTGCAAGATTTCAGGATGATCATGATAGAAGGCGCGGGACATCGAATTCTCACCTACTCCGCCGGCGCCGGACTCGGCGTCACCTTCACCGGCGCCTTGTCGACCTTCTTCGACCAGGAGCGGTAATAGGCCAGCACGGTCATCAGCGCGATGCCGACGGCGCTGACCACGATCTGCATCCAGATGCTGTTGGAGACCTCGACCAGCACGAGATGCGCGATCACGGCGAGGAACACGCCGGTGCAGAACACTTCGAGCGACTGCTGGCCGCATTTGATCATGGGGCGGAAGATCGGCCATTCGAGGCCGGGCCAGTCCTTCGGCAGGAAGCGCGTGACGAAGAAGGCGAGCACCACGAAGTGCAGCACGCGATAGGGCGCAAGGTTGGTCTTGTCGTTCGGATTGAACGCATCATAGAGCCAGGCCGGCATCGCGTGGCCGAGCTCGGGGATGCGGCCGGCCAATGTCATCACCAGTGCGAATAGCAGATACGCCGCGCCCAGCCACAGGAAGCTGCGTGAGCGGATGAATTCGATCGATTCGCCGGCGCCGCCGAGCGCGAACCAGCCGCCGAACACGAACAGGAACTGCCAGCAGAACGGATTGAAGTACCACGTGCCGCCCGGATAGGCCGGCAGATTCCAGCCGAAATGGCGCGCGGCGAGATAGAGTAGGAACGAGGCGAGCAGCGTCGTGTTGAGCCGCCGCAGCATCATCCAGAGCACCAGCGGGTATACCACCATCAGCGCGATATAGAGCGGCAGCACGTCCATGTTGACCGGCTTGAACGCCAGGATCAGGCCCTGGTAGAGCGTCTCGGCCGGGTTCTGCATGAAGCCCGCGACGTTGAATTCGTTCTGCAGGTTCGGGTCGTGGTAGCGCTGCGAGAGGTAGCCGATCTCGGCGATGTAGATCACGAACAGCATCACATGCGCGACATAGATCTGCCAGGAGCGCTTGACGAGGCGGGTGCTGCCGATCACGAAGCCGCGCTCGAGCATGATCCGCGCATAGACGAAGGAGGCGGTGTAGCCGGAGATGAAGACGAACAGGTCGGCCGCGTCACTGAAACCGAAATTCTTCTGGGTGATCCAGTTCACCGCATTGTTGGGGATGTGATCGAGATAGATCGCCCAGTTGGCGAAGCCGCGCAGCAGATCGAGACGATAGTCGCGGCCGCGTGGCGGGAGCACAGCGTGGACGTCCATGGATAGGTTCCCTCTTCCGGCCGGCGAATTTCACTTCGCCGGGAGCACCCGACATCATCCTAGCAAGCTTCCTCCCGGCCGCATCATGTTTCGATAAGCGGTGACGGCATTTTCCCTTTATGCAGCGACGACGTCGGGTGACGTGTCCGATCGGGCCATCTTTTGTCCGGCGGCTCCCTCGCTTTGGCTCTGGACGTGCGCTCGAATGTCCCGTCACACTATCGTCGCCGCAACTTTGTCTACTTGTTACGAGAGAAAACCAAAAGTTGTACGGATTATTTCTCAAGGGGCAGCAGAAATGACGCAGGATTCCCTTCCCTCGAAGCGTACTGTCCTCGCCGGCGCCGGCGCCACTCTGATGGCCGGGCTGCTTGCGGTGCCCGCGGCCGCACAGACGGCCTCGGATTCGGCGCTGCCCCGCGTGCTCGTGCTCGGCACCGGCGGCACCATCGCTGGCCAGGCCAGCGCCCGTGCCGGCAATGCCTATGACTCCGGCAAGGTGAGCGCGGCGGGCCTGATCGCCGCCGTGCCTGACATGGACAAGCTTGCGAAGATCTCGGCCGAGCAGATCTCGTCGATCGGCTCGCAGGACATGAACGACAAGGTCTGGTTCGACCTCGTCAAGCGCATCCAGGCCGCGATCGACAACAAGGAGGTCGATGGCGTCGTCATCACCCACGGCACCGACACGATGGAGGAGACGGCGTTCTTCCTCTCGAACGTCTTCGACACCGACATCCCGATCGTGCTGGTCGGGTCGATGCGTCCCTCGACCGCGATCGGCGCCGATGGTCCGGCCAACCTGTACGAGGCGATGCGGGTCGCGTCCGCGCCGGAATCGCGCGGCCGCGGCGTGCTCGTCGTGCTCAACGATACCATCCACGGCGCGCGCTGGGCGCAGAAGACCAACACCACCAGCGTCGACACCTTCCACTCGCCCGATGCCGGCCCGGTCGGCTATGTCGACACCGGCTCGATCCGCTATCTCTCGGCTGCACCGGCCAAGGGTGCGAAGTACAAGCTGCCGGACGCAGCCCCGCTGCCGCGGGTCGACATCGTCTACTCGCACGCCAACATGGACGCCGCGGAGGTCGAGGATGCGGTCAAGCGCGGCGCCAAGGGGATCGTGCTGGCCGGTGTCGGCGACGGCAATTCATCCAAGGGCGCGATCGACGCGCTCGCGGCAGCCGCCAAGCAGGGTGTCGTCGTGGTGCGCTCGTCCCGCGTCGGGTCCGGTTACGTGAACCGCAACGTCGAGGTCGAGGACGACAAGCTCGGATTCGCGGTCGCGCTCGACCTCAACCCGCAAAAGGCGCGCGTGCTGCTCGCGCTCCTTATCGCCAACGGCATCACCGATCCGAAGGCGGTGCAGCAGGCGTATGTGCAGTAGTGCCGTGATGTGAGCACCCTGGTTAGGCTCCTGCCCCCGCAAGGGGGGGAGGAGCCTGACCAGGGTGCGTCCCTTACTCGATATGCCGCTCGCTAACCTGCGGACTCCTGCTCAACCCTGTCCCGCGATCGCCGACAGCTTGCCCAGGAGCCTTGTCTTGTCCTTGCCGATCATCAGCACGCTGCTGTCGGGTGCGAGCAGCGCCGAGAACGGCAGCATGGCGGCGCCGAGCGGCGAGGCTTCGGGGCCGAACTGACCCGCCACGATCTCCGGCGCGACGATGCCGGTGGCGATCACGCGGCTGAACTGGCTTTGCACCTTCGCCAGCAACTCCAGATGCAGGGAGCGCGGCAGGATGCTGTCGAGCACGACCGCTTCGATATCGACGACCGAGGCGACGGCGATGATCGCCTCGACCAGCGCGCTGGCGCAATCCTCGATCCATTCGTTGAGCGGCTCCCGCGCGCCTGACGGCATGGGCTCCAGCTCCCGCACCCGCGTGATCTCGATGCCGCGCGACTTCAGATGATTGACCAGCACATAGATCGAGGCGCGATGCAGCAGGCTCGGATAGTGCCCGGGTTTGGCCGCGACCGAATCCAGCCTCGACGGTGAGACCGGCAATGGGCCGAGCGCGCCGCTGTTGCCGTGCGGGCCGGTCTGCACCTTGCCGTCTTGCACCAGGCCGCCGCCGACAAAGGTGTCGATCGAGATGTGCATGAAATCGCGGAAGCGCGCACCGGCGCCGTGCACCAGTTCGGCGAGCGCCGCGGAGGTGGCGTCGTTCTCGATGAACACCGGCGTCTTCGCGGACGTCGCGAAGTGCGTCGTGAGCTCGATCGTGTCCCAACGCTCGCCAAGGTCGGCCGGAAAGCCGAGCTCCTCGTTCCAGCCGCCCAGGAAGTAGGGCGAGGCGATGCCGACGCCGACGATGGAGGCGTCGTCGAGGCCGCTCACCAGCGCGTCGAAATTGGCGAGCGCGGCGTTGCCCGCCTTGCGGACCAGTTCGGGGTCCGGATAGCGGTACTCGTGCGACTCGCGGGCGCGCAACTCGCCGGCAAAGTCGACCAGCACCGCCTCCAGCGCACGACGGCCGATCTTGATGCCGACGCTGTAGATGCGCTCCGGCATCAGCCGGTAGAGCACGGACGGCGATCCGCGTTGCCCGAACCGTTTCCCGACCTGCTTTACGAAGCCCGCCTGTTCCAGTCCATCAACGATGCCGGCCACGGCGGCCGGCGTGAGGTGCGCAGCGCGCGCGAGGTCGGACTTGGACGCTTCCTTGAGGCGACGGATGGCGTCGAGAACGAAGCGCTCATTGTAATGGCGAAGCTTGACTGAATTGCTGCCCTTTCCCGACAAGCCGTCATCTCCAATCAAGCCATCGCGGCCGCTTCCGGCGCCGCTGCGATCGGCCGGTCGCGGCGGGAACTCCGCACGACGTTTTGCGTCACCTTCGCGGGAGGTCATTTTTCCGTTGCGGCCCAAATATAATATAGTAAATTAAAAAAATAAATGTCCGTCGATGGAGAAAAAGACGGACAAGGGGGAAGCTACTCCGGTCCTGTTGGCCTCCAGCGGCCTTGGCACCGGCGGTGCCGAAATGGACAACCGGCAAGGAGTATCATGTTTCTCGGCATCGATCTCGGCACCTCTGCGGTCAAAACCGTCCTGGTCGATGACATGCAGCGCGTCGTCGCCAGCCGGAGCCACAAGCTGTCGACGGCTTCGCCGCGCCCGGGCTTCTCCGAGCAGGATCCGCGGCTGTGGATCGAGGCGACCTTCGCGACGCTGGACGCGCTGAAAGCGGATCACCCAGGTGAGCTGGCCGAGGTCGCGGGCATCGGTCTCTCCGGACAGATGCACGGCGCGACGCTTCTGGACGTGGACCTCCGGCCGTTGCGTCCCTGCATTCTCTGGAACGACGGTCGCTCCGCCGCCGAGTGTCGTTTGCTCGAAGAGCGCTGGCCCGCCTTGCGTGCGACGACAGGCAACAAGGCGATGCCTGGTTTCACCGCGCCGAAGCTGCTCTGGGTCGCAGCGCACGAGCCGGAGAACTTTGCGGCGACGCGGCTCGTGCTGCTGCCAAAGGCCTATCTGCGGCTGATCCTGTCCGGAGAGGCGGTCGAGGATGTCTCCGACGCCTCGGGATCGCTCTGGCTCGATGTTGTCAGGCGCGACTGGTCGGATGACGGCCTTGCCGCAACCGGCCTTTCACGCCGGCAGATGCCGCGACTGGTCGAGGGTTTTGCGCCAGCGGCGCGGCTGACGCGCGAGCTCGCGCAGCGCTGGGGTATGGCCAGACAGCCGATGATCGCGGGCGGCGCGGGCGACAATCCGGCCGGCGCCGTCGGCATCGGCGCGATCCGGCCGGGAACCGCGTTCATCTCATTGGGCACGTCGGGCGCGCTGTTTACGCCGACCGAGGAGGTCGCAGCCAATCCCGAGCGCGCCGTGCATATCTTCGCGCACGCGATCCCGGCGATGTGGCTGCAGGGCGGCGCGATCCTCTCGGCCGCATCCTGCCTCGGCTGGATCGCGCGGCTGCTCGGCGCCCCGGAGGCCGAGCTGCTGGCGCCGCTCGGTACGGGTCCACAGGCGCCGTCGCCGGTCAGCTTCCTGCCGTATCTTGCCGGCGAGCGCACGCCGCATGACGATCCGGATGCACGCGGCATGCTCGCCGGCCTGAGCCATGGCACGGATCGCGCCGCGGTGGTGCAGGCCGTGCTCGAAGGCGTCGGTTTTGCGCTTGCCGATTGCCGCGATGCGCTCGCGAGCGCCGGTCTTGTCGTGACCGAGGCCGATGCGATCGGCGGTGGCGCGCGATCAGGCTTCTGGCTCTCGGTGCTGGCGAACATCCTCGACATCCCGATCAACCGCGTCGCCGACAGTGACGTCGGCGCGGCCTTCGGAGCGGCGAGACTGGGGCGCCTTGCGGTCACCGGCGAACCGGTCGCTTCCGTCTGCACGGCGCCGCCACGCGTCGAGACTTTCGCGCCCGAGCGGGGCCTCGCCGACGCCTATGCCGCGCGGCTTCCCGCATGGCGGGAGCTGTATCGGCCGCGCCGCGGATCGGAAACCTATCGTGCGAGGGAGGCAAGATGAGCGCGCCGATCCTCGAGATGCGCCGGGTCTCCAAGTCGTTCTTCACGATCAAGGCGCTGCGCGACGTCGACCTCACCGTCTACCCCGGCGAGATCCACGCCTTGATGGGCGAGAACGGCGCCGGCAAATCGACGCTGATGAAGATCCTGTCGGGTGCCTATCGGCCCGACCCCGGCGGCGAGATCCGCATCGAGGGCAAGCCGGTCCATATCAACGGCCCGCTCGGCGGCCGCGCCGCCGGCATCGCGATCATCTATCAGGAGCTGTCGCTCGCCCCCAATCTCAGCGTCGCGCAGAACATCTATCTCGGCCGCGAAGTCTCGCGCCTTGGCATGCTGGCGCGCGAGGCGATGGAGGCCGGCGTCGGCCCGATCCTCGCGCGGCTCGGCGCCGATTTCACCGCCGTGACGCTGGTGGCCAATCTGTCGATGGGCCAGCGCCAGCTGGTCGAGATCGCCCGCGCGCTGCACGCCCGCTCGAAGATCCTGATCATGGACGAGCCGACCACCGCGCTGTCGGCCGGCGAGAGCGAGCGGTTGTTCGGCTTGATCCGCCAGCTCCGCGCCGAGGGCCTTGCCATCATCTACATCTCGCACCGCATGGACGAGGTCTACGCGCTCGGCGACCGCGTCACGGTTCTGCGCGACGGCACCATGGTCGGCTCGCTCGACAAGCCGGAGATCCGCGCCGACACCATCGTCCGCCTGATGGTCGGGCGCGACGTCTCGTCGTTCTACAAGAAGGAGCATGACCCGCAGGCGGTGCGTGGCGCGCCCGTGCTCGCCGCGGTCGACATTGCCGATGGTCAGCGCGTCAAGGGTTGTTCGCTGACCGTGCATGCCGGCGAAGTGGTCGGCCTCGCCGGGCTGATCGGCGCCGGCCGCACCGAGCTTGCGCATCTGATCATCGGCGCCGCGCCAAAAACCAGTGGCCATGTCGAGCTCGAAGGACGTCACGTCGAGATCCGCAATCCCGGCGAGGCGCTCGCTGCGGGCATTGCCTATCTGACCGAGGACAGGAAGGCGCTCGGCCTGTTCCTTGACATGTCCTGCCTCGACAACATCAACCTCGCGGTACTGGGCCGCGATGCGAGGGCCGGCGCCATCCTCGACCGCGACAAGGCGCGAGATCGGGCCAAGAAGGCCTTCGCGGCGCTCGGCATCCGCGCCGCGGATATCGGCGTTACGGTCGGCGGCCTCTCCGGCGGCAACCAGCAGAAGGTGCTGTTGTCGCGCCTGCTGGCGATCGCGCCGAAGATCCTGATCCTCGACGAGCCGACCCGCGGCGTCGATGTCGGCGCCAAGTCCGAGATCTATTCGATCATCGACAACCTCGCGAAGTCGGGCACCGCAGTGCTGGTGATCTCCTCCGACCTGCCCGAGATCATCGGCATCTGCGACCGCGTCATCGTGATGCGCGCGGGGCACATTGCCGGCGAGATGAGGCGGACCGGGACGTCGCCGCTGAACCAGGAAGACATCATGGCACTCGCCACCGGAACGGAGCAGCTCGATGCCTGATCAGGGATCCACGCGAGCGAACGTCGCCACCGCAAACGGATTGGCCGCGATGCAGGAGACCAGGCGTCAGCGCATCAGGCTCGCGATCCGCGCCGCCGGCATGCTGCCGGTGCTGCTGCTCTTGTGCGGCGGTTTCCACTATTTCTCGGACGGCCGCTTCTTCACCGCGCAGAATCTCGGCATCGTGGTGCAGCAGGCCGCCGTCAACACCGTGCTGGCGGCCGGCATGACCTTCGTCATCCTCACCGGCGGCATCGACCTTTCGGTCGGCTCGATCCTGGCGGCTTCGGCCATGGCCGGGCTGATCGTCTCCAAATTTCCAGATCTTGGCGCGCTGTGGTTGCCGGCCTCGGTGCTGACAGGCGCGGCCTTCGGCATCGTCAATGGCGGCCTGATCGCGCTGTTGCGCCTGCCGCCCTTCATCGTCACGCTGGGGTCGCTCACCGCGGTGCGCGGCGTCGCGCGCCTCTTGGGCGCCGACACCACCGTGTTCAATGCGTCGATCCCCTATGCGTTCATCGGCAACGGCTCGCTGACGCTCATCCCCGGCGTGCTGACGATTCCCTGGCTCTGGGTGATCGCGTTGCTCGTGATCATCGTCTCCTGGCTGGTGCTGCGCCGTACTGTGCTTGGCGTGCATATCTACGCGGTCGGCGGCAATGAGAGCGCGGCGCGGCTCGCCGGCATCAAGGTCTGGGCGGTCTTGATGTTCGTCTATGCCGTGTCGGGTCTGCTCGCCGGTCTCGGCGGCGCCATGCAGGCGGCGCGGCTCTATGCCGCCAACGGCCTGCAACTCGGCCAGTCCTACGAGCTCGACGCCATCACCGCCGTGATCCTCGGCGGCACCTCCTTTGTCGGCGGCATCGGCTCGATCTGGGGAACGCTGGTCGGCGCGCTGATCATCGCCGTGTTGTCGAACGGCCTTATCCTCACCGGCGTGTCCGACGTCTGGCAATATGTCATCAAGGGCCTCGTCATCATCGGCGCGGTGGCGCTCGACCGCTACCGGCTGCAGGGCTCGGCCCGCACCTAATTCCATCAAATCCGTCGCGGTCACTGGTCGCCGTGGTGGAGTTTTCAAACAGACCAGGGAGGAAGCCAATGTTGAAGACGATCTCGTTTGCCGGCGCCGCCATGGTGCTCGCCCTCGGCTCTGCCCCGTGCTCTGCCAAGGAGCTCAAGTCGATCGGCATTTCGCTCGGCTCGCTGGGCAATCCCTTCTTCGTCGCCCTGTCGAAGGGTGCCGAGTTCGAGGCCAAGAAAGCCAATCCCGCCGTCAAGATCACGACGGTCGGCTTCGAATACGACCTCGGCAAGCAGGTGACCCAGATCGACAATTTCATCGCCGCGGGCGTCGATCTGATCCTGCTCAACCCCGGCGATCCCAAGGCGATCGGGCCGGCGATCAAGAAGGCGCAGGCCGCCGGCATCATCGTCGTCGCCGTCGACACCGCAGCCGAAGGCGCCGATGCCACCGTCACCACCAACAACGTCCAGGCCGGCGAGATCTCCTGCCAGTACATCGTCGACAAATTGGGCGGCAAGGGCGACGTGATCATCGAGAACGGGCCTCAGGTCTCCGCGGTGATCGACCGCGTGGTCGGCTGCAAGAATACGTTCGCCAAGGCCCCCGGCATCAAGGTGCTGTCCAGCGACCAGGACGGCAAGGGCTCGCGCGAAGGCGGCCTCACCGTGGCGCAGGGCTATCTGACCCGTTTCGCCAAGATCGATGCCATCTTCGCCATCAACGATCCGCAGGCGATCGGCACCGACCTCGCGGCGCGCCAGCAGGGCCGCAGCGGCATCGTCATCACCGCGGTCGACGGTGCGCCCGACATCGAGGCTGCGCTGAAGGATCCCAATTCGCCGCAAATCCAGGCCTCGGCCTCGCAGGATCCGTTCTTCATGGCGCGCCGCGCCGTGCAGATCGGCGTCGGCCTGCTGGGCGGCCAGAAGCCGGCCTCGACCGTCGAGCTGTTGCCGTCAAAGCTCGTGACCCGCGACAATGTCGGCGAGTATAAGGGCTGGACCTCGGACCGTTCAAAATAGCGGCGCTGGTCGACGGACCGCCTCGCGCGCATAGCGAGAACAAGAAGAAAACAGGATCAGCCATGCCCTTCTGGAGCTGCGAGCAATGCGGCGCGCAATTCCCTGACAGCGCCGCGCCGCCGTCCTCGTGCCCGATCTGCGAGGACGAGCGGCAATATGTCAACTGGAGGGGCCAGAGCTGGCTGACCCGCGAGGAGCTGGCGCAGCGGCACAAACTGGTGTGGCGCGACGATCTCGGCCTGACGGGGATCGCGCTCGAACCGTTCTTTGCGATCGGGCAGCGCGCGCTGCTGGTGCCCGATCGCGGCGGTTGCGTGATGTGGGACTGCGTGCCGCTGGCCACAACGGAGGCGATCGCGCATGTCAGATCGCTCGGCGGGCTGACGGCGATCGCGATCTCGCATCCGCATTATTATGGCGCGGTCGCCGACTGGAGCGCGGCGTTCGGCAATGCGCCGGTCTATCTGCATGGTGACGACGCGCAATGGGTGACGCGACGGTATCCGTCGATCGTGCCGTGGCGCGGCGACAGCTGCCGCATCTCCGACGATGTGCTGCTGGTGCGCGCCGGCGGCCATTTCGCCGGCGCCACCGTGCTGCATTGGCGCGGCGGCGCGGACGGACGCGGCGCGCTGCTCACCGGAGATATCGCCATGGTCGCGATGGACCGCCGCTCGGTGAGCTTCATGTACTCCTATCCGAACTACATCCCGCTCAACGCCGCCGCGGTGGACCGCATTGCGCGCGCGGTCGAGCCGCTGGCGTTCGACCGCATCTACGGCGCCTGGTGGGACAAGAACATCGCCTCCGATGGGAAGGCGGCGTTCGACCGCTCCGTCCGGCGCTATGTCGCCGCGATCGCGGACCGCGGCTGATCCAGCCGCTTGCCACCCGATATGATGACGCTATATGAGGGCCTTCTCACCACGTAGGATTGCCAGAGTTCCTCATGACCACCATTGCCGCTGCCGAATCCCAGCCGTTCCAGGCCGAAGTCGCCGAACTGCTGCACCTGATGGTGCATTCGGTCTATTCCGAGACCGACATCTTCCTGCGCGAGCTGATCTCGAACGCGTCCGATGCCTGCGACAAGCTGCGTTACGAGGCGATCGCGCGGCCGGAGCTGATCACCGACGGCGCGCCGCCAGAGATCCGGATCATCCCGGACAAGAAGGCCGATACGCTGTCCGTGGTCGATACCGGCATCGGCATGGACCGCCAGGAGCTGATCGACAATCTCGGCACCATCGCGCGCTCGGGGACGAAGTCGTTCCTGTCGAAGTTGACCGAGGCCAAGGACGGCGCCAATCTGATCGGCCAGTTCGGCGTCGGCTTCTATGCCGCGTTCATGGTCGCCGACCGGATCACCGTCACCAGCCGCCGCGCCGGCTCTGACGAGGTGTGGGTGTGGTCGTCGGAGGGCGGCAGCGGGTTCGAGATCGCCCCCGCCGGCGAGGAGGCGGCCAGGCGCGTGACCCGCGGCACCGAGATCGTGCTGCACCTGAAGAAGGACGCCGCGAAATATCTCGAGGCCTACGAGATCGAGCGCATCGTCCGCGAATATTCCGACAACATCCAGTTTCCGATTCTGCTCGTGCCGGAAGAAGGCGAGCCGCGCCAGATCAATTCGGCGAGCGCGCTGTGGCAGCGCTCGAAATCCGACCTGACACCGGAAGACTACAAGCAGGCCTATCAGCAGATCGCCGGCGCCTTCGACGAGCCGGCGATGACGCTGCATTACCGCGCCGAGGGCCGGCAATCCTATGCCGTGCTGCTGTTCGCACCGTCGACCAAGCCGTTCGACCTGTTCCAGGTCGAGCGCAAGGGCAAGGTCAAGCTCTATGTCCGCCGCGTCTTCATCGCCGACGACGCCGAGCTGTTGCCGGCCTATCTGCGCTTCATCCGCGGCGTGATCGACAGCGAGGATTTGCCGCTCAACATCTCGCGCGAGATGCTGCAGAACAATCCGCAGCTGGCGCAGATCCGTAAAGCCGTCACCGGTCGCGTCGTCAACGAGCTGGAAACGCTGGGCGAGAAGGAGCCCGAGACCTTCACCAAGATCTGGGACGCGTTCGGTCCCGTGATCAAGGAAGGCCTCTATGAGGATTTCGAGCGCCGCGAGAAGCTCTTGGCGCTGGCGCGCTTCACCACCACATCCGGCGAGAAGCGTTCGCTGAAGCAATATGTCGACGATCTCAAGCCGAACCAGACCGAAATCTATTATCTCGTCGGTGACTCGATCGAGCGGCTGAAGTCGAACCCGAAGCTGGAATCGGCGCGCGCCCGCGGCATCGAGGTGCTGCTGCTCACTGATCCGGTCGACGCGTTCTGGACCTCGTCGCCGCTCGAATTCGGCGGCAAGCCGCTGAAGTCGCTGAGCCAGGGCGACGTCGATTTCGGTCTGATTCCGCTTCTCGACGACAAGGCCGACGAGAACAAGGATGAGCCCGAAGCCGATGCCGCGACCACGATCGCCACGATCAAGGATGCGCTCGGCGAGCGGGTCTCCGACGTCCGCGCCTCACAGCGGCTGACCGCGAGCGCGTCCTGCCTGGTCGCCGGCGGCGATGCGCGCGACCGTGCGCTGGAGCGGCTCTTGGCGCAGCAGAACCGCGGCGAGATCACAAAGCCGATCCTCGAGATCAATCTGCGCCACCCGCTGGTCGCTGCACTCGCAACCGACACGGCGCAGGCGAGAGACCTCGCTTTCCTGCTGTTCGAGCAGGCGCAGATTCTCGACGGCGAAATGCCCGACGATCCCGCCGCCTTTACCAACCGCCTCAACCAGCTCGTGCTGCGCGGAGTGGTGAAATCCGGCGGCTGATCGCACGACCGGAGCGTTGATTGGCGAACGTTGCCGCAGGATCACGCACGGGGCGGAAATTTGCGGATCGTGAGCCGGCCCTTCAGGGAGGCCGGAAGCGGGACCGTGTGCCCACTGACCAGAATGACCAGGCTTGCGTGCCGTGCGGCGAGCGACAGCAGCACGTCGGCCTCGGCAAAGCGGCCGTGCGCATCCTTGACCGTGGTGCGCTTTCCAAACAGCGCTTCTGCTTGGTCGAAAAGCAGCAAGGCACCGCCCGCTTCAGCTTCAGCGAACACGCGCTTGAGGTTGGATTCGGTTTCGCCGATGTACTTGCTGACCACCGCCGACAGGTCAACGCGCTTGAGCGCGCCCCGGATTTCGCTGGCAATCATTTCGGCCGCCGCAACGGCGTGCGCTCCGACCAGCAACACCGGCTTTTGTGCGCCATTGACCCGATTGTTCGCGGCCACAACGATTGATCGAACCCGGGTCAGCTCGCTCGCGGGCAATCGGGCTCGCTGCGCGGTCGCGCTTTCTGACGGTCGGGTGGTGCGCGGCGCCCGCATCTCGTCGCGCGCGCTCAACTGATTGTCGTCGCGCCCGGCAGCGGGTTGCCGAGGTCGTCGGTCGGCACCAGCTGCTGGGTGAAGGCGGAGACGTACGCCGCCCATTCCGGCTCGCCGAGATCGACCAGCACGGCGCCGTCCTGCCAGACGTCGTTGTGGTCGTTGGAATCATCGCCCGGACGATGGATGAAGCCCTTGGTCGAGCCCTGGTTGAGGTGGACGTCGTGCAGGCCGTCGCCCTGATCGAAGAAGCGGCCGAAGATGTAGACGTCGCGGTTCTCCTGATGGGCGCGCGACAGCAGCCGCTTCAGCGTGGCCGCAGGTTCGGCGTCGTCGGAGCCGTCCATCACGTCGCTGTCGCGCCACTTGCCGGTGTTGTCGAGCAGGTCCGGGCGGCGCAGCAGATCGAGCGCGGGCAGCGCCTTCTGCCCGGTCAATTCGTGCGCGCCGGCTTCTGCCGCCGCGAGTGTCTGGATCAGGGGATGGCGGAAGTCGAAGATGAGCTTGTATTTCAACAGGTCGTCGGAATCGTTGGTGCCGACATTGATCGCGACATCCCATTGCGCGCCACCGACGTCGAGATTGCAGTGCAGGTGAAACTGCGTCTCATGGCCGCGGTGGGACGGCTTCATCCGAGGCTCCGAGGTCAGTCTGGTCTTGACGAATCCGTATACGAGGGTCACGGCGCGATCCTTTCGGTGGCAGGCCGGCATTCCGCCGAAACTACAACCTGAGATGAGACGCGCGTGTGAAACAGGACACAGTCCTTTGGCGCTCCGTCTCCGTCATCCTGAGGTGCGAGCCCCTTCGGCGAGCCTCGAAGGATGAATCGGCCAGAGTGGGGCCGCGCATCCTTCGAGGCTCGCTTCGCTCGCACCTCAGGATGACGGGGCCAGGACGGCATTCGCCATATCCGGGCCACACCGCAAAACCCGATCCCAAACCGCTGCGTATCTGCTAAGCAATTGTCGATGGCGGAGGATGCGGCGTTGCGATGAACGGCGGCAGCGAGATATTCTACGGCGGCATTCCGGTGTTTCGCGGCTTCGCGCGGCTGATGGATCCCGCGCTCTATTCGCCGTTGCCCGACGACTGGAGTATCGGCGTCGCCGACATCGTGGAATCGACCAAGGCGATCGCGGCGCAGCGCTACAAGGCGGTCAACATGGCTGGCGCCGCGGTGGTCGCCTCCGTCACCAATGCGCTGGAGGGCCGCGAATTTCCCTTCGTGTTCGGCGGCGACGGCGCGAGCTTCGCGGTCGCCCCAGGTGATCACGACAAGGCTCGCGAGGCGCTGGCGGCAACCGCGCGCTGGGTCCGCGACGATCTCGACCTTGCGATGCGCGTCGCGCTTGTGCCGGTTACGGCGATCCGCGCCGCCGGCGCCGACGTCCGCGTCGCGCGGTTCGGGCCGTCGGCCAATCTGTCCTATGCGATGTTCTCCGGCGGCGGGCTTGCTTATGCGGATGCCGCGATGAAGCGCGGCGAATTCGCGATTGATCCGGCGCCAGCGGGTATCGAGCCCGACCTGTCGGGGCTGTCGTGCCGCTTCGAGGTGATGCCGTCGATGCGCGGCGTCATCCTGTCGGTGCTGGTGATGCCGGCCAAGGACGCTGATCCCGCCGTCTTCCGCAAGGTGATCGAGGATGTCGTCGTGAGGGTCGAGAGGAGTCCCGAGGCCGGGCGGCCCGTGCCGGCGGGTGGTCCGCCGCTACGTTTCCCGCCGCAGGGGATGGACTACGAGGCGCGCGCCACACGGCGCGGCGGTTCGCTCGCGATCCGGCGTGCCCTCGTGCTGGGCTTTGCGTTCTGGGCCTTTGTCGTGTTTCGCCTCGGCCTCAAGGTCGGCACGTTCGCGCCAAAACTCTATCTGCGGCAGGTGGTCGAGAATTCCGACTTCCGCAAGTTTGACGACGGCCTGCGCATGATCCTGGACTGCACACCGGAACTCGCCGCCGAGCTCGAGCAGCGGCTGGCGGCGGCGGCCGCGCAAGGCATCGTGCGTTACGGCCTGCATCAGCAGGATGCCGCGATGATGACCTGCTTCACGCCCTCGGTGATGCGGCCCGACCACGTCCATTTCATCGACGGCGCCCGCGGTGGCTATGCTTCCGCGGCGACTGCGCTGAAGGCGAGTGTGGTGTGAGCGTTTTCTTTCGCCTCGCCCCGCACGCGGGGAGAAGGAGAAGATCTACCGTCCCACCCTTGTCCAGGTCTCGCCGCCGCACAGCGCGCCGACGCACCCTTCGACCCGCAGCGTGCTCTCGCCCGTTGCCGTGATGCTGCTCGCATAGGTGCCGCCGTCGTCGGCATTGTAAATCTGGCCGGACCATTTGCCCTCGGCGACGGGGCGCATGCCGGAGAACAGCGGCAGCCCGATGATCGGCCGGTTGGCCAGCGACGGGTTGGGATTCTTGTTGTCGACCTGCGGCTTGCCGGTCATCGGATCGACCGGATCGCGCAGGCTGACGACCACACCGCAGATGCCGCCGCCGCATTTGCTGATCTTGACGCGAGCATCACCCGCCTGGGTCTGCCAGACGCCGACAGGCTCGGGCGACCCGCTCTGCGCATGCGCGACAGGTGTAGCGAGCATCGCCACAATGATTGCGACGATTTGTCCGGATTTGCAGGCCATGATCCATTCCCCAAGATGGCGGGCCTGCATAGCAAGTGGAAAGATTTCTGCAATGAAATAATCGCGCGATGATCGACGTCGCGAGGGCGTACAATCACCACGGCAGTCCGCAGAGATCGATCTTGCCCTGGCGCGGGGCGCGGACGATGTCGTAGACGAACGGCGCCATCGCCTCGAAGCGAACCTTGCCCGACGGTTGCTCGCAAAACACCTCGCCGGTGAAAGCATGCCAGCCGCGCGCCTGATAGAAGCCGAAATTATGCGGCTCGCAAAACAGGATCGCGAATTTCACCGCATCGTTGGCGCGCATCGTGTGCACAGCGGCGTCGATCGCAAGGCTGGCATAGCCGCGCCGCCGGCAGTCCTCGCGGGTGGCCACCCCGCCGATGCCGCCGACATGCACCTTGTGACCGTTCCAGGTCACGGTCCGGAAATAGATACCGACATGGCAGGCAAGGCCGCTTTCGTCAGGCGCTTCGATCAGCACGCGCAGGTCGGCATGCGCCCATTCGATATTGGCCCAGGGCTGTTTTGCGATGACGTGCGCGCCCCACACCGCCCGGTGCAGGGGCTCGGCCCGCTGCCACGACGCATCGCCGTTCAGGATGTCGATCTCGATGCTCATATCCGTAGCCCTTTACCTGCCGTGACCATCAGGTGTGCCTGCGCCGGCAGCCTTACAGGACCGGGCGCGCTTGCCAAAATGCGGTGTTTCTCCCCGATGGAACCTTCTATAAGGGAGGCCCGTTAAGTGTAGTCTCCCACCACTGCTGGACATTACCCCCATGACCTTCGCGCTCCCCGATCTGCCCTACGCCCATGACGCCCTTGCACCCTACATGTCCAAGGAAACGCTGGAGTTTCACCACGACAAGCATCACCAGGCCTATGTCACCAACGGCAACAACGCGATCAAGGGGACCGAATACGAAGGCAAGTCCCTCGAGGAGATCGTGAAGAGCTCGTTCGGCAAGAACGCCGCCGTCTTCAACAATGCCGGCCAGCACTACAACCATCTCCATTTCTGGAAGTGGATGAAGCCGAATGGCGGTGGCAGCAAGCTGCCGGGCCGCCTCGAAAAGAAGATCAACGAGGACCTCGGCGGCTTCGAGAAGTTCAAGACCGACTTCGCCGCGGCTGGCGTCGGCCAGTTCGGCTCCGGCTGGGCCTGGCTTCAGGTCAAGGGCGGCAAGCTCGAGATCGCCAAGACGCCGAACGGCGAAAATCCGCTGGTGCACGGCGCGGTGCCGATCCTCGGCGTCGACGTCTGGGAGCACTCCTACTACATCGACTACCGCAACCGCCGTCCGGACTATCTGAAGGCGTTCGTCGACAGCCTCGTCAACTGGGATTACGTCGACGAACTGTTCGGCAAGGCCGGTTGATTGATCGAGCTCGCTGTCATTTCGGGATGGTGCGAAGCACCAGACCCGGAATGACGACGACGGTCGTTTCGAACAAGGGCGGCAGCTTGGGCTGCTGCCCTTTTTGTTTGCTTGGAGGAGGAGCCGCGCGGACCAGCGGCGCCACACACGCGCCGGGACGACGGCGGAGGATGTGACGCGTGCTCTCGACCCCCGCCAACCGCCTCATCCGGCCGCATTTCCCGCCTCGGAATCTCCCTGTGGTAACCTCGCCTTAACCATGATTAGCGTTTGGTTAGGGACGGAATGCCGCGCGGAAAGCCCTCGTTTTGACATGTTGGCAGGGGAAGCAGGAACCGGCTTGGACGGGCCCCCCAATGCGACAGATGTAAAAGGCTCTCGCGCAGTTTTGCCGCGCCGGGCGCGTGGCTGTGGAACCGGTGTCGAATTTGGCACCGCCTGTTTGGGACACTTGCGTTGAGAGGATATTGCCGATGAACCCCGCCGACGTGGCTCAATCAGCTCTGCCATTGGCGTCGAGCGATGTGTCGCTGATCGCGTTGTTTTTGCAGGCCCATTGGGTCGTCAAATGCGTCATGCTGGGACTTCTGTCCTGCTCGGTCTGGGTCTGGGCCATCGCGATCGACAAGGTCCTGCTTTATGCCCGCACCAAGCGAGCCATGGACCGGTTCGAGCAGGCCTTCTGGTCCGGCCAGTCGATCGAGGAACTCTACCGGGCCCTGTCGGCCAAGCCGACCCAGTCCATGGCGGCCTGTTTCGTGGCCGCGATGCGGGAATGGAAACGTTCTTTCGAGAGCCAGTCGCGCTCCTTTGCCGGTCTCCAGGCTCGAATCGAGAAGGTGATGAACGTCTCGATCGCCCGCGAGGTGGAACGGTTGGAACGGCGGCTCCTAGTGCTGGCAACCGTCGGCTCGGCCGGCCCGTTCGTCGGCCTGTTCGGCACCGTCTGGGGCATCATGTCGAGCTTCCAGTCGATCGCGGCCTCGAAAAACACCTCTCTGGCGGTGGTGGCCCCCGGCATCGCGGAGGCCCTGTTTGCCACCGCGATCGGCCTGATCGCCGCAATTCCGGCGACAATTTTCTACAATAAGTTCACCTCCGAGGTGAACCGGCAGGCCCAGCGCCTGGAGGGGTTCGCCGACGAATTCTCCGCCATCCTGTCGCGTCAGATCGACGAACGGGGTTGAGGAACAGAATGATCAGTCTTGCGAGCGCACGATCATGGCGATGAGCATGGCAGGGTCCGGCGGTGGCGGCAGGCGCCGCCGCGGGCGCAAGCCGGTCATGGCCGAGATCAACGTCACGCCGATGGTCGACGTGATGCTGGTGCTTTTGATCATCTTCATGGTGGCAGCGCCCCTGATGACGTCGAGCATCGACATCGACCTGCCGGTTGCCAGCGGCGGCAAGTCGATCTCGTCGAACCAGCCGCCCCTGACGCTGTCGGTCAAGCGCACCGGCGGCGGCTGTAATTCGAATGTCGAGCTCTATCTCGCCGATGCGCCGATCGCGGCCGCCGATCTGTTGCCCAAGATCAAGGCAATCGCGGAGACCCGCTCGGAGGCTGAGCGCGTGGTCTATCTGCGCGGGGACAAGGACGTCTGTTACACTGACATGATGAAATTGCTCGGGGACGTCCGTACCGCCGGGTACAAGGCGAATATCGTCATCATCCCGGAAGGCGGATCGTAGCACCATGTGCGGCAAGCGGCACGGGGACAGCTGAATTGAAGGTCAAGGTCGACAAGACACTGGCTGCGTCGATTGCCCTGCACGTCCTCGTGATCGGGTGGGGCCTCGTGACGTTTTCGACCAGGGCCTTCGTGATGCCGGAAGAGGACTCGGTCGCGGTCGACGTGGTCTCCGATGATCAGCTCTCCCATGTCATGTCGGGCCAGAAGGACGGCAAGAAGGACAATCCGAAGCCGCTGGTCGAGAAGGTCGCCGAGGCCAAGCCGGTCGATGATGCGGTCGGCAAGATCGACGACAAGAAGCCGCCTGTCGTGACCGACACCGCGCCGCCGCCGACCCCGAAGGTCGAGGAGAAGCCGGAAGAGAAGAAGCCGGACCCGCCGAAGAAGGTCGAGAACAAGCCGAAGGAAGAGCCGAAGCCGGTCGAGAAGAAGCCCGATCCGGAGAAGCCCGATCCGATCGCCGAAGCGATCAAGAAGGAAGAGAAGAAGCCGCCTCCGAAGCCGGTTCAGCAGGCCGCCAAGCCGCCGCCGGAGCAGAAGCCGAAGGAGCGCACCTTCGACCAGAGCAAGATCGCGGCGCTGCTCGACAAGCGCGACCCGACGCGCGCCTCGATCACCGGCGATACGCTGAATTCGAATGCGGCGCTCGGCACTTCGAGGGGCAAGGCCGCCGACAATTCCGCGACCTGGGGCGCCATGTTCAAGCAGCAGGTCGAGCGCTGCTGGAAGAAACCCTATGGCGGCATCGAGGCGCAGCAGACCGAGGCCGTGTTCGACGTCAAGCTGAAGCGCGACGGCACGCTCGAGGGCATGCCGGTGCCGGAAGGCAATCCGGCGACACCCTATCTGCGCGTCTATCAGGAGAGCGCGCTGCGCGCGATCATCGAATGCCAGCCGTACAAGCTGCCGGCGGCCTTCTTCGACGAATGGAAGTATTTTGCGCCGGTGTTCACAGAGCGAAAGACCTGAGGACAACAGCGTCGCTGGGCCAATAGCAAAAAGTTTCCCGAAATGACCGACAAGAATGATTTGCCTGCAATGACGTTTCGCCTCGATCGCCGACAAATGATCGCCGGAATGGCCGCGCTCGGTGCGCTCGCGGGAGGCCGCAGCGCGCTTGCGCAGGGGCCAAAGAAGATCGTTATCCCCGAAGGCGACTTCGCGCCGGTGCCGATTGCGATCCCGAATTTCGCCGCCGGCACGCCCGGCGATACCGAGGTCGCTGTCGGGGTCACGCAAGTGATCACCAACAATCTAAAGCGCAGCGGATTGTTCGCGCCGATCGATCCAGCCGCCTATATCGAGAAGACCATCAACATTGACGCGCCGCCGAATCTGAACAACTGGAAGAGCATCAACGCACAGGCGCTGGTGATGGGGCGCATGACGCGCCAGGCCAATGGGCGGGTCAAGGCGGAGTTTCGCCTGTATGACGTCAACACCGGCCAGCAACTCGCCGGCAATGCCTACGACACGTCGGCCGAATACTGGCGGCGCATCGCCCACATCATCTCCGACCAGATCTATGAGCGGATGACCGGCGAGAAGGGTTATTTCGACACCCGCGTCGTGTTCGTCGACGAAAGCGGCTCCGCCGAGCACCGCGTCAAGCGGCTGGCGCTGATGGATCAGGACGGTGCCAATGTGCGCTATCTGACCCGCGGCGCCGACCTCGTGCTGACGCCGCGGTTTTCGCCGTCGAGCCAGGAGATCACCTATATGGAGTTCGGGCAGGGCGACCCGCGGGTCTACCTGCTCAACATCGAGACCGGCCAGCGCGAGATCGTCGGCAACTTCCCGGGCATGTCGTTCTCGCCGCGCTTCTCGCCCGACGGCCAGCGCGTCATCATGAGTCTGCAGCAGGGCGGCAACTCCAATTTGTTCGTGATGGATCTGCGCTCGAAGTCATTGACGCGGCTGACCGACACGCCGGCGATCGACACTTCGCCGTCCTATGCCCCGGATGGCTCGCAGCTGTGCTTCGAGTCCGATCGCGGCGGCAAGCCGCAGATCTACGTGATGGCGGCGACCGGTGGCGCTGCGCAGCGCATCTCGTTCGGCGACGGCACCTATTCGACGCCGGTGTGGTCGCCGCGCGGCGACTACATCGCCTTCACCAAGCAGGGTGGCGGGCAATTCGCGATCGGCATCATGAAGCCCGACGGCTCGGGCGAGCGCATCCTGACCTCGGGCTTCCACAATGAAGGCCCGACCTTTGCGCCGAACGGGCGCGTCGTGATGTTCTTCCGCGATCCCGGCGGCAACGCTGGCCCGTCGCTGTTCACCATCGACGTCTCCGGCCGCAACGAGCTCAAGGTGCCGACGCCCGGATTTGCCTCCGACCCTGCCTGGTCGCCGCTGCTGTCATAACGCGCCCCGGGGCGATCACGGGGAACCTTGGAGTTAATCTGCAACTCTTGCCTAGCTTGCTGATATTTCAGGCATATTCCCGAGTTTCGGCGTGTGCGACAACGATTGGCTAACGATGTTCCCTCAGAAAGACTTCATCTGGGACAGGTAGAAGTGCGGACTGAATAGGACGCGCCCCCTTCCAATGCAGTTTGCGAGCCAGACGGGAGAACCGGACCAGCCGATGTCGCCGACGATCTCCGCGGCGCTGGTCGAATCCCTTTTCATGAATCCGGCGCCGATGATCTTCGGCGCGTTCGGGCCTGCGATCGCTGGCGCGGTGATCGCTGCTGTCACCCACGACCTGCTGTGCTGGCTGTGCGTGCCGCTTTTCATAGTGGTGGGATTGGCGCGCGCGCTGCAGATGTACCGCTACAAGCAACGCAGCTCCCGCCTCACCGTCGAGGAGTCGGTGATCTGGGAAAAACGCTATCGGGTCGGCGCAATCGCCTATGGCATCGCGCTCGGCATCTGGGGTGCCGCCGTCCTGCTCAGGACCAGCGATCCGGCAGCCCACATGCTGTGCGTGACGACCGTGGTCGCCTACACGTCGGCCGGCGTGGGGCGCACCTTCGGCCGGCCGCAGATCTTCCGTCTGCAAGTGCTGCTGTCGATCGGTCCCCTGATCGCGACGCTGATGTATGTCGGCGGTGCCTATCACATCGCGCTCGCGCTGCTCAGCTTCGTGTTCTTCGGCGCCATCCGGCATCTCACCTCGAGCCTGCAGCGTATCTACGTCAACGCCTGGATCGCCAAGGAGCGCGAAGCGGCGCTGGCCGGCCAGTTCGATACGGCCCTGAACAACATGCCGCACGGCCTGTGCATGTTCACCGCGGACGGGCGACTTGCGGTGATGAACCACCGCTTCATCGAGATGATGGAGCTGTCGGAGGATTTCGTGCAGAGCGGCGCGAGCTCATCCGACATCTGCAATGCCTGCGTGTTGTCCGGCTCGATCTCGGCCGGGACCTCCCGGCAGATCCTGTCCGAGATCGAGAACTCGCAGGCCGGCGACATCATCACCAATGATCCCGACATGAGCAGGAACCGCTCGCTGTCCTGGACCTTCCAGCCGATGGCCGGCGGCGGCACTGTCGTGCTGGTCGAGGATATCACCGAGCGCAGGGACGCCGAAGCCAGGATCAGTCACCTCGCGCGCTACGACGAGCTGACCCAGCTGCCCAATCGCGTCAATTTCCGCGACGAGATCGGCCGGCTGCTTGCGACCCGTTACGGCAGCGAGCAGCGTTCGGCGCTGCTGTTCGTCGACCTCGACCAGTTCAAGCAGGTCAACGACACGCTCGGCCATCCCTGCGGCGACCAGCTGTTGTGCGCGGTCGCCGAGCGGCTGCGCGAGATGCTGCGGCCGGAGGATTTCGTCGCCCGGTTCGGCGGCGACGAATTCGTCGTGTTCCAGCAGAACATCCACTCGCACGAGGACGCCGCCGGCCTCGCGCGGCGCATCGTCGACCGCCTGAGCGAGCGCTACAAGATCGACAACCATCTGGTCGAGATCGGCGCCAGCGTCGGCATCGCGATGACCGCGCCCGGCGTCAGCGCCGACACCCTGCTCAAGAACGCCGACATGGCGCTCTACCGTGCCAAGGCCGACGGTCGCGGCACCTTCTGCTTCTTCCGCGACGAGATGGCGCAGACCGTCGAGGCGCGCCGCATCCTCGAGCTCGACCTGCGCAAGGCGCTCGCCAACGAGGAATTCGAGCTGTTCTATCAGCCGCTGATCAACCTCAGGTCCGGCAAGGTCACGACCTGCGAGGCGCTGCTGCGCTGGAACCATCCGGTGCGCGGCACGGTCTCGCCGGTCGACATCATTCCGGTCGCCGAGGACATGGGTCTGATCGTCGATCTCGGCCGTTGGATCCTGCGCAAGGCCTGCATGGAATGCATGAAGTGGCCCGAGGCGGTCAGCGTCGCGGTCAACTTCTCGCCGCAGCAATTCCACCAGCGCGACGTGCTGAGTGAAGTGCGCTATGCGCTCGAGGTCTCGGGCCTGCCGGCGCACCGGCTCGAGATCGAGATCACCGAATCCTCGCTGCTGCACAACACCCAGCTCACCCACGACGTATTGTCGCAGCTGCGGACGCTCGGCGTGCGGATCTCGCTCGACGATTTCGGCACCGGATATTCGTCGCTCAGCTATCTGCACAATTTCCCGCTGCAGAAGGTCAAGATCGACCGTTCCTTCCTCGAAGGCATCGACAGCGACCGTCCGCTGACCTTGCTGCGCGGCGTGGCGCGGCTTTCGGCCGATCTCGGCATGTCGGTCGTGGTCGAGGGCATCGAGACCAACGACCAGCTCGAGCTGATCAGCGCCGACGGCGCCGTCACCGAGGCCCAGGGTTACCTGTTCAGCCGGCCGGTTCCGGCCGTGCGCATCCGGCAATTGCTGAACGCCTCGCATGGCCGCCGGACCGACGAGCAGCTGCACGTGGTTCCCTCGCGATCGATCGCCTGATCGGTCGGAACATTCTCAATTATTGGTTGTAGTCGAGTGTGACCGCACGGTGGGGAATGCACCCTTGCGGTCACAGGTTAACTGTATTGCGGTGATTGCTTTGACGAAAATTAAGAAGCTGTTAATCTTTTTCGACGCGCGCAGAAGTTGTTGAAAGTCAAGGAGTAGCCCATGAGGTCCGCGGCCGAAGTGATCAAGCCCGCGATAGGGAGGCTTGCGGATCCGCTGGACAAAGTCGATTACCGCCTGGCGCAAACCCCGGAGCAGAAGGACGAGATCTATCGGCTTCGCTACCGCGCCTATTTGCGCGAAGGCGCGATCCGGCCGTCGTCCGATGAGCGGGTCGTCGATCATTTTGACGACGCGCCGAATGCCTGGGTGTTTGGCGTCTATATGCAGGGCGAGCTCTGCAGCTCGATCCGCATCACCGTGGTGACGCCCGACTATCGCTCCTCGCCGACCGTCGAGGTGTTCGGCGACGTGCTGCATCCCAAGCTCGATCAGGGCCTCGTCTTCATCGATTCGACGCGCTTTGTCGCGGATCCCGAAAAGGCGCGGAACTATCCTGAATTGCCCTACGTTACCGTGCGCCTCGGTTCGACCGCGGGCGTGCATTTCAATGCCGATTACGGCCTGGCGCCGGTTCGCCCCGAGCACATGGCGTTCTATCGCCGGGTGTTCCTGCACGAGGTCTGGTCCGAGCCGCGCCTCTATGCCGGGCTGGTCAAGCCGGTTGGGCTGATGGCGGCGCACCTGCCGTCGGTGCGGGAGCGGGTGCTTGCCCGCTATCCGTTCCTGCGCTCCAGCGCGTTTGAGCGGCGGATGCTGTTCGAGCGCGGCGAAGGCCAGTCCCTGGCCGAGCGCCTTGCCCAGCCGTTCGAGCGCGCCTCGATCGTGCCGAATCCCTGAGCGGGAAGCCGCCGCGCTACGTCGGTCTCATTCGGGGCCCAATCGGGTCGTTGCGGGCTGAATTTGCCTGGAAAAGCGGCTCGGTTCCGGGCGAAGCTTGCCTTCTCTTCACCGTCGCGCCACATTTGCCACCCATTAACCATCGGGGGCGCTTTTCGGAGTTAGCCGGCATTTGACGGGGTCCAGCAAGGTCTCGTCAAGGTTGACGGAACGTTCGCTTAACCATCGCCCTGTAGACCGGATGACGGTATGAAGAGCGTGAGCGTGGAGGCTCCGGAATGAAACATCAGATGCGTATCCTCCAGGGTATGAAGCTGGCAGCCGTGTTGGCCGTGGCGCTGTCGATGGGCGCCTGCGCCAACAAGAACCCGCTGGGTATGGACGCGAATGCGAACGCGGCGACCCCGGGCAGCCAGCAGGATTTCGTGGTCAATGTCGGCGACCGCGTGTTTTTCGAGAGCGACCAGACCGATCTGAGCCCGCAGGCGATCGCGACGCTCGACAAGCAGGCGCAGTGGCTGCAGACCTACAACCGCTATTCCTTCACCATCGAAGGTCACGCCGACGAGCGCGGCACTCGCGAATACAACATCGCGCTCGGTGCCCGTCGTGCACAATCGGTCCGCACCTATCTGACCTCGCGCGGTATCGATCCGAGCCGCATGCGCACCATCTCCTACGGCAAGGAGCGTCCGGTGGCGGTCTGTAACGACATCTCCTGCTGGTCGCAGAATCGCCGCGCCGTCACGGTGCTGAACGCGAGCTCCTGACGAACCGTCATGGCTGTCAATGACAGGCCGGCGCCCCCTCGGGCGCCGGTTTTGTTTTGGCGCGCCGCATTGTCAGCTTGATGAACGATGAATCCGAACAAGGCCGCTTGCTTGTTTCGCCGCTGACACTAAACCATAGCCCGCAACGCTGCGGCGGAGTTGGAACGCCAGTCACAATTCCGGCGTACTCCCTCCCTCAATGTGAACTGCTTTTCACGTCGATATCGTCGTCAGGGCAAAATGTCATCCAGGCTCCATCTTCTTTCTTCCGCCGCGGCGATCGCGGCGCTGTTGGCCGTTTCGGTCCCCGCCATTGCCCAATCCGATGACGAGGACCCCGAGGTGCGGGTCCAGCGGCTGGAGAACCAGCTGCGGCAGCTGACCGGGCAGAACGAGGAGCTGCAGTACCGCAACCGCCAGCTCGAGGAGCGGCTGCGACAGCTCGGCGGTCAGCCGCCCGGCGCGCCCGGGCAGCCGGCAACCCAGCCGAGCGTCGCGGCGGTGCCGCCGGCGCAGCAGCCTCAGGCCTATCCGCAGGCCCAGGGCGGCTATCCGCAGCCGCAGCCGGGCTATGGACGGCAGGGCGGCTATGACCAGCAGCCGCAGATCGCCTCGCCCGCGCCGATCGTGCAGGAGCCGGCGCCGGCTGCCGTTCCCGGCCGCCGCAGCCGCGGTGATGCGTTCGATCCAACCCAGAACCCGAATGCCCCGGGCGCCCCGCGCGCCCTCGGCGGTGGTCAGCTGCCGATGTCGAACGATGGCGCGGTGGGCGCGCCCGGCGGCCGCGCCGTGGGTGAGCCGCTCGATCTCGGCAACACCAGCCCGCGCGATGCCGCTGGCGCGCCGCAGCGCCCGCCTGGCGCCAGCGCGGCGCTCACCACGCTGCCGCCGTCGGCCACGCCGAAGGATGAGTTCGACCTCGGCATCGGCTACATGCAGCGCAAGGACTATGCGCTGGCCGAGGAGACGATGAGGAACTTCGCCGCGAAATATCCGAGCGATCCGCTGGTCGCGGATTCGCAATACTGGCTCGGCGAAAGCTTTTTCCAGCGCCAGCAATATCGCGATGCGGCCGAGATCTTCCTCGGTGTGACCACCAAGTTCGACAAATCGGCCAAGGCGCCCGACGCGCTGCTGCGGCTCGGCCAGTCGTTGGCGGCGCTGAAGGAAAAGGAAGCCGCCTGCGCTGCGTTCGGCGAGGTGACGCGGAAATATCCACGTGCCTCCGGCGGCGTCAAAGCCGCGGTTGACCGCGAGCAGAAGCGCGTGAAGTGCTAAACCGGTAACGGGGAGGCTGCTTCGGCCTCGCCGCGAAACGCTGGTTTTGCAATGTCCGACGACCAATCCGCCATCTCGGCGCGGGCCGCCAAGCCGCTGTTCGCGGGCCTTGCAACCGCGCCCGCCGTTGTGCTCGCCGTATCCGGCGGTCCGGATTCCGTCGCGCTGATGTGGCTGGCCGCACGCTGGCGCCGCGGGGCTTCGCGCGGGCCGCAATTGATCGCCGTGACCGTCAATCATGGATTGCGCCCCGAGGCCGCGCGAGAGGCGCGCGACGTCAAGCGGCTCGCGACCGCGCTCGACATTCCGCATCACACCCTGCGCTGGACCGGCCTCAAGCCGAAGACCGGATTGCCGGCAGCCGCGCGCGAGGCACGCTATCGTCTGCTCGCACAGGCGGCGCGCAAGCACGGCGCTACGCACATCCTCACCGCGCATACGCGGGACGATCAAGCTGAGACGCTCTTGATGCGGTTGCTGCGTGGTAGCGGCATCGCCGGTCTGTCGGCGATGGCGGCTGAGACCGAGCGGGAGGGGGTCCGGCTGGCGCGGCCGTTGCTCGATATCTCCAAGGCGCAGCTGATCGCGACGCTGAAGAAAGCCCGCATCGCGTTCGCCGATGATCCGACCAATCGCGATCCGACCTTTACGCGTCCGCGACTGCGCGCGCTGATGCCCGTTCTGGCGGGGGAGGGCGGTGACGCGAGGAACCTGTCGCGGCTTGCCGCCCGGCTGGCGCGTGCCAATGCCGCTGTGGAGGTGCTTGCCGACGGTGCCGAGCGCTATCTTGCATTGAGAAGCCAGGATACCTCTCGTCCAGGCTTCGACGCCGTGCTGTTCGCGGCGATGCCGGAGGAGATTCGCCTGCGTCTCTTGAAGCGCGCCATCGACCGGACCGGGCGTGAAGGGCCCGCCGAGCTGGGCAAGGTCGAAACCTTGCTTGTGGCGCTCGATCGCGCGGTCGGGGAACGCGGAGGCAAGTTGAAACAGACCCTTGCCGGGGCCGTCATCAGCGTGGCGGAGGGCTGGATTCGGGTCGAGCCGGCACCGCCGCGCCGTGCGCGCGTCAGGTGAGCTTTAATTGCAAGCCTTAATCGACCAGCTCAACCGCTGTCATAATCCGGCAGGGACCCTTAACTACCCCCGAAAAACACCGGGTTTCGCGCCATTATTTGACCGGGAATCGCGCTAGGATGCGGTAAATAGTCATGTGTGGTTCCCTTGGCATCGACCCCCGCGGCACCTAGATTGTATCGCATCGACGGGATGGATTCCCTGGGGATTCCCACAGAGCCTGCCCAAAGGATGAGAGAGGCCGCGGTCCGCGCGACCACCGAAGGAAGACCATGAACGCCAATCTGCGGAATTTCGCCCTCTGGGTCATCATCGTTTTGTTGTTGCTGGCGTTGTTCACGCTTTTCCAGAATCCTGGCCAGCGCACCTCCTCGCAGGACATCGCGTTCTCGCAGCTTTTGACTGAAGTCGATCAGGGTCACGTCCGCGACGTCGTGATTCAGGGGCCTGAGATTCACGGCACCTTCACCAACGGCTCCAGCTTCCAGACCTATGCGCCGAGCGACCCTAACCTCGTGAAGAAGCTCTATGACGCCAAGGTCTCGATCACCGCGAAGCCGCCGGGCGACAACGTGCCGTGGTTCGTCTCGCTGCTGGTGTCCTGGTTGCCGTTCATCGCGCTGATCGGCGTCTGGATATTCCTGTCGCGGCAGATGCAGGGCGGCGCCGGCAAGGCGATGGGCTTTGGCAAGTCGCGCGCCAAGATGCTGACCGAAGCGCATGGCCGCGTCACCTTCGAGGACGTCGCCGGCGTCGACGAGGCCAAGCAGGATTTGCAGGAGATCGTCGAATTCCTGCGCGACCCCGGCAAGTTCCAGCGGCTCGGCGGACGGATTCCGCGCGGCGTGCTGCTGGTCGGCCCTCCCGGCACCGGCAAGACGCTGATCGCGCGCGCGGTCGCGGGCGAAGCCAACGTGCCGTTCTTCACCATCTCCGGCTCCGACTTCGTCGAGATGTTCGTCGGCGTCGGTGCCTCGCGCGTGCGCGACATGTTCGAGCAGGCCAAGAAGAACGCGCCCTGCATCATCTTCATCGACGAAATCGACGCGGTCGGCCGTCATCGCGGCGCCGGTCTCGGTGGCGGCAATGACGAGCGCGAGCAGACGCTGAACCAGTTGCTGGTCGAGATGGACGGCTTCGAGGCCAATGAGGGCGTGATCCTGATTGCGGCGACCAACCGTCCCGACGTGCTCGATCCCGCGCTGCTGCGTCCCGGCCGCTTTGACCGCCAGGTCGTGGTGCCGAATCCTGACGTCGTCGGCCGCGAGCAGATCCTCAAGGTTCACGTCCGCAAGGTGCCGCTGGCGCCGGATATCAACCTCAAGACCATCGCGCGTGGCACCCCAGGCTTCTCGGGCGCCGACCTGATGAACCTCGTCAACGAGGCCGCGCTGACCGCCGCCCGCCGCAACAAGCGGATGGTGACGCAGGCCGAGTTCGAAGAGGCCAAGGACAAGGTGATGATGGGCGCCGAGCGCAAGTCGCTGGTCATGACCGAGGAAGAAAAGCTGCTGACGGCCTATCACGAGGGTGGCCACGCCATCGTCGGCCTCAACGTCGTCGCGACCGATCCGATCCACAAGGCGACCATCATCCCGCGCGGCCGTGCGCTCGGCATGGTGATGCAGCTTCCGGAGCGTGACAAGCTGTCGATGTCGCTGGAGCAGATGACCTCGCGGCTTGCCATCATGATGGGCGGCCGCGTCGCCGAAGAGCTGATCTTCGGCCGCGAGAAGGTGACCTCGGGCGCCGCCTCCGATATCGAGCAGGCAACGCGCCTGGCGCGCATGATGGTGACCCGCTGGGGCCTGTCGGAAGAACTCGGCACGGTGTCCTATGGCGAGAACCAGGACGAGGTGTTCCTGGGCATGTCGGTCTCGCGCACCCAGAATGCGTCGGAGGCGACGGTCCAGAAGATCGATTCCGAGATCAGGCGTCTGGTCGAGGAAGGCTACAACGAGGCGACCAAGATCCTCACCGAGAAGCGCGACGACCTCGAGGCGCTGGCCAAGGGCCTGCTTGAGTTCGAAACCCTGACCGGCGACGAGATCATCGACCTCCTGAAGGGTAAGAAGCCCAATCGCGAGTCGGTGCTCGAGCCGTCTACGCCTCGGGCGTCCGCCGTGCCGCCGGCCGGCAAGCCGCGCCCGCGTCCCGATCCGGACGCCGGCCTGGAGCCGCAGCCGCAGGCGTAAGTCTCGCGCGCCATGGCCGGCCCTTCCGGCAAATCGATTGTGCAAAAGCTCGGCCTCAAGCCGGGCTTTTGTATTTTTGTGGATGGGCTGTCCGTGGCCTATAGCGACATCGTCGGCGAGTTGCCTGACGGTGTGCGGCTCATGACGGCCGCGAAGCCTCCGCTCGATGCCGTGCATCTGTTTGCGGCCGAGGTGAAGGGGCTTGGCGCAAAGCTAAGCGGCTGCCGGCAGGCGATCGCGCCGGACGGCATGATCTGGGTGTCGTGGCCGAAGCAAGGTTCGGGCGTTGCGACCGATCTCAGCGACATTGCGGTCCGCGACATCGCACTTGCAGCCGGGCTCGTCGACATCAAGGTCTGCGCCGTGAACGAGGTCTGGTCGGGGTTGAAATTCGTGATCCCGGTGAAGGATCGAGGCAAGGGGAAGTAGGCTGGGCAACGCGAAGCGTGCCTTTGTCCATCCTCACATGGGGATTTGCGCGGCGCGATTGCGCCGCTGGGCGAGCCTCGAAAGATGAACGGCCACGCGCCGGGCCGTCGACCCTTCGCGACGCGTTTCGCGCACCTCAATGTGACGGAAGCACCGACGGCGGGAGCTGCGCCGCGAGTTAGTTCACGCCTGCCGCTGCCGGAAGCGCGCTCGTCTTGGTCTCGTCGGTGCGGACATGGATCACGGCGAGGTCGTCGGTGTAGAGCCGCTTCCAGCCCTTGACGTGATCGAGCGCGAAGGCCGCCGGTGAGGTTGGGTTCAGCAGCGTCGCGTCGATCTGGTACTTGTCGAGCAGAGCCAGAAACTGACCCAGATTGCGCGCCTCGATGGCGTCGAAATAGTCGAGCACAAACTGCTCGCCATAGAGCTCGGCGCGCCCGTCGATGAACACCTTCATGTTGCGGCTGACCATGTAGCCGCCGAACGGCGCGGTGCTGAAGACGCGCTGCGCATGGCGCTGCTGCAGAAGATCGACCGCGGCAACGGGAGTTATCGCCGGAAGAAAGCTGAAGGGATGCTGTGCCACGAAGATCGTCGTCGTCACCCATCCCCCGACCACGATCGCGATCGCCGCCAGGATCGTGACCAACGGCGCCGACCGCACCTCGCCAATGCGGGACTCGGCGACCCCAGCCGTTCCCCATTGTTCGGCGATCGGCTTGGCCAGCACGAGCGGTACGATGAACGCGAACACCTCGATGTTGCGGACATGCGTCAGCGCCATCCAGACCAGGCCCAGCAGCAGCAGGATCCGCGGCACAGACAGGGTGAGCTTGCGGTAGAAGGGGAGAGCGATCAGCCCGAGCAGCGTGGCTTCGAAGAAGCCGAGTTTGCTGAAGTCGACGGGCATCCATTCCCAGATCAGCGACAGCAATTTGCCGAGGCTGAGAATCTTGATCGCGCCGAGCATGCTGTTCCAGCCGTAGGGCGTCACGCAACTCGCAGCGAGCGCGGCCAACCCGAACAATCCCCAGCGCGCGGCGAGCTTGAGGCGGCGGCTCGGCTCCGCACCCCACACCGCCTCCAGCCCGATCGGCCCGATCAGCGCCAATCCGAGAACGAAGCCGCCGTGCAGGTTGGCCCACAGCGCCATCAGCGGCAGCAGGAACCAGGATGGATGGGTGCGGCGATCCGCTGCTGCCATCAACCCGCCGATGAAGGCGAGCAGCACCGGCAGCGCCAGCACGTGAGGCCGCGCGAAGAAGTGAGTGGTGGATTGCAGCAGGGCAACGGCCGCGATCAGGAAGGCGCGCGCGGGATCGAAATACGGGGTCAGCAGATAGAGGAAGATCGCGACCGTCGCCCCGATCGCGAGCGAAGACAGGATCGCCGGCCCGGCCCAATCGCCCGGTCCGTAGCTGATCGCATAGAGCACCTGCGACAGCCATGAGCTCGAAATCCAGGGAGCGCCGTACCGGGTGAACGAGAACACGTCTGTCGTGGGCATCGCGCCGTTCTCGAGGATCCACTGCCCGATCCGGATCTGCCACATCGAGTCGGAGTCGCGCAGCAGGATTTCGCCCGCCGACAAATAGAACAGATAGATGCCGGCGCCGGCGCAGAGCGGCACCAGTCCTCGCGCCATGCTGCGGTTCGTCACGCTGTTGGTGATGGAGATCGACATGGGCCTTCTTGGTTTGACCGGAGATGAGCAGAACCGACGCCGCGCGTACTGGACCACGGGTTGCTATAAATTCGGGTAAACTTCACCGCGCAGTTTTGCCGTTGCTTCACCGCCATCCGGTTGTCGCAAAATCCTTACAATTCCACCTTGTGTTTCGGTCTGAATAGTTGTTCACTTCTTCAAGCGATTGCGGGATCAATCGCGCAAAATATTGAAGATTCGTGCGTTCTGCCGGTGGGCGCCGGCCGGGGCGCGCGGCGGGGGGACGGCAACGCCATGGTCTATCGGCGAACCCATCAAGTGGTGAAACGGCTGGCCGCGCGGCGCAGCGCGATCCTGTCGGCAGCGCGGGAAGCGGCGGCCGATGGCGGCATGGCGGCGGTGCAGATCGCGCCCGTCGCAGTCCGTGCCAATGTCGCGGCAGGGACCGTCTATCGCTATTTCCCTTCCAAGGCCGAGCTGATTTCGGAGCTGATCGCCGAAGTCTCGCGCGATGAACTCACCGCGATCCGCCGCGCCGCCGATGCCGCGCCGGGGCCGTCATCGGCGCTGGCCGCGGCCGTGACCACGATCGCGGTCCACGTGCTGTCGCAGCGCAAGCTCGCCTGGGGCATCCTGGCCGAGCCGGTCGATGTCGACGTCACCGCCTCGCGGCTTGCCAGCCGCCGCGACATTTCCGGCGAGCTCGCCGCCCGCATCGACGCCGCGGTGCGCGCCGGCCATTTGCCGGCCCAGGACACGCCGCTGGCGGCGACTGCCCTGCTCGGCGCGCTGCATGAGGCGCTGGTGGGTCCGCTGGCGCCGACCAATCACGACGATCCGGCAAAGCTGCGCGACGCGGTGCAGACCGTGACGCTGCTTGCATTGCGCGCGGTCGGCGTGATGGACGCGCGCGCCCGCGGCCTTGTCGTGCAGGCGACGACGCCGGCCAAGGCGCTGGTCGGGGCCTGAACACTTCTGTCGCATTGGCGTTGTAAGCCCGGGGGTGGTTCAACCAACCTCAGGGAGTACGGCATGACGACGACCCATGGCTCGGCCAAATGGCAGGGCGGCATCAAGGACGGCAAGGGCGCGATCTCGACCAAGAGCGGCGCACTGACCGATTACCCCTACGGCTTCGCCAGCCGCTTCGAGGGCAAGCCGGGCTCGAACCCCGAAGAACTGATCGGCGCGGCGCACGCCGCCTGTTTCACGATGGCGCTGTCGCTGATCCTCGGTGAAGCCAAGCTCACCGCCGAGCACATGGAGACCAAGGCCGACGTGACGCTGGAGAAGGTCGGCGACGGCTTTGCCATCACCGCGGTCCATCTGGCGCTGAGCGCAAAGATCCCGGGCGCCGACAACGCGGCGTTCCAGGAGCTCGCGGCCAAGGCCAAGGCCGGTTGTCCAGTGTCGAAACTGCTCAACACCAGGATCACGCTCGAGGCAAAATTGCAGGGCTGATCTCAATTCCTATCGTTCCGGACCGGGCAGGTCCGGAACGAGAGGATGCGGTCACATCGCCTCGGCGTCGCCGTTCGGCCCCACTGAGGCGATGCGTAGCATGTTGGTGGTGCCAGGCGCGCGCAGCGGCACGCCGGCGACGATGATGACGCGCTGGCCGGCCTTGGCAAAACCGTCGCGGAAGGCCGTCGAGCCGGCACGGCTGACCATGTCGTCGAGATCGTGGGCGTCCTCGGCGACCACGCAATGCACGCCCCACACCACCGACAGCTTGCGGCCGGTGACGAGATTCGGCGTGATCGCGACCACCGGCACCTTGGGCCGCTCGCGCGCCACCCTGATCGCGGTCGAGCCCGACGAAGTCCAGCAGATGATCGCGGAGAGATCGAGCGTCTCGGCGATCTGCCGCGCGGCATCGGCGATGGCGTCGCCGACCGTCGGTTCCGGGTCGACGCGCTGTGCATTGAGCACGCCGCGGTAGTTCGGATCGCGCTCCACTTCCTCGCCGATGCGGTTCATGGTCGAGACCGCTTCCACCGGGAATTTGCCGGCAGCGGACTCCGCCGACAGCATGATGGCATCGGCGCCTTCGTAAACGGCGGTGGCGACGTCGGAGACCTCGGCGCGGGTCGGCACCGGCGCCTGGATCATCGATTCCAGCATTTGCGTCGCGACCACGACCGGCTTGCCGGCGCGGCGCGCCATCCGGGTCATTTGCTTTTGCAGGCTTGGCACCCGCTCAAGCGGCAGCTCGACGCCGAGATCGCCGCGCGCCACCATCAGCGCGTCCGAGGCCTCGATGATCTCGGCGAGACGGTCGATGGCCTGCGGCTTCTCGATCTTGGCCATCACGGCGGCGCGGCCGCGGATCATCTTCTTGGCTTCGATCACGTCCTCGGCCCGCTGCACAAAGGACAGCGCGACCCAGTCGATCCCGGTGGGCAGCGCAGCCTCCAGATCGGCGCGGTCCTTCGGCGTCATCGCCGAGACCGGGATGTCGGTGTCGGGCAGGCTGACGCCCTTGCGGTCGGACATCTTGCCGCCGATCACCACCCGCGTCACCGCGCGATCGGGCGAGGCTTCCTCGGTGATCAGCCGCACCTTGCCGTCGTCGAGCAGCAGCGCGTGGCCCGGCCGCAGTGCGGCAAGGATCTCCGGATGCGGAAGCTGCACGCGGCTGTTGTCGCCCGGCGTCTTGTCGGAATCGAGGATGAAGGTCTGGCCGTTGTTGAGTTGGGTCGAGCCGCCCTCGAACGCGCCGAGGCGCAGCTTCGGCCCCTGCAAATCGACCAGGATGCCGATCGGCCGTCCGTAGCTCGATTCGACATTGCGAATGGTCTTGACCAGCTCCCGCATCTTGTCGTGCGGAGTGTGGCTCATGTTGATGCGGAACACGTCGGCGCCGGCTTCGAACAACTTGCGAATCATCGCGCTGTCGGACGAGGCGGGGCCGAGCGTTGCGAGGATCTTGATGCGGCGCAGGCGTCTCATGGTTTGTTTCCGGGTGCGGCTGGTGGCAGACCAGACGCGCCCGGTGGCGCTGCGCCCGGTGGCGGGTTTGGCAGGCCCGGTATCGCTCCCGGATTTCCCGGGCCGACTCCGCCCGGCATTCCCGGCAGTTTCTGCGGCTGTTGTTCGCTGGCTTCGGTCAGTTGGACGGTCCATGCACGCTGCTCGCCGGTGTCGACCTCGAAGAAGCCAGTGCGGTCAAAGCCGCGCGCAAGGCAATTCTCGGTACCCTTGATGGTGAATTCCTTGTCGCGTGAACACATGAAGGCCTGGCCGGACCATTCGCCGCCACGGTCATAGTCGAGCGCGTAGATGTAATAATAGCGCGCAACCAGATTGCCGCGCAGCAGTGTTTCGCACGCCCGCGACGACACGTTCCACCAGCCCTCGGTGGTCCAGCCCTCGGCGTCCTTGTAGCCGAGCGCGATGCCGACCCGGCTCGATGTGTTGTTGCAGAGCCGGAAATCGGCCGCCGCGGGGCTTGCCCACAGGCATGCGGCGACGAGCGCCGTCGCTGGCAGCATGGCGGCCATGGCGAGGCGGGCGGTGCGGTGAATTGAGACGGGAGAATCTGTTGCAGTCATGCGGCGAAGCTATATCAAATCATTGACGATTTCGCGTGTCCGGGCGGGAACTGTCAACGGGAGGGGCGGCACATTTCCCGCGCTATGGGACGCTGGCGGGCGTGACGCCGTTCTTGCGCGGTGATGTAGCAAAATCTGTGACAATTCCCACCTGATATCAATATGGTTCGGATCACAAACCGGGATCACGGCGATGCACATTGACGACAAAACCAGAACAGAACTTGAAGCCGCGGTGTTCCGGCGCCTGGTCGAACATCTGCGCGACCGGACCGATGTCCAGAATATCGACCTGATGAACCTGGCCGGCTTCTGCCGCAACTGCCTGTCGAACTGGATGAAGGAAGCAGCCGACGCCAAGGGCATCGCTGTCAGCAAGGACGAGAGCCGCGAGGCGGTCTACGGCATGCCCTATGAGGAGTGGAAGGCGAAATACCAGGGCACGGCGACGGCGGAGCAGCTTGCGGCGCTGAAGAAAACCCACAGCGGACATTAAGCGGTGTCATGCGGTCCGATGCTGCGCATCACCCCCGCAATGACGACGTGCGAATGAACACCCGCAGCATCTCCTGTGGGCGCGCTGTGGATGAGCGCGATGTTTCCTTGACGGAAGGCCGCCCAAAATCGAGGGTCATCCGCAACAAGCGGTGCGCGCGAGGCGTATTCGCGTGACATTTCAATGCCAGTTCAGGAGTACGCGATGGCCACGTCTGCCGCCGCCAAGGAAGAGCCCGCAACGCGATTTGCCAAGGACCAGCTCAAGTCCATCATCGAGCGCATCGAGCGGCTGGAAGAAGAGAAGAAGACGATCTCGGACGACATCCGCGACGTCTATGCCGAGAGCAAGGGCAACGGTTTCGACGTCAAGGCGCTGCGCGCCATCATCCGCCTGCGCAAGCAGGACCCGAACGAGCGCCAGGAGCAGGAGACCATCCTGGAGACCTATATGCAGGCGCTGGGGATGCTGTGAGGGTTTCGTAACCCGGATGGAGCGAAGCGAAATCCGGGGGCTGCGCCTGCGATGAGACCGTCCCGGATTGCGCTACGCTCCATCCGGGCTTCTACGCAAAACAGGAATCTAGAGCTTCAGTTCTGAGTCAATCAGAACCGATGTTCTAGCGCAGCGAGGCGGTGCGCATCACGAACGGCTGGATCGCCAGCACCGCGGTGGCAGTGCCCGAGAAGTGGTCGCAGGTCATGCCCATCATCGGATCATCCGAGAAGGTCATGGCGACGGTGGCCTGCGGCTTCACGAAATGCTCGCGCATCAGGTTCATGTCGGTGTCGCCGAGGACGGTGGTCAGCATGCCGTTGCTGGCGCTCGGGGCCAGCATCACGACGCGCATCCAGATGTCGTTGCCCCGGGCGGCGGAGATGCGGGCCGACGTGGTGACGACGCCCTGTCCCTGTCCGCCCTTTGCAACGACGGTGTTGATCTCGATCGCGGCCGCGGCGGCATTGCGGACCGGGCGCACGCTGTGCGGCATCGGCGCGGACGCGGCGACGATGTTGGCACGGTCGACCGGCGAGGAGGCCGCAGGCGCGTAGGCGAGTGCCTTGTTGAAATTGTCGTTGAGGCTGGCGGTGGCCTGAGGATCGGCGGCGCCGATCGCCTCACGGGCCTTCAGCGCGGCGATCTGCGCCGGCGAGGCCTGCTTGGGCGCAGCCGCATCCTCACCCCAGAACCCGCGGGAATTGATGATGTCGCTCGCCGATTGCGGCTTCGACTCGCTCGCATCGAGCACCTCCGGCTTGGCCTTCGGCGACGGCACCAGCTGGGCGTCGGCTGCGGCGAGCTGGATCGCGGCCACAATCTGCGGTTTGGCACGCGGCATCGGAACGGGATCGGCCGCCTTGGCCGGCGTTGCGGCTGCGAGCACGACGTTGGCGGCGGGCTTCTCGCTCACGTCGGCGGCGCCGGCATCATCGTCATCATCGGACTTGCCGCCGCGGAACAGCCTGGCGAACAGGCTCGGCTTGGCGACGGTGGCGGCATCGTCGCCATTGCCGCGCCGCTCGATGTCGGCCTTGGCGAGCTCGTAGCCCTTCAGTGGCGTGCCGTCGCTCGGGATGTGCACGGTGCGGCCGTCGGGGAACACCCTGACCAGCTGGTCATGCGTCATGCGCGGCCAGTGGCGGATGCTGCCGGTGTCGAGATGGACGAACGGCGAGCCCGAGGTCGGATAGAAGCCGACGCCGCCGCGCTGCAGGCGCAGGCCGGCGTAGCGGATCTGCTCCAGCGGCACGCCGGGAATGTAAAAGTCCATCGCATGCCCCAGCATGTGCTGGCTGTGGCGCGCAACGCCCGAGGAGCGGCGGCGGAGCATGGCATTGGTGGCGGGGGAGCGATAGGAGGAGACGATCTGGATCGGCTGCTTGCCGTCGACGTCGCGATAGACTTCCCAGAGGATATCGAACAAATGACGGTCCATCACCGTCTCGTCCTGGGTGCGCCAGTCGCGCAGATAGTGATTGAGCTGCTTCAGCGCGGCTTCGTCATAGCGGCCGTCGCGCTTGAAGGTGATGGTGAGGTCTTCGTTGGAATGGGTGTGGTGGAAGGAGAGGGTGCGGGTTTCGTTCAGCGCGGCGGCGTCGTGGACCGATCCTGCGCCGGCAAGCAGCAGCAGCGAGGTCAGGCCGACTTGGTACCCGGCCTTCGGCAGCGACAGTGGTTTGAAGCGGCGTGCGAAAACAGCCAGCACTATAAGCCCACCCAGTCGACGAGCGTTCGATCGGCATCCTCGCAGACCCCCTGCGGAAGATGGTGAACGCTTTCTTAAAGCGGGAGGGTTAACCGAAGTTTACCGACCCGCCCCCAAGTTAGCCTTAACTAACTGGTGGAGTGTGGCAAAAAAGTGCTCAGTGCCGACGCGGTGATGGATAATGGTTAACGTAAACGATCCCGCTTTGGCAGCGAGATCGTTGATTTCACTTCAAAATTTACCCGAATCAGGCCGCCGGCCGAATTAACGGGTAATCACGCGGCGCTGCTGCTGGGCCTGGCCGCGGCGAGCCGGCTGCGGCGCCGGCTGGTTGAAGCCGCCGAACAGGCGCTCGAAGAACGACGGTCCGGACGAATTGAATCCGCTGTTGTCGCTCGCGATGCTCACGCCATCAGGCAGGCTGCTGTTGCGGGGACGCGAGTAGCTCGGCTCCGAATGCGCCACCACCGTTTCCAGATCCTTGCCGCGGCTGTTCTTCAGCAGCGACAGCATGGTGGCGTCGCGGCCGTAGACGTCCTTGCGGAATTGCAGCTTGCCGCCATCGTCCACGAACGCGGTCTGGTAGGTGATGTTGACCGGGATCGGCGTCGGGAATTTCAGGTCGACCTCGTTGGTGCCGTACATGCTGCGGATCCGTTCCGGCGTGTAATGCTCGTTCGGCTCGGTGATGTTGAGCAGCACGGAGGCGTACTGATCCGGGTTCTGCACGCGCATGCAGCCATGGCTGTAGGCACGCTCTTCCTTGGCGAACAGGTACTTGTCCGGCGTGTCGTGCTGATAGACCAGGAACTTGTTCGGGAAGTTGAAGCGGATGCGGCCGAGCGCGTTGGCCTCGCCCGGTGGCTGCGAGATGTGGATCGAGCCGTCATGGTTGCGCTCGAGCTTGAGGCCCATCCGCTGCAGCACCGTCGGATCCTGCTGCAGCGCCGGCAGATACTCGTTGTAAATGATCGAGGGCGGCACGTTCCAGGTCGGATTGACCGTGATGTACTTCATCGTCTCGGTCAAAAGCGGCGTGGCATGCTGGCCGGGCTTGCCGGTCACGACGCGCGTGGTCCAGACCTGCGTACCGTGCTGCATCACCTTCAGCGTGTAGTCGGGGATGTTGAGGATGACATAGGCGTTGCCGACATTGGCAGCGCCCAGCTGGCGCGGCAGCCAGCGCCAGCGCTCCATGTTGACGACCACGGTGTCGATCTGTTTGTCGCGCTTCGGGCTGTTCAGCGCCTTCACGGTGCGGTCGTCGAGAACGCCCGTCGGCTTGAGCTCGACGCTGTCCTGGAACTTCTCCACCGCCTTGGCGACCGTCGCGTCATACTTGGTGCTGTCGGCGTTTTCGGTGATGCCGAGCTTGCTGCGCAGATCAGGCACGCGCGGGTCGTCCATCTCGACCGCCGCCTGCTTCTTGCCACGGGCAGGCGCGTATTTCAGGGCCGGTCCTTCGGCGATCGTCACTACCGGGCCGTCGCCCTGGCCGCGCAGCTCGGCAAGCTTCTTCTTCAATTCCTTGTAGAGCTTCTGCGGTGGGTTGTAGCTGTCGAGGGCGGCGGACGCGTCCTTCGCGGAGGTCACGTTGGCCAGCACTTCGGACGCATCGATCGGGTGCTCGGGATATTGGATGTCCGCCGACACCTGCGACCAGTGCATGCGGCCGCTCTGCGCCTGGCGGGCATAGTCCAGCATGCTGGCAGCAAGCTTCAGCTCGGAATCGGCGAGCGCGTCGGGCGAGGTCGCCGCGGTGAAATCCGGCACCGGATAGTCGGCCGGGTTGAGGCCGTCGGAGGCGGCGTCCTTCAGGCGCGCGATGACGCCCTTGGCGGTATCGGTCAGCTTGCCGGACTGCGTGAACACCGGCGCGTAGTCGCGGGCCGAGTAGAATTTTTCCGCCGCGGCATGCTCGACCTTGCGGTCGAAGGTGCGCAGCGTCTTGCTGGTCAGCAGCTCGCGAAGCTTGTCGGCAACCGGCTGGTCGTCGGCGGGAACATTGCTCGCGGCCTTTACCGGCTCCTTGGCGGGCTCGGCGGCCGGCGCTGCCGCGGTGGCGGGAGCAGGGGCTGCGGCCGGCGCGGTCGCGGTCTCAGTCGCGGGAGCTGCAGGCGGCGGCGCGACGGCGGTATCGGTCTTCGGCGCCTCGACCGGCTTGCTCTCGGTTGACTTGGTCTCAGTTGACTTGCTGTCGGTCGCCGGTGTGGTTGCGACGTCGGCCGGCTTCGGTTCGACCGCCGTTGCGGCGGTGCTCGGCTCGGTCGATTTGCTGTCGGAGGCCTTGGTATCGGTGGTGGTCTTTGCGTCGGGCGCCTTGGCTGTCGCCGTGCTCGGCAGCGCGGCGGTCGCATCCGGCTTGAAATCGCTTGCGGTGGGCGGCGGAACATTGGCGGGCTCGGGGCGCGGGATCGCCGCGTCGATCGCGAGCTCCGCGGCGCTGGCGCGCGGCGTGTCCTGTGCGAGGGCCGAGGTCGCGGACACCGTGAGGAAGGTCGCCGCGACGGCCATCAAGACGCGGTCGTATCCCCGACGGTTGTTCGAACAGTCACGCATTATCGCACCCCCTGGGTGAAACCGCTCCGACTCCGGAACGGTTCAAGTCCGGAACAGTTCAAGTATCTGGTTTCGTCAGCTTGCGCGGAAAGCGCCGGCCTTCTCGATCGACTCGCACGCCTGCACGCAACCGACGCAGACGATACAGACGCCCCTTTCATGCAGCCAGCGCCATGCGGGGCAACTCACGACAAACTGACTTCGAACAACCGGGTTGTGTTCAGATCGTGTATTTTTGCCACGCAGTCAGGCATTTGTCTGTCACCGCCAAGCCACGGTTTACAGGTTCCCGCGGCGCCGCGCGTGACCCTGTCACACAGCCTCATGCACGTGGCTCTCAGTTGGCCTCGCCAGTGCGATCGCCCGCTGCGGCTTCGTCGAGCTTGCGATAGAGCGTCGACCGGCCGATCTTGAGCCGGCGCGCGACTTCGGACATCTGGCCGCGGTAGTGCGAAATCGCGAACCGGATGATCTCGTTCTCGAGATCTTCCAGCGGCCGGACGTCGCCGGAGCCGTTCAGCATCGACAGCATGCCCGCGGTGGACAGGGGCGCCGCAGGTATTTCGCTACCTGCGGCCATTGCGGGCGCCGTCGACGGCGACACCACCAGCGGCTCGCCATGCGCGACCTTGCCCTCGGGGGCGGCATGCGCAGTGGCTTGCGGGAAGTCGGCCAGCCCCAGCTGGTCGCCGTCGCTCATCACCACCGCGCGATACACCGTGTTCTCGAGCTGGCGGATGTTGCCGGGCCAGTCGAGCTGCGCGAGATGGGCCATCGCCTCGCCGCTGATGCCGGTGATGGTGCGGTTCTCCTCGGCGCAGAACCGCGCCAGGAAATGCCGTAGCAGATGCGGGATGTCTTCGCGGCGCTGGCGCAAGGCGGGGATGGTCAGCGGCAGCACGTGCAGGCGGTAGAACAGGTCCTCGCGGAACTGGCCGGCCTTCACGAGGTCGAGCAATCTGCGGTTGGTCGCCGAGATGATGCGGACATCGACCTTGACCGGCTTGCGGCCGCCGACTGCTTCTACCGTGCCTTCCTGCAGCGCGCGGAGCA
>Ga0153933_1000046_pt1 | contig 69623 bp, 69 predicted proteins | sample TSNJ017MetaG_FD_102275 | JGI IMG/M metagenome (GOLD analysis project Ga0153933, IMG submission 102275) | Attine ant fungus gardens microbial communities from New Jersey, USA - TSNJ017 MetaG | ecosystem: Host-associated > Fungi > Mycelium > Unclassified | place: USA: New Jersey, Wharton State...
CCTCAACGAAACCTGGTTCAAGGCCACCAAGACCGGCATGTTCTACGGCCAGTGCTCGGAACTGTGCGGCAAGGACCATGCCTACATGCCGATCGCGGTGCACGTCGTCAGCGACCAGGAATTCGCGACCTGGGTTGAGGGTGCGAAGAAGAAGTTTGCGGCCAACCCGGCGAATTCCTACGCCTCGGCTGGTCAGGCGGCGGAGTAGGCGAGAGCTTATCGCGCGATTGGAATAAGGGCGACGGGACCCGCAAGGCCCGAGAGGGACTGCAAGGCAGGATTTGGAACATGGCTACAGGCGCAGCAACACACGACGATCATGCCCATGATGATCACGCCCATCATCCGACCGGATGGCGGCGCTACCTCTACTCCACGAACCACAAGGACATCGGGTCGATGTACCTGATCTTTGCGGTGATCGCGGGCATCATCGGTGCCGCGATGTCGATCGCGATCCGCGCCGAGCTGATGTATCCGGGCGTCCAGATCTTCCACAATACCCATACCTACAATGTGTTCGTGACCTCGCACGGGCTGATCATGATCTTCTTCATGGTGATGCCGGCGATGATCGGCGGGTTCGGCAACTGGATGGTGCCGCTGATGATCGGCGCGCCCGACATGGCGTTCCCGCGCATGAACAACATCTCGTTCTGGCTGCTGCCCGCCTCGTTCGCGCTGCTCCTGATCTCCACCTTCGTCGAGGGTGAGCCGGGCTCCAACGGCGTCGGCACGGGCTGGACCATGTACGCGCCGCTATCGACCTCGGGCCATCCCGGCCCGGCGGTCGATTTCGCCATCCTGTCGATCCATCTGGCCGGCGCATCGTCGATCCTCGGTGCCATCAACTTCATCACCACGATCTTCAACATGCGCGCGCCGGGCATGACCCTGCACAAGATGCCGCTGTTCGTCTGGTCGATCCTGGTGACGGTGTTCCTGCTGCTGCTGTCGCTGCCGGTGCTCGCGGGTGCGATCACCATGCTGCTGACCGACCGCAATTTCGGCACCACCTTCTTCGCGGCCGAGGGCGGCGGCGATCCGGTGCTGTTCCAGCATCTGTTCTGGTTCTTCGGCCACCCCGAAGTGTACATCCTGATCCTGCCGGCCTTCGGCATGGTCAGCCAGATCGTCTCGACCTTCTCGAAGAAGCCGGTGTTCGGCTATCTCGGCATGGCCTACGCGATGGTGGCGATCGGCGGCATCGGCTTCGTGGTGTGGGCGCACCACATGTACACCGTCGGCATGTCCAGCGCGACGCAGGCCTATTTCGTCGCCGCCACGATGGTGATCGCGGTGCCGACCGGCGTGAAGATCTTCTCCTGGATCGCCACGATGTGGGGCGGCTCGATCGAGTTCAAGACGCCGATGCTCTGGGCGATCGGCTTCATCTTCCTGTTCACGCTCGGTGGCGTCACCGGCGTCGTGCTCGCCAATGCCGGCGTCGACCGCGTGCTGCAGGACACCTATTACGTGGTGGCGCACTTCCACTACGTGCTGTCGCTGGGCGCCGTGTTCGGCATCTTCGCCGGCTGGTACTACTGGTTCCCGAAGATGACCGGCTACATGTACTCGGAGACCATCGGCAAGGCGCACTTCTGGGTGACCTTCGTCGGCGTGAACCTGGTGTTCTTCCCGCAGCACTTCCTTGGCCTCTCCGGAATGCCGCGGCGCTATGTGGACTATCCGGATGCGTTCGCCGGCTGGAACCTGATCTCCTCCTGGGGCTCCTACATCTCCGGCTTCGGCGTGCTGATCTTCATCTACGGCGTGATCGATGCCTTCGTCCGCAAGGAGCAGGCCGCGAACAATCCGTGGGGTTCGGGCGCGACCACGCTGGAATGGACGCTGACTTCGCCGCCGCCGTTCCACCAGTTCGAAGTGCTGCCGCGCGTGCAGTGAGTTGAGACAGCGCGGCGCACCTTCGAGTGCGCCGCGCCCTTTTTGAGAGAAGCGAGACCTGATCTTGTCGGTTGTCGATCACAACGCCATCGAATTGCCCCGGATCTCCGAGGCCGAAGTGGGCGACTACATTGCGCTGTTGAAGCCGCGCGTGATGTCGCTGGTGATCTTCACCGCGCTGGTCGGCTTGATGATTGCGCCCGGCCACGTCCATCCGGTGCTGGCCTTCACCTCGATCCTCTGCATCGCGGTCGGTGCCGGCGCGTCCGGCGCGCTCAACATGGCCTATGAGGGCGATGTCGACGCCCTGATGACCCGCACGGCCAACCGGCCGATTCCGCGCGGCAAGATCACGCAGGCGGAAGCCTGTGCGTTCGGCATCACGCTCGCCTTCTTCTCGGTGATGACGCTCGGCATCCTGGTCAACTGGGTGGCGGGCGGGCTGCTCGCCTTCACCATCTTCTTCTATGCCGTGATCTACACGATGTGGCTGAAGCGCTGGACCGCGCAGAACATCGTGATCGGCGGCGCGGCCGGCGCGTTGCCGCCGGTGGTGGCGTGGGCGGCGGCGACCGGCTCGCTGTCGATGCAGCCGGTGCTGCTGTTCCTGATCATCTTCTTCTGGACGCCGCCGCATTTCTGGGCGCTGGCGCTGTTCCGCAGCGACGACTATGCCCGTGCCGGCATCCCGATGCTGCCCGTGGTCGCCGGTCCCGATGTGACGCGGCTGCAGATCCTGCTCTACACCATCGTGCTGGTCGCGATCGCGCTTGCGCCATGGCCGCTCGGCTATTTCGACGCGGTCTATGGCGTGACGTCGCTGGTGCTGGGCGCCGGCATGCTGTGGCTCGCGATCGAAGTCTATCGCCGCCGCGAAGGGACATCAGCCAATCGCGCCACCCGCCGGCTGTTCGCGTTTTCCATCCTTTATCTGTTCGCGCTGTTCGCCGTCCTCCTCGCCGAGGTCGTGGTCCGCGCCATCTTGCCTGTCATCATCGGATAGGGACGGTCAGGGGGCGAGATGGGGGCGCACGGGACAACAATGGACGACAAACAGGAACCAGAAGGCATCGTCCTCACCGAGGCGCAGCTCAAGAGCCGCCGCCAGCGCTCGATCGCGATTGCGCTCGCGCTCGGCGTCCTCGTCATCCTGTTCTTCGCGGTCACCATGGTCAAAGGGCCGGCCGTCCTGGTGCGGCCGTTGTGAGCGAGATGGCGAACCAACTGACCACGCAAGATCAGACGCGCGCGCCTGCTAAGGTCACGCGCCGGGGGCTGACGCGTGATGCGATGGTCGCGTCGATCTGCGGTTTCGTCGTGGTGCTGATGGTCGGCGCGTCCTACGCCGCCGTGCCGTTCTACAACTGGTTCTGCCGCACCACCGGCTTCAACGGCACCACCCAGGTCGCGACCTCGGCGCCGACCTCAGCGCCGCTCGAGCGCACCATCACGGTCAGCTTCGATTCCAACGTGGCACCGGGCCTGCCCTGGAAGTTCGAGCCTGAGAAGAACCAGATCGACGTCAAGATCGGCCAGGTCGTCACGGTCTATTACAACGTGACCAACCAGTCGGCGCGGACCACCACCGGACAGGCCGCCTATAATGTGGCGCCGCTGACCGTCGGCGCGTATTTCCAGAAGCTCAACTGCTTCTGCTTCACCGAGCAGACCATGGCGCCCGGCGAGAAGCGCGAGATGGCCGTCGTGTTCTATGTCGATCCGTCGCTTACCAAGGACAGCGACAACGACACGCTGAAGAACATCACTCTGTCCTACACTTTCTACCCCGTGCGCGATCCGGCGCCGAAGCCCGTGGCTTCAGGCGAGGCGGAGCAGCGCAAGGGCGGTTAGCGGTTTTGAATTCAAGAACGAAAACGTGCCTTGCGGCACGCGAATGGAGAGACGGCAATGGCTGAGGCGCAAGTCAAGCATCACGACTATCATCTCGTCGACCCGAGCCCGTGGCCCGTGGTTGGCTCGATCTCGGCCTTCATCATGGCGGTTGGCGCGATCGGCTGGATGCACCATTTGTATTCGGCCGCTCCGATCGTGTTCGGCATCGGCACCGTCGGCGTGCTCTACACCATGGCGAGCTGGTGGGGCGACGTGATCAAGGAAGCCCAGTACAAGGGCGACCACACCCGCGTCGTGCAGATCAGCCACCGCTACGGCATGATCCTGTTCATCGCCTCCGAGGTGATGTTCTTCGTCGCCTGGTTCTGGGCCTTCTTCAACTCGGCGCTGTTCCCGGCCGACGCCGTCCACGCCACCCGCGACGCGGTTTTCGGCTGCGGCGCCGGAACTGCGATGGGCGCCTGCAGCGTCCCCGGCACCTGGCCGCCGCACGGCATCGAGACCTTCGATCCCTGGCACCTGCCGCTGCTCAACACGCTGCTGCTGCTCACCTCCGGCACCACCGTCACCTGGGCGCACCACGCGCTGCTCGAGAACGACCGCCAGGGCCTCAAGCAGGGCCTGATCCTGACCGTGATCCTCGGCGCCTGCTTCACCTGCGTACAGGCCTATGAGTATTCGCACGCGACGTTCTCGTTCGCCGGCAACGTCTATGGCGCGACCTTCTTCATGGCCACCGGGTTCCACGGTTTCCACGTGCTGGTCGGCACCATCTTCCTCCTGGTCTGCCTGTTCCGCGCCTATGCCGGCCACTTCACGCCGAAGCAGCATCTCGGCTTCGAGTTCGCCGCCTGGTACTGGCATTTCGTCGACGTGGTCTGGCTGTTCCTGTTCATCTGCATCTACGTCTGGGGCCACGGCGCCGAGGCCATGGCTCACGGCGCGGGCTAATCGCAGATAAAACGTGCTAGGAGAGGGGCGGCCAAACGGCCGCCCCTTTTGCTTTCCTTTCTCCCCTTGTGGGAGAAGGTGGCTCGCATCGATAGATGCGAGACGGATGAGGGGTCTCTATCCGCGGAGACAGACCCCTCACCTGGCTCAATCTCGCTCCGCTCGATTTCGCCACCCTCGTCCACAAGGGGAGAGGGAAGGGAGTTAGATGACCGATACACCCCCCACCATCACCGAGAGCGCGCTGCGCGGCCTGGCCTGCAAGTGTCCGCGCTGCGGCAAGGGCAAGCTCTATGCCGGTTTCCTGACGCTGGCGCCGCGCTGCGAGGCCTGCGGGCTCGACTACGCCTTCATCGATTCCGGAGACGGGCCGGCGGTCTTCATCATCATGCTGGCGGGCGCCATCGTGGTTGCGGCTGCGCTGATCGTCGAGGTGAAGTACCAGCCGCCGTTCTGGGTCCATGCCGCGCTCTGGCTGCCGCTGATCATCGTCACCACGATCTTTCCGCTCCGCTCGATGAAGGCGCTCTTGATCGCGCTCCAGTTCCACCACAAGGCCGCCGAAGGCCAATTGACCCAGCGCGATCCGAAATGAATGACACCACGACGCGCCGGCCGAATGCCCTAGGCTTCGGCGTTTTCACGCTGATCCTGATCGGCGTCTTCGTCGGCCTCGGCGTCTGGCAATTGCAGCGCCGGATCGAGAAGCACGCTCTGATCGCAACCCTCGACGCCAGGCTCGCGGCCGCGCCCGAGGCGCTGCCTCCGCCATCGGCGTGGCCGACGTTGAGCTCGGCGAAGGACGAATTCCGGCGCGTCACCTTCAGTGCGACCTACGCAAAGCTTCCGGACGTGATGGTCTACAGCTCCGGCTCGGGCGTGCGCGCTGATATCAGCGGACCCGGCACCTGGGCGTTTCTGCCAGCGAAGCTAGCCGGCGGCGAGACGGTCGTCATCAACACCGGCTTCGTGCAGAACACGATGCAGGACCGCGGCTTCGAGGATCGCATCGCCGGCCGCCTCGTCACCGGCGCGCCCGTGACGCTGTCAGGCTATATCCGCTTCCCCGAGCGTCCGGGCACGCTGACACCCAAGGAGGATTTGCCGAAGCGGCTGTGGTTCGCGCGCGATCATCGCGCGATGGCGGCGGCGCTGGGCTGGGGCGAGGTCGCGCCGTTCTACGTCGATCTCGAATCCCCGGTGCCGGACAGCGGCACGCCGAAGCCGGGCCCGCTGCAAGTGCATCTCAGGGACGACCACATGCAGTACGCCATCACCTGGTTCTCACTGGCCTTTGCCGTCGTGATCGCCTTCGGCATCTGGTGGCGCGGCCAGCGGCGCAAGGTGTGAACGGAGCGCTAACAAGCGCGCCGCTGACGATGCGACGCGCTCTTCGATTTCCACCGCTCTCTCAATGGCCCATCTGGACGGGCCCGCCGAGCTTGACCTTGCGCAGGGTCAGCGCCAGCGGGATCGCCGACAGCGAGATCAGCATCAGTACCCAGAACGCGTCGACGTAGCCGAGGAACGACGCCTGGTTCTGCACTTGCTGTCCGATCCACTGGATCGCCTGGTCATGCGCCTGCGCCAGCGTGCTGCCATGGCCCGCGAAGAAGTTGGTCATCTGCTGCAACGTGTCCTGATATTGCGGGCTCGTCGGCGTCACCTGCTCGACCAGCCGGCTTTGGTGGAATTGCTCGCGATGCGTCAGCACGTTGGACACCAGCGAGACGCCGATCGAGCCGCCGGTGTTGCGCGCCGCGTTGATCAGCGCCGAGGCCTGGTCGGTCTTGCCCGCGGGAATGCCGTCATAGGACGCCGTCATGATCGGGATGAAGATCAGCGGCAGGCCGACGCCGAGCAGCATGCGCGAGTGCGCCATGAACCAGAAGCCGAGGTCGCCATAGACGTTGGTCATCCGGTACATCGACAGCGCGATCACCAGCGCACCGGCGATGATCAGGTATTTCGGCTGCACCTTGCCGGCGAAGCGGCCGACCGCGATCATCATCAGCATGGTGACGACGCCGCCGGGCGACAGCACGAGGCCGGCCCAGGTCGCGGTGTAGCCGAAATCCTGCTGCACCAGCTGCGGCAGGAACTGGGTGGTGGCGAGCAGGATGGCGCCGGTCGCCAGCATCACCAGGAAGCAGGCGCCGAACTGCCGGGTCGCGACCATGCGCAGGTCGATCATCGGATTGCGGCGGGTCATTTCCCACGGGATCATCAGCACGAAGGCCGCGCCGCAGATCACCGCAAAGGTGACGATGAAGGGCGAGGCGAACCAGTCGTCCTCGAGGCCGCGGTCGAGCATCACCTCGAGCGCGCCGAGGAAGGTCGCAACCAGCAGGAAGCCGATCAGGTCGAAGCCGGTGTCCTGACTTTGCGCGTGTGGTGCGTTCGTCTTGGCCGGCTCGTGCAGCACCGCGCTGATCGCCGCGATCGCGAACGCGCCGACCGGAGCGTTGATCAGGAAGCACCAGTGCCAGGACAGATTGTCGGACAGCCAGCCGCCGAGCGTCGGCCCGACCACCGGGGCGACCACCACAGCGATGCCGAACAGCGCAAAGGCCTGGCCGCGCTTGGCGGGCGGAAAGGCGTCGGCGAGGATCGACTGCGCCACCGGCACCATGCCGCCGCCGCCGAGGCCCTGCAGGATGCGGAACAGCAACAGCGCGTTCAGGCTCGAGGCGAACCCGCACAGGATCGAGCTTACGGTGAAGATACCGAGGCAGATCAGGAAGAAGGTCTTTCGCCCCAGCATTTTGGCGAGGAAGCTGGAAGCGGTCAGGATGATGGCGTTGGAAACGAGGTAAGTGGTGACGACCCAGGATGCTTCGTCCTCGCTGACGCCCATGCCGCCGGCGATATAGGGCAGCGCCACATTGGCGATGGTGGTGTCGAGCACCTCCATGAAGCTCGCGAGCGCGACCACCAAGGCGATGAGCCAGGGATTGGCCGCGACCGCAGCCGGAGCGGAGAAGCCTTTGGCGTCGATCGCAGCGGCACTCACAGCAGCCTCCCCAAGCGTTCCAGGAGCGACGGCGTCGCATCGATCCGCACCGTCGGGACAACGGACATGCCCGGCCCAAGCGCGACGTCGGTCGGAGGATTGTCCATCACGATCTTGACCGGCACGCGCTGCACGATCTTGACGTAATTGCCGGTGGCGTTCTGCGCGGGCAGCAGCGAGAAGGCGGTGCCTGAACCCGGCTGCACGCTCTCGACATGGCCGTTGATCGTCCGCCCCGGATAGGCGTCGATCTTCATCGTCACCTTCTCGCCGGGCCGCATCTTGTCGAGCTGGATCTCCTTGAAGTTCGCGGTGACCCAGGTCTGGTCGGGCACGAACGAGGTGAGGTTGGTGCCGGCCTGCGCCAGCTGGCCGACCGCGGCGGACAGATTGACGACGCGGCCGGGCTGCGCGGCGGTCACCGTCGTGTAGGAGAGATTGAGTTTGGCCTGGTCACGCTGGGCTTCGGCCTGGGCGAGGTTGGCGACCGCGCTCTTGCGCTGCGCCTTGAGCGCCTCGACCTGCCGCTGCGCCAGATTGAGCGTGGCCTGCGCGCTCAGCAGCGCGGACTGTTGCTGGTGCAGTTGCGAGGTGTACTGCTCGGAGTTCTGGACCGTGCCGTAGCCGGTCTGCTCCAGGTGCTGGTAGCGCGTCGCCTGCTGCTCGGCGAACACCAGCGCCGCTTGCGCCTGGTCGACCTGGGCCTGGTTGGCGGCGATCTGCGCCTGCTGCACGTCGAGCTGGGCGTCGACGTTCTGGATGCTGGCCTCTCCGGCTGCGACCTGGGCCTCGGCCTGTGCCAGCGCGACCCGATAGTCGCGGTCATCGAGCCGGGCGATGACGTCGCCATCATTGACGTGCTGGTTGTCGGTGACGGGAACCGCGGTGATGTAGCCGGCGACCTTGGGGGCGAGCGTGGACTGCCGCGCCGCGATGAAGGCGTCATCGGTGGATTCGAAATGCTCGGCATAGTCCATGTAGAGATAGCCGCCGCCGAGCGCGGCGGTGAGCAACACGGCGCCGATCGCCGAGACCACCGGACGACGACGCAGGAAGCCGCGGGGCGCGGTGTTGCTGGCCTCAGGCTGCGTGTCCGGTTGCTCGGGGGTGGCGGGTTCCTTGCCGACGGGGCTCTGCTGCGGGGCCGGGGCCCGGGCGGTGAAGTCATCCTTGTCTGCCGTGATGGGATCGGCGTGCGATGCGGCGACGAACCGAGGGCTGTCGATGCCCTTCAGCCTTGCGTCGCCCCGTTCCAAAACATTGTCGTCGAACATGATCGCTGCTCCTGCTGCCGGGCGAGGCGTGCGAGAGCCTCGCATAAAAGGAACGCTACCGTTCCGTTCTCTCCAACAAATAGCCCTGCGAAATCTGACCGTCAATAAGAACGGTACCGTACCGTTCTATTTACAACTAGATGTGATTGGGCTAGCTTGACCGCATCAGGCGCTACGCCGGCGGCCTGAACCCCGAGAGCACAAGGCCCCGAGCCATGAACACCAGCACCTTGAAGACATCACCCGCCAGGAAGGGCCGGCGCGCCGAGGTTCGCGCGGGCCGTCCACCGAAGGAGCTTGCCGGCGAGGTCGACGTCCGGATCCTCGACGCGGCGCGGCGGATTTTTCTGGCGCGCGGGTTCGAGGGCGCGAGCATCGACGAGATCGCCGAGGTCGCGCGCTCCGGCAAGCGCACCATCTATGCCCGTTTCCAGGACAAGCGGGCGCTGTTCACCGAAGTCGTTTTGCACGACATCCTCTCGCGCATCGCCGAGTTCAAGTTCGAGGCCCCGACCGGCGTGACCGTCGAGGAGCGCCTCACCAGCGCGGCCATCACCCTGATGCATTGGGGGTTCGACGCCGAGAGGATCGGGCTGATGCGGCTTGCGATCGCCGAAGCTCACCGCTTCCCCGATGTGGCGTCGACCGTCAGCCGGAAGGCGCGTGACCTCTCGACCGAGATCGGGGTCCATCTGCTGCGCGAGCTGACCGAGCATGACGAGCTGGCCGCGCTGCCGGCCTTTGCGCCCGGGCGCCTTGCGATCACGGCGCGGCTGTTCCTCGATCTCATCGCGGTGCCCATGCTGCTCCGGGCGCTGTACGAGGTGGATCTCAAGGCGCTCGAGCCGGAGATGGACGCGCATGTGGCGCGCGGGGTCGCGTTCTTTCTCGCGGCCTGCCGCAACGGCGGGTGAGTGAAGCGACGTTGATGCTCATCAGGTGAGGGACGCCCTGACGGAAGGGTTCCCTCCAAATCAACGCTGCACTTTCGGCGCGTCGCGGTACTGGAACAGCACCTCCGCCGCGAACCCGGTGGAAGCGTCCTTGCGAACGTCACGTGCGATATGGCGGCTTGCGAAGCTGGCTGCGAAAATCTCCGCCTGCGTCATTCCGAGATCAGCCATCAGCCGCGTCGCGGAGAACAGCTCCTCAGGCGATTTCGCCTTCTTGGCCTTCAGATATATCTCGAGCCGCCTGCGCCGCGATCGCTTGCTGGCCCAGAATACGATCGAGGCGCCGGCCGCGATGATCGACGTCAGGATCGAGGCGATGTTCGCCGCCATGCGAAGCCATTCCGACATATCGCCCCCCGCATCGTCGTGCCGCGCGGAGAACAGTGGTCCCGATCGCCGTTCTTGTCGAGCGCTTCACCCTCGGCGGATCTATGCCGGCGCGCGCTCGACTGCGTGACGCAGCCACACCATGCCGCCTTCCAGCGCTTCGCAGTGGGTCAGCCGCAGCGCCTGGCCGGCGCCGGGGCGATCGCCTTCGGGGCCGTGATAGTCGACGATGCATTGTGAGCCGGCGACGCCGTCGACCGCCGGATGGATCAGCGTTGAGAACTCGTCGATCAGCCCGTGCTTGAGGAATGCGCCGTTGATCCCGCCGCCGCCTTCGAGCAGCAGCGTCCTGGCGCCGAACAGCGCGGCCAGTTGCTCCATCGCCTTGGGGAGGTCATCGCCTTTGGCGCCGGCAAAGACATAGGACGCGCCGTCCTCGCGCAGTTCAGCGAGATGCGCGTCGGAGACCTGCTCGCCCAGCACCGCGACGGCGTGGTCGCCGCCGACATTGTCCTTGCCAAAATGCACGCGGCCCGACGGATCGATGCCGATGGCGAGCTTGCGGCCGTTGCGCCTGCCGACATGCGCCTCGCGCGGCACTGTCGGCGCATCGGCGACCGGACGCGCCGTCCCCTTGGCCATCTCATTCATGGTGACGCGGCCGATGATCCATCCGTCGGCGTCGAACGCGTCGTGGATCCGTTCATAGTGGGAGCGCAGAACCTCGCGCGAAATACCCGCGGCTGCTGACGTGAAGCGGCTGGGATGCAGGCGGCCGTCGATCGACGTGCCCATGTGGCAGATGATGGTGGGGCGCATGTGGCGGGGGCTCTTTGGTGGAGTGGTCCAATGATGGGAATGTCGTGACCTTGCTTGATCTATGTGGTCGTACCCGAGGCCTCAACGCCAATAGCGAAATGGCGCTTCAATATCCGCGGAGCGTCTGCCAGCAGATGAACGCCGAAGCGCTGCGCCGGCCGGTGATCGATTGCGGGTCACATCGGCTTTGGCTAGATTTCATCCCGAATGCGAGGAAACGGGGGCGGCCATGCATGCGGGCAGGAGTGGTCTGGTCGGTTTGATGCTCGTCGCATCAAGCCTTGTCTTGTCGAGTTCAGCGTCGGCGCAAATCGTCGCGCTCGGCGCCAGCAACACCGCAGGCAAAGGCGTCTCCTCGTCGGAAGCCTGGCCGGCGCGCCTGGAGAGCATGCTGCAAGCCAAGGGCCGCAACGTCCACGTCACGAATGCCGGAATCAGTGGCGATACGACGGGTGGCGAACTGGCGAGGCTCGACAGTTCGGTGCCGGAAGGCACGCGGATCGTCATCCTGAATTTCGGCGGCAATGATTTCAAGCGTGGCCGGCACGGCAATGGACCGATGGTCGCCCCCGAAGAGCGGCAAGCCAACATGGCGAAAATCCTCGGCGAGCTGCACCGGCGTCACATCCGCACGGTGGTCGCCGATGGGATTATCAACTCGGCGCGAGCGGCGGGGATGGTCCAGTCCGATGGCATTCACCTGACCGTCGAAGGCCATCAAAGGGTGGCCAATCAGTTGATCGGGATGGTGAGGTGAATCTGGCTGGGGGCCCATCGTAAGGTGAGCACGCGCCCAGGGCTCCTCTGCCGCTTGGGACATAAATCAAGCCATCACCGTCATCCCAGCGACAAAGGCGAAGCCTTTGCGCGGGCATGACGGGATTGCTAGCGGCGCGAGCCATCGGTCAGCTCTCCAGCGACCCCAAACCACGCCGTTCGGGCTACCCTTTGCCGGTCCGATCTTCTATGGTGGCCGTCCGGTTCGCGTGGCGCGAACATGATCATTCCATGATATCAAAGGCTTAAAGCGCTGACGGAAGCCTTTGGAGGTTGCTTTGACGCGATATGTTTCGACCAGGGGCGAAGCCCCGATATTGGGCTTCTGCGATGTGATGCTGACCGGGCTCGCCCGCGACGGCGGGCTTTACGTACCCGAGACCTGGCCGCAGCTTTCGGGAGAGACCATCGCCGCCTTCTTCGGCCGGCCCTATTGGGAGGTCGCGGTCGAGATCATTCGCCCGTTCGCCGCCGGTGAGATCTCGGACGCCGATCTCGGGCGCATGGCGAACGAGGCCTATGCCACCTTCCGCCACCCGGCCGTGGTGCCGCTCGACCAGATCGGGCCGAACCAGTTCCTGCTCGAGCTGTTCCACGGCCCGACCCTGGCGTTCAAGGACGTCGCGATGCAGCTGATCTCGCGGCTGATGGATCACGTGCTGGCGAAGCGCGCCCAGCGCACCACCATCGTGGTCGCGACCTCAGGCGATACCGGCGGTGCCGCGGTCGAGGCGTTCGCGGGTCTCGACAATGTCGACCTCGTGGTGCTGTTCCCGCACGGCCGCATCTCGGACGTGCAACGCCGCATGATGACGACGACTGCTGCTGCAAACGTGCATGCGCTGGCGATCGAGGGCACGTTCGATGATTGCCAGGCGATCGTGAAGGAGATGTTCAACAACCATCGCTTCCGCGACCAGGTCTCGCTCTCCGGCGTCAACTCGATCAACTGGGCGCGCATCGTGGCGCAGGTGGTCTATTACTTCACATCGGCGGTCGCCCTCGGCGCGCCGCAGCGGACCGTCGACTTCACGGTGCCGACGGGTAATTTCGGCGATATCTTTGCCGGCTATGTCGCGAAGCGGATAGGCCTGCCGATCCGCTGGTTGCGCATCGCCGCCAACGTCAACGACATCCTGCCGCGCACGCTGAAGACCGGCATCTACGAGGTTCGCGAGGTCCATTCGACGACCTCGCCGTCGATGGATATCCAGGTGTCCTCCAATTTCGAGCGGTTGCTGTTCGAGGCGAGCGGCCGCGACGCCGCCTCGATTCGCCGCCTGATGGCCTCGCTGAAGCAGTCCGGACGCTTCGTGCTGCCCGATGCGACGCTCGCCGCGGTGCGGCGCGATTTCGACGCCGGCCGTGCCGACGAGACCGAGACATCAGCCGCGATCCGCGCCGCCTGGCGCGAGGCGGGCGACCTGGTCGATCCGCACACCGCCGTGGCGCTCGCGGTCGCCGACCGCGACACCTCGGATTCAAAGGTCCCGAACATCGTGCTGTCGACTGCGCATGCGGCCAAATTCCCCGACGCGGTCGAGGCCGCCTGCGGCGTGCGTCCGGAACTACCGGCATGGCTCGACGGCCTGATGACCAGGCCTGAACAGGTCACCGTCATGAAGAACGATGCCGATGCCGTCGAACGCTTCGTGCTGTCGGTCAGCCGCGCCGCCAAGCAGGGAGCCATTTGATGAGCGTTGAAGTCACCAAGCTGCCGTCGGGCCTGACCGTCGTCACCGACAGCATGCCGCATCTGGAGACTGCGGCGCTCGGCGTCTGGGCCGGCGTCGGCGGCCGAGACGAGAAGCCGAACGAACACGGCATTTCGCATCTGCTCGAACACATGGCGTTCAAGGGCACCACGCGGCGCTCCTCGCGCGAGATCGTCGAGGAGATCGAGGCCGTCGGCGGCGACCTCAATGCCGGGACCTCGACCGAGACCACGGCCTATTATGCGCGGGTATTGAAGGCGGACGTGCCGCTGGCGCTCGACGTGCTCTCCGACATCCTCGCCAACCCGTCCTTCGTGCCGGACGAGCTAGAGCGCGAGAAGAGCGTGATCGTGCAGGAGATCGGCGCCGCCCAGGACACGCCCGACGACGTCGTGTTCGAGCATCTCAACGAGCTCTGCTATCCGGACCAGTCGATGGGCCGCTCGCTGCTCGGCACCGCCAAGACGCTGAAGAGTTTCGACCGCGACATGCTGCGCGGCTATCTGTCGACCCATTACCGCGGGCCGGACATGGTGGTATCGGCCGCAGGCTCCGTCGATCACAAGCGCATCGTCGAGGATGTCGCCGCGAGGTTCTCAGGCTTCGACCCGACGCCGGCACCGAAGCCGCAAACCGCGATGTTCGGCAAGGGCGGCTCCCGCGTCGTGCATCGCGAGCTCGAGCAGGCGCATCTGACGCTGGCGCTCGAAGGCGTGCCGCAGACCGATCTCTCGCTGTTCTCGCTCCAGGTCTTCACCAACACGCTCGGTGGCGGGATGTCGTCGCGGCTGTTCCAGGAGGTGCGCGAGAAGCGCGGGCTCTGCTACTCGATCTACACCTTTCACGCACCCTATAGCGATACCGGCTTCTTCGGCCTCTACACCGGTACCGATCCGGCCGACGCGCCCGAGATGATGGAGGTCGTGGTCGACGTCATCAACGACGCGGTCGAGACCCTGACGGAGGCCGAGGTGGCGCGGGCCAAGGCGCAGATGAAGGCCGGCCTGTTGATGGCGCTGGAAAGCTGCTCGGCGCGCGCCGAGCAGCTGGCGCGCCATGTGTTGGCCTATGGCCGGCCGCAAACGGTCGAGGAACTGGTGGCGCGGATCGACGCGGTCTCCGTCGAATCGAGCCGCAATGCCGCGCGGGCGCTGCTGTCGCGCAGCCGCCCCGCCGTCGTCGCATTGGGTAGCGGCAGGGGTCTGGACACGGCGGTGTCTTTTGCGGAAGGATTGACGACGTCGAAGGCAAAGACGCTGCTGCATTGAATCCGGTTTACCTCTCCCCGCCTGCGGGGAGAGGTCGGGTTGCGTAGCAATCCGGGTGAGGGGGTACAGGTTCCAACAATCGGCTCGCTTGTGGATGGAGCCCCTCACCCCAACCCTCTCCCCGCAAGGGCGGGGCGAGGGGGACGTAGCGGAGGAGTGTTGGGCCATGGCCCTGTTTCGTTTGCCATCCAGCGGACCGGCCGCACTGATGCCGCGCGGCCACGGGCTGCTGCTGCGGGCGCCGCAGATGTCTGACTATCCGCAATGGGCGCAGCTCCGCGAATTCAGCCGCGCCTATCTGACGCCATGGGAGCCGATCTGGCCGTCCGACGATCTGACCCGCTCGGGCTTCCGTCGCCGGCTGCGCCGCTATTCCGAGGACATCGCCGGTGACCGCTCCTATCCCTTCATCATCTTCCGCGAATCGGACGGGGTGATGATCGGCGGCATCACGCTCGCCAATGTCCGCCGCGGCATCGTGCAGGCCGGCACCATCGGCTATTGGGTCGGCCAGCCCCATGCGCATCGCGGCTACATGACGACGGCGCTGCGGGTGCTGCTGCCGTCGCTGTTCGGCGAGCTCAATCTGCACCGCATCGAGGCGGCCTGCATCCCGACCAACGCCCCGTCGATCAGGGTGCTGGAGAAATGCGGCTTTTCCCGCGAGGGGCTGGCGCGGCGCTACCTCTGCATCAACGGGATCTGGCAGGACCATCTGCTGTTCGGCCTGCTGCATGAGGATTTCCGCGGGTGAGTAGCGAATTTGAGCGGGTGGGGGTAGCCGTTTCCGTTTCCATGCCTTCACCGTGCCTCGTTTTCAATGCCTTGGGTTCGCCGCCATTGGCTTGCTATAACGCCCGCGAAACAGGGAACCTCGGTTGGAGGCTTTGACGACGGTGATGGGTGACAGGGTGAGCAGGATCGCGATCATGACGGCGGTATCGATCGGCCTCGGCGCTGCCTTGCTGCCCTCGGCTGCACCTGCGCAGTCGCTGAGCGACCGCTTCAAGAGCCTGTTCGGCGGCGGATCGTCCGATACCAAGCCGGCCGCGCCCGCAGGACCCCAGCAGCTCAACGACAGCGATGCCGAGCTGACCTGTCCACCGGTGCAGGTCCGCGCCGGTGCCTCGACCTATTCGGTGGCGGTGCCGGGCAAGGAGGCCGTCGGCAACGACGTCAAGTTTTTGGCCTCGATCACCAAGATGGCGCGGCAGTGCAACCTGAACAACGGCCAGATCACCGCTAAGATCGGGATCCAGGGGCGGGTGATCGTCGGGCCCTCGGGCGCGCCGCCGACCATCCAGGTCCCGCTACGCGTCGCCGTCGTGAACAGCGGCATCGGCGAGAAGACGATCATGACCAAGGCCTACACGACCACGGTCCAGATGGACGAGAGCGGCAGCGTGCCGTTCAGCCTGGTCGCCGAGGACGTCGTCTATCCGGCGCCGTCGCCGGCGGAGAACGACAATTACGTCTTCTATATCGGCTTCGACCCGCAGGCCCTGAAGCCCGAGCCCAAGCCGCGCGCGGCGCCCAAGAAGCGGGCGCCGAAGCCGGCCGGCGCGGTCGAATGATCGAAAGCGCCCATCGCTGCTAAGCAAAAAAGCCGGCGCGATGATCTCGCGCCGGCTTTTTTGTTGGAATGGACGCGCTTCAGTTCAGCTTGGCGCGAACTTCAGTGATTCCCTTGCCGACGAGGTCGTCGCCGACCGGGCCCTTGACCGACTGCGACAGGATGGTCGAGGCGGCGGCAACCGCAGCGTTGGCCGCGGCGGCGCGGACATCGGCCAGGGCCTGGGCCTCGGCGAGGGCGATCTTGCTCTCGGCGGTCTTGGTCCGCCGCGCGACAAAATCCTCCATCTTGACCTTGGCTTCGGCCGCGATCCGCTCGGCTTCGGCCTTGGCGCTCGTAATGATCTCCGCGGCCTCGCGCTCAGCGCTGGCGCGGCGGGCCTTGTACTCGCCGAGCAGCTTGGTGGCCTCGTCCTTCAGACGACGCGCGTCGTCGAGCTCGGCCTTGATGCGCTCGGCACGATGATCGAGCGCCGTCAGCAGCGTGCGATGGACGCCGAGATAGGCGAACACGATCATCAGGATGACGAAGGCGATCGCAACCCAGGTTTCCGGTTCGTAAAACATCGGTCTATCCCTTCAGCGATGCGTCGACGGCGCTGTTCACCGCATTCGCATCCGGCGTCAAGCCGGCGAGCTGCTGGACGATGGCGCCGGCGGCATCCGCCGCGATGCCGCGGACGTTGCTCATGGCGTTCGCGCGGGTCGTTGCGATCTGCTTCTCGGCGTCGGCGAGCTTGCCCGCCAGCTTCTCTTCCAGTGCCTTGCGCTCGGCGTCCGAGGCCGCGTTCAGCTTCTCGCGGGTCTCGTTGCCGATCGCCTGCGCGTTGGCGCGTGCAGCGGCAAGTTCGCTTTCATAGGTCTTCAGCGCCGCATCGGATTCGTCCTTCAGCTTCTGCGCCTCGGCCAGATCGCCCTCGATCTTGTCCTGGCGTGCATCGATGGTCCCGCCGACACGCGGCAGGGCGATACGCGACACGATCAGATAGAGCGCGACGAATGCGATCGCCAGCGACACCAGCTGCGAGGCGAAATTGGAGGAATCGAACGGCGGAAACGCTCCGCCGTGATGTCCACCATCGGCCTCGGTGTTGGCACCGGAATTCTGGCCTTTTGCCTCGCCATGACTCTCAGCCATGGTGTTCTCCTGTTGCTGTCATGCGCGCCGCCCCTGGAACGATCCTTGGAACGATCTTTGGGCGGCGCGACGGGTTACCGCCAAGGCGGAACCGGGTTGCCGCTCAGAGCGGAACGAACAGCAGCAGCAGCGCGATCAGCAGCGAGAAGATGCCGAGCGCTTCGGTCACGGCGAAGCCGAAGATCAGGTTGCCGAACTGGCCCTGAGCGGCCGACGGGTTGCGTACGGCAGCGGCGAGGTAGTTGCCGAAGATGATGCCCACGCCAACGCCCGCACCGCCCATGCCGATGCACGCGATGCCCGCGCCGATAAGTTTTGCTGCTGCCGGTTCCATATGTAGCTCCTTGAGAAAGATAGACAGATTGGTGGGTGGAGATTCCCCGGACCGCTTAGTGTCCCGGATGAATGGCGTCGTTGAGGTAGATGACGGTCAGGATCGCGAACACGTAGGCCTGCAGGAACGCGACCAGTATTTCGAGCGCGTACAGCGCAATCGTGAGCGCGAGCGGCAGCGCGCCGCCGACCCAGCCGAGCGCGCCGAGCGAGAAGCCGAGCATCGCGACGAAGCCCGCGAACACCTTCAGCGCGATATGGCCGGCGAGCATGTTGGCGAACAGACGCACGCTGTGCGAGACCGGGCGCAGGAAGAACGACAGCACCTCGATGAATATCACCAGCGGCAGGATGTAGAGCGGGATGCCGGAGGGAACGAAGATCTTGAAGAATTTCAGGCCGTTCTTGTAGAAGCCGTAGATCATGACCGTGAGGAACACCATCAGTGCCATCGCGAAGGTGACGATCAGATGGCTCGCGATCGTGAAGGTGTAGGGGATGACGCCCACGATGTTCGAGACGCAGAGGAACATGAAGAGCGAGAAGACCAGCGGGAAGAACTTCATGCCTTCTGCGCCGGCATTGCTGCGGATCGTCGAGGCGACGAACTCGTAGGAGATCTCGGCGACCGATTGCAGCCGTCCGGGAACCAGCTCGCGGCCGCTCGCCAGCATCAACAGCGCGATCAAAAGCACCGCGATGAACATGTAGAGCGACGAATTGGTGAAGGCGATCGTGTGATTGCCGATATGACCGAGCGTGAAGAGGGGCTCGATGTTGAACTGGTGGATCGGGTCGATTTTCATCCGCGCGGCTCTTGGTCCACCGGCCATCGTGCCGGTAATCGAATTTCAGATGTCATGACTTCCCGTCAGGGCTCAACGCTTGCCCGAGGCCACGCCCGCGGACCTCACCACGTTGACCACGCCGGCGACGAAGCCGAGCAGCGTTAACACGATGAATCCGAATGGCGACGTCGACAGCAAATGGTCGACCCCCCAGCCAAGCGCCGCTCCGACGGCAACGCCCGCGATCAGCTCCGAGGAAAGACGAAAACCGAGCGCCATCGCCGAAGCTCTGGCCGCACTGTCCCCGCTCTCTGTACCGGATTGATCAGTCTTGCTCCTGCGGCTGTCGCGAATTTCTGACAACCGATGATCGAGACTTCCGAGCCTTGCGGAAAGCGCAGCTTCGTCGGGAGACGATTGATCGCGACTTCCACTTGCGTCCTGGTCGGTGTTTTCAGCCATGCTGCAAACACTAACCGATGCCGCGGATGATGGAAATTGCGCCCGTCCCCGTCAAAAGCCGCGCGGACCATACTGACCGCGTCTAATCAAGTCAAGATTGCGTCGTAACCAGTTACTTGTTTGATTTCACTGGATTTATTCGAAGATATTCAAGGGTGGAGTAACGTAGCATTCGCAGTGCAGCAGCTTGGCCACGCTGCGACGATCTTGCGCGCCTTTTGCCGCTCTGTTGGGATGGCCGACGCTCCACTTCGCCGGCGACGGGGAATCCGCATGACGCGTCAGGTCGACTATTATTTCTCGCTCCAATCGCCATGGGCCTATATCGGCCATACGCCGTTCCGCAATCTCGTAAGTACCTACGATCTCAAGGTAAATTACAAGCCCGTGCAGCTGGTCGATCTGTTCGCGGAGAGCGGCGGGCTGCCGCTTGCCAAGCGGCACCCGGCGCGGCAGCGCTACCGGATGGTCGAGCTGCAGCGCTGGCGCGACAAGCGCGGGCTGAGCTTCCATCTTGAGCCGGTGAACTGGCCGTTCAACGCGCGCCTCGCCGATGGCTTGGTGATCGCAGCGCTGGAGGCTGGCCTCGATCCCGAGCCTTTTCTGCAACGGGCCTATCCGGCGGTCTGGGAAGACCAGCTCAGCCTCGCCGATTCGCAGACCCTGGTGAAACTCGCCGATGCTGCCGGCCTGCCTGGCGAGCAGCTCGTCGCGCGCTCGGCTACGGATGCGATCAGCGCGACCTATGAGCAGAACCGGCAGGCTGCGCTTGACGCCGATGTGTTCGGCTCGCCGGGCTATGTGCTCGACGGCGAAGTGTTCTGGGGCCAGGACCGGATCGAATTGCTGGAGGATGCGTTGAAGTCGGGCCGCAGGCCGTATAGGTCTCAGGGTTGAGGCATGGCCCCGACAAGCGGCACAGGCTTGCGGAATGGATCACGCCCAGGCGGGGCAGGATCTGGTTGAGCGGAGCAATCCCATGCCCATCGCAATCTCGCTGTCGAAGATGTCCCTGGCATTTGCGGTAACCGTTCTGCTCGCTGGGCCGGCGATGGCGCAATCGGCACCCGACACCGAGAATGGCCGCTACGCACTGGCGCCCGCGGGCGATGGCTTCCTGCGGCTCGACACGCGCACCGGCGCTGTGTCGAACTGCACCAGCTCGAATGCGGGCTGGGCCTGCTATGCCGTACCTGATGAGCGTGCAGCGATGGATGCCGAGATCGGCCGTCTGCAGGCCGACAATGACCGGCTGAAGGCCGAGCTTGCATCGCGCGAACCCACGATCTCGGGCAAGACCGACGAGGCGCTGCCAAAATCCGACCAGTTGAAGAAGCCCGAGCCGAAGATCGCCGAAGGCGATCGCAAGATCGAGATTCCGCTGCCGAGCGACCGGGACGTGGATCGCGTGATGTCGTTCCTCGAGCGCGCCTGGCGCCGCCTGATCGAGATGGCCAATCGCGTGCAGCGCGACGTCAACGGCGGCAAGATCTGACGCCACGGTCGTGCCGGCCTTCGCCGGGACGACGACTGGAAGGAGCCCCGATGACTCTGTCGAAGCCGACAATGCGCTCGACGCCATCCTCGGTCGTCGCCACCGGCATCGTCTCGTCGCGATTGACGGTGCCGACGTCGGGCGCAGGCTTCACCGACATCACACGCGAGGTCGACGCATTCCTGCGCGAGGCGCGCGCCGCCGAAGGCGCGGTGACAATCTTCATCCGGCACACCTCGGCGTCGCTGACGATCCAGGAGAATGCTGATCCGACCGTGCTGCTCGACCTGAAAACGGCGCTGGATCGCGCCGCGCCGGAAAACGCCGGCTGGCGCCACGATACCGAAGGCCCCGACGACATGCCCGTGCATATCAAGACCATGCTGACGGCGACCTCGCTGCAGATCCCGGTGCTGGACGGCGACATGGCGCTCGGCACCTGGCAGGGCATCTATTTGATCGAGCACCGCGCCCGTCCGCATCGGCGCGAGCTGGTGTTGCAATTCATCGGCGCCACCAAATGAAACCGGCCGCGGATCGCTCCGCGGCCGATTGCATTTGGATCGCGATGTCGGGCGATCAGGTCTTGGTGATGTCGATGTCCTTGGTCTCGGGCAGGAACAGGAAGCCGATCACAAGGCTCATCAACGCAATCGCGACCGGGTACCAGAGGCCGGAGTAGATGTTGCCGGTGGCGGCCGCGATCGCGAACACGGTCGCCGGCAGGAAGCCGCCGAACCAGCCGTTGCCGATGTGGTAGGGCAGCGACATGCCGCTGTAGCGGATGCGGCTCGGGAACAACTCGACAAGCCAGGCCGCGATCGGCGCATAGACCAGCGTCACGTAGATCACCAGGATCCAGAGCAGGACCGTGGTCATCACGTAGTTGATCTCGTTCGGATCCGCCGATGCCGGGTAGCCGTGCGCCTTGATCGCCGTGGGCAGCGCCTTGGCGAAGTCGGCGCTATCGGCGGCCAGGACCTGGTCGCCGACCTTCACCTTTGCCTTGGTGCCGGCCGGAGCGGCCTCATTCGTGTAGTTCACCGACAGGTTGACCAGCGCCGACTTGGCGACGTCGCAGCTCGTCGTGAACTTCTCCGTGCCGGTCGCCTTGAACTGGAACGAGCATTCGTTCGGGTCGGCGACGACGGTCACCGGCGACGAGGCGAGCGCCTGCTCGAGCTTCGGATTGGCGAAATGGGTGATCCCCTTGAAGATCGGGAAGTAGGTCAACGCTGCGAGCAGGAAGCCTGCCAAGATGATCGGCTTGCGGCCGATCTTGTCGGAGAGCCAGCCGAACAGGACGAAGCCCGGCGTGCCCAGCGCCAATGCGACCACAATCATGATTTGCGCGGCGACGCCCGGCACCTTGATGGTCTGGGTCAGGAAGAACAGCGCATAGAACTGTCCGCCGTACCACACCACGGCTTCACCGGCGGTGGCGCCAAGCAGGGCGAAGATCGCGATCTTGGCGTTGGACCATTCGCCGAAAGCCTCGCTCAGCGGCCGCTTCGAGGTTTTGCCTTCTTCCTTCATGCGCTGGAAGACCGGCGACTCGTTGAGGCTCAGCCGGATCCAGATCGATACGATGAGCAGGATGCCGGAGAGCAGGAACGGCAGACGCCAACCCCAATCGCCGAACGACGCTTCGCCCATCCATGAGCGGATGCCCAGGATGAGCAGCAGCGCAAGGAACAATCCAAGTGTCGCGGTGGTCTGGATCCAGGAGGTGTAATAGCCGCGCTTGCCGGGCGGCGCGTGCTCGGCGACGTAGGTCGCCGCACCGCCATATTCGCCGCCGAGCGCGAGGCCCTGAATCAGCCGAAGCGCGATCAGGACGACCGGAGCGGCGATGCCCCAGGTGCCATAGCCGGGGAGCAGGCCGATGAAGAAGGTGCCGATGCCCATCAGGGTCATCGTGACGAGGAACGTATATTTGCGGCCGATCATGTCGCCGAGCCGGCCGAAAATCAGCGCACCGAACGGGCGCACCGCGAAGCCTGCGGCAAACGCCAGCAGCGCGAAGATGAAGCCGACATTCGGAGGAACGCTCGAGAAGAAGTATTTCGCCAGAAAAACGCCAAGCGTTCCGTAGATGTAGAAGTCGTACCACTCGAACACGGTGCCGAGCGAAGAGGCGAAGATGACCTTTCTCTCTTCAGCAGTCATTCCACCGGTGCGGACGCTTCCGCCCGCGGCTGCAGCCATCGTCATTGTGTTTCGCTCCCCGACATGTTTCCTCGTCTGCCCCAAATGTCTCCGTAGATCCGGATCGACTTTGGTCTTGCGACCAAAGGTAACATCGGGGTGAAATCAGGCCCAATAAGACTTTTGGCTTTTGCACCGTGTCAGCTTAGGGTCAGGGCGCGAACAGTGTGTGCCGCGTTCGCTTCGGCTTATTGCGGCGCACAATCCGAGCGAGTTAACTGCAATTGGCATCTGGCATTATTCTGCTTGCGCGGTACTGCCGCGCGGGAGAAAACCAAGATGCGCGGGTCCATCGCGATCCGCTTGTGGGACTGAGATGACTGCTGTTGCCACTACTCATCTTGTCATCGCTGACGACCATCCGCTGTTCCGCGATGCGCTGCGCCAGGCGGTGTCGAGTGTCGTGAGTTCGGCCACGATCAGCGAGGCCGGCTCGTTCGAGGATCTGACCGGGCTGCTGGAGCGGGATTCCGATGTCGACCTGATCCTGCTCGACCTCTCGATGCCGGGAATCAGCGGCTTCTCCGGCCTGATCTATCTGCGGGCGCAATATCCGGCGATTCCGGTGGTGATCGTCTCGGCCAGCGACGATGCCGGAACCATCCGCCGCTCGCTCGATTTCGGCGCCTCCGGCTTCATCCCCAAGCGCTTCGGGGTCGAGACGCTGCGCGATGCCATCATGAAGGTGATGGAGGGCGACGTCTGGGTTCCACCGGACACCGACCTCTCGGCGGCCGGCGATCCCGAGATGACGCGGCTCCGCGACCGCCTGGTCACGCTGACCCCGCAGCAGGTCCGCGTGCTGATGATGCTGTCGGAGGGTCTGCTGAACAAGCAGATCGCCTATGAGCTCGGCGTCTCCGAGGCGACCATCAAGGCGCATGTGTCGGCGATTCTGCAGAAGCTCGGCGTCGAAAGCCGCACCCAGGCCGTGATCGCCGCCGCCAAGATCGCCGGCGGCCAATGGCGCCAGGGCACGCCGCCGACGTAAGCCCTAAATGGGGCCGTCATTCCGGGGCGACGCGAAGCGTCGAACCCGGAATCCATCGGGCAGCGGAACATGAGGCGAAATGGATTCCGGGCTCGCGCCAAGGGGCGCGCCCCGGAACGACACCGAATATGCAGGGTCTTTACTCCGCCGCCACCATCTGCTGCGTCCGCCATTGTCCGAGCAGCGCGCGGAGCGAGGCCGGTTTGACCGGCTTGTTCAGCACCGCGATGTTCTCCTCGCGCGCGGCGGCGCGAACGGCGGGGCTGCGGTCGGCGGTGATCAGGATCGCCGGGATGTTGTCGCCGAAGCGGCGGCGGATCTCGCGGATCGCGGCGACGCCGTTGCCGCGATCGAGATGGTAGTCGACCAGCACGCCGGTGACGCGGCCGTCGGCGGCCTCGATCGCGGTGAGGGCGGCCTCCGGATCGGTCACCGCGATCACCTCGGCATCCCAGGCCGTCAGCAGCGTCTTCATGCCGTCGAGGATGGCCGGATCGTTCTCGATGCAGACGATCAGCGCGCCGCTCATCGACGTCTTCGACAGCGGCGTGGCGCTAGTCACGGCCGCGGTATGGTTGATCTCGGCCGCGACCGGCACGGTGACCGAAAACACCGAGCCGCCATTGGTGCCGGCATCGATCGCAATGCGGTGGTTGAGCACGCGCGCCAACCGTTCGACGATCGACAGGCCAAGCCCGAGGCCGCGCGCGATCCGGGCGCCCTGCTCGAGGCGATGGAACTCCTTGAAGATCTCGACGCGCTTCTGCACGGGAATCCCGACCCCGGTGTCGTAGACGGCGATCTGCAGCGACGAGCCGCGGCGGCGGCCGCCGATCAGCACGCGTCCCCGCGGCGTGTATTTGATCGCGTTGGAGATGAAGTTCTGCAACAGCCGGCGCAGCAGCGAGCGGTCGGATTCGACCGGCAGCGAGCAGGGCACGAAGCGCAGATCGAGGCCCTTGTCGCGGGCGATCGGCGCGAACTCGATCTCCAGCGAGCGCATCAGGTCGGACATCCTGAAGCTCGAGATCTGCGGCGTCATGACGCCGGCGTCGAGCCTGGAAATGTCGAGCAGCGCGCCGAGGATGTCTTCGATCGCCTCCAGCGAATCGTCGATGTTCTCGACCAGCCGTGAATCCTCGCCGCCGTTCTGGCGCTCGACCAGGCTCGTCACATAGAGACGCGCGGCGTTGAGCGGTTGCAGGATGTCGTGGCTGGCGGCGGCGAGGAAGCGCGTCTTGGAGGCGTTGGCGTCCTCCGCGGTGCTTTTGGCCAGCGCGAGCTCGGAATTCAACCGCGTCAGCTCCTCGGTGCGGTCACGCACGCGCTTTTCCAGCGTCGCATTGGCGCGCTCGAGCGCCTCCGCCGCCTCGAAACTCGGCGTGACGTCGGAGAAGGTGATGACGAGACCGCCGCCCGGCATGCGGTTGGCGCGCACCTCGATCACCAGATGGCGATCGGTGAAGCGTTCCAGATGGGGTTCGCCCTCGGTGGTGTAGGCGCGCATCCGCTGTTCGAGCAGGCTGTCGCTGCTCCCGGCAGGGTGCGGGCTCACCGCGCCCATGAACTCGAGGATCTCCTGCAGCGGAATCCCGAGCTGGACCAGGTGCGGCGGCAGGGCCAGCAATTCGGAGAACTGGCGGTTGGAGCAGATCAGCTGCAGGTCCGCATCGAACACTGCGATGCCCTGGCGCACATGGTTGAGCGCGGTCTGCAGGATCTCGCGGTTGAAATGCAGCGCGGCGTGGGAGTCGTCGAGCAGCTTCAGCGCGGCCTTGGCCGACACGGTGCGCCGGCGCAGCAGCAGCGACATCACGAGGCGCGAGGACGCCGCCCCGATCGAGGAGGCGATCAGTCGCTCGGCATGCTGCAGCAATTCGAAATCCGCCGGCGCCGCCGGGTCGAGCACGCCGTTGTGGTTGGCGGCGAAACCCGCGAAGGCCTCGCGGGCACGATCGGGGCCGAGATATTGCGCCACCGTGCTCTGGATGTCCTGCACCGTGACGGTAGTGCGCCAGCGCCGGAAGCTCGGCGCTGCCGGGGCGAGCTCGTCGGGCGCGAACACGTCGGCCTGCAGCAGCTCGATCGAGGAGGGTGCGCGCGCCAGCGAGAACAGCACATAGGTCAGGATATTGAGCGCGAGGCTCCAGAGCACGCCGTGCAGCAGCGGCGGCAGATCGGCGCCGAACAGCGCCTGCGGCCGCAGCGCCTCGATCCCGAACGGTCCATGCTGCAGCAGCATCACGCCGGCGGTGGAATTTTCCAGGAAGCTCGGCACGAACAGCGTGTAGAGCCACATCGCAAAGCCGACCAGCATGCCGGCCATGGCGCCGCGCGCGGTGGCGCGGCGCCAGAACAGGCCGCCGAAGAAGGCCGGCGCCAGCTGCGCGATCGCCGCAAAGGACAACAGGCCGATCGCGACGAGCTGGGTGTTGCCGAGCGCGCGGTAGTAGAAATACGACATCACCATGATGGCGAAGATCGAGAAGCGGCGCGCTTTCAAGAGGAAGTCGCCAAAGTCCTTCTGGCCGACGCGTGTCTCGTCACTGCGCGGCAGCACCAGCGGCAGCACGATGTCGTTGGACACCATGATCGACAGCGCGACGCATTCGACGATCACCATCGCCGTCGCAGCCGACAGGCCGCCGACGAACACGGCGAGGCTGAGCAGCTGCGAATTGCCCTCGATCGGCAGCGCCAGCACGAACATGTCGGCGTCGACGGCGCCGAACGGGAAGATGATCAGGCCGGCGAGCGCGATCGGGATCACGAACAGATTGATCGCGACGAGGTAGACCGGGAACAGCCAGCGCGCCCGGCTGACGTCGGCGTTCGACGAATTCTCCACCACGCTGACGTGGAACTGGCGCGGCAAGAGCATGGTCGCACAGAACGACAGCAGTGTCATGATCAGGAAATTGCCGATCGACGGCACATATTCGATCGCGCGCACCGCCTCCGGCGTCTTCAGGGCGCGTTCGTAGAGCTCGGTCGGGGAGAACATCCAGAACGTCACGAAGGCGCCGGCGGCGATGAAGGCGACCAGCTTGACGATCGATTCGGTCGCGATCGCGAGGATCAGGCCGTGCTGGTGCTCGGTCGCGTCGGTGTGGCGGGTGCCGAACAGCACGGCGAACACCGCCATCGCCAGCGTCACCATCAGCGCGATGTCGCCGATGATCGGGATATGGGAGTAGGCCTGGTCCTCGCTCAGGATCGTCTCCAGCGAGGAGGCCATCGCCTTGAGCTGCAGCGCGATGTAGGGGACCGAGCCGATGATCGCGATGCCGGCGACGGTTGCCGCCACGGCCTGGCTCTTGCCGTAGCGCGCGGCGATGAAGTCGGCGATCGAGGTGATGTTCTGCGACTTGGCGAGTGCAATCACCCGCCGCAGCAGCGGCGTGCACAGGCCGACCATCACGATCGGGCCGACATAGATCGCGAGGAAGTCGACGCTGGTGCGGGTGGCGAAGCCGACCGAGCCGAAGAAGGTCCAGGAGGTACAGTAGATCGCCAGCGACAGCGGGTAGATCCACCGGCTCATGCGGCCGCGCTCGTCCGCCGGCATCCGGTCGCCGCGGCTGGCCACGAAGAACAACAATCCGATATAGGCGAACGCCGTGGCGATGACGCCCCAGTCGTGCAGCATTGCTGCTCATCTCCCTTCCCGGCCGCTCTCATCGCGCCTTGGGGCCGGATGCGGGATTATAAACGCAATGGGCCGGCCGCGTATCGCGCGACCGGCCCGTTTTCGCGGGTCAGAATAGGATAGGGTTACTCGGCCGCCAGCGACTGCTTGCGCAGCGGCAGGCCGAGCCGGTCCCAGACCTGGAGCAGGGCTTCGGCCAGGGCGTCGATCAGGCCGTCGTCGTGATAGGGCGAGGGCGTGATGCGCAGCCGCTCGGTGCCCTTGGCGACCGTCGGATAGTTGATCGGCTGGATGTAGATGCCGTGGTCCTCGAGCAGCAGGTCGGAGGCCCGCTTGCACTTCTCGGGATCGCCGACGAACAGCGGCACGATGTGGGTGTCGCTCGACATCACGGGCAAGCCGGCGGCGATCAGGATCGCCTTGGTGCGGGCGGCGCGGTCCTGGTGACGCTCGCGCTCCCAGTTCGAGGTCTTGAGGTGGCGGATCGCAGCCGTCGCGGCCGAGCAGATCGCTGGCGGCAGCGCGGTCGTGAAGATGAAGCCCGGCGCGTAGGAACGCACCGCGTCGATGATCTCGGCGTTGCCTGCGATGTAGCCGCCGAGGCAGCCGAACGCCTTGGCCAGCGTGCCTTCGAGCACGTCGATCCGGTGCATCACGCCGTCGCGCTCGGCGATGCCGCCGCCGCGCGGACCGTACATGCCGACCGCATGGACCTCGTCGACATAGGTCATGGCGCCGTATTTCTCGGCGAGGTCGCAGATTTTCGAAAGCGGCGCGACGTCGCCGTCCATCGAGTAAAGGCTTTCGCAGGCGATCAGCTTCGGCCGGTCCGGGCCCGCGGCGATCAATAGCTCCTCGAGATGGGCAACGTCGTTGTGGCGGAAGATCTGGCGCTCGCAGCCGGCCTGGCGCACGCCCTCGATCATCGAATTGTGGTTCAGCGCATCCGACAGGATCAGGCAGTTCGGGATCAGCCTGGCGATCGTCGAGATGCCGGTCTGGTTCGAGACATAGCCCGAGGTGAACAGCAGCGAGGCCTGCTTGCCATGGAGATCGGCGAGCTCGGCTTCGAGCTGCACCAGCGGATGGTGGGTGCCCGCGATGTTGCGGGTGCCGCCGGCGCCGGTGCCGACCCGGGTCGCGGTCTCGACCATGGCGCCGACCACCTTCGGGTGCTGGCCCATGCCGAGATAGTCGTTGGAGCACCAGATCACGACATTGCGGCTACCCCTCGGCGAGTGCCAGGTCGCGTGCGGGAAGCGTCCCGCGATCCGCTCGAGGTCGGCGAACACTCGGTAGCGCCGCTCGTCATGGAGGCGGTTGAGCGCGGCATTGAAGAACTGGCTGTAATCCATCGGCAAACCCAGAAACGGAACCTGACCGGAAGAGCTGCTTCTTCTTAGAGCTTTTCCAGCTCTAATGTCTATGCATTGGCTCACAATTGAGCATGGGCCACAGCTGGGCAAATTGCCCTAGCTGCGGCCGGTCCAGCTTGATTTTGATCAAATCGGCGTGCGCTTAACGCAATCCGCGCCGTGCTCAGGTGGTGCGGAAGCGCAGCACGCCGTCGTCGCCGGTCGCCGCCGTCAAGCGTCCCTCGACCAGCATGTAGTTGACATGGGCGATCAATTCGCCGGCGGCAAAGCCCATCTGGTGGGGGTCCAGCACGTGCTTGTGGAACACCACCGGCACCAGTTCCTTGGAGGTCTGCGGCACCTCGCGGCAGGCCTCCGCGATCAGCCGGCAACGCTCCTCGTGATGGTCGGCGAGCTGCTTGATCCGGGTCTTCAACCCGTAGAACGGCACGCCATGGCCGGGCAGCACCATCAGATCATAGGGCAGGCTGGTGGTCAGGCTCGCCAGCGAGGCCAGATATTCGCCGAGCGAGTTCTGCTCGGGCTCGACCGCCCAGACGCTGACATTGGGCGAGATCTTGCTCAGCACCTGGTCGGCGGAGAGGAACAGCTTGTCGGCGGCGCAATACAGCATCACCTGGTCGAGCGCATGTCCGCCGCCGGTGATCACCTTGAAGCGCCGCGATCCGATCACGATTTCGTCGCCATGGGTGAGGCGGTGGTAGGACGGCGGCAGCACCGACACCCGCTTCAGATAGTCCTGGCCGCGGCCGAGCAGCTTCTCGGTCAGCTCCTCGTCCATGCCGTGGCGGCGGAAGAACAGCCGTTGCGCGTTGCGCCGCTCCTCGGTGCCGCGGTTCTGGTGATAGACCGATTGCAGATATTCGACCTGTGACATCAACAGCGGGCAGTCGAAGCGCTCGGTGATCCAGCCTGCCAGCCCGACATGATCGGGATGCGAATGCGTCACGATCAGGCGCGTCACCTTGACATGCTTGAGCGGACCCTCGAACAGCGCGGTCCAGGCCGCGATCGTCTCCTCGTTGCCGAAGCCGGCATCCACCATGGCCCAGCCGTCGCCATCGGCGAGCAGATAGATGTTCACATGGTTGAGGCGGAACGGCAGCTTGAGCCGCGCCCAGAGCACGCCGGGCATCACCTCCACGATCTGGTCGTGGCCGGGATGGTTCTCCCAGGGGTATCGCAATGCCTCTGCCGAGGAATGGATGCTGTCGGTCTTCTTGTCCATGCCATCGGCTTAGCGGGCCACGGGCCGCCGCGCCAGCCGAAAAATCGGGATGGTGGGCGGAGCGAACGGGGAATTCCGTAACCCGGATGGAGCCGCCGATGCAGGTGGTCATTCCGGGGCGGTCCGCAGGACCGAACCCGGAATCTCGAGGTTCCCCGATGCGGAATTGCGCATCTGAGGTTCTATGCTTCGCATAGCCCCGGAACGACGGAGACTTTACGCCGCCCTGATGTTCGACAGGAAGCTGTCGATCTCCGAGCGCAGCACGTCGGCCTCGCGGCGCAGGGCGTCGGAGGCGTTCAGCACCTCGCCTGCGGCGGCGCCGGCTTCCGAGGAGGCGTTGCTGACGCCGACGATGTTGCTCGACACCTCGCTGGTGCCGCCGGCGGCGTGCTGGATGTTGCGGGCGATCTCGCGGGTCGCCGCACCCTGCTCCTCGACCGCGGCTGCGATCGCGGTGGTGACGTCGTTGATCTCGCCGATCGTGCTCGAGATATTTCGGATCGCCGAGACGGCCGTGGTCGTCACCTCCTGCATGCTGACGATCTGCTGGCGGATCTCCTCGGTCGCCTTCGCGGTCTGGCTCGCGAGGTTCTTCACCTCGGAGGCGACCACGGCAAAGCCGCGGCCGGCTTCGCCGGCGCGCGCCGCCTCGATGGTGGCGTTGAGCGCGAGCAGATTGGTCTGCGAGGCGATGGTCTGGATCAGGTCGACCACGACAGAGATGCGCGCGGCGTTGTCGGCCAGTCCCTGCATGGTCGTGTCGGTGGCGCGGGCTTCCTCCACCGCCTTGCGGGCGATCTCGGCCGAGGTCACGACCTGGCGGCCGATCTCCGATATCGACGACGACAGTTCCTCGGTGCCGGCCGACACGGTCTGGACGTTGACCGAAGTTTCTTCCGCCGCGGAGGCAACCGCGCTGACCAGCGCGCTGGACTGATCGGCGGTCGCCGACATGCTCTGCGCGGTGGTCTGCATCGAGCTCGCCGAGGTTTGCAGGCCGCTCAGCGCGTTGCGCACGGTCGTTTCGAAATCGGCGATCTGCGTCTCCATGCGCGAGGCGCGCTCGGCCTTGGCGATGCGATCCTGGTTCTGGTTCGCCGTAAGCTCGCGGCCCTCGATCATGCTCTCGCGGAACACCTGCAGCGAGTCGGCCATCGTTGCGATCTCGTCGCGCTGGCGGCTCTGCGGGATCTCGGTGTCGAGGTCGCCGTCCGAGAGCAGCTGCATCGAGCGTTGCAGGCCGCGAATGCGGCGCAGGATGTTGCGGCCGACATAGAGCCACACGAACAGGAACGAGCCGACCAGCGTCGCCGCGCCGAGCGCGATCATCACCATGGTCGCGAACGAGATCTGCTGTCGGGCCTGGAAGGTCGAGGCGTCGGTCTCCTTCTGCACGGCGTCGACCAGCTGCTGCACGCTGATGCCGAGGCCGACATTGAGCTTGCGGGTCTCGTCGAGGATGGTCTGGCCGTAGTCGATCGAATCAAGCTCGCGCTCGCGTAGCTTGAACACCCCGGTCTTGCCTTCGCCGAGCACCAGCAGCTTCTGCACGGTGTCGCGCACGGCAACCAGGGCCGGATTGTTCGGAAGGTCCTCGAGGTTGGACTTGATGCGCTCGCGCCCGGCCTTGACCTCCTTCTCGATCGCATCGAGCGTGTCGCTGGAATTGGCCGACAGCGCCGCGGTCATGTCGGCGGCCATCAGATTGCCGACTGCGAGCACGTTGCCGATCTGGCCGACGGTGCGGGCTGCCGCGCTGGCGTCATCCGCCGACACTTCGGCAGAGCCGAGGATGGCGTTGAGCCGGGTCTGCGCGTCGAGCATCGCGGGGCCTGCGGCCGAGACGAACGCCGTCTGCGCCTTGCGCAGCGCGTTGTACTGCTTGTCATGGAGCGCCGCGATCTCGAGCCTTTCGTGGGCCGCCGAGACCAGGCTCTTGGTGGCGTCATCGGTGTTCTTGATGTTGTCGGTGAGCGCGCTGACGACGGACTTGTCCGCGCCGAGCTCGGCGATCTCGCCAAGCTTGGCGGAGGTGAGCTGCTGCACCTCCATCAGCTTCTTGGTGCGCTCGTTCAGCGCGTCTTCGGTCTGGACGGCGAGCAGGCCGGGGCCCTGAGCTGCCAGCGAGGCGCTCTGCGCGGAGAGTTGCAGGCTGGCGGCAAGGCGCGGGATGTCGCGGCCGCTGAGATCGAGCATCGTGCCGCCGAGCTGATGCAGCACCAGGCCGGCGCCGGCGCTGATGACGAGCGCCATGCCCGCGATGACGGCGAATGCCGCAAACAGGCTGCCCCTGACGCCCATTTGCGGAAGATGAATGTGCTTGAGATTGAGCTTGCCGAGCTTGAACTGAAACGCCATTGCCCCACTACCCCTGGATGCTTCCTCGCGCGGCAGTATCGGGGGGCCGGGTTAATAAAATCAGGAAAATTGTCGCGATCTGCGCGATTTTTGAGCGCCTGACACGACGCTGCCCTGTTCCGTGCACGTCGAGCGATGCACGCGCTCCGACGCAAAAAGGCCGGCGTGAGCCGGCCTTCTCCACGCCTGGTTGTACCTGGCGATCAGTAGCGCGCGGCCACCGGGGCACCCCAATTGCCGAGGTTGAAGCGGTAATTGAGGCCGGCCTTCACGGTGTGCTCGTCATTATGGAAGGTGCCGAACGGGACCAGCGCGCCGGGACCGGTGAAGCGGCTGTCGCCGAAGTCGTAATACTGGTACTCGACCTTCGCCGACCAGTTCGGTGCGAACATGTATTCGGCGCCGGCGCCGATGGTCCAGCCGTTCTGGTGGTTGTCGCTCAGCGTGAACGCGACCGGCACGGTGCCGAAGGTCAGGGTCTCGTTGTTGTCGGAATAGGCGTAGCCGCCCTTCACATAGATCAGGCCCGGACCCCAGGTGTAGCCGACGCGGCCGGTGAGCGAGGCGATGCCGCGCTGGTTGTTGTTGTAGATGAGGCCGTTCGGGAAGATCGCGTTGAGCTGGTGGTTGCCGACCCAGGAATACTGGCCTTCGACGCCGACCACCCAGTTCGGCGACAGCTGCCAGTCGTAGCCGGCCTGCACGCCACCCATGAAGCGGGCGCTGGCATCAGTGAGCGCGAGCCCGCCGAAGGTGTTGTCGCCCGAGAACACGCCGCCGAGATGGCCACCGATGTAGAAGCCGGTCCAGTTGTAGAGCGGCGCGGCGTAAGCGGGCGCCTTTTGATAATAGGGCTGGGCGCCGAGATCGGCGGCCTGGGCGGTCGCGCCAAAGGCGGCGACTGAGGCAGCGACGGCAAAGGTTGCGAGCAGGAACTTCTTCATGGGTCGTCTCCGGACAAGTCAGGCGAAGGCGCCGTTGCAGGCGCCATCCATGACGGCGAGTTAGACCGCATTTGAATAAAAACCTGTCACTCGCGGACGACAGCGGCCGTTAACCCAACCTGTTGGCGCGGAAACGTTTTCTTGTGCCTAACGCGCGCTTAACGAGGGATGAAGAGGGGCTTAATGCGCGGGCGGCGAGGGCAGTCTTTCTTAACCAAGCCGGCGCCGCACGTCGTCGCGCATCTGCTCGCGGAACGCCTGCCGGCGCGCGGGACGCTCCTTCACCGGCACGTCGTGGCGATGGAACACGTCGAACTTCTCGAGGATCGGATAGCGCTCGCTCGCCATCGCCAGGATGCGCAGCATCTCGGCGACCTTCGGGCTCGGACCGCTGACCTCCCATCTGCGGATGGTGTCGGCGCCGCCTGCGGCCGGCAGTCCGCACAGCTTCGCCATGTCGGCTGCCGTGAGCTTCCGGCCGATCGCCTCGCTGAGGTCTGCACGCAGTTTCTTGAATTCTGGGCCGGTCACTCTGGTTCCGCTCCGGGACGGCAAATGTGAAGTGCGTCACGTCATGCGCTCCGGCCCCGAGCTATACGCCACGCATGTGATCGACAAGGAGATGACCATGCACGGCATCATCAAAAGCCTCAGTCCGGAAAACGGACAGATCGGCTGGAAATGGGTCGGCAGTGTGTTCGTGTTCTATGTGGTGGTGATGATCGGCGCGGTGGGAGTGATGATCACGCACTGATCCGCGCGCAAGCGCCAATGACGGCTGGCCGTCTCGTGAGCATCGGCGATCATGCGCGGATAAGAAATGGTGCTGCCAGACAGGATTGAACTGTCGACCTCTCCATTACCAATGGAGTGCTCTACCACTGAGCTACGGCAGCATGCCCGGGAAAAGAGATTCGACCCTGAAGGGGGTCCGTCCAAGCGGGCGGTTCTTGCCACAAGGCCCCCTCCGGCGCAAGCGAAAGGGCGACTCAGGCGGCGGCGAAATCGTCCGAAATTGGCATTCCAGGCGACCGGTCGCGGTCGATTCGGTCGATTTCGGCCTGATTTGGTTCCCGATCGACCTCATCAGCCATGTGCGGCCGAATCATGCCGCCGGACGCGCAACTGCCCTGCTGGCGAGGGTGCGCTGCGCGCGGGCATTGTCTATTGTTCGGCACCGAGTGGTTCGAGGGTTCGGACATGACTGATGAGCAGGGCAAGGGCAGCGGACAGGCCGGATCCCGCGCGACGGAGCAACGGCAGGACCGCCTCAAGCTGGCGCTGCGCGAGAACCTGAAGCGGCGGAAGTCGCAGGCGCGCGGCCGGGAGCACGGCGCATCTTCCGAAGCCCCTGATGTCACGCTAGATGACGCGGACAGAAACGGGCCCGAGCGCTAACCAGCTCGAAGAAAAAGGTCGGCAACGATGGCTGTGGACGAGACGACGATCGATCGGCTGAATGCGCGGACGCAGGCCTTTCCGCGCCTCGAGCAGACCTTCCCGACGCTGACGGAACACGAGATCGAACGCATGCGCCGCTTCGGCGAGCCGCGGTCGTACCGGGATGGCGAGGCGCTGTTTGTGACCGGCAAGCCCGGCCCCGGCATGTTCGTGGTGCTGTCGGGCTCGGTCGCGGTTACCCTGCGCGACGGCCTCGGTAATGTCACGCCGGTAATCGACCAGGGCGAGGGCCAGTTCCTCGCTGAGAGCGGCCAACTCGCCGGCCGCCCCGCGCTGGTCGACGGTCACGCCGACGGCGACGTCGAGACGCTGTTGATTCCGCCGGAGAGATTGCGCGCGTTGCTGGTTGCCGAGGCCGATCTCGGCGAGCGCATCATGCGTGCGCTGATCCTGCGCCGGGTCAGCCTGATCCAGGGTGGCGCCGGTGGTGCCGGCGGTGCGGTGCTGATCGGCTCGGTATCGCTCGGCGACATGGCGCGGCTGCAGAGTTTTCTGTCGCGCAACGGCCAGCCGCATCATCTGCTCGATCCCGATGCCGACAAGGACGCCGCCGATATCGTCGCGCGCTATTCGCCGACGCGCGCCGAATTGCCGCTGGTGGTCTGTCCCAACGGCACGGTGCTGCGCAATCCGTCGGAGACGGCGCTGGCGATGGCACTCGGCATGATCGGCGGCCGCACGCATGACAGGCTCTACGACGTCGCGGTGGTCGGCAGCGGTCCGGCCGGTCTCGCCACCGCGGTTTATGCGGCGTCCGAAGGCCTCTCGGTTGCGGTGTTCGATTCCCGTGCCTTCGGCGGCCAGGCCGGCGCCAGCGCGCGGATCGAGAACTATCTGGGCTTCCCGACCGGCATCTCCGGCCAGGCGCTCGCCGGGCGCGCCTTCAACCAGGCGCAGAAATTCGGCGCGGAGATGCTGATCCCGGTGTCGGTGAGATCGCTCGACTGCTCGAAGGCCTCGGGCGCCTTCGAACTCGCCACCGAATGCGGGCATATGCTGCGCGCCAAGTCGGTGGTGGTCGCGAGCGGCGCACGCTATCGCCGGCCCGATATCGCTAATCTGGATGCTTTCGAGGGCCGCGGCGTCTGGTACTGGGCCTCGCCGATCGAGGCGCGGCTGTGCGCCGACCAGGAGGTGGTGCTGGTCGGCGGCGGCAATTCCGCGGGGCAAGCGGCGGTGTTCCTGTCGGCGCATGTCCGCAAGGTCACCATGATGATCCGCGGCGGCGGGTTAGGGGCCAGCATGTCGCGCTATCTGATCGAGCGCATCGAGGCGACGCCGAACATCGATTTGATGTTCAACACCGAGGTGGTCGGGCTCGAGGGTGCCGAAACGCTGGAGCGCGTGCGCTGGAAGAGCCGGCTCGCGCCCGACGAGTTCACGCTTTCGATTCGCAACCTGTTCCTGTTCGTCGGCGCCGATCCGGCCACCGGCTGGCTCGACGGCTGCGGCGTGCGGGTCGACCGCGGCGGCTTTGTCATGACCGGCGTCCAGGGCGGCGAGGACGCCCGCGCGGTGCCGCAGCTCGAGACCACCGTGCCCGGCGTGTTCGCGGTCGGCGATGTCCGCTCCGGATCAGTCAAGCGCGTCGGCGGCGCGATCGGCGAAGGCGCCCAGGTGGTCGCCGCGCTGCACGGCTATCTCGCCGACGGCGGCAGCCCGTCGCTGTAGGCGAACGAAACCGCTCTATCCCCGTCATCCTGAGAGACTGTGAATGTATGACTCTCGATGACGCAACATACTCGATGTCGTCCCGGCGGAGGCCGGGACGACGAGGGGAGAGATTCGCTGCATCCCCGTCATCCTGAGGAGCGCGCAAAGCGCGCGTGGCCGTGCATCCTTCGAGGCTCGCCCAGCGGCGCAATTGCGCCGCAAGGCTCGCACCTCAGGATGACGGGTCTGAGAAGCGCGCCGCTGCATGACGACGGTACGACGGTGGGCTTTTTTGGATTCGCGTGAGATGTCGACCATCCTGCCACCGATGCATGTGGCAATTTCCGGAAACGCATCGTAACCTCTGCTGGTGTCCGCAATGGGGGAGTGCATCAGATGGTGCTCGGTATGAGTCTTGCGACGTTCACGCTTGTTCACGTCATCATCAGCCTGATCGGAATCGTCGCCGGCCTGATCGTGATTTTCGGCCTGCTTGGCTCGAAGCCGATGCCCGGGCTGACCGCGATCTTCCTGCTCTTCACCATCCTCACCAACGCCACCGGTTTCCTGTTTCCGTTCACCCAGCTGTTGCCGTCGCACATGATCGCGATTCTTTCGCTGGTGCTGCTCGCGATCGCCTGCATCGCGCTCTATGCGATGCAGCTCGCAGGCGCCTGGCGTGGGATCTATGTCGTGACGGCGATGATCTCGCTCTACTTCAACATCTTCGTGCTCGTGATCCAGAGCTTCCTCAAGGTGCCGTCGCTGCAAGCGCTGGCGCCGGCGGTGCCGCCGAACCCGCCGTCCGGGCCGGTATTCGCCGTGGTGCAGGGCATCGTGCTGGTGTTCTTCGTGCTGGTCATCATCGGCGCCTGGCGCCGCTTCAGGCCGATGACGCTGGCCTGAGCCCGCAGTGTCATTCCGGGTTCGCGCTTCGCGTGCCCCGGGACGACGTCAACAACAACAAAAGGAGCAACCTATGCCCACGATCACCACCAAAGGCGGCGTCGAGATCTTCTACAAGGATTGGGGAAAGGGCCAGCCGATCGTGTTCAGCCATGGCTGGCCGCTGTCGTCCGACGACTGGGACGCGCAGATGCTGTTCTTCCTCAACCACGGCTTTCGCGTCATCGCCCATGACCGTCGCGGCCACGGCCGCTCCAGTCAGGTTGCGGACGGTCATGACATGGACCATTACGCCGACGATCTCGCGGCCGTCACCGCACATCTCGATTTGAAGAACGCCGTCCATGTCGGTCATTCCACCGGCGGCGGCGAGGTCGTGCATTACATCGCGCGCCATGGCGAGAGCAGGGTGGCGAAGGCCGCGATCATCGCCGCGGTGCCGCCTTTGATGGTGCAGACGCCTGATAATCCCGGCGGATTGCCGAAATCGGTATTCGACGGATTGCAGGCGCAGGTCGCGGCCAACCGATCACAATTCTATCGCGACCTGCCGGCCGGCCCGTTCTACGGCTACAATCGGCCGGGCGCCAAACCGTCGGAGGCGGTGATCCAGAACTGGTGGCGCCAGGGCATGATGGGCGGCGCCAAAGCGCATTACGACGGCATCGTCGCGTTCTCGCAGACCGACTTCACCGAGGACCTCAAAAAGATCAACGTCCCGGTGCTGGTGATGCATGGCGACGACGACCAGATCGTGCCCTACGCCGATTCCGGCCCGCTGTCGGCGAAGCTTTTGAAGAACGGCACGCTGAAGACCTACAAGGGCTTTCCGCACGGCATGCCGACCACGGAAGCCGAGACGATCAACGCCGACCTGCTCGCGTTCATCAGGGGGTGACTTCGCCGCGCCGTCTTGCCCTACGGCTTCTGCTCTGGTGGCGCCAGGGACGCACCGACGGACGGTTTCCCTCCCGCTTGCGGGTGGGCCAGGGACGTCTGCACTATTTCGGAATAATGGAATAGTGCCGCTGATTTGCCCGACATGTCAAGTTGCCGGGTCGAACGTCGCCAGTCGCTGGTTTTACTTTGCATGGGGTTGTTTTTCGACATATTGGCAGTGCGCCCCTGCCAACCGCCTCTGAGGAACGTGGGTTCGGTTCCGTCGAGGCCGATTTTCTTCGACAGCCCGGTATCTCCGCCCCATCGGGACGTTATACGGTGTCCCCATGTCGCCGCCCGCACCGCTGAAACTGATCGCGCTCGACGCCGATGACCTTGCGGTCATCTCGGCCCATGTCCAGGATGCCCGCGTCCAGGCCGCCGACATCATCTGGCGCCAGGACGAGAGGCGCTTCGTGGTCGGCCTCAACCGGCTGGACTGGGAGCAGACCCTGTCGGGCGGCACCTGCTCGCGCCGCCTGATCGCTGCACTTCGGTTCGACCGCGTCCTGGCCTGCAAGTCGCGCAATATCGACCTGAAAAGCCCCGAAGCCACCCTGGAACTGATCGGAATCGAGTTCGACGCCACCGACCCGCCGGGCGGCAGCGCACTCCTGATGTTCGGCCACGGCGCAGCGCTGCGGCTGGATGTCGAGTGCCTGGAATGCGAGCTGACCGATCTGGGGACGGATGAGCTGGGCGGGTTGGAGTAGGATTTTGGACTGCCATTCCGGGGCGATGCAAAGCATCGAGCCCGGAATCTCGAGATTCCGGGTCTGGTCCTTCGGACCATCCCGGAATGACCGGCTCGCAAGGGTTGACGGCCATTATCCGCCGCGCCATTGAGCAGGGACCCTAAGTCCCCGTCTCAAGAAAGCCGCCATGCCCGTTCGCCTGGACCGACAGAGCGCCGATTTCGAGCAGCGTTTCCGCGATTTCCTGGCGGCCAAGCGCGAGGTGTCCGCTGACGTCGAGCGCGCCACCCGCGCCATCGTCGACGATGTCGCCGCCCGCGGCGATGTGGCGCTGCTCGAGGCAACCCGGAAATTCGACCGGCTCGACCTCGACGCCGCCGGCCTGCGGGTGACCACGGCCGAGATCGATGCCGCCGTGACGGCTTGCGACGCCAAAACCGTCGAGGCGCTGACATTCGCCCGCGACCGGATCGAGACCTTCCACCGCCGCCAGCTGCCGAAGGACGAGCGTTTCACCGATGCCGCCGGCGTCGAGCTCGGCTGGCGCTGGAGCGCGGTCGATGCGGTCGGGCTCTACGTCCCCGGGGGGACTGCGGCCTATCCGTCCTCGGTGCTGATGAATGCGGTGCCGGCCAAGGTCGCCGGCGTGCCGCGGGTGGTGATGGTGGTGCCGGCACCCGACGGCAAGCTCAACCCGCTGGTGCTGGCGGCAGCGGGGCTCGGCGGCGTCTCGGAGATCTACCGCGTCGGCGGCGCCCAGGCGGTGGCGGCGCTGGCCTATGGCACCGCGACCATCGCACCGGTGGCCAAGATCGTCGGCCCCGGTAACGCCTATGTCGCCGCGGCAAAGCGGCTGGTATTCGGCAAGGTCGGCATCGACATGATCGCCGGCCCGTCCGAGGTGCTTGTCATCGCCGACGACACCGGCAATGCCGACTGGATCGCGGCCGATCTTTTGGCGCAGGCCGAGCACGATGTCAGCGCACAATCGATCCTGATCACGGACTCGGCGCGGCTCGCCGCCGATGTCGAGCGCGCGGTCGAAGCCCAGCTTGCGACCTTGCCGCGGGCGGAGATCGCGCGAACCTCGTGGAATGATTTCGGCGCGGTGATCAAGGTGGCGAAGCTCGCCGATGCGGTGGAATTGGCGAATGCGATCGCCGCGGAGCATCTCGAGATCATGACGGCGGACGCGGAAGCCCTGTCGAAGCAGGTCCGCAATGCCGGCGCGATCTTCCTCGGCGCCCATACGCCGGAGGCGATCGGCGATTATGTCGGCGGCTCCAACCACGTGCTGCCGACGGCGCGCTCGGCGCGGTTCTCCTCGGGCCTCGGGGTGCTTGACTTCATGAAGCGAACCTCGATCCTGAAGTGCGGGCCGGATCAGCTCCGTGCGCTCGGGCCCGCCGCGATGACGCTCGGCCAGGCCGAGGGTCTCGACGCCCATTCACGTTCCGTTGGATTGCGCCTCAACCTCTCATGACCAAGCCATCCGCCGACGAGGATTCCAACAATCGCATCGTCGCGGTGACGCTCGACGAGGAATCGATCGGCCGTTCCGGGCCCGACATCGAGCATGAGCGCGCGATCGCGATCTACGATCTGGTCGAGCAGAACCTGTTCGCGCCTGAAGGCGCGGAGACCGGCCCCTACACTTTGCACATTGGCATCACCGGTAACCGGCTGATGTTCGATATCCGGAAAGAGGACGGCGCGCCGGTGGTGGCGCATCTGCTGTCGCTGACGCCGTTCCGCCGCGTCGTGAAGGACTACTTCATGATCTGCGACAGCTACTATCAGGCGATCCGGACCGCGACGCCGGACAAGATCGAGGCGATCGACATGGGCCGCCGCGGCATCCATGACGAAGGCTCGCGCACCTTGCAGGAGCGACTCAAGGGCAAGGTGCGCGTCGATTTCGAGACCGCGCGGCGGCTGTTCACGCTGATCACGGTGCTGCACTGGAAGGGCGAAGGCGCATGACGGCGCTGACCTTGCGTAACGACGGGGGCGTACCCCGGTCGAAAAAAGCCTGATCGCATGGAAGCGCCGCGCGCGCGCAACCCGCAGGCCGTGCTGTTCGCATGCGGCCACAACGCCGTGCGCTCGCCGATGGCTGAAAGCCTGCTGCAGCAGATGTTTCCGCACGGCCTCTATGTGCGCTCGGCCGGCGTCAAGAAGGGCGAGCTGGATCCGTTCGTGGTCGCCGTGATGGCCGAACTCGGCCAGGATATCTCCCATCACAAGCCGAAAACCTTCGAGGAGCTCGAGGACTGGGAAGGGCTGAACTTCGACCTCATCATCACGCTGTCGCCGGAAGCCCACCACAAGGCGCTCGACCTCACCCGCACGGTCGCCGCCGACGTCGAATACTGGCCGACGGTTGATCCGACCGGCACCAGCGGCAATCGCGAGCAGGTGCTCGACGCCTATCGCGAGGTCTGCGACGGCCTGTTGCTGCGCATCCGCCGCCGTTTCGCGAAGGTCGCGGCGGCGAGCGGGTAAGGTGAAGAGTTTGCCTGTTCCGGCCCGCTGATTTGGGCCTTGTCGCCAGACTGACAAACAGCTGTGCTTATCGGGATTTGCCTGTCTCCGCGACGCGATTCGCTTCTGGTTCCGTGGTTGTGCAACCATGTCGCATCCGATAGGTTCCGCGCGCGTCCGTCCCCCTCGAATCCCAGCCAAAAACCCGCATGCTAGGCCGTCCCAAATTCGTTCTTGCTTCCGGTTCGCCGCGGCGGCTGGCCTTGCTCAACCAGGCCGGCATCGAGCCCGATGCGCTGCGCCCGGCCGATGTCGACGAGACCCCGAAGCGGGGCGAACTGCCGCGCGCCTGCGCCAACCGTCTGGCGCGGGCGAAGGCGGACGCGGCGCTGAAATCCGTGCAGCTCGATGACGATCTGCGCGGTTCCTTCATCATCGCAGCCGACACCGTGGTCGCGGTCGGCCGCCGCATCCTGCCCAAGGCGAACCTCGTGGACGAGGCCGCGCAGTGCCTGCGGCTGCTGTCCGGCCGCAACCACCGCGTCTACACCGCGATCTGCATCGTGACGCCGCGCGAGGCGTTCCGCCAGCGTCTGGTCGAGACCCGCGTGCGCTTCAAGCGGCTGAGCGAGGACGATATCCAGGCCTATATCGGCTCCGGCGAATGGCGCGGCAAAGCCGGCGGCTATGCCGTGCAGGGCATCGCCGGCTCCTTCGTGGTCAAGATGGTCGGCTCCTACACCAATGTGGTCGGCCTGCCGCTCTACGAGACCGTGACGCTGCTCGGCGGCGAAGGTTTTCCGATCCGCTACGGCTGGCTCAACGCGGTTGCGGTGTGAGCGCAGGCAAGACAGCCGCATAGGCCGGAGCGTGGAACCTCGCGGTCACCGCGCCCTTGATCCTCGTTTGATATAAGCTCCGCCGGACCATGACCGACCAAGCCCAAAGCCGCCCGGCCACCCCGCGCGCCTGCCCGATCTGCGGCAAGCCGGCCGAGCCATCCTTCCGCCCGTTCTGTTCCTCGCGCTGCCGGGACGTCGATCTCAGCCGCTGGCTGACCGGCCGCTACGTCGTCCCCGGCCGCGAGGAGGACGAGGAGGACTCGGAATAACGGAGATTTCCCAATAAGTTGGGGAGATTTTCGAGCGCGGGCCGCGCCTCGCGAAGCCGCAGGCGAAGCGAGGTAGACACGGCGCTTCGACCTCTCTATAAACCGCCCGCTCGGCTCACGCCGTTTCGGCCAGCCAGCATGCCCAGGTAGCTCAGTTGGTAGAGCATGCGACTGAAAATCGCAGTGTCGGTGGTTCGATCCCGCCCCTGGGCACCATTTCCCGCGTGAGATCGTGACAATCAAGAAAACCGCCAGATCAGCACCCACAGAGTATAGAGCGACAGCATGATCGGCGCTAACGCCGCTGGCGCCTGCTCGCGGCGCAACGCGGTGAGGATGGCGCAGGACGCGATCGCGAGGCCGGCGCTCATCATGATGGCGATGACGCGCGCCCAGGTCGCATGGTGGCCGATCCCGCGCCCGGTGAGATACAGCAGGATCGCGAACAGCAGCGCCACGACTGCCGCGACCGCCAGAATGACGACGACCCAAAAGCCCGGGTCCGATGAGCAGCGCGAACAGCACCTTGCCGACGCCGCGCGCGCCGTTGTGCAACAGCCCGACCAGGCCGTAGGTTCACATTTGCCGTGTCGTCCATCGCGCGCCAAATTCAACGGCGCGCCGCTTACGTGGACACAAGCAGCCGTCCCGCCAGGGCCGCGCCGGCCAGCGCGACCACCGCCATCGCCAGCGCCCAGGTCGTGAACAGCTGGTGGCCGATCAATGCGCCGCTGAGCAGCGGGGCGGTGATATTGGCGCCGGACATCAGCGACTGGTTGAGGCCCATGATCATGCCCTGGCGGTTGATCGCGGTGCTGCGCGACAGCTCGGCCGTCAGCGTGCTACGGGCGAACATCGTGCCGATGATGATCAGCGTCAGGAACACGGTGAGCAGGCTGATGCGGTTTCCGGTCGCAAGTCCCGCGGAGCCGAGCGCGATGCCGGCGAACGCCGCGACGACGATGTCACGGTCCGAGACGAAGCGGTTGGCGCGCGTGATCAGCAAACCCTGCACGATCATGTTGATGAAGCCGGCATAGGCGAACACCCAGCCGAGTTCGCGCGCGCCGAACGGATGGCCGTCCCAGCTGAAGCGCGCCGCCAGGAACAGGCCGATCTGCGACAGGAACATCGAGTTGACGAAGAAGAACACGATCAGGAGGCCGAGCAGGCGCCACGCATAGCGCATGCCGAGAATGCTGCGCATCAGCGTCGGCTCGGGCACCCGCTGCTGGTAAAGCGGCTCGACGGCGGGGTGATCCGGCGGCAGCAGCAGGATCGAGGCGAGGATGCTGATCAGCGACAGTCCGGCCGCAGCCCATATCGGTGCGGTCTCGCTGTAATGAACCAGAAGGCTCGACAGCGCCGGGCCGACCAGAAGTCCCGTGCCGATCGCGCCGCTGGTCATGCCGAGCGCCTGCTTGCGCGTTGATGGCCCGCTATGCTCGGCCGCATAGGCGTGCGCCACGGAGATGTTGCCCGACGTGAGGCCGTCGATGATGCGGGCCAGGAACACCAGCGTCAGATTGCCGGCCATCGCCAGCAGCACAAAGCCAACAAAGGTTCCGATCTGGCTGACGACCAGCACCTTCCGGCGGCCGTAGCGATCGGAGAGGATACCGACCACGGGACCTGCAATCAGCTGGCACACCGCATAGACCGAGATCAGCGCGCCGATCAGGAATGGTGATGCGCCGAGCCGCTGTGAATAGAACGGCAGCAAAGGCAGGATGATGCCCATTCCGGTGGCATCCACCGCGACGACGACGAAGGTCGGGATCAGCGCCAGGCTGCCATCGCCCGCATACTCCTCCCGTGCCGTCTCTGCCGTCGAGCCCGCGCCCATTTGCGCCGTCCTCGTTCGCTTCTTCGTGATCGCCTCGCGCGCTCGATATAGTTGTAGCCTAATAGTTTGTGTCCTATCTAATTTGCATGCCTCCCTCCCAGGTCCATATCCACGCCGAGATCGGCCGCCTGATCACCAGGCTCGGCCGGATCTGGCGCCGCGAGGCCGACCAGGCGCTGTCCGATCACGGCCTGTCTTACGCGACCGCGATCCCACTGCTGCTGCTGTCGCGGCAGGGGGAAAATGTTCGCCAGGGCGCACTGGCCGACGAACTGGGCATCGAGGGACCGTCGCTGGTGCGGCTGCTCGATCTGCTCCAGGCCGAAGGCCTGGTCGAGCGGCGTGAGGATTCGAGTGACCGCCGCGCCAAGATCCTGCATGTCACGGCGACCGGAGAGGCCAAGGTCGAGGAGATCAATCGGGTGCTGCGCCGGGTCCGCGCCAGTCTGCTCAGGGATGTCGGCGGCGAGGAACTTGCGGTAACCTTCGAGACGCTCCAGCGCATCGAGCAGCGGGCCGACCGCCTGCATGACGCGAAGGTTGTTGCAGAGGCGAAATAGCGATGCGCGCGGAAGAGCCGTTCCTGATCCGCCACGCGGACCTGATCTTTGCGTTAAAGACGTTCGCCGCGTCGATGCTGGCGCTCGTCGTCGCGATGGCGATCGATCTGCCGCGGCCCTATTGGGCGATGGCCACCGTCTATATCGCCTCGCAGCCGCTGGCCGGCGCGACCAGCTCGAAGGCCTTCTTCCGCGTCGTCGGGACCTGGGTCGGCGCGATCATGACGGTCGGCATGGTGCCGAACCTGGTCGACGCGCCCGAACTGATGTGCCTTGCGATCGCGCTCTGGGTCGGGCTCTGCCTCTATCTGTCGCTGCTTGACGGCACGCCGCGCAGCTATGTCTTCATGCTGGCCGGCTACTCCGTGGCGCTGATCGGCTTCCCGTCGGTGTCCGAGCCGGGCAGCATCTTCGACATCGCCTTGGCGCGGGTCGAGGAAATCTCGCTCGGCATCATTTGCGCGAGCCTGGTGTCGACGGTGGTGTTCCCGCGCAGCGTCGGGCCGGCCGTCCGCGGCCGCGTCCGGAAGTGGCTCGCGGATGCACGCGGCCTGTCCCGCGACGTGCTGCTCGATCGCGGCACCAGCGAGACGCGGCGAGGCCAGCGGCTGCGTCTTGCGAACGATATCGTCGAGATCGATACGCTGTCGACCCATCTCGGCTATGACCGGCTGGCCGACGCCGGCTCCGTACGCGGCCTTTCCGAGGTCCGCATGCGGATGCTGATGCTGCTGCCGATCGTGACCTCGATCGAGGATCGGCTTGCCGCGCTCGGCGAGGCGACACTGCAACAACGGCCGGAACTGCGGCGCCTGCTCGGCAGTATCGCCGAGTGGATCGTGGACGAGGATCGCCTGCGGCAGTCCGGCGACGTGATCCGCGCCGCGATCGCCGAGCGGCACGCTGCGCTCGACGGCCTGTCCGCGCGGGAGCGCATCATCACGATCAGCCTTTTGATGCGGCTGCGCGACCTCGTCGATATCTCGGCCGACTGCCGCGCGATCGGCGATGCGATCGCCGCGGGCACGGATATCTCGACCGTCGCGCTGGCGTTCCGTCCGGAGTCCGGGGCCGCGCCGGCGCGGCATCGCGATCACGCCATGGCGCTGTGGTCGGCCGCGGGCGCCGTGGTCGCGATCCTGATCTGCTGCGCCTTGTGGATCGGAACCGGTTGGGCTGATGGCGCCTCGGCGCCGATGATGGCGGCGGTCGCCTGCTCCTTCTTCGCCGCTCAGGACGAGCCCGGGCGCAGCATCCGGGCCTTCGGTCTGTTCTCGCTGGTGGCGATCGTCATCGTCGCGATCTATCAATTCGCGCTGGTCCCCGGTATCTCCCATATCGAGGTCCTGATCGCCGCGCTGGCGCCGACTTTCCTGCTCTACGGCTTCCTGATGGCACGGCCCGCGACCCAGCCGATCGGCTCCGCGCTCGCCGTCAACACCGCGACCTTGCTCGCGCTCCAATCGACCTACAACGCGGATTTCGGCAGCTTCATCAATTCGTCCGTCGCGTTCTTCCTCGGCATCGTGATCGCCGAGATCGTGACGCGGGTCGCGCGCGGCGTCGGCGCCGAATGGATCGCCAGGCGGCTGATGCAATCGAGCTGGCAGGAGCTTGCGATCGCCGCCGAGCGCCGCGGCCATGGCGATCGCGCCCAATTCGCCGGGCTGATGCTGCATCGGCTCGGCCTCTTGGTGCAGCGCGTCGCCTTCATCTCGGAAAGCGACCGCCGCGATGCCGACAGCCTGACCCAGCTTCGCGTCGGGCTCAACATCATCGACCTCAGGCGCGCCCGTTATGGCCTTGCCGCATCGACGGTGCACACCCTCGATGCCATGCTCGACAATCTCGCGGCCGCATTCCGTGCCCATGGAGACGAGGCATTGCCTTTCGATCTGCTGTCGCACATCGATGCAGCGGTCACCGAGGTCGTCAAGGACCCCAACGACAAAGCGCGGGACGACGCTTTGCTCGGCCTCGTCGGTATCCGCCGCGGCCTGTTTCCAGATGCGCCGGCATATCAGTCGCGGCTAGATGAGAGTTTTGCGGCATGAGGTTTGAGCTCGACATCTACGGTGTCCTCGTTCCGGCGCTGCTTCTGTGGTTGATCGTGGCCTATGCGCTGAGCGTGGTCGTGACGAAGTTCATGCAGCGCTTCGGGCTCTACCGGCTGGTCTGGCACCGCGCCTTATTCAATTTCGCCCTCTATGTCTGCCTGTTGGGCGTCGTCGTCTTTCTCTCGGAGTTTCTGCCATGAAGGGGACTTTCGCCTGGCTTGGCCGCGTCGCGGTGACGCTGGTCGCAATCGTCGCGGCGCTCGCCGTCGCCCGCGCGCTTTGGATCTATTACATGGAGTCGCCATGGACCCGCGACGGACGGGTCCGCGCCGACGTGATCCAGGTTGCGCCCGACGTCTCCGGCTTCGTCACCGACGTGCAGGTCAAGGACAACCAGAAGGTCCATCGCGGCGATGTGCTGTTCCGGATCGATCGCGAGCGCTTTGCGTTGGCGCTGCAGACTGCGGACGCCGCGGTCGCCGGCCGCAAGGCGACGCTGGACCAGGCCAATTCCGACCTGAAGCGCTACAGCGCGCTGACGACCGACGCGGTGTCGCAGCAGAAGCAGGAGCAGATCCTGGCGACGCAGCTCCAGGCCAAGGCGGCCTATGACCAGGCGGTTACCGATCGCGCGGTGGCGCAACTCAACCTCGATCGCAGCGAGGTGCACGCCTCGGTGAACGGCACCATCACCAACATGGACCTGCGGCCCGGCGCCTACCTCACCGCGGGCAAGGGCGTGATGGCTCTGGTCGACACCGATACGCTGCATGTCGAGGGCTATTTCGAGGAAACCAAGCTGGCGCGCATCCATGTCGGCGACAAGGCCGAGGTCCGCTTGATGGGCGAGCCGGTCCGGCTCACCGGCCATGTCGAGAGCATCGCAGCCGGTATCGAGGATCGCGACCGCGGCGAGGGCGCCAATCTCCTCGCCAACGTCAACCCGACCTTCAGCTGGGTTCGCCTCGCCCAACGCGTGCCCGTGCGCATCGCGCTCGATCAGCTTCCCGGCAATGTCGCGTTGGTGGCGGGACGTTCGGCTACCGTCGAGGTGCTGAAGTAGAGGGGTGCGGAGCGAAGGGCCACCGCCTCACTCCGCACTCCGCCGCCAGTATCCCGTGCCGAGCTTGCCGGTGATCACGGCGATGGTGTCGTGGAGCTCGTAGGAGCCGCCGTCCCGGTAATCTCCCGGCATCCCCTTGAGCGCGTGCAGCGCCCAGTGGCCGTTGGCGAAGATCACCGTGCCCTCGTGCGGTTTTGCGGAGCCGCCTTCGGCATGGAATTTGTAGGTGCCGTCGCCCATGATCTGCCAGATCCAGCGCGATTGGCGATGGCCGCTCGGCACCATGATCTCCCAGGTGCCGACCAGCGCGGGATCGATCGCGGCGGGCGCGGCCGGAGCGACAGGTGCCGGCATCGCATTGGCCTGCGTCGGATCAGCTGCGCCGGCCGGCGGCAGACCCGCGAGATAGATCGCCTTGCGCGAGAGCGAGCCGTAGACGAAGGGCTGCTGCTCGTTCTGCGTCGCCTCCATCACGTCGTCGCGGACGTTGCGGAACATGAAGGTGACCTCGACACCGGGTGACTCGATGTTATGCAGCAGGGCCGCGGTGAACGGGCTGTTGCGACCGTCGCCGTCCTGCGCCGTGGTGCCGTCGCGCGCCGCGTAGGCGACCAGCACATTGCCGACCGGCTCGATGCGGCCGAGGCCATTGGTCGGCGCCGCGCGCGTCGCGAGCGCGCGGTTCATCTTGGCGGCGAACGGATTGTTGCGGCAGGCATCGAGGATCACGAGGCCGAGGCTCGTGGTCGAGGCGACCTGCAGCATCACGCTTTGCAGGCTGATGGCTTCGTTTGCGGCGTCGGTGTCGCGCTTCAGCTCGGCATCGACCGGGATCAGCCAGTTCTCGCCGTTGATCTCCATGCCATGGCCGGCAAAGTACACCGCCGCCATCTCGGCGCCTGAGGCATCGCGGCCGAGCGCGATCAGGCCGCGCCGCATCTCGTCGAAGGTGCCGTTGGCGATATAGGTGACCGCAAAGCCGAGGCGCTTCAGTGCCGCGGCGACATCGGCGGCGTCATTCGGCGGATTGGGCAGCGCCGGCACGCTTCTGTAGGCGCCGTTGCCGATCACCAGCGCGACCCGCCTGCCGCCAGCTGCGGCCGACGCGGAGCCGGCAAACGCCGCGACGACGGCCAATCCCGAAACAAACGCACGCCGGTTCATGCTGGGCCCGATCGGAGGTGACGGGCCCATGGTACAGCAGCCGGCGCGGGCCAGCCAAGGAATTGCGGGAAAGTGTCAGGCCACCGCCCGCTTCGCGGTCGGCGCCCAGACGTTCGGGGGCGCCGGCTCGGCGGGCAACAGCTTGGTGCCGGGGACGCCCGCGATCGTCATCGTGATCTCGTGGATGTCCTGCACCGAGCGGCTCATCGAGAAGCGCGGATACATCGCGTTGAAGGTCTCCGCCTGCGCCATTTGCGCGGCCGCGGGATCGGCCAGCAGCGCCTCGACGGCGGCGGCGACGCTGTCCGTGCCCGTTTGGCCGAAGCTGTAGCGGGCGAGGTGCGGCATGTGCGTGGCCGAGAAGCTGTTGGCGTCGAACACCGGCACGGTGCCGGCGCTGAGCGCAAAGAACACCCGGTCGTGCACCGAGAGATCGACATTGGGATTGAGCGAGACCGCGCCGAGATAGCTGCCGAGACCTTCGCGCATCGCGTCGAACGTCATCGCGCCGAGCTTGCGCGCCTGCCGCCCGTTGCAGTCGAGATGCTCCCAGCCGCCGCCGATGATGTCGACCGGATAGTCGGCGAGGATTGCGCCGACCTCGCAGGTGCGCACCGCGCGCGTGTAATTGTCGAGCCGGGTCAGGATCGCGTTGAATACGTCGCCGCCGGGCGTCAGGTAAACCATATGCTCGGCGGCAACCCTGCGGATGATCTCGGGAAACGTGCCGCAGAACTTGCCCTGCGCTTCCGCGATGGCGTCGAAAAGGATGGCGAACAGTTTTGGCGGCAGCGTCTTGCGGTAGGTGCGCTCGAGCTCCGCCGGATTCCAGCCGGACTTGGCAAACACCAGCCGGCCGTTGCGCTTGTCGGGCGGCAGGCCGCCGAATAGGCCGGGATCGGGAATGCCCATATGGGTCGCGAACACGGCGCCGGTGTGCAAATGGTCGCGGTTGAACTCGGCATGGTCCGGAAACACGTAGCCGTGCACGGCATAGCGGCTCTTCAGTGTGTGCCGCCGCGCGAAATAGCAGGGGTGATCGCAGAACCAGGTGAAGACGGGGATCTCGGCCACGTCCCACAGCAGCTTGCCGTCCTTGGTATGGATTTCGAGCCCGATGCCGGAGAAGCCGATCGCCATGGTCTCGGCCTTGCGCGGCAACAGGGCGTTGATCCGGGCTGGAAACTCGGGGGACAGCATGTCGAGCATCTGCACCTCGTGGCCCAATCGATCGAGCTCGGCGGCGGCCATCGCCAGGATGCCGCGGAGCGAATCATAGGTTGTGTGGCTCGAGTAGAGGACGCAGATCACGGACATCTGGATGGACCTCGCCAATTGCTGTTGCTTCGCGCGCGGGCAATATCCGCGCATGCTCGTTGAACGGGCGAGGCCGCCGTTCCGGGCACGGAATTATCCGCCGATTAACCAAATTCTCCGCCCGAAGTCGGCAGCCGAACCGTTGAAGCTCCGTCGGGATGTCGTGGCGGGCCACCGCCCGGACCGGCGTGCGGGCGGGGGCCACATGCAGCTTGATCATTTCGACGTCGTGGTGGTGGGCGCGGGCTTCTTCGGCGCCGTCATCGCGGAGCAGGTGGCGAGCCGGCTCGGTAAAAACGTCTGCGTGCTCGACCGCCGCCAGCATATCGGCGGCAATGCCTATTCGGAGGTCGACCCCGAGAGTGGCGTCGAGGTGCACCGCTACGGCACCCACATCTTCCACACCAATTCGGAAGTGGTCTGGCGCTATCTGCACCGCTTCACCGATTTCACCGACTATCGCCATCGCGTCTTCACAGTGGCGAACGGTCGCGTCTATTCGATGCCGATCAATCTTGCCACCGTCTGTGCCGCGTTCGGCCGGATCATGACGCCGCAGGAGGCGCGCGCGGTGATCGCGGCCGAGGCCGAAGCGCACGCTCTGGCCAACGGCGCATCCGACGTCAAGAACCTCGAGGACAAGGCGATCGCCTCGGTCGGCCGCACGCTCTACGATCTCCTGATCCGCGGCTACACGAAGAAGCAATGGCAGACCGACCCGCGCGAGCTGTCGGCCGACATCATCGGCCGCCTGCCGGTCCGCTTCACTTTCGACGACCGCTATTTTGCCGACCGCTACGAGGGCATGCCGGTCGACGGCTACACCGCGATCTTCCGCAAGATGCTCAGCCATCCCAAGATCTCGGTCCGGCTCGGCGTCGACTATTTCGGCATGGCCGATCGCATCACGCCGAAGCAGCTCGTGATCTACACCGGGGCGATCGACCGCTTCTTCGAGTATCGCTGCGGCCATCTCGGCTGGCGCACCGTCGATCTCGAACGCGAGGTGCATGACACAGCCGACTTCCAGGGCGCGTCCGTCATCAACTACGCCGATGCGGACGTGCCGTTCACCCGCATCCACGAGTTCCGCCATCTGCATCCGGAGCGCACGCACACGCAACCGAAGACGACGATCTTCCGCGAATATTCCCGCTTCGCCGGTCGCGACGACGAGCCGTATTACCCGATCAACACCGCCGCCGACCGCGCCATGCTCGCCTCCTATCACGCGATGACCGCCGATCATCCCAACGTGATCTTCGGCGGCCGGCTCGGCTCCTACAAATATCTCGACATGCATCAGGCGATCGGGGCGGCGCTGAAGACCTTCGAGCACGAGGTCGAGCCGTTCCTTGCCACCGGAGGCGTCCGCGTGGGCGACGCGGCCGGGCAAGTCCTGCCGGCGTGATCCAGGCTTCAGTCGAACAGCAAAACGCCCGCCGTCCCGACTGGACGATGGGCGTTTGCGTTTGACGCGATCGGGCAGGCCCGTTCCCGGACGGGACACGTGCAAGCATTGCGCCGCGCGCTGGCCCGCTATGCCTTATCGGCTATAACGGCCGCGCCTGCGCGCCCGCGCACGGTATTTTCTCGGAAAAGAAGCCCGCCGACCGGGCGGGCGAAGGTTTCAGGGAGGAAGCGCTCTGAAGAACGCCAGCCCCAATCTGCTCGATTCGGCGGACAATGCTAAGATAGTATAACTACTGTCATCAGCGTCGGTGCCAATGCGGATGCTCTCCGGCCCCGGAGGGCGGCGGTTGCCGGCAGCGTCCACCCAAGCTGCGCCGGATCGTGCGCCAACAAACTGGAGACAAGTCATGAGCATGTCCGGCATTTTTGCGCGCGTCGTCGCCGGGATCGGCGCCGGCGCGCTGGCATGGCGGAAAATGCAGGGCGAACAGCCCAAGCCCGCCTGGGGTTCGGCGCCGCAGATTCCGGCGGCAAAATCGCAAGGTGCGATCCCGACGCTGAAGATGCCGACGGCGCGGGGCTGGAACAAGGGCGAGGCGCCGACTGCCGCACCCGGCCTCAAGGTCAATGCGTTCGCCGAAGGCCTCGACCATCCGCGCTGGATCAACGTGCTGCCGAACGGCGATGTGCTCATATCGGAAGCGACGCAGATCGCGGGCACGCCGCGCAGCGTGTTCCACTACGCGATGCAGGCGACGATGCGGCGCGCCGCGGCGCTCGGCGTCAGCGCTAACCGCATCACATTGCTGCGCGATCGTGACGGCGACGGCGTAGCCGAGACGCGCGGCGCCTTCATGGAAGGGCTGAGCCAGCCGTTCGGCATGGCGCTGATCGGCGACACCTTTTATGTCGGCAATACCGACGGCGTCGTTGCCTTTCCCTATGTCGCGGGTGCGGATCGCATCACCGCGGCCGGCCGCAAGCTCGTCACCTTCAAGCCCGCCGGGCACTGGACGCGCAGCCTGCTGCCGAATGCCGACGGCACAAAACTCTATGCCGGCGTCGGCTCGCTCTCCAACATCGCCGAGATGGGGATGGAGGTCGAGGAAGGCCGCGCCGCGATCTACGAGCTTGATCTGAAAGCCGGCACCAGCCGCATCTTCGCCGGCGGCCTGCGTAACCCGGTCGGGCTGGCATGGGAGCCGACCACGAACACCCTCTGGACCGTCGTCAACGAGCGTGACGGAATCGGCGACGAGACGCCGCCCGACTATCTGACCTCGGTGCGCGACGGCGGCTTCTACGGCTGGCCGTACTGCTACTGGGGACAGACGGTCGACGATCGCGTGCCGCAGGATCCGGCGATGGTCGCCAAGGCGATCCAGCCGGACTATGCGCTCGGCGGCCACACCGCCTCGCTCGGCCTGTGCTGGATGCCCAAGGGCACGCTGCCGGGCTTTCCGGACGGCATGGCGATCGGCCAGCACGGCTCGTGGAACCGCTCGACGCTGTCGGGCTACAAGGTGGTGTTCGTGCCGTTCGAGCAGGGGCGTCCCTCCGGGCCTGCGCGTGACATCCTCTCGGGCTTCCTCGCGCCCGATGAGAAGTTCTCGTATGGCCGCCCGGTCGGCGTCGCCCTCGGCCCCGACCGCTCGCTGCTGGTGGCCGACGATGTCGGCAACGTGATCTGGCGCGTGAGGGGGGCGTGAGCGCAATCTTGACGGCGCAACGCCAAGCCAGCATTTTGGCGGTGGCATGACCAGGCTTCCCCCAGCGCGCGCCGAAACCGCCGAAGCGTTCCTGACGCAATCCGGCCCGGAGCTTGCGGCGCTGTGCACGGAATGCGGCGCCTGCTTCAACGCCTGTCCGATGGTCGACTACATCAATCTGCGCGGTGCCGATCCCACGATCGTCACCGGCGGATTGCGGCGGCTGGCGAACGGTGAGGCCGCTCCGGACGAGACGGTGGCGTGGGTTGGCGCCTGCACCAAGAGCGGCCGGTGCGTCGATGCGTGTCCGCAAAAGGCGGTCGGGCTTGATGCGATGCTGCTGGTCCGGATCGCCAGGCAACGCGCGATCAACCAAACGCACCAGCTGCCGGCCAAGCAGGATCCGTCGTATTTCCCGCGCATCAAGACCTTCGCACGGCTGCAGCTCAGTGATGAGGAGCTCGAGAAATGGCTGTGAGCGACGATCGCGTCACGTTCTGGTTCGGCTGCAACATGCTGCGCCACGCCGAAATGATCCGGCTGTCGATCATGCTGCTGGAGCGCGCGGGCTATGATGTCAGCGCCGCCGGCGGCCCGGCTTACTGCTGCGGCACCGGCCACGAGCATCAACCGCATGCCGCCAGCAACATGGCGGGCCGGACCGTCGGCCGTTTCAATGACGCAGCCGCGAAGGATGGTCGGGGCACCGTCGTGACCTGGTGTCCCTCGTGCCACATGCACATGTCCGACATCATGGCGCCGGGCAATGCGGTGGCGTTCGATATCACGCATATTTCCGAATTGCTCGTCGCATCGATCGACCGGCTGGCGCCATTGTTGACCGTTCCGGTGCCGCGCCGTGTGCTGCTGCATCGGCATCTCGGCTTCTCGACCCATGTGCCGATCAACGATCGTGTCGCCGAGATGCTGTCGCGCATAACAGGTCTCGAATTGATCGAAGGACCTGCCGTTCCCGGCCATATGTGCAGCGGCATCGCTGCCGTGCCGGGCGCGCTGAATCGGGTGATCGGCGAGACCTGGTCGGCGGCGGTCGCAAATCGCGCCGACACCGTGTGCACGATCTTTCATCCGTGCCATCGCGAATTCGCCGCGCTCGACGGTCGCGACAATATCAGGGTCAGGAACTGGGTTCAGCTCGTTGCCGAAGCAATGGGTGTCGAGGCCAGCGACGCCTATGTCGGCTGGCGCAACGGCGGCGCACCCGATATCGCGGCCATCGAGCGCGCCGAGCCGTCGCGCTATCAGGCGCTGATTGAACCTGAACTGCGCAAGCCGCAATTGCCCGTGGTCACCGCAGGCGCATCTCAACGATCCGCCTGATCGTGACCGGTGGCCTCACTCCACTGGCCGGGCCAGCCATTTCCGGAAGAATGCGAGCACATCCGCGTTGAACTCTGCGTGGAACGCGACGCGGTCGAAGCGCGGTGCGTCGACGCAGAGTTCGGGCCGTGCCTTGAGCAGCGCTGGCGGACAGGGCGCGAGGAATGAGAAATGCCAGGAGTTCGAAACCACATGATATTCGTGCCTGGCCGGAAGGTTTGCGTCCACGGCGGCCACATCGTTGGGAAGTACGCCGTCGCCGCCATACTCTGAGGCCCACAACTGAACCGGCACCTTGACCGCCGCGACGCTTTCCGCACTGAAGGCGACGGCGAGCGGATCTGCGATGACGGCGGCCTTGATCCGCGGATCGTGCGCGAGGGCTGCGCCGGATATTCCCTTTCGCGAGATCTGCGCGCAGGCGTGGCTCGCCGAATGCCGGCAGACAGCGGTGGCCTGCGCCCAATCCGGATTGGCGCCGACCACCACCAGGCCGGTGTAGCCGCCCCGTGAGAAGCCGAAAAATCCGATCCGTTCGCGATCGATGGCCGCGCTGAACGGCTGTTTGGAGACAAACGATTTATGAGTGCGCGTGCGCGTCCTAGCTCTAGTTCTTCGCCGCTGCGTACCCGTCCGTCAGTGTTTGCATGAACGCGACCAGGGCGTCTTCTTCCTGGTCCGTGAGGCCGAGACGGCCGGTCTTGCTGGTGTTCATGTTCGCGGTGGTCTCCGGCGCCGGCCAGCAGGTGGTGCCTTCGCGCGGATCGTGCGCGGCACAGCGCGGCAGCACGTCGCGCGTGTTGTAGAAGTGGACGATCTCCTTCAGGCTCTTGAAGTACCCGTTGTGGCCATACGCCTTGACGAAGTCCGGGGCCGGCCGCTTGTCGACATTGCGCAATGTCGGCACCTGGAAGCGGCCGCGGGTCGTCGGCGCCAGCGGCTTCCAGCGCGCATCAACTGCCGAAGGCTGGCTCAGCGGATGGCCGTTGGCGAGGAAAGCGCCGACCCCGCCATCGACGAATGCGGAGCCATCCTTGTTGGCGACATAGCCGCGATCGTCGGGCGTGTTTTCCGCGTAGTAAGGCAGGTCCGGATTCGCCGGCGTGCCGATATTGCTGGCGGTGAAGTCGGTGAATAGCGGATCCTCGCCGGGGCCGCCGTCGCGATGACATTCGTTGCAGCGTCCCTTGCCGCGGAAGATGTCGTAGCCCTGCTGCTCCAGCGCCGTGAGTTTGTCGTTGCCGGCCTGCGCCGCATCGTATTTCGAGGAGAATGCCGAGACCTCGTGCGAGGCCTCGTAGCCGGCGATCGATTGCGCCATCTGGTCGAAGGTGGTGGCGGCGCGGCCGCGATCCACACTGCTCAAATGCACGGGCGCTGGATCGCTGGCGGGCGGCGGACCCGGCGTGTTGCAGACGGCCTCGACGTCGGCCGGCCAGCCGATCGCAAACGCCTGCGCGCCCCACACCGCTTCGAACAGGCCGCGATAGGGTCGCTGCGACGCGCGATACACCGCGCAGGCGATGTCGGGCAGGCCCATCTCGACCGGATTGGTCGGCGGCCCTTCGGCCTGCTCGGCGGCGGGATTGCCGAGGCGCCGTCCGGTGGCGCGCATGTCCCAGAAATTGCCGCCTACCAGATCGCCCTGGCCCTCATTGTAGTGCAGCACCGGCGACAGCGGCGCATAGGTGTGGGTCTGTGGCTTGCGCTCGCTGAAGCGGGTGCGGACCGAGCCCGGATAGGAGCCCGTGGTCCGGTTGATGTCCGAGATCGGTCCGGTGAACCCGGTCTCCGGCATGTGGCAGAAGGCGCAGGCTTCGTTGCGGTTGACCGACAGTTGCTTGTCGAACAGCAGCAGTTTACCGAGCAGCTCGATCTGCTGAACCTGATTGTCGGGACGGGCTGCAAGGTGCGCAAGGGTATCGGCTTCGATCCGGTCGATCTCGGTCTCCACATGTGCAATTTCGGCAAGCGCGGCCGGTGACAACGATCCCGCGCCGTCGCGTGCGAACAGCATCGGAGTAGCCGAGCACATGGCCGCGACGGCAACGGCGATGCCGGCCAGAACCCGAATCCTCATCTCGTTCCCCCAGAAGCCGCCTGCGCGGTGCTGCGGTTGCGCGTCGTCGGAGCAGGACCGGCAGCGTACAAGTCGCGGCTGCGGTACTCAATCGGTCTTGACCTCGGGGAATGACGGCCGTCAAGCGAGGACTGGACGGCCGCTCAGGGATGTGGCTGCGCCGCGCGGCTTCATCGTACGAGAAACTCGCGGATCGCCTGCGCAATCTCCGCCGCGTGCGTCTCCAGCGCGAAATGGCCGGTGTCGAGGAAACGGACGATTGCGCGCGGATTGTCGCGCTTGAATGCTTCCGCGCCTGGCGGCAGGAAGAACGGATCGTTCTTGCCCCAGATCGCCAGGAATGGCGGCTGATGGGTGCGGAAGTAGCTCTGGAACGCCGGATAGAGCGCGACATTGCTCTTGTAGTCACCGAACAGATCGAGCTGCACGTCATGGGCGCCGGGACGCGCCATGTAGTAATTGTCGAGGTTCTGGCCGTCAGGCGACACGGCCTCCGGATCGGTCGTGCCGTGCGTATATTGCCAGCGTGTCGTCTCGGGCGTCAGAAACGCGCGCAGGGCGTCGCGGTTCGCCGCTGACGGATCCTGCCAATAGGCGCGGATCGGCGTCCAGCCGTCGCTCAGGCCTTCCTCATAGGCGTTGCCGTTCTGCGAGATGATCGCGGTGATCCGCTCCGGATGTTTTGCAGCGATGCGGAAGCCGGTCGGCGCGCCATAGTCGAACACGTAGATCGCGAAGCGGTCGAAGCCGATCACCTCAGTGAAGCGGTCGATCACGTTTGCGATGTTGTCGAAGGTGTATTTGAAAGTGTCCCGCGCCGGCATGTCCGACTGGCCGAAGCCGGGCAGGTCGGGCGCTATAATGTGGAATTGATCAGCGAGCAGCGGGATCAGATCACGGAACATGTGTCCCGCGCTCGGGAAGCCGTGCAGCAGCAGCAATTTCGGTGCGCCGCGTGATCCAGCCTCGCGATAGAACAGCTTGAAACCGTCGACGTCGGCAGTGCGATACTTGATCTCGGACATCTGTCTCTCCTTGTGGTGGCTCGAAGGTTGGAACTTTCAGCGCTGCGACACGCCGTGGAGCGCGTCCTTGATGATGTCGGCGACATGCGCCGGTGCGGTGACGAGCGGCGTGTGATCGACGGGATGTGAACGGACGGTCGCCTGCATCCGCGCGGCCATGAAGCGCTGGGTGTCGGGTGTGATCATCCGGTCGTCCTCGGCGACCAGGAACCAGCTTGGAACGTCCTTCCAGCGCGGACGGCCGACCGGCACCGTGATGCAGGCCGGCGAGATCGGCCGCTGCACCGCCGCCAGCACCGCCAGATCCTCAGACCGCGCACATTGCGCGAAGGCCGATGCGAAAGCGGACTCGGGCAGCCAGATCAGCCCGTTGGCATCGGGCGCGAGTTTGGGCGCGAACGGATGCGGCGGCAGGCGATAGAAGACGTCGGCGACGGTCTCGCCCTCGTCGGGTGCAAGTGCTGCGACATAGACCAGCGCCTTCACCTTCGGGGAACGGGCTTCCGCGATCACGGCGCCGGCATAGGCGTGACCGGCGAGCACGATGTCGCCCTCGACCCGCTCCAGCGTGCGGCTCAGCGCCGCAACGTCCTCAGTCAGCGAAGTCAGCGGCAGCGGCGCCGCCACGGCCTTGATGCCCTCGGCATCGAGCGCCGTGATCACCCGCGCCCAGCTCGAGCCATCTGCCCAGGCGCCATGCGCAAGCGCCACGCTGAGATCCTTGATCGCCATTGTCCGCTCCCTTATCTTCGACAGTAACCAGATAAATGCGTATTGACAGGTTACTAGGGTTATGGCTCACTCCTGGTAACTTGTCAACAGCCATCAATCAGGTTATTTGCGACGAGGTCGAAAGCACCGTCAGGAGCCTCAATTGTCATCGCATCCGCCAGCCATCTTCATTGCCGACGCAACGGGTCTCGATTTCATCAATTCGATCGCGACCCCGGTCGATACGCCGGTCGACTGGATCGCCGACGGTGACGGGCTGTTGCGCTGGCTCGCGCAGGCGGAGCTGGTGCCCTCTGATGTGCTTGACGAGTTGAAGGGGCGCGTCGCTACGGGCGAGCTGGACGGGGTGGCCGATCAGGCCCGCGCCTTGCGCGAATGGTTCCGCGGCTTCGTCCGCAGGCATATGGGCCGGCCGCTGACCGCGCGGGCGATCAAAGAACTGGAACCGCTCAATCAATTGCTCGCGAGCGACGAGGCATTCAGCCAGATCGTGCCGCATCGCCACGACGGCCACGGCGGTTTCGCACTGGAACGGATGCGGCGCTGGCGCCCGGCTGAATCGCTGCTGCTGCCGATCGGCGAGGCGATCGCGAAAGTGATCTGCGAGGAAAGCTTTGCTGACATCAAGGCGTGCGAAGGTCCGGCCTGCACGTTGATGTTTGCCGATCACACCCGCGCCCGCGCGCGGCGGTGGTGCAGCATGGCGATCTGCGGCAATCGCGCCAAGCAGGCCGCGCATCGGCAGCGTTTGAAGGACAGGGGCTGAGACCACAGAGCGTGATCCGGAAAAGTGTAGCGGTTTTCCGAAAAGATCATGCTCCAAACAAAGAGCAACAGGAGACCAACAAAATGGCGACGCTTCCCTTGATCGTGTTCGACGTCAACGAGACCCTGCTCGACCTCGAGACCATGGAGCCGGTGTTCGCGCGCATCTTCAACGACAAGAGCGCCATGCGGCTCTGGTTCGCGAACTTCATCATGTATTCCGCGGCGCTCACCGTGGCCGGTTGCTACGTGCCGTTCACCGATATTGGTGCTGCTGTGATGAAGATGCTGGCCGATACGCGCGGCATCAGGATCGACGAGTCGGACAAGAAGGAGCTGACCGACAAGTTCTCGACCATGCCGCCGCACAAGGAGGTGCCGGCGGCGCTGCGCAAGCTGCGCGCGGCCGGTTTCCGCCTGTTCACGCTGACCGACAATCTGCTCGAGGTGCAGACGCGCCAGCTGACCCATGGCGGCATCGTCGACCTGTTCGAGCGGCGCTTCTCCGCCGACGGCGTCAAGCACCACAAGCCCTCCCGCCAGGCCTATGGCTATGTCGAGAAGGAGCTCGGCGTCCCGGCTTCGCAGTTCTGCCTGATCGCCTGTCACACCTGGGACACGCTGGGCGCGGTTGCCGCCGGCTGGGAGGCCGCGCTGATCAAGCGTCCCGGCAACGATTTGCTCGGCGTCGGTCCGCAGCCGCAGGTCGTCGGCCGCGATCTCGATGATGTCGCCGACCAGCTGATCCGCCGCTACGGCGCCAAGGGCTGATCCGGCGCAGCACCGGCTCGCCAAGCGCAGCCCCCGGCGAGCCCATCGATCCCGTCAGTACAGCTATGCGGTTGAAACCGTCTCGCCCGGTGGTGCGTAACTTCGCCGGGACGGGTGTCGCTTGCTTCCAGGTCGGAGGTGGAGACGCCCACGAATTTCTGAGGTTGGGGCGCGGGGGTGGTGAAGCATCTTATTTCAGATGAAGAGAAGTGCGATGCGTGCAACGGGACCGGTTATCCCGAGGTGAGCCAGCCGGACGAGCCGGGGCGGCGGATCTATCCGGAGCCATGCAAGAAGTGCGGCGGCAAGGGACGGATCAAGAAGGCGCAATGGAGCAAATGACAGCGCCATGCCGGTTCCCGCGCAAGGGATCAGGCAGGATGGAACCGGGACCCGCTGCGCAATATTTCTGAAGCGCATAAAAACGGAATGAAATCCAAGCCGCTTTTCAACCATGTCCCTTGAGCGTTCCTCAACCTCCTGCGCCGATGCTCCCGCACGCCATCAGGATCCCATGAGGAGCTTCAGCATGCCGGCCAAAGGACGAACGACCGCGACCAAGCCCCAGGCGTTGGAGCGCGAAGATATCCTGAACGCGCACGCCATCGGTGCGCTGAGCGCGGGTACTGTCAGCGCGATGAGCGCGGTTGGCGCCGCCGTCATCAAGAAGAACAAGGCTGCGCTCGACAACAATGCGGACTGGTTCTGGCACATGTTCGCGAAGTGCGAGGCCAAGGCGGCGCGCATCGCCGAGGAGGCCGCGCGCGATCCGTTAGCCTGCGGCGATGCCAGCTTCATCGAAACCTATGCGCGGCAGCTGCCGAAGCTGATGGCCTCGGCGCTGGAAGCGCGCGCGAAGGCGCTCAAGGCGAAGTGAGAGAATTTCTCTCCGTCATTCCGGGGCGTGCGAAGCACGAACCCGGAATCCATTCTTCCACCGAACATGCGGCGTAATGGATTCCGGGTTCAGCCCTGCGGGCTGCCCCGGAATGACGGATGCGCCGTGTCCACGCGTGTGATCCGAGTCACGGCGCGCGTGAACGCGAGGAGTCATTGAAGGCACCATGAATGGGCGATCCGCACGATGGATCGAAGCGTCCCAGTCAATCATGGAGCTGACGATGGATACCTCTCTTGCGACTCTCGATTCCGATGACAGCAATCTGGCCTCACTGGTTCCCGCAGACGTCCACGGCGCGGATGCGCCGCAGCGCCAGTTCTGGGAGACCGAGCACACCCGTCCGGATTTTAAGCCCTCCGATGAAGCGGCGCCCGAGCTGGTCGCAGCCACCGAGCACTATCTCAGCGCATGCCTTGATCATCCCTATCTGCCGGTCTCCGAGATCCGCGCAAAGCAGTTCGCCCGCATCAAGGAACTGGTCGAGCTCGCCTATCGCGACATCCCGGTCTACCGCGCCAAATACGATGCGGCCGGGTTCAAGCCGGCGCATCTACGCGACTACGACGACATCCAGAAGATCCCCGTCATCACCAAGCCGGAGCTGGTCGCGGCCTTTCCGGATCAATGCGTCAACAAGACGTACGCGCCGGAAAGCCTGTTTCCGACCCGCTCGTCCGGATCGTCGGGCCAGACGCTGCTGATCCGCGTCGACTATGACGCCATCATCACCGACACCATCCAGGGCGTGCGCCAATTCGTGATGCAAAGCGGCGGCAACTACCGTGTGGAGGATCTGCTCGCCCATGTCTACACGGTGCCGTGGTGGTTCGATTCGATCGGCGGCAAATATCCGACCGCCTTCATCTCGAACCTGATCCCGCCGGCGCGCGTCGCCCAGCATTTGCGCTATCTCGGGCCGAAGATCCTGTCGCTCTATCCGTCGAGCCTCGATGCGCTGATGCCGCATGTCGACGACTTCCGCGCCTCGCTCAATCTCGCGGTGACGCATTCGGAATATTCCTCGCGCAGCGCTCGCCTGGAATGGTCGCGGCAGCTCGGCGTGCCCGTGCTCGACGAATATTCCTCCGAGGAGGCGACGCGCATCGCGCTCGAGATGCCGGACGGCCATTACTACGTCTGCGAGGACACCGTGCATCTCGACGTGCTCGATCCCGTCACGATGGAGCAGCAAGCTCCGGGGCAATCCGGCATTGCCGTGATCACCAATCTGCTCAACGAAGCGATGCCGTTCATCCGCTACGTGCAGGGCGATTACATCACGCAACCCGTCAAGCCTGCGCCGTCCGACATCAACTGGTCGCAGATCGCCAGCATCGACGGAAGGCTCAACGACGCCTTCGTCAACCGCGACGGCCGCAAGGTGCCGGCCGGCAGCATCCTGGACGCGACCTATCGCTGGATGTTCGACTGCAACCTCAACCTTGCGCAGTTCGAGATCGTGCAGCGCGACGTCGATCTGGTCGAGGCCCGCGTGGTGCTCAGCCCCGATACGCCGCTGTGCCGACTGCACGGCGCGGTCGCGCATCTGGAGGATCTGCTCGCGGCCTGCCTCGAGCATCCGGTCCGGGTCAAGGCGAACGCGCTGGAGATGTTTCCGCCGCGGCCAGGCAAGCGCCGCCCGATCCGCCGCGAGATGGCGTAACCACGGGACAGGGGTGGATGCCATGAACCAGTCGCTGAATCGAATCGCGGCCATGACGGCGCGCTATTACTACATCCTGCGCTCCTCATGGCTGCGGCTGCTCGAGATCGTCTATTGGCCGGCGATGCAGATGATGGTGTGGGGCTTCCTCTACACCTATCTCTATCAGAGCAGGTCGGCGATGGCCGACGCGGCGGGCCTCTTGCTCGGCGCGGTGCTGCTCTGGGACGTCCTGTTCCGCGGCCAGCTCGGCTTCACCTTCACCTTCCTGGAGGAGATCTGGTCGCGCAATCTCGCCAATTTGATGATGTCGCCGTTAAAGCCGGCCGAGCTTGCAGCCTCGCTGATGCTGATGAGCCTGATCCGGCTTCTGATCGGCACCATCCCGGTGACGTTGATGACGCTGCTGCTGTTCGGCTTCAACATCTATGCGCTCGGGCCCGGGCTGCTGCTGTTCTTCCTCAATCTGGTGCTCACGAGCTGGGCGATCGGGCTCGTCGTCGCCGGCCTCGTGATCCGCCAGGGTCTTGGCGCGGAGAGCCTTGCCTACTCGATCATGATCGTGCTGCTGCCGCTGTGCTGCGTCTACTATCCGGTCGAGGCGTTGCCGGTTTGGCTGCATCCGGTCGCATGGTCGCTGACGCCGACTTACGTGTTCGAGGGCATGCGGGCGATGCTGATCCATGGCGTGTTCCGCACCGACCTGATGCTCGCATGCCTCGCGCTTAACGCCATCTATCTCGCTCTCGGCTTCACGACATTCGTTCTGCTGTTGCACAGCGCCCGCCACAAGGGTGGCCTGCTCACCATGGGCGAGTAAGGGGAGATTTATTTGATGAACCGTATCGCGCATTTCATGCCTGGCAAGCGGCTCGCAACCGCAGCTTCGACGCCGGACAATCCGTCCGCGCCCAACAACGCCGATGAGGCGCCGGCCATCGCGGTCGAAGACCTCTGCAAGCAGTATCGCACGCATTGGGCTGTCGATGACGTGAACTTCATCGTGCCGAAGGGCTGGACCGTCGGCCTGCTCGGCGGCAACGGCGCCGGCAAGACCACCACCATCGCCATGATCATGGGCCTCGTGGTCCCGAGCTTCGGCCGCGCCATGGTGCTCGGCTGCGACATGGCGAAGGACCGTCACAAGGTGCTGAGCCGGATGAACTTCGAAAGTCCCTACGTGGCGCTGCCGGGACGGCTTACGGTGCGCGAGAACCTGATGGTGTTCGGCCGGCTGTACGGGGTGCAAAACCTGAAGGCACGCATCGAGGAGCTGATCGAGGATTTCGGGCTCGGCGACGTGCTCGATCGCGCCACCGGGCGGCTCTCCGCGGGCCAGAAGACCCGTGTCGCGGTCGCGAAAGCGCTGATCAACGATCCGGACGTGCTGCTGCTTGATGAGCCGACGGCGTCGCTCGATCCTGATCGCGCCGAATGGGTGCGCGGCCGGCTGCGCGACTATCAGCGGCGCCGCGGCGCAACCATCCTGTTGTCCTCGCACAATATGCCCGAGGTCGAGCAGCTCTGCGACTTCGTCGTGATCATGAGCCACGGCCGCGTCGTCGCGATGGGCTGCCCGCGCGAGCTCGCCGAGCGTTTTAAGTGCCGCGACCTCGACGAGGTCTTCATCCATCTGGCGAGGGTCGCGTGATGTCGGCCCGGATCAGGATCCGGCGCGAGCGCCGCTCCGACATCGTCGCGCGCGAATGCCTGCTCGATGCCGCCTTTGGTCCCGGCCGCTTGGCCAAGACCTCGGAGCGGTTGCGCGAGGGACGCAAGCCCGCGCCCGGCCTCGCCTTTGCCGCGCATCTCGCCGGCCGTCTCGTCGGCACGCTGCGGCTGTGGCCCGTCGTCACGGCGACCGGCCACGCCTGCCTGCTGCTCGGTCCGCTGGCGGTCGCCGCCGACGTGCGAAGCCTCGGCATCGGCGCGGCCCTGATGCGGCAGGCGTTGCACAAGGCCCACGCGCTCGGGCATCGCGCCGTGGTCCTCGTCGGTGACGCGGCCTATTACAACCGTTTTGGCTTCTCGGCGGAGATGACCGGCGCGCTCCGCATGCCCGGCCCCTATGAGCGCAACCGCCTGCTGGCCTGCGAGCTGGTGCCGGACGCGCTGAAGGGCGCGCGCGGACGGATCGCCGCAGCGAACCCGCCGCCATCGCGGCTGTCCCGGCTGGTGGGACGCATGGCCGGCAGCGCGGCGCCGATTGGACAGCCGGCCTGATCGGCGCGGTTTTTGGCATGGTGATTTGGCCTCATTTGGCGTAAAGCAGCCCACATCAGATCGCCACGCGCGCGGCCGTGCCGCCTGCCGGGCTCGCAGCCTCGGGTCACCACACCCGATGTCCTGCGCCTGAATCAACCAAGGTTTTCCATCTCGTGTCCTTCCCGACGACAAGCGCGCCGCTCGCCCGAGCTTTGGCCGAGCGCAACTATGATCAGCCGACCCCCGTCCAGACCGCCGTGCTCGCGGCTGAAGCCGTCGACCGCGACCTGCTGGTTTCGGCCCAGACCGGCTCGGGCAAGACGGTTGCCTATGGCCTCGCCATCGCAACCGATCTTCTGGATAGCAGCGAGCGGTTCGAGCCGGCCGCCACGCCGCTGGCCCTGATCGTGGCGCCGACCCGCGAGCTCGCCCTGCAAGTCCAGCGCGAGCTGGCGTGGCTGTATCAATATGCGGACGGGCGCGTCGTCTGCTGCGTCGGCGGCATGGACCCGCGTCGCGAGCAGCGTGAGCTTGCCGCGGGCGCCCACATCGTGGTCGGGACGCCGGGCCGGCTGTGCGATCATCTGCGGCGCGGCCATCTCGACATCTCCGGCCTGAAGGCCGTCGTGCTCGACGAGGCCGACGAAATGCTCAATCTCGGCTTTCGCGAGGACATGGAATTCATCCTCGAGACCACGCCGGACACCCGCCGCACGCTGTTGTTCTCGGCGACCTTTCCGCGCGGCATCGTCGCGCTGGCCAAGCAGTATCAGCAGCACGCCTTTCGGATCGAGGTCGCGGGCGACGAAGGCGGTCATGCCGATATCGAGTACCGCGCCATCCGGGTCGCCCCTGGTGATGTCGAACACGCGGTCGTCAACGTCTTGCGCTTCTTTGAATCGCCGAGCGCGCTGGTGTTTTGCAACACGCGCGAAGCCGTCCGGCATTTGCAGGTCGCGCTGCTGGAGCGTGGCTTCTCCGTGGCCGCGCTGTCGGGCGAAATGACGCAGAACGAGCGGACCCAGGCGCTGCAGGCATTGCGCGACGGACGTTCGCGGGTCTGCGTGGCGACCGACGTGGCGGCCCGCGGCATCGACCTGCCGAGCCTCGATCTCGTCATTCATGCGGACCTGCCAAAAAATCCGGAAGTCATGCAGCATCGCTCGGGCCGCACCGGTCGCGCGGGCCGCAAGGGCGTCAGCATCCTGCTGGTGCCGCCGGCACGAAAGCGGAGCGCGGAGCTGCTGCTGAATCTTGCCGGCATCGATGTCACCTGGGGCACGGCGCCGCAGCCCGACGAAATCCGCAAGCTCGATCACGAACGCATGCTGCGGGATGCGGTGTTCGCCGAAGAAGCTACCCCGGACGATCTGACCCTGGCGCAGGCATTGTTGGCCGAGCGGTCGCCCGAGGCCATCGCCGCGGCGCTGGCGCGGCTCTATCGCGCGCGACTGCCTGCGCCTGAAGACATTCTCGATCCCGGCGAGGGCAGGGGTCGGGATCGCAGCGACCGCGGCCGGGACAACGTCCGACCATCGCGCGGCGACGATCGCGCCGCCGGGCCGCGATCGAAGCCGGGTAAATCATCGTCGCGTCACGGCATGGGGGAGGCCACCGTCTGGTTCCGGGCCTCGATTGGACGACGAAAGAATGCTGAGGCCCGCTGGCTGCTGCCGATGATCTGCCGTCGTGGCGGCATCGACAAGGGTGACATCGGCGCCATCAAGATCATGGATACCACCACAGAATTCGAGATCGCCGAACGGGTCGCCGACTCCTTCGCCGTCAAGATCCGCCGCCCGGACAAGGAAGATACCATCCGCATCGAGCCGCTGTCGGGCGCGCCCTCAGGTGAGGCGCCTTCGGAGAAGCAATCGCGCGCGCCCTGGCGCGATGCCGGCGATCCCGGCCACAAGGCTCCGCGACGCGATAATGCGCGCGACGACACGCAGAGCGACCACCGCGACAAGCCGCATGGCAAGCGTGGGCCGAAATTCGCCGGCGAGCCATCCTTCAAGAACAAGAAGAAGCATCGCGACAAGCCCGGTCACGCGTCACCCGTAAAGGGCGCCTTCGGGAAAAAGCTCAAGAAGAAGCGTCGCGGCTGACCGCCGCCGCGGCTCAATTCCGGTGGGGTTTCGCCCGTGGCTGCCGGCCCCGGAGCGTCGGCGCCTGTCACAATCGAAATTCGCTATTGACAAATTAGTTAGATAATACCTAATAAAATCCGATCACGACATCCGCCGCAGAGCGGAGCTTTGGGAGAGGAGCCGATGAGGCATTTTCTGGCACTGGCCGTTCTCGCAGCCCTGACGTCGGCTGCTCATGCGCAGATTTCCGACGACGTGGTGCGGATCGGCGTGCTGACCGATCTCTCGAGCTGGGGCCGCGACAATTCCGGCCCGGGTTCGGTGGAAGCCGCCAAGATGGCGGTCGAGGAATTCGGCCCGACCGTGCTCGGCAAGCCGATCGAGATCATCTCGGCCGACCATCAGATGAAGACCGATGTCGGCGTCCAGATCGTGCGCGGCTGGTTCGACAACGGCAAGGTCGATGCGGTCGCCGACATCCCGAACTCCGGCATCGCGATCGCCGTGCACAATATCGTGCGCGAGCGCAATAAGATCGCGCTGCTGTCTGGCCCCGGCGCCAGCTCGCTGACGGACGAATTGTGCAGCCCCAACACCGTGCATTTCACCTACGACACCTACGCGCTGTCGAAGGTCACGGCCTCGGCGGTGATCCAGGAGGGCGGCAAGTCCTGGTACTTCATCACGGCCGACTATGCCTTCGGCCAGCAGCTCGAGAAGGACGCCACGCGCTTCATCGAGCAAATGGGCGGCAAAGTGCTCGGCAGCGTCCGGCATCCGACCAACACCGCCGACTTCTCCTCCTTCGCGCTGCAGGCGCAGAGCTCCAAGGCCGACGTGGTGGCGTTCGCCAATGCCGGGCAGGACACCGACAACGCCATCAAGCAGTCCGGCGAGTTCGGCCTGGTGCAGGGCGGCCAGAAGCTGGTCGGCCTCCTCATGTTCGACACGGATGTGCATGCCATCGGGCTGAAGGCCGCGCAGGGCACCTACATGACCACGGCCTCTTACTGGAACATGGACGACGCCACCCGTGCCTGGTCACGAAAGTTCTACGCACGCACCAAGGTGATGCCGACCATGATCCAGACCGGCGTCTATGGCTCGGTGCTGCACTATCTGAAGGCGATCAAGGCCGCAGGCACCGACGATCCGCAGAAGGTGATGGCCAAGATGCGCGAGCTGCCGATCGAGGACACCTTCGTGCATGGCGGCAGACTGCGCGAGGACGGCCGCGTCATCCGCGACATGTATCTCGCCCGGGTGAAGACGCCGGAACAGTCCAAGGAGCCGTGGGACTATCTCGATATCGTCAAGACCGTGAAGGGCGAGGATGCGTTCCGGCCGGTCTCGGAATCCAAGTGCCCGCTGCTCAAGAAGTAGGATCGGTCGCGTGGCAGACGACGCACAAGAGACATACGACTGCGATGCGCTCGTGGTCGGCTCCGGGTGCAGCGGCCTGTCGGCCGCCATCACCGCCGCCCATCACGGGCTGAACGTCCTCGTCGTCGAGAAGGAGCCGCGCTTCGGCGGCACCACCGCGCGCTCCGGCGGCTGGCTGTGGATTCCCGGCACCTCGCTGGCCAAGGCCTGGGGCATCGAGGAGAGCCCGGATCAGGCAAAAACCTATTTGCGCCACGAGGCGGGCAACAGCTTCGATGCCGCGCGCGTCGATGCCTTCCTGAGCGAAGGCCCGAAGGCGGTCGATTTCTTCACGACCAAGACCGCCGTGCGCTTCGACATGCCGCTGACCTTCCCGGACTATCACGCCGAAGCGCCGGGCGGCGCGCAGGGCGGCCGCTCCATGGTCGCGCGCCCGTTCGACGGCCGCGAGCTTGGGCCGGCCATCAAGCATCTCGGCAGTCCGCTGCCTGAACTCACCGTGTTCGGCATGATGCTCGGCTCCGGCAAGGAGATCGTTCATTTCATGCGCGCGACGCGCTCGCTCACGTCCGCGATCTATGTCGGAAAGCGGCTGTCGAAGCATGCCGGTGACGTGATCCGCCACGGCCGCGGCATGACGCTGACCAACGGCAATGCGCTGGCGGGGCGGCTGGCGAAATCGGCGTTCGATCTCAATGTCCCGCTCTGGCTCAATGCGCCGGTGCGCGAACTGATCGTCGACGATGGCGGGGTGCGCGGTGCGATCGTCATGCGCGACGGACGCGCGATCCGCGTCAACGCCAAACGCGGCGTCGTGCTCGCCTGCGGCGGCTTCCCGCATGACGTGGCGCGGCGGCAGAAGATGTTTCCGCACGCGCCGACCGGCAA
>Ga0153933_1000049_pt1 | contig 68915 bp, 61 predicted proteins | sample TSNJ017MetaG_FD_102275 | JGI IMG/M metagenome (GOLD analysis project Ga0153933, IMG submission 102275) | Attine ant fungus gardens microbial communities from New Jersey, USA - TSNJ017 MetaG | ecosystem: Host-associated > Fungi > Mycelium > Unclassified | place: USA: New Jersey, Wharton State...
CTTCGCCCGGCAACAGCATGACCCACATTGCGATGCAGGAAGCGCTCGACGGCGTGTTCTCGAGCTGGATGGAGCACGTCACCGACGAGGAATACAACGGCAAGGTCGAGTAGAACGCGACATCAGAAAGCCCCGCCAAGCGCGGGGCTTTTTTTGTAGCCCGGATTACCCTTGGCTCCATCCGGGCTAATTCACCCGCGTCCAGGTCTGGCCGCCGCAGAACATGCCGCCGAAGGCGCAGCCCTGGACGCGAAGCGTGTCGGAGCCCTTCAGCGCGATGGTGGAATCGTAGGTGCTGCCGGTGTTCGGATCGAGGATCCGGCCGCTCCACTTGTCCTTGGCGGGCTTCATGTTGATCAGGACCTGCTCACCGTTCTCGTTGGACTTCTTGTCGACGGCATAGCCGCAGAGATTGGCGCCGCATTGCTCGATGCGGACCTTGCCTTCCTTCTCTTCGGTCAGCCAGACGCCGAGCGGCGAGTTCGCCGCCGGCGCAGAGCTGGTGGCCTGCTTGGGCGGAGCGGGCGCGGGTTGGGGCGGGATGGCTGCGACGGCCGGTGCCGGCGCGGGCGGCGGTGCCGCCTCCTGCTGCACTGGCGGCAGCGGTGCCGGTGGGGGCGGCGGAGTCACTGCGGGCTCGGACGGCGCCACCGCGACGGTCGTGCCGGCCGGCTCGCTTGCCGTCGCGGCTGGCGGGGCCGGAGGTGCTGGCGGCGGAGGCGATGCCGTGGTGACGGCGGACTGGTCGACGGGAGCCGATGCCGGGGGCACAGCCGCCGCTGGCGGAGGGCTGGCTGGAGCGGCTTGCGGGTCGGTCTTGCTATCGGTCTTGCTATCGGTCTTGCTATCGGTCTTGCTATCGGTCTTGGCCTCCTGCGCCGAGGCCGGCTTCCTCTTCCTTTCGGCGGCCTCGCCCTTGGCACGCCGGCTGTGGCGGCCGGTGTTGTCGTAGACGCCGGGAATCGAGACCGTGCCGCGATCGGGGTCGATCCGGATGGTGCGGCCACCGTAGTCGAAGGTGTACTGGGCCTGCGCAGCAGCCGTACTCGCGAGCAAAAGCGTGGCGATCGCCAGGAGCTTCTTCATCTCGACCTCCAGTGCAGGGAAACCCGTCCCCGAGACTATCCGGCGGCTGACGCTGATAACGTGACCTGGGTCACTTTCAAATCATAAGTCGTATGCAAGCGGCTTTGGTTCACTCACTGGATCGCAGTCTAGATTTGGCCCGGCGGGCGGTCAATTTCGGCAGCGGCGACAGCGCATCCGCCGCAGCCTATTCAAACCATGCGGAATAGATCTTCCTGAAGGTGCCGTCTTCGGTTGCGATGTGCAGCCATTGATCGACGAACGCCTGCAACGCGACGTCGCGCTGCATCCAATAGGCCTTTTCCGAGAAGTCGAACGGCTTGTCCGGATGCACCGCGCAGAGCACGCCCGGATGCAGCTTCTGCTGGTAGCGCGTCTCGGAGGCGTCCGTCATCATCAGGTCGGCATCGCCCTTGGCGATCTCGTCGAAGATTTTTGTGTTGTCGTTGAACACCTGGATCTCGGCGCTCTTCACATGGGCGCGCGCGAAGCGTTCATTGGTGCCGCCGGGATTGACGATGACACGGATGCCGGGGCGGTCGATCTCGGCGATGGTGTCGAACTTGTCCTTGTCGGCGCAGCGCGCGATCGGCGTCTTGCCCTCGTGCATGATCGGGGTCGAGAACAGGCCCTTCTTCTGCCGGTCGAAGGTCACCGAGATGCCGCCCATCGCGATGTCGAAATCGTCGTCCTCGAAATCCTTCATCATCTGTGGCCAGGAGGTTGGCACGAACTCGACCTTGACGCCGAGCGCCTTGCCGAGCGCCTGCGCCATGTCGACGTCGAAACCGCGGAACGTCTTGGTCTCCTTGTCGAGCGAGGTGAAGGGCAAATAGTCGCCGGTCATGCCGACGCGCAGCGTGCCGCGCTTGATGATCTCGTCGAGGCGGGAGGGAGGCTGGGTCTCCAGGAACCGGGTCTCCTGCGCTCGTGCCGTGGACATGAGCAACACCAATGCGAGACCGGCCAGTGCGCGAAACATCGAATTCTCCGTCAGATTCCGGCGAGGTGTCCTCGCCGCGGGCCTAGATCTCGTCGCTGTCCCCGGGCTCACGATGAGCGGCGACGCTGCCACTGATCATCTCCTGCTTGAAATGCTCGAAACGCTGCCGCGCCGCGGCCTCGCGCTCGTCGACCAGCTTGATTGCAGCATCGCCGTCCATCGGTCCGTTGACGAGCGGGGTCGCGCCTTCGCCGACGGTCTCGTCGACGAAGTAGCGACCGTCCTGCTCGCGCACCGTCCAGCGGAAGCGCAGCGCCGCCATCGGGCCGGGACCGACCTTGGTGTAGCCATTGGCCACGATCGGCTGAACCGGCTCCGGTTCAATCTGTGCCGGCTCGATGGGCTCGGCCGGCTGCGGTTCGCTCGCTTTTGCTTCCATCGACTCCGGCAACGGCGGAGGCATCGCGATGGCTGCCGGTTGTTCCTCCGCCGGGGCGGGGGCCTTGGCCGGCTCCGGAGGCGCGGTCGTCTGATCGAGAATGCTCGCGATCGCGGCGAGCGCATTGTCGGTCGGGTCGCTTTGATTCACGGTGTGATCTCCGGGAAAGACGCCGCGAACGGCGTCGGCTGGTCTCCTATCTACCTGATCGACCTGGGGTTTGTCAGCCCGGCCTCGGTCCTGATTGAATCAGGACCGGGTTCTCGAGTCTTGTTCCGCACGCAAACCGGCGTCCGCCTCGCTCGAAAACGCTTTATGCGCAGACCGGCGGGCGCTTGTCGTGCCATGGGCGGACCCGTTCGAGCTGACCGGCGAGGCGGAACAAGAGCCCTTCCTCGCCGAGCTTGGCCGCAAACATCATGCCGAGCGGCAGTCCGGCCTTGTTCCACGCCAGCGGTACCGACATCGCGGGCTGGCCTGACATATTGAACATCGAGGTGCCCGGCATGTAGCGGCGCAGGATCGGCGCGATGTGGCTCAGATCCTCCGACATCGTGTTCAACTCGCCGATGCGCAGCGGCGGAGCGCACAGCGTCGGGCCGAGGAAGATGTCGCAACCCTGGAAGAAGGTCGCCAATCCGCGCGAGATCTGGAACGCGGCAAGCTGTGCGGCGACATAGTCCGCCGGCATCAGCTTGCGCGAGTTCTCCGCGCTCGCCAGCGTCAGGCACTCGATATCGTCAGACGTCAGCGAGCGGCCGACGCGTTGCTCCAGCATCCGCACGGTCAACGCGGTGTTGCCGCCGACGATCGTCGTCATCAGTGGTGCAGGATCGGTGGCAAGTGGCGGCGCGCGTTCCTCGACATGATGGCCGAGACCCGCCAGCAATTTTGCGGTGTCGCGCACCGCCTCCGCGATCTCGGGATCGATTGTGTCACCATAGGGCGATTTGTCGGTGAAGCTGATACGCAGCCGGCCGGGATCGCGGCCGACTTCCTGCGAGAATGGCCGCTCCGGCGGCGGCGCGACATAGGGGCTCGATGGTTCAGGCCCATGGATCGCATCCATCATCACCGCGCTGTCGCGGACGCTGATGCTGAGCACGTGGCCGACGGAAAATCCGCCCCAGCCTTCGCCGCGATCGGGACCGAGCGGGTTGCGCGCCCGGGTCGGCTTCATGCCGAACACGCCGGAGGCCGACGCCGGAATCCGGATCGAGCCGCCGCCATCGCTGGCATGCGCCACCGGCAGGATGCGCGCGGCGACCACAGCACCCGCGCCGCCGGACGAACCGCCCGACGAATGATCCAGATTCCAGGGATTGCGGGTCGGCCCGAACAGGCGGGATTCCGTCGTCGGCATCAAACCGAATTCGGGGCTCGAACTCTTGCCGAAGATCGTGACGCCGGCATCGAGGAAGCGCTGCGCCAGCGTGCCGTTGTGATCGGCGACGAAATCCTTCAGCAGGCTCGCCCCCGACGTGGTGCGGGTGCCCTCGAGCGGATCGAGATCCTTCAGGAGGAACGGCACGCCAGCAAACGGTCCGTCAGGCAGTCCATTGGCGATCTGCTGCTCGGCATAGTCGTAATGCTTGACCACGACCGCGTTGATCTCGGGGTCGACCTTCGCCGTGCGAGCGATGGCCTCGTCGAGCAGCTCCGTCGCCGTCACCTCTTTCTTGCGGACGAGTTCGGCGAGGGCGACCGCGTCATAATTGCCGAATTCCTTGAAAGCCATCTGCATGCTCCGCATCGCCGGGCCGACACGATGATCGGTCCCGGCGCGAATAGATCGGGCTGAACGCTCAGCCGAGGACGTCCTGGTTGATCACGTTCTGGCGCAGCGGATTGCCGTCCAGCACGGAGAGGATATTGCGCGCTGTCTGCTCGCTCATGCGGTCGACCGCCTCGACGGTGACGCCGGCGACGTGCGGCGCCATGATTACATTCGGCAGGCTGTGCAGGGGATGGCCGACCGGCGGCGGCTCGACCTCGAAGACATCGAGGCCGGCGCCCGCGAGCTTGCCCGACACCAGCGCCTCGTGCAGCGCCTTCTCGTCGACGATGCCGCCGCGGGCCGTATTGATCAGGTAGGCGGTCGGCTTCATGTGGCCAAGCCGTGCGGCATTGAACAGGCCGACCGTCTCAGGCGTCTTCGGGCAATGGATGGTGACGAAATCGGCGCGCGGCAATGCCGCATCGAGGTCGCCAACCGCCTCGCAGCCCGCGGCAGTGATTTCGCCGGCCGCCTTGTAGGGATCGTACACCAGGACGTTCATCTCCATCGCCAGGCAGCGCTTGGCGGTGCGGGTGCCGATCCGGCCGAAGCCTACGATCAGCACGGTCTTGCCGTAGAGATCGTAGGGCAGCACGCCGAGGCGGCCCGCCCAGGTGCCGTCCTTCACCACCGCATGCATTTCCCGCGCGCGCTTGGCGAGCGTCAACATCATGAACAGGGCCTGCTCGGCGACCGACGGCGAGTTCGCGGTGCCGGCGATCATCAGCGGTACCTTGCGGCGCGACAGCGCAGGCACGTCGACGGCGTCGTAGCCGACGCCGATCCGGGTGACCACCTCCATGCCCTTGGAGGCCTCGAGCTCCTGCTCGCCGAACCGCGTCGCGCCGAGGGCGACGCCATGAACCGGCGCATGCTGCTCCAGCATGGCTTGAAAATCCTTGGCCGAGATCAGGTTGGGAAATTCGACGAGCTCGACGTCATCCCGCACGCTGAGCAGCGCCCGTGCTCCGGGCGACAATGTCTGGGTGATGAAAATCTTCTTCTTGTTGGTGGCCATTTCCTGCCCTTGAGGTTTCTTGTGCGCGGTCAAATGACGGCGCCGGTCACCTCGTTTAGCAAATGCATATTGTTGAGGTCCACAGCCATTCGGAGCGGGCTGCCATCCCGCGCGCCGGCGTTGGGAGTGACCCGGCCGCAGATCTGGCTGCCCTCGAGCGTAAAGTAGACCAGCGTCTCCATCCCCATCGGCTCGGTGACGTCGAGCAGCGCGTCGAACGGCTCGACACCGGGCTCGGTATGAGGTTTGGCCTCGGCAAGGTGTTCGGGCCGGAGGCCCAGCAGGAGCTTGTCGGTGCGCGGAACGGCCTGGTAGCGCGCCGCGCGCTGCGGCGGCAGCGGGAAGGCGAGGCGGTCGGTCAGTCGCACATGGAGCCGTCCCGCCGCCTCCTCGAGCCGGCACGGCAGGAAGTTCATCGCGGGCGAGCCGATGAAGCTCGCGACGAACCGCGTCGCCGGGTTGTGATAGAGCTCATGCGGCGTGCCGATCTGCTCGATCTTGCCGTGGTTCATCACCACCACGCGGTCGGCCAGTGTCATCGCCTCGACCTGGTCATGGGTGACGTAGACGGTCGTGGTGCGAACCTTCTGGTGCACCTTCTTGATCTCGATCCGCATCTGCACGCGCAGCTTGGCGTCGAGGTTGGAGAGTGGCTCGTCGAACAGGAACACCTTCGGATTGCGCACGATGGCGCGGCCCATCGCGACGCGCTGACGCTGGCCGCCGGAGAGCTGCTTCGGCTTGCGGTCGACCAACTCGGTGATATCGAGCATGCGGGCGGCTTCCGCGACCCGGCTCTTGATCTCGGCCTTCGGATAGTGCTTCAGCCGCAGTCCGAACGACATGTTCTCGGCAACCGTCATGTGCGGATAGAGCGCATAGTTCTGGAACACCATCGCGATGTCGCGGTCCTTCGGCGGCACGTCGTTGACGACGTCGCCGCCGATCATGATGTCGCCGTCGGAGATGTCCTCGAGGCCTGCGATCATCCGCAGCGTCGTCGACTTCCCGCAGCCGCTCGGCCCCACCAGCACCACGAACTCATGGTCGGCGATGTCGAGATCGATGCCGCGCACCGCCTCGACGTCGTCATAACGCTTCACCACCTTGCGCAACGTAACGTCAGCCATGAATCCTACCTTTGCCGCATTCAACCCTTTGTCGCACCGGCGGTCAGGCCGGCAATGTAGTAGTCCATCAGGAAGGCGTAGATGACCAGCGGCGGCGCCGCGCCGAGCAGCGCGCCGGTCATGATCTGGCCCCAGTTGAACACGTCACCCTTGATCAGGGTCGTGGTGATGCCGACCGGCAGCACCAGCTGGTCGGTCGAGGTCGTGAACACCAGGGGATAGAGATACTGCGCCCAGGACACCGTGAAGGCGAAGATCGTCGCCGCGATCAGGCCGGGCAGCGCGACCGGGATGAAGATCCGGGTCAGCGTCTGGAACCAGCTGGCGCCGTCGATGATCGCGGCCTCGTCGAGCTCCTTCGGGATCGAGGCGAAATAGCCGATCATGATCCAGGTGCAGAACGGCACTGTCAGTGTCGGATAGATGAACAGCAGCACGTACCAGCGGTTGATGAGCTGGATGCCGGTCCAGTCGCTGAACGTCGCGAACATCTTGAACAGCGGCAGAAACAACAGCGTATCGGGGATGAGGTAGGTGAGGAACACGCCGGTCGCGAGCGTCGCCGAGCCCCAGAACTTCATCCGCGCCAGCGCGAACGCCGCCGGCACGCTGATCAGCATCGTGATGGTCACCACGATGATCGAGATCCAGGCCGAATTCCAGAAGAAGCGCAGGAACTGGTTCGAGGTCAGAAGCTCGACATAGTTCGAGAGCGTCGGATGAAACACCCACCACGGATTGGTTGCCGCCGAGATCTCGGCGCTGCTCTTCAGTGAGGTGATCACCATGTAGAGCGGCGGCGTCAGCGAGAAGATCGCAAACAGCACCAGGAAGAAATACGACCAACGCAGCGCCCAGGTGCGGTCGCGGCTCATGCTGCGGTACTTGATCTTGCGCGTCGGTCCCGCCTTGTCGATCGCCACCGTGCTCATCAGGCTTCGTTCCCCCGTTTGGAGATGTCGCGCAGGATGAAGATCGCCGCGATCGCGAGAATCGGGAACATGAACAGCGAGACGCTGGCGCCGAGCGGAATATCGCTGCTCTCAATGCCGACCCGGAACGCCCAGGTGGCGAACAGGTGGGTATGATCGAGCGGGCCGCCGTTGGTCAGGATCCGCGTGATATCGAAATTGGCGAAGGTGACGATCAGCGAGAACAGCGTGGTGATCGCGATGATGTTGCGCATCATCGGCAGCGTCACGTACCAGATCCGCTGCCACCAATTGGCGCCGTCGATCGCGGCGGCCTCGTAGAGCTGCTCGGGCACCGATTTCAGCGCGGCCAGATACATGATCATGAAGAACGGCGCGCCGTACCAGACGTTGACGAGGATGACCGAGAAGCGAGCCCAGCCGACTTCACCGAGCCAGGGAACAGGGCCGATGCCGAACAGGCCGAGCGTGTAGTTGAAGGCGCTGTAGGACGGGTCGAACAGCCACAGCCAGGCCAGCGTGCTCATCGCCGGCGGAATGACCCAGGGCACCAGCAGCATGCCGCGCCATTTGCGCTGCTTCTTGGCCGGCACATTGTGCACGAAATGCGCGACGATGAAGCCGATCAGCGCCTTGAAGATGACCGCCGAGATCGCGAACAGGCAGGACTGCTCGACCACCATCCAGAAGGTTTCGCGCTTGAACAGGAACTGAAAATTGCCGAAGCCGACGAACTTCGACATCGACTTGTTCAGGGTTGCCAGGTGCAGCGCGTAGAAGGCGGGGTAGACGACGAGGACTGCGATCAGGATGATCAGCGGCAGCGCCATCAGGAACGCGGCGGTCGACTTGCGCCGCAGTGCATTGCGCAATCCGGTGCGCTTGCGCGCGGCCTGCGTTGTCGCAGCGCGGTTCGGTTGGAAGGTGACATCAACCATGACGCAGGGGTCCTCGCGCGGGTTGGTTGAACGGGCCGGCCCGCTTCTGTCGCAGCCGGAATGCGAAGGCAGAGCCGCCGCGCGGTCGTGCGTACAAGACCTCCGCGCGGCGGGTCGGGTTTCGTCAGCTTCGCATGAAGCCTTCGCACTCGCCCTCGGCCCAGGCGAGCGTGTTCTCCATGGTCTCACCCTGATAATATTTCAGGCACATCTTGGTCAGCGTGGCCTGGAAGTAGATCTGCTGGGCGATCTTCGGCGGCGCCGGCGAGGCTGCGATCGACAGGGTCTGGTGATGGTAGGGATTCGGATAATGGTAGAGCGTGCCCTTCGGCGGCTCCTGCTCCTGCCAGACCTTCAGCGTTGTCAGGTTCGCAAATGCCGGAAGGTCGTAGCCGCCGCTGGCGTTGACTAGCCGCTCGATCTGCGCCGGCTGCGCCATGTAGGTCAGCAGGCTCTTCGCCGCCTCCTTGTTCTTGGAGAAGTTCCAGAGCGTCAGGAAATACGGCAGGTACGGCGCGAAGCGGCCCTTCGGGCCGGCCGGGAAGCCGTGGGTCCAGCATTGCGCGGCGATCTGGGGCGCGTCGCGCTTGGCCACCGCCCAGGCGCTCGGCGGGTTCATGATCATCGCGCCCTTGCCGGAAATCAGCCATTTGTTGTTGGAGGCGTCATCCCACGCCGGAACGTCGGGCGGCAGGAAGGCGATCAGCTTCTTGTAGAATTCGAGCGCCTGCCGCACCGCGTCGGTCTTGACGTTGATGTCGCCCTTGGCGTCGACGAGCTCGGCGCCGTACGACTGGAAGATCGCGCCCGCGGTGTCGACGCTGTCGCTGGTCAGGCCAAGCCCGATGCCGAACGGATAGCCGCCCTTGTGGCAGGCCTCGGCCGCCTTCAGGAAGGTGTCCAGCGTCCAGTTGTCCGCCTTCGGCGGGCTGCCGGCGGGATACATCTCCTGCACGTCGATGTTGGCGTATGTCTTCATCAGGTCGATACGGGAGCAGGGGCCCTTGATCTGGCTGCCCAGGCAGTTCGGAACACCGAGCCATTTGCCGTCGAGCTGGCCGAGATACTTGGCCGTGCCGTTCACTTCGCCGTTCTGCTTGATCAACGGCTCCATCACATCGTTGAGGGGCTCAAGCTGCTCGGAATTGGCATGTGGCCACCAGGTCGGCATCGAGAAGAGGTCGTGGCCGGTCTTGGCCTGCGCTTCGGCGGCGATGGTAACAAGGTTCTTGTCGCCCTGACTGGTGATGTAATCGATCTGGACGTCGACCTTTTCCTTCTCGGCCCATTCCCTGACAACTGCTTTTGACGTGTCGTTCGCACCGGGTACCCAGTGATCCCAGAAGCCGATCGAAAGCTTTCCGGCGGCGTAGGCGCCGCGGACATAAGGCGCCGTGATCAGTGCGGCCGACGACAGCGCAGTCGCAGCAACGAATTGTCGGCGTGAAAGCTTCTTCCGTGACATGGCGTTCCCTCCCTGGTGAGCCGCCGGACAAGGCTTTTGGAAATCCCGTGGTTATGTTTTGCGCGTCGCGTTTGTGCGACGTCGTGAGATTTCGTTGCCGATCAGAACAGAATTGCCCGCCGCTGTCGAGAAACCAGATGCTCACGCGCGTAGAACTAACGTTGTGGTCAAATCTCAGGCAGCACGGCCGGCCCGGTCGATGATCCCGGCGTTTCGCAGCATCGTTTGCGATCATGCTGCGCCGCATGATGGCGACATCTCGCGACGAGGCCACGGACGGTGCGCGCTTGAGCCGCAGGTTCCTAACCAGTCGGCCAGGCCGTTTTGGTGCACGCCAATGATGCCCTGCCAATAGACTCGGGGAAGCCGGCAACGGTAGAATCCGGATTCGTCGACACCCTGTTTGCCCGCATGGATTCAACGCCCTCAACCCCTCATGGAGATCCGAGATGCCTAGCCCGGTAGCGATGGTGCGTGCGCGATGGAAACTGTGCGTCGCGCTGGGGATAGCGGCTGTCGGGCTGCTTGCTGGGCCTCATCTCGTCGAAGCGCAAATTGCGCAAGGCGTCGAGAAGGGCGCACGGGAGGGCAACAAGGCGGCCGGACCGGTTGGCGGCGTGCTGGGCGGCGCCATCGGCGGCGTGGTCGGGATGGTGACGGGTGTCACTGGTGTGCTCACCGGAAACGCGAACAACCCCAATGCCACCGCCGCGAACGGCAAGAACGGGCCGTCCCAGCCGGCCGCGCCGGGTGACAAGCAGGGCACCAAGGCCGTCAAGTCCGCCAAAGCTGCCAAGGAGACGGCCAAGGAAACCGTCAAGGAAGCGGCGAAGGACAAGGACGCCAAGCAGCCGGCCGTCCTTACCCAGGACGGCGCTCCGCAGCTCACTGCCGAGCAGATCGTCGCCAACAGCGACGCCGATATCGACCGGATCAAGAAGGAGCTGAACCTGACGCCCGAGCAGGAGAAGCAGTGGTCCGGCTTCAACAGCGCGATGCACTATCTCGGCCACAACGGCGCCGACCGGCTCAATCTGCGCATCGCGCGCGCCCAGCGCGATCCGCCCGACGACATCATCGAGCAGATGCGCAACGAGGCCCAATTCCTCAATGACCGCGCGGTCGATCAGCGCAACGTCGCGGACGCGGCCGAGCCGCTCTTTGCGAGCCTCGACGACAAGCAGAAACAAATCTTCATCAATGAAATGGTCCGCCTGAGCCACGAGCGCGGGCTCGATTGAGCAGCTCGGCGGCGAGCCCGGCTGACGGCGGAAAATGGGGACGAATAGCCGGGCCGCCAGGCCCTGGGGTAGGTTAAAGGCGCGGCACCCGGCTATTCTGCCGCAGCGGCGCGGCCCGGCTAGATCGTCATTCAATGTTGAAGAAAAGCGGACCAGATCACGCCCGAGTGATGGCCGAGTCTGGGCCTTGTCGGGAACCGGTTGAGCGCCCGCTCATGCCTTCGGAAAATTCAGCTCCACGCCGACGCCGTCGGGATCCGGTGCGCGGCACGATCTGCTCGCGGAATTTGACGTTGTTTGCGTTGAGGCGCCGCCGGACGCCGTCGACGTCAGTGGCGGCAAAGGCGATATGGTCGAGGCGGCCGGTGTCCTCGTATGTTTTCTCCGTGCCGCGCACCACGATGCCCTCGCGCGGCTTGCGGGTGCCCATCAGATGCACGGTCGCCTGGCCGCCCGAATAGAGCCAGTAGCCGGGGAAATCGAGCGGCGGGCGATCGCCATTCTCGAGCCCAAGCACGTCGCAATAGAACACCTTGGTCTTCTCGAGGTCCTGCGGCTCGATCGTGTAATGCTGCAGTCCGCCCAATGGCATGGCTGTTCTCCTTGATGTCAGGTCTTAGACGAAGCTGAGATCGGCATCGGCTCCCAGCATCCAGGCGCCGACGGTCTCGAAATGGCTGAGCCGGCCCTGCAATTGCTGGGTCACGGTGTGAATGTCGCGAAAGCGCCGTTCCAGGGGATGGTTTTCGAAGATCGCGGTGGCGCCGGCGGCATTGTAGGCGAAGTCGACCGCCTCGCGCGCCTTGTGGATGGCGTGCGTCGCCGCCATCCGGATGGTGACGCGTTGCGCGACCGTGATGCTGTGGCCGGCCACCAGATCCTTCCAGATATCGGCCATCGATTGCAGCAGGAAGGCGCGGGCGGCGCGCAGATTGACCTCGGCCTGCGCGAGGCCTGACTGCACCACAGCATTGTCGCGGATCGGGCTCTTCATGCCGCGCGGCACCTTGTTGCGGGCGACGTCGACGAAATGATCGAGTGCGCTGCGCGCAATGCCGCAGGCCACGCCGGCGAAGCCGACCTGATAACAGGTGTGGTTGCTCATGCGGTAGAGCGGGCCGTCCTCGCGGCACTCGCGGTCGAATTCGCGGGTGATCGAATGGTCGGCGCGGACGAAAAAGTCATCGAGTGCGAACTGGTCGCTGGCCGTGCCGCGCAGGCCGACCGTATTCCAGATATCCGTCCATGCGACGTCTTCGGTCCGCACCAGCATGGTGCGTTCGATTTGCTCGCCATTGGCGTCGCGGCGAGGTGAGCCGTCGGCTGCATAGATCGGGCAGTGGGCGCCGAGCCAGGTGGCGTGGCGTCCGCCCGAGGCAAACGACCAGACGCCGGTGACGCGGTAACCGCCGTCGCACTCGATTGCCTTGACCTTCGGGCCGGGGCCCCAGGCGAGCACGGCACGGGGGTCGACGAAGATCTCCTGCGCGACCGGCAGATCGAGATAGGCGGCCGACATCGCGCAACCGCCGGCCTGGCTCAGGCACCAGGCGGTCGAGGCATCCGCCTTGGCGATGGTCTCGATGACGTGGAAGAAGGTGATGGGATCGGTCTCGATCCCATCGGAGGATCGCGGCAGCAGCAGGCGGAACAGCCTTGCCTCGTGCAGCCGGTCGAGCAGATCCGGCGGCAGGCGGCGCGTCGCCTCGATCGTGTCGGTGGCGGCCGCGATTGCGCCGCTGATCGCCTCGGCCCGCGCGATCACCTCCCGATCGCCCGCAAGGTCCGCGGATGTCGTGCTCATGCCTCGTCCTCTAGGCCTGCCGGACCGTTGCCGCGGCCGCAACGCTGGCGGCCGCATTCAGTTCCTGGTCGATCTGTTCGATCGACTTGCCGCGGGTCTCGATCCCCAGCAGGTAATAGACCGCGCCGGCCATCAGGAACCAGCAGCCGAGATAGACGAAGGCGGTCGGGATCTGGGTCAGCGGCACGTCCGGCTTGAGATAGTTGTTCGAGCCGACGATCAAGGCAAGGCCGACCGGTCCGATGATCTTGCCGATGCCGCCAAAGCCATAGGCGGAGCCCATGCCCGTGGTGCGCAGATGCGACGGCCAGACCTCGGCCGCATAGGGCCCGACGATCGCAAAGCCGCCATCGGCAAAGAAGTAGGCCACGGCGAGCAGCAGCCAGAACGCTGACATGCCGAACATGGTCGTATCATAGTGATAGCCGGCGACGATGGTCAGCACGCCGGCGCCAAAGCCGAGCAGGCCGCCGGCGGTCCGCCGTCCGAGCAGCTCCGAGAAATAGGAGAAGGAGATGCGGCCGATGAAGCCGGAGATGGTCAGCAGGATCATCATCCTGGCGGCTTCCTGCGGCGTCACCTTCAAGAGCAGCACGAACAAAGCGGGCGCCCACAGCGTGATGCCGTAGACGCCGGTCTGCGCACCGGCATTGCCGAGCCAGGAGACGATCAGGCTGCGCGGATACTTGAACAGATCGAGCCAACTCGCCCTGACAATGGGACCGGCGTCGGCCGCGGTTGGCAGTGGCAGCTCTGACGGCGGCACTTGCAGCGCCCAGGCCAGCGACTTGCGCGCCTCGTCATAGCGTCCCTGGCGGCACAGCCAGCGCGGCGATTCCGGCACCCAGAGCCGAACCAGCAGCACCAGCAGCGATGGCAGGACGCCGATCGCGAACAGCAGCCGCCATTGGTCGGTGCCCATGGTCCCACCCAGCACGGCGCCGAGGCCTACGCCGAGCGGGATCACGCAGGTGACGAGCCCGCCGACCCAGCCGCGCTTGTGCGAGGGCATGAACTCCTGCACCAGCGGCAGGTCTACGCAGTAGAGACCGCCAACCCCGGTGCCGACGAAGAAGCGCAGGACGGTCAGATAGACCCAGCCATTGTCAGGCGTGAAATAGAGCAGGCCGGTCGCGATCGAGAAGTTCAGCACCGTGCCGATGAATACGATGCGGCGCCCGATCCGGTCGGCCAGCCAACCCCAGAGATAGGCGCCGAGGATGGCGCCGACACCGGAACTCATCAGCACGGTGGCGGACTGTCCGAAGGTGAGCTTCCAGGGCCCGATCAGGAAGGCGAGCACAAAGCCGATCAGGAAGTAGTCGAAGAACTCCAGCGCATCGCCGATGATGGCGGCGGCGAGGATCTTGATCTGGTTGCCGGTCAGACTGGTCCGTCGATCGAGAATCTCGAACATGGCGTCTCCCCTTGGAGTCCCCTTGGCGCCTGTTCTTCGTTGTTCAGAGCGGCCGCCGCGCCGTCGCACCGCCAATGGCACGAGGCTATCCTGCGGCCGTCGCGAACCACAACCCCAGGCTTGCGCGGGGCTCATCTGCGCGCAGCCGATGCTGACGCTTGCCATCGCTGCGCACAAATCGCGGTGCGAAAGCGCGATACCGTAGGCTCCCGGCGTTGACTTAACGGGCCGCAAACGCCAACCCTGCGTGCAGACGATTGGGGCCAGATTAGATGGATGAGAAGCGCAAGCATCCGCGCACAGAGGTCAACGAACCTGCTTACGTATCGTCAGGCGGATCGGTGATGCACTGCATGATCGTCAATATCTCCGCGGAGGGGGCGGCCATCGACGTGGAGAATGCGGCGTTTGTTCCGGAGCGCTTCCGCCTGGTGATGGCAAACGACTCCTCGGAGGTCTACGAGTGCCGGGTGATCTGGACCAAGAAGAACCGGCTCGGCCTCAGCTTCGTGGCCTGACGCCGGCCATCGACAAATTCCGCCGCTCCACCTGCAATGGTGCTAGGCTGAATGCGGGTTCGCTGCCGGAACAACAGGTGTTGCATCGATGACCCCGGAGCCCGCCGCGATCTGTCTCGGCTGCTGGCAAAATCTGCACATGCCGATCCCGTTGCGCGGGCCACTCTCGGCGCCGTTCCGCCTGTTCGGCATCAAGCCGAGCCGGATGAATCCCAACACCTGCACGATCTGCGAGCTGGCGTTCTCGAAGGTCATGAAGGCGCGGGCCGTGACCATCGACGCGACCATCATGTTCGCCGATCTGCGCGGCTATACCGCGCTGACGCAGACCATCGCGCAGGACGGCCTGTCGTTGCTGCTGGACACGTTCTACGACGATTGCGCCGCGGCGATCTGGCACTATGACGGCATCCTGAACAAGACGATCGGTGACGCCGTGTTGGCGATCTTCAATTTTCCGGTGCGGCGACAGGATCACGCCGCGCAGGCCCTGATGGCCGCCCGCGAGATCCAGCAGAGCTTTGCTCGCCGGCGCGAGGAGCTGGTGCGCAGCATCGGTGCCGGTGAGGTTGAACTCGGCATCGGGATCGGGATCGACAGCGGCGACACCAATTTCGGCGAGTTCGGTCACACCCATCGCGATCTGACGGCGATCGGCACGGTCGTCAATCGGGCGGCGCGGGCGCAGGCCGCCGCGAAGGCCGGCGAGATCCTCGTGACATCGGCGGTGCGGGATCGATCGCCCGACCTGGTGACATCGGACGGGTCCGACTATGCGCTGAAGGGGTTCGACCGGCCGGTGCGGTTACACACGGCCTGAATTGCCGCGGTGCAAAAAAAGACGGCTTCGGCGCGTCCTCAGGATTGCGCACCGAAGCCGTCGGGATGGTCGTTTGCCGATTACGAACATCGCCCCAACGCCACGGACACCGGTTCGTTCCGGGCCTCGGGAAAATTTTGCAGGTTCGGGATCAGCGCCACATGCCGCGCATCCTGGCGCGGATATCGACTTGTGCCGCGCGGTTCGCGGAGGCGGATTCCGCGGCGGCCGCGCGTGGCCAGGTGGTGCGCTCGAACATCGGCAGCAGCTTCTCGGGGATGAAGCGGGTGCGCGAGGCGTACATGTGCCGATCGCCTTTGGCGGCCTGGCCGTGGACGAAGAAACGCTGCGGCACGAGCAGATGCAGGTCGTCCTTTGCGCGCGTCATCGCGACATAGAGCAGGCGGCGCTCCTCCTCCAGTTCCGCCGACGTGCCGGCGCCGAGATCTGACGGCATGCAGCCATCGACGACGTTGAGCACGTAGACCGATTTCCATTCCTGGCCCTTGGCGGAGTGGATCGTCGAGAGGATCAGATAGTCCTCGTCGCGCAGCGGCACGCCGGCCTGGTCGCTGGTCGCATCAGGCGGATCGAGCGTCAGCTCGGTCAGGAAGCGCTCGCGCGACGGATAGCCGGCAGCGATCTGCTCGAGCTGGATCAGGTCGGCGCGCCGAACCTCGCTGTCCTCATGGATGCGGTCGAGATGCGGCTCGTACCAGAGCCGCGCGCGTTCGAGATCGACCGGCCATTCCGAGAACCGCAGATTCTCGATCGTCTCGGCGAACCGATGCCAATCCTCGCCGGCGCGGGGCGGCGAGGGCAGCGCGGCGAGCGCTGCAATCGGATCGGCCGCCTCCGCCATGCGGTCGAGCACGCGCTGCGCCGAGGCCGGTCCGACCCCGGGGAGCAGATGCAGGACACGAAAGCCGGCGACGCGGTCGCGCGGGTTGGCGACGAAACGCAGCAGCGCCAGCATGTCCTTGACATGCGCGGCGTCGAGGAATTTCAGGCCGCCGAATTTCACGAACGGGATGTTGCGGCGGGTCAGCTCGACCTCCAGCGGCCCCGAGTGCGAGGAGGTGCGGAACAGCACCGCCTGGTGCTTCAACAGCGCGCCTTCCTCGCGGGTCGCCAGCACCTGCTCGACGATGTAGCGGGCCTGATCGGCCTCGTCTCTGACAGCGACGAGCTGCGGCTTGCGCGTCGAGGCGCGATCGGTCCACAGGTTCTTGGTGAAGCGCTCCTTGGCGAGCGAGATCACGCCGTTGGCGGCGGAGAGGATCGGCTGGGTCGAGCGGTAGTTGCGGTCCAGCGTGATGATCTCGGCCGCCGGGCTGAACTGATCGGGGAAGTCGAGGATGTTGCGCACGGTGGCGGCGCGGAAGGAATAGATCGACTGGGCGTCGTCGCCGACCACGGTGAGCCCGCGACCCGCCGGCTTGAGGCCGAGCAGGATCGAGGATTGCAGGCGGTTGGTGTCCTGATATTCATCGACCATCACATGGTCGAAGCGGCCGCCGATCTCCTCGGCCAGCGCGGCATCGGTGACCATTTGCGCCCAGTAGAGCAAGAGGTCGTCATAGTCGAGCACGTTCTGCTGCTGCTTGGTCTCGACATAGGCCGCGAACAGGCGCTTGAGCTCACCGGCCCAGCCCGCGCACCACGGGAAGGACTGGCCCAGCACGGTTTCGATCGGCAGCTCCGCATTGACGCAGCGCGAGTAGATCGCAAGGCAGGTGCCCTTGGTCGGAAACCTGCTCTCGGTCCGCGACAGACCGAGATCATGCCGGACCAGATTCATCAGGTCGGCGGAGTCCTCGCGGTCGTGGATCGTGAAGGCGGGATCGAGCCCGATCCGCTCGGAGCATTCGCGCAGCAGCCGCGCGCCGATGCCGTGGAACGTGCCGGCCCAGCTCAGCGCGTCCGTCATCACGCCGGCTTTGTCGCCGAGCACGCGCCGCGCGATGCGTTCGACGCGAGCGGCCATTTCGGAGGCGGCGCGCCGCGAGAAGGTCATCAGGAGGATGCGGCGCGGATCGGCGCCGCTGACGATCAGATGGGCGACGCGATGGGCCAGCGTGTTGGTCTTGCCAGAGCCCGCGCCGGCAATCACCAGGAGCGGCGCGCCAATGGTGCCGTCGGCCCCGATGCCATGCTCGACCGCGCGGCGCTGCTCGGGATTGAGCGCATCCAGATAGGTTGTGTTGGCAAGTGCAGGCACGAATCACCCCCGCCAGACGCTAACAGACATCCTGGCGATTGAGGCTGGCGCGGCGGCCGAGAAATTAGATTGACATTAACGCCGTGCGTAGCACAACCGCGCCATGGGTGACCTAGATGGGTGACGTATCCAGTTCCGACACGCCGTTGAAGGCGACGTTCAAGGTGCGGCTGAACGGCGAGACGGTGACGCTTGCGACTGTTGGCCAAGCCTACCGCTTCATCACCAGCATGAGTGCCATCGAGTGGATGGAATTCCGCTCGCTGCACGATGATGCCGTCAGTGCGCTGGAGAGAGCGGCCGGCAACGCCATGCTGACGGTGCAGGCGACGAGTGCGCTGCGCACGCTGTTCGTGCGCGCCAAACTGGTCTGAAGCTTCGCAAGAAAGAAAATGGGCCGCCTTGGCCCTCCGAGGCGGCCCGAGATGGCGGCTGAAGCACGATCGGCTCGAGCCGTGATGTGTACCGCCGTTACCTTGTTTGCGGCCATAACGGGGAGGGCGTTTACGGAAGCGCGGATGATTCGGCTGTAGCGGCGGCACCACAATTCACTGGCGCGTTTTCAAGCGAGATCCCGGTTCGCGTGAAGAAGGCGTGTCAAAGCAAGAAGCGGCTCTAAGTGCCGTCGTCGAGCAGCCGATCGTACAGCAGGGCCGACTGCAGGTTCATGGTCGCGATCTTCAGATAGCTCGCTTCCCGCATCGCGTTGTTGAACATCATGATCGCCGTCCGCCAATGCGAGCGCTCGCGCTGCTCCGCGCTCAGCCCGGACAAATAGTCCGCGGCGTCGCCGACGGTCTCGATCGTCCGCCCATCCTTCAGCGCGATCGAGAAGGCGAGCGGCGATCGCTTCTCCAGCTCCAGCACGTGAGGCACTCCGCAGACGACAACCGATGGAGACAGAGCCTTAGCTGCGTCGGTTATATCAAGTGTTAAAGCTCGTCTGCCGTCGCCACGAGGACTGCCTCAGAAGGAGTCCGCCAGTGCGATCTCGGCTTTCAGGGCGCTGATCCGCCGTTCCGCTTCCTCGAAGGTCAGATCGCGCGCGTACTGCCTCGGCTGATAGGCCTCTTCGGCCAGGCTCCGCAGCCGGGCAGCCTGTCCCCGGGTCATTTGCCCGCCAATGCGGTCCGCGACCCCGCCGAATTTCACCGCTGCCATGCTCATGCGCCACCTCATAGGCTGAATGTTGCCTTGACAATATGTTCTATTTTTGTTCTAACAAGTCATGGACAACAAAATCAACGAAATTCGACGCAAGGTCAGTACGTTGCGGGCTGAGATGACCTTGGTCGAGGCGACGATCCGGGACCAGGTCAACCGTGACCTCGACTGCACCGAGGCGTCCTGCCGGTTGATGGCCATGCGGGCCGAGGTGGCTGAGCTGGTCAGGCGCTGGAAGGCCTCCGGCGGCGGCGACCGGATGCCGACGGTGCGCGAACGGTTGAGCCGAAGCCAGGACCGGACCAACGACCGGACCAAAGACTTCACCAAAGACCCTGCTCCCCAAGGCCTTCGTCCTGCCGTGAAAGCCAAGCCCGTCAGCGGAAGGCCGCCGGCCGGCCACGGCAACGCGCCACGGCAACACTAGGGGCCCGACCACACGCGTCGACGCAGGACGGCTTGCGCGAGCGCGACGCGACCAACGTCGAACTGGTTCCTGGATGGAACCCGGGCGCGGGGATCGGCATTTCCTCATGGTGAGCCGTCCCGATCCCATGACCGCGTCCACCGCAATGATCGCCGATCTCACCCCGCCACAGCGGGCATCGATGAATGACGATCGCAGTCCGCTCCTGACGCTGATTTCCTGCATCAGCTGCGACAGGACCATGCGGCTCGAAAGCTGTTTGCCCGACAGTCAGGGCAGAGACATCCTTCAGTACCGCTGCGGGCAATGCGACCGCATCGAGCGGGTACGTTTGATCCGGCGAACCTGGCCGGAGCGCTGCTAAGCGAATCTTCGGGCCAGAAAAGTTCCGCTGCGCGGGAACTTTATTTTTCGCTCGCGATTGAGATCTGTCTATCGAGATGAGTTATCGCAGTTTCTTGCTTGATTAGATCACGGGCAGTCATTCTTATGGTGACGCTGGATCACGCGAGTCTTCATGCTCGCATCCAGTGTGCAGGGGTAATTCGATGACCGATCTCGGTTCCGCACCACGTTCCCGCACCGACGGTCGCAAACCACCCAACGGAAAAGTCGATTCATCGCAGGATCTGCTGCAATCGTTGCAGGCGATGCGCGCCGGCGATTTCTCGGTGCGCATGCGCGGCGATTATCTCGGCATCGAGGGCAAGATTGCCGACGCCTTCAACGAGATCGCTGCCGCCAATGAGCGGATGTCGCAGCAACTCGCCCGCGTCGGCCAGGTCGTCGGTCGCGAGGGACAGACCCGCCAGCGCGTCAATTTCGGGCTCGCAAGCGGGTCCTGGGCCGACATGGAAAGCTCGATCAACGCCCTGATCGACGATCTGCTATGGCCGACCCGCGAGGTCACCCGGGCGGTTGCCGCGGTGGCGCAGGGCGACCTGTTGCAGACCGTGCAGCTCGATGTCGAGGGGCGACCGCTGCGCGGCGAGTTCCTGCAATCGGCGAACATCGTCAACACGATGATCAAGCAGCTCTCGGTGTTCACCTCGGAAGTGACGCGCGTTGCGCGCGAGGTCGGTACCGAAGGCAAGCTCGGCGGCCAGGCCCAGGTGCCGGAGGTGACCGGCGTCTGGAAGGACCTGACCGAGAGCGTCAACTCGATGGCCAACAACCTGACCGGCCAGGTCCGCAACATCGCCGAAGTCACCATCGCAGTCGCCAACGGCGACCTCTCCAAGAAGATCACGGTCGACGTCCGCGGCGAGATTTTGCAGCTGAAGGAGGCCATCAACACGATGGTCGATCAGCTGCGCTCCTTCGCCTCCGAAGTGACGCGCGTCGCGCGCGAGGTCGGCACCGACGGCAAGCTCGGCGGTCAGGCGATCGTGCCCGGCGTCGCCGGCACCTGGAAGGACCTGACCGACTCCGTGAACGCGATGTGCGGCAATCTGACTGCCCAGGTGCGCAACATCGCCAACGTCACCACCGCCGTCGCGCGCGGTGACCTGTCGCGCAAGATCACGGTCGACGTGCGCGGCGAAATCCTCGAGCTGAAGGACACCATCAATACGATGGTGGACCAGCTCAACTCGTTCGCCTCCGAAGTGACGCGCGTGGCGCGCGAGGTCGGCACCGACGGCAAGCTCGGCGGCCAGGCCCAGGTGCCCGGCGTCGCCGGCACCTGGAAGGATCTGACCGACAACGTCAACTTCATGGCGTCGAACCTGACCGCCCAGGTCCGCAACATCGCCGATGTCGCGACCGCGATCGCCGGCGGCGACCTCTCGAAGAAAATCACCGTGAACGTGTCGGGCGAAATCCTTCAGCTAAAGGAAACGCTGAACACGATGGTCGATCAGCTCAACGCCTTCGCTTCCGAAGTGACGCGCGTGGCGCGCGAGGTCGGCACCGAAGGCAAGCTCGGCGGCCAGGCCAACGTGCTCGGTGTCGCCGGCACCTGGAAGGATTTGACCGAGAGCGTCAACTCGATGGCGTCGAACCTGACTGCGCAGGTCCGCAACATCGCCGAGGTGACGACGGCGGTTGCCGGCGGCGACCTCTCGAAGAAGATCACGGTCGACGTCCGCGGCGAAATCCTCGAGCTCAAGGACACCATCAACACTATGGTGGACCAGCTTAACGCCTTCGCGGGCGAGGTGACCCGCGTCGCTCGCGAAGTGGGTACCGAAGGCAAGCTCGGCGGCCAGGCTCAGGTGCGTGGCGTCGCCGGCACCTGGAAGGACCTCACCGACAGCGTCAACTCGATGGCCTCGAACCTGACCGGCCAGGTCCGCAACATCGCCGAGGTTGCGACCGCGGTGGCCAAGGGCGACCTGTCGAAGAAGATCACGGTGAACGTGTCGGGCGAAATCCTTCAGCTGAAGGAGACGCTCAACACCATGGTCGACCAGCTCAACGCCTTCGCGGGCGAGGTGACGCGTGTGGCGCGCGAGGTCGGCACCGACGGCAAGCTCGGCGGCCAGGCCCAGGTCACCGGCGTGGCCGGCACCTGGAAAGACCTCACCGACAGCGTCAACTCGATGGCCGGCAACCTCACGGCGCAGGTCCGCAACATCGCCGAGGTCGCGACCGCGATCGCCGGCGGTGATCTGTCGCGCAAGATCACCGTCGACGTCCGTGGCGAAATCCTTCAGCTGAAGGAAACGCTGAACACGATGGTCGACCAGCTCAACCGTTTCGCCGGCGAAGTGACGCGCGTGGCGCGCGAGGTCGGCACCGAGGGACGGCTGGGCGGTCAGGCCAACGTGCCCGGCGTCGCCGGCACCTGGAAGGACCTGACCGACAGCGTCAACTCGATGGCCGGCAACCTCACGGCGCAGGTCCGCAACATCGCCGAAGTGACGACCGCCGTGGCGCGCGGCGACCTGTCGCGCAAGATCACCGTCGACGTGAAAGGCGAAATCCTCGAGTTGAAGAACACCATCAACACGATGGTCGATCAGCTCAACGCCTTCGCCGGCGAGGTCACGCGCGTCGCGCGTGAGGTCGGCACCGAAGGCAAGCTCGGCGGACAGGCCGAGGTGTCGGGCGTGGCCGGCACCTGGAAGGACCTCACCGACAACGTCAACTTCATGGCCTCGAACCTGACCGCGCAGGTCCGCAACATCGCGGAAGTGGCGACCGCGATCGCCGGCGGCGATCTCTCGAAGAAGATCACGGTCGACGTCCGCGGCGAGATCCTGCTGCTCAAGGACACGTTGAACACGATGGTCGAGCAGTTGCGCTCGTTCGCCGCCGAAGTGACCCGCGTGGCGCGCGAGGTCGGTACCGAGGGCCGGCTCGGCGGCCAGGCCGTGGTGCCCGGTGTCGGCGGCACCTGGAAGGATCTGACCGATAACGTCAACCTGCTGGCTGCGAACCTGACGACACAGGTCCGCAACATCGCCGAGGTGACGACCGCCGTGGCGCGCGGCGACCTGTCGCGCAAGATCACGGTCGACGTGAAGGGCGAAATCCTCGAGCTGAAGAACACCATCAACACCATGGTGGACCAGCTCAACGCGTTCGCCGGCGAAGTGACGCGCGTCGCCCGCGAGGTCGGCACCGAAGGCAAGCTTGGTGGTCAGGCCGAGGTGCCCGGCGTCGCCGGCACCTGGAAGGACCTGACCGACACCGTCAACGTCATGGCGGCGAACCTGACCGAGCAGGTGCGCGGCATCGTCAAGGTGGTGACCGCGGTCGCTGACGGCGACCTGAAGCAGAACCTGACGGTGAAATCGAAGGGCGAGGTGGCAGCGCTCGCCGACACCATCAACAACATGACCGAGACGCTCGCGACCTTCGCCGACCAGGTGACATCAGTGGCGCGCGAGGTCGGCGTCGAGGGCCGGCTTGGCGGTCAGGCCAACGTGCCCGGCGCCGCCGGTACCTGGAAGGATCTGACCGGCAACGTCAATCTTCTGGCTGCCAATTTGACGTCCCAGGTCCGCGCCATCGCGGAGGTCGCGACCGCCGTGACCAAGGGCGATCTGACGCGTTCGATCCAGGTCGACGTCCGCGGCGAGGTGGCCGAGCTGAAGGACAACATCAACACCATGATCGGCAACCTCCGTCTCACCACGGAGCGCAACACCGAGCAGGACTGGCTGAAGACCAATCTGGCGCGCTTCACCAACATGCTGCAGGGCCAGCGCGACCTCGCCACCGTCGGCCGCCTGCTGCTGACCGAGCTCGCGCCGCTGATCAACGCGCATATGGGCGTGATCTACCAGGTCGACAATCCGGAGAACCCGCAGCTGCGCCTGCTGTCGGCCTATGCCAATGACAGCTCCAATCCGCATCCGCAGATCGTCCAGTTCGGCGAAGGACTGATCGGACAATGTGCGCTCGACAAGCGTCAGCGTTTCGTCTCCGACATTCCCGGCGACGCCGTGCCGATCAATTCGGCGCTGATACGGGTCATGCCGAAGAATCTGGTCGTGTTTCCGGTGCTGTTCGAGACCCAGGTCAAGGCGGTGATCGAGCTGTCGACGATCGCGTCGTTTACGACCTCGCAGATCACCTTCCTCGAGCAGCTCACCGACAGCATCGGCATCGTGCTCAACAGCATCGAGGCGACGATGCAGACCGAGGCCCTGCTCAAGCAGTCGCAACAGCTCGCGGGCGAGCTGCAGACCCAGCAGAAGGAACTGCAGCAGACCAACGACCAGCTCGAGCAGAAGGCGCAGCAGCTCGCCGAGCGCAATGTCGACGTGGAGCGCAAGAACCAGGAAATCGAGCAGGCGCGTCGCGCGCTTGAGGAGAAGGCGACCGAGCTGTCGTTGACCTCGAAATACAAGTCCGAATTCCTCGCCAACATGTCGCACGAGCTGCGGACGCCGCTGAACTCGATCCTGATCCTCGGCCAGCAACTCACTGAAAATCCGGACGGCAACCTGACCGCCAAGCAGGTCGAGTTCGCCCGCACCATCCATGGTGCCGGCACCGACCTGCTCAACCTGATCAGCGACATCCTCGATCTCTCCAAGATCGAGTCCGGCACGGTCACGGTCGATGCCGAGGAGATCTTGACCTCGAGCCTGTTAGAGACCGTCGGGCGGCCGTTCCGCCACGAAGCGGAGAACCGCCGTCTGTCCTTTGCCATCGATGTCGACGGCAACCTTGCGCGCAGCATGGTCACCGACTCCAAGCGGTTGCAGCAGGTGCTGAAGAACCTGCTGTCGAATGCGTTCAAGTTCACCGCGGAAGGCGGCGTCCAGCTGACGGTCTCGGCCGCGCTCGGCGGCTGGAGTGCCGAGCACCCGATCCTCAACGCGGCGCCCGCGGTCGTCGCGTTCGAGGTGTCGGATACCGGTATCGGCATTCCACAGGACAAGCAGAAGCTGATTTTCGAGGCGTTCCAGCAGGCCGATGCCGGCACCAGCCGGAAATACGGCGGCACCGGCCTCGGCCTTGCCATCAGCCGCGAGCTCGCAAACCTGCTCGGCGGCGAGATCCATCTGCGCAGCGCCCCGAGCAAGGGCTCGACCTTCACGCTTTATCTGCCGCTGAAATATTCCGGCCCGACGGTTTCGCCGCGGCCGCTGGCGCCGCTGCCGCAGACGCCGGCGCCGTCGCTGCAGGCGTCGTCGACGCAGGAGCGCGCGATCGAGCAGTTGGCCGACGACCGGCTCGATCTCGAACCCGGCGACACGATCCTGTTGATCGTCGAGGACGATCCGCATTATGCGCGGGTGCTGATCGATCTGGCGCGCGACAAGGGGTTCAAGGTCCTGGTCGCAAGCCGCGGCACCGAGGCGCTCGAGCTTGCCAAGCAGTTCCAGCCCAGCGCAGTCTCGCTCGACGTGTTCCTGCCCGACATGCTGGGCTGGACGGTGCTGAGCCAGCTCAAGCACAATCCGCTGACCCGTCATATCCCGGTGCAGATCATCACCCTCGATGAAGACCGCCAGCACGCGCTGGCGCGCGGCGCCTTCTCCTTCGTCAACAAGCCGACGACGACGGAAGGCGTCAGTGCCGCGCTGACGCAGATCAAGGAATACGCCAAACCGCGCCGCAAGCGCCTCCTGATCGTCGAGGACAACGCGGCCGAGCAGCTCAGCATCCGCGAATTGCTCGGGCACGAGGACATCGAGATCGTCACCAGCGATACCGGGGCAGGGGCGCTCTCGACCTTGCGCGAGGCGCCCTGCGATTGCGTCGTGCTCGATCTGCGATTGCCCGATATGAGCGGGTTCGAGGTGCTCGACCAGATCCGCAAGGACGACATGCTCTCCAACGTTCCCGTGGTCGTGTTCACCGGGCGGGAACTTTCGGCGGAGGAAGATGCGGAACTCCACACCATGGCGCGAAGCATCGTGGTCAAGGGTGTGGAATCGCCGGAACGGCTGTTCGATGAAACGTCACTGTTCCTGCACCGTGTGATCACGGAATTGCCCGCCGAAAAACAGAGGATGCTGGAGAAGCTCAATAGTTCCGATGAGGACCTCATTGGCAAGACCGCGCTTCTGGTCGACGACGACGCCCGCAACATCTTCGCGCTGTCCAGCGTGCTGGAGCGGCGCGGTATGAAGGTGCTGACTGCGACAACCGGTCACGAGGCGATCTCGCTGGTCGAGTCCAATCCGAAGATCGCGATCGTCCTGATGGACATCATGATGCCGCAGATGGACGGCTACCAGACCATCGCCGCGATCAGGCAGAACGCGGCGTTTGCACGGCTGCCGATCATTGCGCTGACGGCGAAAGCGATGAAGGGCGACCGCGAGAAATGCCTGGAGGCCGGCGCGTCGGACTACCTGGCCAAACCCGTCAACACAGAGCAACTGCTGCTCGCCATCCGCATGTGGCTGCACCGCTGATCGGCGATCGAACATGATGGACCACGAAAAGATCAACATTCTTCTGGTCGATGATCAGCCGGCGAAGCTGCTCGCCTACGAGGTCATCCTGAAGGAGCTCGGCGAAAATCTCGTTGTCGCGTCGTCGGGCCGCGACGCGCTGGAGTTCCTGCTCAAGAACGAAGTCGCGGTCATCCTGGTCGACGTCTGCATGCCCGAACTCGATGGCTTCGAGCTCGCGGCGATGATCCGCGAGCATCCACGCTTCCAGAAGACCGCGATGATCTTCATCTCGGCGATCCAGGTGAGCGACATCGACCGGCTGCGCGGCTACGAGATGGGCGCCGTCGACTATGTGCCGGTGCCCGTGGTACCCGAGGTGTTGCGGGCGAAGATCCGGGTGTTCGCCGAGCTCTACCGCAAGACGCGCCAGCTCGAGCGTCTCAATGCCGAACTCGAGGATCGGGTGCGCGCGCGCACCGCCGAGCTCGAGCAGTCGACCGCGCGCCTCGTCGAGAGCGAGCAGCGCCGCAGCATGGCGATCGCGGCCGGCAAGATGGGATCGTGGGACTGGGATTGGGTCAACGGCGACTGGATGTGGGACGAGGGCCAGTACAAGATCTTCGGCGTCGATCCAAACTCCTTCGAGTTGACGTCGGCGAACATCGAGGGACTGTTTCATCCCGAGGACGTCGACGAATTGCGGCAGGCCTGGGCCGGCTTCGGCAACGGGCGGACGTCCTATGAAGCCGAATTCCGGGTGATGCGGCCCGACGGTGAGGTGCGCTGGTGCGTCGGCACCGCCGCGGCAACCAGCGACAGGAGCGGGCGGGTGGTGCGGGTGAGCGGTGTCACCGTCGACATCACCGACCGTAAGCGCGCCGAAGAGCGCCAGAGCCTGTTGACCCGGGAAGTCGATCATCGCGCCAAGAACGCGCTGGCGCTGGCGCAATCGATCGTGCGGCTGACGCGCGCGCACAACATGAACGCCTATGTGCGCGCGGTCGAAGGGCGCATCACGGCGCTTGCCCGCGTCCACACCGTGCTGTCGCTGTCGAGCTGGCAGGGCGCCGAGATCCGGCGACTGGTGAACGAGGAGATCGCGCCCTATTCCGAGGCCGGCCAGATCCAGATCGAAGGCGGCGAGGTGCAGCTGCAGCCCGCGACCGCGCAGACACTGGCTTTGGCGCTGCACGAGCTCGTTACCAACTCGGCCAAATATGGCAGCCTGTCGGCACTGTCGGGGCGCCTTGCAATCACCTGGGAGGTGCAGGACGAAACCCTGATCCTGGCCTGGGTGGAGTCCGCCGGCCCCAAAGTGTCCAAGCCGAAGCAGAAGGGCTTCGGCACCCGAAGCGTCATCGCCAGCATCGAGACCCAACTCGGCGGGCACGCCGATTTCGACTGGCGGACCGAGGGGCTGATCTGCCGCCTGACCGTTCCGCTCCGATCGGATTTCTCCGACGCCCAGGCGTTTCGTGAAATGCCGGCACAAGAGCGCAAGCCGGCCGTCAACTCGCCGGTCGCTGGAGTCAGCGCGATTGTGAGATGAGTAGGCGCCGCGGTTCGGCTAGACATTGGTCAGCGAACGTCTGTCCGATCGCCGCGTGCCGGGAACATTCCATGTCGAACCGATATCATGTGCCCGTTGTGGGCGCTTTCGTTGCTTGCCTCATTGCGACGACGATCACCGCGCATGCGGAGCCCGTGCTTAAGGGGGCCGACGCATTCGGCGACTGGCAGCGCGACAAGCCCGGGACGATCAGGCTGATCACGCCGCAGGACCTGCCGAAGCCTGGCGCGACGGCCTCAAGCAGCAACGCGTCCCGCATCATGCCGAGACCCGCGTCCGCGGTCCCGCAGGTGCCGGCCGGGTTCAAGATCGAGCTGTTCGCGGACGGACTGAGTGGGCCGCGGATCCTGCGGACCGCGCCGAACGGCGACATCTTCGTCGCTGAAACCGGCCCCGGCCGCATCCGCATCCTGCGCAGCGCCGACGGCGCGACGAAACCCGCAATCAACGAGGTCTATGCCAGCGGCCTGTACAAGCCGTTCGGCATCGCGTTCTTTCCGAGCGGAGAGAATCCGCAATGGCTCTATGTCGCCAACACCGACAGCGTGGTCCGCTTCGCCTACCACAACGGCGACGTCAAAGCGTCCGGCAAGCCGGAGGTGATCGTCGCCAGTCTGCCGCATGGCTATGGCCATTCCACGCGCGATATTGTGTTCACGCCTGACGACAAGAGGATGCTGGTATCGGTCGGCTCCGCCGGCAATGCGGGCGAGGGGCTCGGCCGACCGGCGGAGGGCATCGAAGCCTGGAGCCGCAGCCACGCGCTCGGCGCTGCCTGGGGCGCTGAGACCGACCGTGCCGCCGTGCTCGCCTTTGACCCCGACGGCAAGAACCAGACCCTGTTCGCCACCGGTATCCGCAACTGCGTCGGGCTGGCGATCCAGCCGGCAAACGGCACGCCGTGGTGTTCGACCAATGAGCGCGACGGCCGCGGCGACAATCTGGTGCCCGACTATGTCACCCGCATCCGCGAAGGCGCCTTCTACGGATGGCCGTGGTATTACATTGGGGCCAACGAGGATCCGGCCCATCTCGGCGAACGCCCCGACCTCAAGGACAAGGTGACGATCCCCGACGTGCTGCTGCAGCCGCATTCGGCCTCGCTGGGTCTTGCATTTTACACCGGAAGCAATTTTCCGGCCGCGTATCGCGGCGACGCGTTTGCAGCCGAGCATGGCTCATGGAATCGGTCCAAGCGGACGGGCTACAAGATCATCCGCATCCGCTTGAAGGACGGCCTCCCGACCGGTGAATATGAGGACTTCGTGACCGGTTTCGTCGTTGGCGATAACGAGGTCTGGGGCCGCCCGGTCGGCGTCACCGTGGCACGCGACGGCGCGCTGCTGGTCTCCGAGGACGGCCACGGCACGATCTGGCGCATCAGCCACGAATAGCGAGGCTTCTAACCCTGACCGTCCTTGAGGCCATAGGACTCATAGATCGTCAGCGGATCCGTATCGGGGGACAGCCTGCATTTGGCTTGGGCAAGATGCAGCGTGACCGAGCCGGCTTCGCATCGGGCGGTCAGGATTTTGCGGACATCCTCCATATGCGCCCGCGGCTGATGCTTTGACGGAAGCTGCTCCAGGGCGACCAGGGCCGTAGCAAGGGCCTCGGTGACCACCCAATCATCGTGTCCGGTAATTCCCTTTCGCGGCATCGCCACACCTCCCGTCCGCCGGCGCGTCGCATTGTAACGCCAGCCGGGTGGGGGCTGTCACCAGCCAACATGGCCAGGATTGCGGGAACTTGTTCGGATCGCACAGCGTATGCGATGCGCCGGGAACCAGCCGCAGAAGGGACGGCGACTATGCCGCCACGACGCCGGCGCCGCTCAATGACACGCTGAGGATTCGCCACTTGGAGGTGTCGAAGAAATAAGCAGCCTTGATGTGAGCGGAAGCGGAATCAGGCGCCTGGATCACCGTGTGGAATTTGCGCGTGCCGTCGCTCAGCGAAACCCGGAATGTCTGCATTGTTTCGTGTCCTCCGCGACACGGAGGGTGCGGCAAGGACGGTTAACAATTCGCTACGCGACGAAAACTGCAGCTGAATCCTAGCGCCGGTCGGCAGCGCGGTCTGATCATCTTGTGCGCTTCCGTCGCTTGGGTGATTCCGGTGGCAGCCGGACCACGGTATCGGCTGCGCCGAGCACGCGTCCGTCCTGCGCACGGAGCTCCAATCGCCGCACCGGCAAGCCGGCCTTTTTGTCGAGCAGGAGCACGTGGGCCTCATCAGGCTCGAAGAAGAAATCCTCGCCCCACTGCCTGAGCGCAACGAGGAGGGGAAACAGGCCGCGTCCCTTTTGCGTCAGCACATAGTCCTGATACGGACTGCCGTCCGCAGCGGGCACGGTTTCCATGATGCCGTGCGCCAGAAGATTGCGCAGCCGGGCTGACAGGATGTTCTTGGCGAGCCCGAGGCTCCTTTGAAACTCCCCGAACCGGCGCAGGCCGTCGAAGGCGTCACGGACGATCAACAGCGACCACCAGTCGCCGATTGCATCCAGCGGCCGTGCCACGCCGCACAGCGAATCCTTGTGGCTGACTCTCCTGGCCATCGCGATGCGCCTGCTGCTCCTCTCGTACCGCTTGCCCGGCGCGGTGCTGCCACCTCCAGATATATTGGTTGCAAACTAAAACCTCAAGCGATAGATCGTGGTTTCAATCTAAAACCACATATCTGCGAGGACGATCATGATCCGCTCCGAGGCCACGTTCGACGGCACCTTTCCGTTCGCGCCCCACTTTTCCGACGCATCCGGCTTCAAGATGCACTACGCCGACGAGGGACCGCGCGACGGCGAGGTCGTGCTGTGCCTGCACGGCGAGCCGACGTGGGGCTATCTGTTTCGACGCCTCGTCCCGATGCTGAGTGCCACGCACCGCATGGTCGTTCCCGATCATATGGGCTTCGGGAAGAGCGAGACACCCGCGGATCGAAGCTATTGGCTGCAGGACCACGTCGATAATCTGGAGGCCTTCGTCCTTGCGCTCGACCTCCGCGGCATCACCCTCGTGATGCATGATTTCGGTGGACCGGTCGGCATGGGGCTCGCAGCCCGGCATCCGGACCGCATCCGCCGCGTGATCTCGGCGAATGGGCCGACGCCGTTCGGACAAAAGGATCTGCTCGATCGCCTCACGGCAAATGCGAACATGTCGCCATGGTTTCAGTGGATCGTAAAGACCGGGGCGAGCGGTGACCTCGATGCCGTGCTGGGCCAGCTCGGCTTCAATATCCTGAGCACGCTCAAGCTCAACGGCTTCGAGAACAACGCTGTGATCACCGACACCTGGCTTTCGGCCTATGGTGCGCCTTTCGCAACGCCGGCTGATTGCCGGGGCGCGATCGGATGGGCCAAGGGGTTTGCGACCGGCGCTCACAAATTCGCCGTGCCCGATGCCGGCGCCGAGCGCACAATTCGCAGCAGGCCCGCGCTGGCGATCTGGGGTGATGCGGACCGGACGCTGCATGCGGACCAGTTCCTGCCGTTGTTCGCCGCGATCTTCCCCACCGCGCCGGTCAAGCGCCTTGCCGGCGTCGGGCATTATTGCTTTGAGGATGCTCCCGACGCAGTCGGCCGTCTGATCGCGGAGTTCATTCGTCAAACCTGAGTTCGCATCGCTGCGCAGTGATAGTCCCGGCTGTATGTTCAATAGTGAAGATACGAGATCTACATCGGAGATCGAAGCGCTCACCTGGGTGGCGCGCGGCAAAACCTCGCTCGAGATCGCGCAAATTCTTCGACTGAGCAAGCGGACGGTCGATTTTCACGTCGACAATGCACGCAACAAGCTCGGAGTTGCGACGCGCACCGAAGCTGCTATCAAGGCCGTCACCGGCCGGTTGATCGATCCGTAGCATTGACGCGAAACGAACGGGTAAGGGGCGATATGCGATATTTCGCGGTGGTCTTGCTGATGGTTGGCGCGATGCCGGCGCAGGCCGCCGATGATCTGCAGCGCAAGCCGGGCCTGTGGGAGGTCAAGACCGTGATCGGAGACGGCAAGACACCGGCGCGGGTCGTGCAGCAATGCATCGATGCCACGACCGATCAGATGCTGCAATCAATTGCGGGGCCGCTCAATCCTGCCACGTGCCCGCAGCGCAACGTCGCGCATACGGGCGCCGGGTTGACCGTCGATTTCAAATGCGCGGTCGCAGGCAAGCCGGCGACGGCCCATTCGGTCATGACGGGCAGCTTCGAGGGGGCCTACACCCTGACGGTCACGGCTGAAAGCGATGCGCTTGCAGGTGGCAAGATGACCATGACCATGGACGGAAAATGGCTGGGCGCTTGCGCAGCTGACCAGAGACCGGGCGACGTCGTGCTGGGCAATGGGATGAAGATCAACGTTCCTGACCTGCAGAAGAAGAGCCTGTCGGCCATTCCGATGTCGCCGGCGCAGGAAAGATAGCCGGCCAAGGCCCCGGTCACGTCCGCCGCTCCGCAGTCGGTCCCGCACCCGCCAACCTGTCGGTTGGAATCATCAGCGGAAACACGGTACATCCAAAGCACCGGTGAGCCCGGCTTCTTGCCATTGCGTTCGAGGCGCCCCTAGGCTAAGTGCCTGACATTCTTGATCCGGAAGGGTGGCCGAGTGGTTTAAGGCACCGGTCTTGAAAACCGGCGTGCCTGCAAGGGTACCGTGGGTTCGAATCCCACCCCTTCCGCCATCGTATCCATCTGACAGTACGACGCTTTTTGTCACCCCGGCGCGGCGTTCAGGACTGACAGTGCCTTCGCCGCTCCGGATCGCCGCAACAATCACTCGCCGCGGATGTCGCTCGGTGCCTTGTTGGTCCAGCGATGGAACGCGCGCCTGAAGTTGGCGGCGTCGCTGAAGCCGAGCGCGAGCGCGATGTCCTCATTGGCGAGATCGGTGCCGCGAAGATATTTCAGGGCGATCTGGGTTCGCAGCTCGTCGCGCAGACCGCGGAACGAAAAGCCTTGCTGGCGCAGCTGCCGTCGCAGCGATCGGTCGTTGACGCCGAGCAGTTTCGCGGTGTCCTCGAAGGTCGGCGGGTTCGCGATATCGCGCAGCAGGATCGCGCGGATCTTTCCCGCCACCCCGACGCGGAGTTTCAGGTCACCGAGCAGGTCGTCGCACAACGCGACGATGGTCGGGTAGGTCAATTTATTGCCGAGCCCGGCGGCCTGATCCAGCCAGTGCGCCTGGAAGACGATCCGGTCGGCCGGCTGATCGAAGCGAACCGGGCAGCCGACCTGATCCAGCGGGAGATTGAAGTCCTCGGCCCGCGCGTAGGTCAGCTCAATGCCGGAGGGCATAAAGGTGGGGCCCATGATGTCTCGCATCAGCGAGATGTGGATTCCGATCTGCATCTCCGTGATGAAGCGATAGAGCGCGGAGTCGCCGGCGGCACGGGAATTGGGCTCGATCGTCCAGCTTGCTTGTCCCATCTGCTCGGTGAAGGAGATCGTGGCGAGTGGCGCGGCGAGGGCATGGTAGTGCGTCGCAAAATCCATCGCTTTGCGGAAATCGGGACAGCACAGGATCGCGTAGCCATACATCCCGTAGGTCGAGATGTGGATCGACGCGCCGATGCGGTATGGAAGATGACCGTCGGTCGACAGCCTGATCGCGTTCTGGCTGATCGTCATCAACTGCGTGAGCGAGATCCGCGCCCGCGGTGAATGCACCTCCTGGAGCGAAACATTGACGTCGCGCAGGACGGCATCGGCCGAAACGCCGAGACTGACCAGCATGTCGAAGATCGCGGCGAGCTTGGTTACCTCATAAACCCTGTCGCCGATCCCGACGGTCATGATGTTGCGCACACTGTCCGACTGGCTACGGGAGTTCCTGGACCGCTTCACTAGTGCCGATGATTGCAATTGAGCCGACCTTTCTTGCGGCAGCGAGCATCCGGCTGGTCGCTGTTGCGGAGCAGCAAAGCTGCGCTGCCAAAGCGCAAGCTACGGCAAGGCAGCAGTTTCCGTAAAGACCGACGCCTGCGATGAGCACAACCTGTCCGATTGAGACCCCGGCGATGTCCGTTTCGGACCTTCACAAAGGTCGGGCGTCACGCGACGCTTCGGACTAAGGTGAAGCTCGGCCATCCGTCACGAGGCAGGACGGAAAATCAGGTGATCCGCGCGCTCAGAACTGCGGACGCCACAATGGTCGGAGGAAACGACAAGTCGAGGGAGGCCGCCATGGTCGGAAGGCTGATTCAAACCACCAAGTCCGCTTATCAATATCCGCTCATCTTCAAGCAATTGTGGCACACGCCGCGCGTGCAGTCGCCGGACCAGGAGGTCGTCTACCGCGACCAGAAGCGCTTCACCTATCGTCAGACCAAGGAGCGCATCGGGCGCCTGGCGTCCGCGCTGAGCAAGGCGGGAGTCGAGCCCGGTGACACCGTCGGCGTCCTCGAATGGGATAGTCATCGCTTTCTCGAGGCCTTCTTCGCGATCCCGATGATGGCTGCCGTGCTGCAGACGGTGAATGTCCGCCTGTCACCCGAACAGATCGCCTACACGATCGATCACGCCGGCGCCACGACACTGCTCGTCAACGACGAATTCGTCGGCTTGCTCGAGGGGATGAAGGGGCAACTGCCCAAGGTCAAGCGGATGATCGTGATGTCGGACAAGCCCACGCCGCAGACCGGCAGCCTGGCCTTCATCGGCGAATATGAGAGCCTGCTGGCCGCGGCTTCGCCCGATTACGACTTTCCCGATTTCGACGAGAACACCCAGGCGACGACCTTCTACACGACGGGCACGACCGGCCTGCCCAAGGGCGTTTACTATAGCCACAGGCAACTCGTGCTGCACTCGATCGCGGGGCTGGCGCTGTTCGGCATGGCGGGTTCGCAGGGCCGTTTCTCGCGCGACGACGTCTACATGCCGATCACGCCGATGTTCCATGTCCATGCCTGGGGCTTCCCCTGGTCGGCGACGCTTGCCGGCGTCAAGCAGGTCTATCCCGGACGCTATGAGCCGGCGATGCTGATCAAGCTGATCAAGAGCGAGGGCGTTACCTTCACCCACGGCGTGCCGACCATCCTGCAGATGCTGCTCAACGCTGCCGCCGCGGCCAGGGTCGATTTGAACGGATTGAAGATGGTGATCGGCGGCTCGGCCCTGCCGAAGGCGCTGGCCAAGCAGGCGCTCGCGGCCGGCATCGACATCTTCGCGGGCTACGGCATGTCGGAGACCGGCCCGCTGGCCGCGGTGTCCCATGTCATGTCCAGGGATCTCACCGGCGATCCCGACGGCGAGGTCGAATTCCGCGCCCGCGCCGGCATCGCGGGTCCCCTCGTCGACCTGCGCATCGTCGACCCCGACATGAACGACGTGCCGCATGACGGCAAGTCGGCCGGCGAGATCGTGTTGCGCGCGCCCTGGCTCACCCAAGGTTACTACAACAATCCCGAAGGCTCGGAGCAACTCTGGGCCGGCGGCTATCTGCACACCAGCGATATCGCGGTGGTGGGCCCGGGCGGTTACGTCCACATCACCGACCGCATCAAGGACGTGATCAAGACCGGCGGCGAGTGGGTTTCGTCGCTGCAGATCGAGGATTTGATCACGCAATGCGCGGGGGTTGCCGAGGCGGCCGTGATCGGGGTCAAGGACGACAAATGGGGCGAGCGGCCGATGGCGCTTGTCGTCAAGAAGGCGACCGGCGCCGACGGCGTCAGCGACGCTGCCATCAAGGACCACCTCAAGACCTTTGCCGACAAGGGCATCATCTCGAAATACGGAATCCCCGAGAAGATCCTGTTCATCGACGGCATTCCCAAGACCAGCGTCGGCAAGATCAACAAGAAGGAGCTGCGCGAGCAGTACGGCAACATGTAGCCGTTCGAGCGGGACCGCGGATCAGGGAGGACATCATGGGCAACCTCACCCTTGCCGGATTGAACCAGAAAGTCGGACAGGAGCTCGGCCAGTCCGACTGGGTCACGATCGACCAGGAGCGGATCAACACCTTTGCGTCCTGCACCGGCGATCAGCAGTGGATCCATGTCGACGTCGAACGGGCAAAACGGGAGAGCCCGTTCCGCGGTCCGATCGCGCATGGCTATCTGACGCTGGCGATGGTGGCGCCGCTGGCGATGCAGGTCGGGATCATCCCGACCGATGCCGCCGCCGGGCTGAACTACGGCATCGACAAGGTCCGCTTCCTGGCGCCGGTGCCGGCAGGTGCACGCGTGCGGCTGCGCGTCGTGCTCGCCGGGATCGAGCCAAAGGAAGGCGGACAGGTGGTGATGAAGACCCAGAATACGCTCGAGGTGGAGGGGTCGGAGAAACCCGCGCTCATCGCCGAGACGCTGGCGCTGTTGATTCCCGCAACGGGAGCGCGGCCATGAGCACCGAAGATCACGGCCCGGTTTCATCAACGTCCGATATGTCCGAAGCGGCATCGAGGACCACGCTCGCGCTCAACCCGCTGGTCGGCATTCAAGGTCAGGACCTGGTCGAGAGCGCCGGCATCCTGTTCAAGGCCGTGATGAACGAGCCGAAGGTCGCAACCGAGCAATGGCTGTCCTTTGTCGGTGAGCTCGGCTCGATCATGACCGGCAAATCCGAGCGCGCGCCGAAGGCGGGCGACAAGCGGTTTTCGGATGCGACCTGGAAGGAGAGCTCGCTGCACTCTGGCCTGCTCAAGGCCTATCTGGCATGGGGCGAGGCGGTCAGCGGCCTGGTCGACAAGACCAGCCTCAGCGATGTCGACAAGCAGCGCGCGCATCTGGTCACGGACATCCTGATCGACGCCGTCGCGCCGACCAACACGATGGTCACCAATCCCGCCGCCGTCCGCAAGTTCATCGACACCGGCGGACAAAGCATGTGGAGCGGCTTGAAGAACTACATGGACGACCTGACGCGCAACCGCGGCATGCCGTCGATGGTCGACACCAGCGCGTTCAAGGTCGGCGAGAATCTGGCGACCACGCTGGGCGCGGTGATCTTCCGCAACGAGCTGCTCGAGCTGATCCAGTACGCGCCGATGACGGCGACCGTGCGGAAACGGCCGCTTGTCATCACGCCGCCGCAGATCAACAAGTACTACTCGCTCGATTTGTCGCCGGACAAGAGCATGGTCCGCTTCCTGCTCCAGAGCGGATTCCAGATCTTCGCCATCAGCTGGCGCAACCCGACGGCCGCCCATCGCGACTGGGGACTGGACACCTACGTCGCGGCGCTCGACGAGGCCGTCGACGCGGCGCGCGAGATCTCCGGCAGCGAGGACATCTCGATGATGGGGGCCTGCTCCGGCGGCATCACCTCATCAGCCTATTTCGCGACGCTGGGCAGCGCCGCCGAAAAGAAGGTCAAAAATCTTGTGCTGGCGGTTTGCCTGCTCGATCCGAACTCCGCCGAGGAGAGCGCGTTCGGCTGCCTGATGACACCTGAGACGATGCGCGCGGCGAAAGCGTCGTCGCAGCTGCGCGGTATCGTCGACGGCCACGATCTGGCGCGGATGTTCGCCTGGATGCGGCCCAACGATCTGATCTGGAACTACTGGGTCAACAATTACCTGCTCGGCAACCAGCCGCCGGCCTTCGACATCCTGTACTGGAACGCCGACACCACGCGTTTGCCGGCGGCGCTGCATGGCGACTATCTCGATCTCTATTTCTCAAACCCGTTCGTGAATCCCGGGAAGTTGACGATCAACGACAAGACCATCGAGATGAGCAAGGTCAAGGCCGACAGCTATGTCGTCGCCGGCGTCACCGACCACATCACGCCGTGGAAGGGTGTCTACAAGACCGCCCAGATCATGGGCGAGGGCACCACCTTCGTGCTGTCGAACAGCGGGCATCTGCAAAGCCTGCTCAATCCGCCGACCAATCCGAAGGCTTCCTTCATGATCGGGCCGGTCGGTGAGGGCGCACCCGACGCCTTCATGGCTTCGGCCGAGAAGCGCAAGGGAAGCTGGTGGCTGGACTGGCGCGATTGGCTGCACGCGCGCTCCGGCGATGAGGTGGCAGCACCTGCATCGCTCGGCAGCGCGCGCCATCCGACACTTGGCAACGCTCCGGGGACCTATGTCTTTGACTGACAACCTCACCAGCGTCGATAGGGGCAAGCCGGCTGCGGCGGCACAGCCTGGCACGATCGAGACGCGGCTGATCACGATCGACGGTCAGTCGCTTCAGGTCGCGATGAAGCATGGCAGCGGCAACGGGCCGCCGCTGTTGCTGTTCAACGGCATCGGCGCCAATTGGGAGCTGGCAAAGCCCTTCCTCGACGCGCTGACCGGCACAACCGCGATCATCTTTGACGTGCCCGGCGTCGGCGGGTCGCCGAAGCCGTCATGGCCCTATCGTCCCTCGAGATTGGCGCGGCTTGCGGCGGATCTCACCGCGGAATTGGGCCACATGGAGGTCGACGTCGCCGGCGTATCCTGGGGCGGTGGAATCGCGCAGCAGTTCGCGCACCAGTTTCCAAAGCGATGCCGGCGGCTGGTGCTCGCCGCAACGGCGCCCGGCTTCATGATGGTGCCGGCAAGCCCCTCGGTGCTGTGGAAGATGGCGACCCCGCGCCGCTACATCGACAAGGACTACATGAGCAGCATCGCAGCCGATATCTATGGCGGGGCGTTTCGCCACGACCCGTCACTGATCGGCCGGCACGCCTCCGCGATGCATGGCGCCCGCAATGTCGGTTACCTCTATCAGCTGCTGGCGATGGCCGGCTGGACCAGCGTGCCGTGGCTCTGGTCGTTGCCGCAGCCGACGCTGGTGCTGATGGGCAGCGACGATCCGCTGGTGCCTCCGATCAACGGTCACATCCTGGCCGGCCTGATCCCGAACGCCGAGCTCCGCATGATCGATGACGGACACCTGTTCATGGTGACGCGGCCGCAGGAAACCGCAGGCCTGATCGAGGCGTTCTTGACCGGCGAGAGCCGCGCAGCGCCATCATCGCTGCTTTCGCGAGCGACCGACCGTCTCAAGGAACTCGTTCCAATGTCCGGAGGCGGACGGGAGAAGTCTTAAAACCAAGGCAACAAGGGAGGATATCATGGCGGACAACACCTCATACATCGAGATGCTGCGCAAGTTCGGCACCGATCTCGGGCTGCCGAAGCTGAATGTTGACGAACTGCTGCAGGCCCAGAAAAAGAACCTTGAAGCGCTCGGCCAGAGCGCCAAGGTCGCGGCGCAAGGCGCACAATCGGTGGCGCAGAAGCAGCGTGAGGTGGTGGAGGCCGGATTGCGCGAGGCGGCGACGCTGGCACGCGAATACAAGCCCCTCAAGATCCAGGAAAACCTCGCGCTGCAGACCGAGTTCGCGCGCAAGATGTTCGATATCGCGGTGAAGGGCGCACAGGACAGCGCGTCGACGGCACGGCAATCGACCACCGACGCGGTGAAGATCATCCAGGACCGCATGAAGGATAGCTTTGAGGAGTTCCTCGCCAGCGTCCGTCCGAACAAGTCGACCTGACGTCGCTGCCGCGTATCACGGCGAGATCGCAAAGGCGAAATCTCGCCAAGCATCAGGGAGGACACCATGGCGAACCCCGCACGGGCTGCCAAGCCGGACTATGCGCCGCCGCCGGTCAATGGCGATTTCTACGGGATTGCCACCGTCCTGAGCGAGCAGGATCGCGCGCTGGTGCGGCGCGTGCGCGAGTTCACCGAAGGCGTGGTCGCGCCTGTCATCGAGGAGTATTGGAGCCGCGACGAATTCCCGTTCGCGATCATTCCAGAGATGGCCGAGGTCGGCATCGGCGGCGTCGGCTACCAGGGCTACGGCGCGGCGGGCGGCAGCTGGCTGCTGAACGGCTTTGTTGCGATGGAGCTGGCGCGGGTCGATTCCTCGCTCGCGACCTTCTGGGGCGTGCACACCGGGCTGTCGGCGGGCTCGATCTATCTCTGCGGTGACGAGGTGCAGAAGCAGCGCTGGCTGCCGGCGATGATGCGCTTCGAGAAGATCGGCTCGTTTGGCCTGACCGAGCCGCTGGTCGGCTCAGCAACGTCGGGCGGCATGATGACGACCTGCCGGCGTGAGGGTGACGTCTGGATCCTCAACGGACAGAAGAAGTGGATCGGCAATGCCACCTTCGCCGACATCAACGTGATCTGGGCCCGCGACGAAGGCTCGAACCAGGTCAAGGGCTTCGTCGTCGGCAAGGAAAATCCAGGTTTCTCGGTCGAGAAGATCAAGACCAAGATGGCGCTGCGCGTGGTGCAGAACGGGCTGATCACGCTCAGGGATTGCCGCGTACCGGAAGCCGATCGCTTGCAGAACGCCAACACCTTCAAGGACACCGCCAAGGTGCTGAAGATGACCCGCACCGGGGTGGCCTGGTTCGCCGTCGGCTGCCAGATGGGCGCCTATGAGCACGCGCTGCGCTACGCAACCGAACGGAAGCAGTTCGGCAAGCCGATCGGCGGCTTCCAGCTGGTCCAGGATCTGCTGGTCAGGATGCTCGGCAACGTCACCTCGACGCAGGCGATGATGTTGCGGCTGGCGCAGCTCCAGGACGAAGGCGTGATGCTTGACGAGCATGCATCGCTCGCGAAGGCGTTCTGCACGGTCAAGTGCCGCGAGACCGTCGGCTACGCGCGCGAACTGCTTGGTGGCAACGGCATCCTGCTCGAAAACCACATCGGCCGCTTCGTGGCGGACGCCGAAGCGATCTATTCCTACGAGGGGACGCGGGAAATGAACACGCTGATCGTCGGAAAGTCGATCACGGGCTTGAGCGCCTTCGTCTGACATGACAGAACCCGGCGCCCGGTGGGAGCATCATGTTCCGCCGAGCAAACAACGGTGCGATGGAGAAGCGGCATGAACGGCGCGGAAAGTCTCCTGCGGACGCTGGTCGGATCGGGTGTCGAGGTCTGTTTCGGCAATCCCGGCACGTCGGAGATGCACTTCGTCGCCGCGCTCGACCGGGTCGACGGCATGCGGACCGTGCTTGGCCTGTTCGAAGGCGCGGTGACAGGCATGGCCGACGGCTATGGCCGCATGGCCGAGAAGCCGGCCGCGACGCTGCTGCATCTCGGACCAGGTCTCGCGAACGGATTGGCCAATCTCCATAACGCACGCCGTGCCGGCACGCCGATCGTCAATATCGTCGGCGATCACGCGACCTATCACGCGCAATATGACGCGCCGCTGACGTCCGATGTCCATGGTTTTGCGCGGCCGGTCTCCTCCTGGCTCCATTCGTCGGCAAGTGCCAAGACGGTCGCAGCCGACGGCGCCCGCGCCGTGCAGGCTGCGCTTCAGTATCCCGGTCAGATCGCGACCTTGATCCTGCCCGCCGACACGGCGTGGCTGGAAGCCGATCGCCCGGCGCCGGCCTTGCCGAAGCCGATGCCGGCTGCAGTTTCGACTGAGGCGATCGATCAGGCTGCGGCCGCGCTGCGGTCCGGCAAGAAAACCATGATCCTGATCCGCGGTGCAGCGCTGAAGGAGCAGGGGCTCAACGCCGCCGGCCGGATCGCCGCGGCCACCGGCGCACGGATCGCCTGCGACACCTTTGCTCCGCGTTGCCAGCGCGGCGCCGGCCGCGTGCGGGTCGAACGCATTCCCTATTTCGCCGAGCAGATCGTCGAGTTCATGAGCGGGACGGAACAGCTCATCCTGGTCGGCGCCAAGCCTCCCGTCAGCTTCTTCGCCTATCCGAACAAGCCATCCTGGTGCACGCCCGAAGATTGCAGGATACTCTACCTGGCCCATGAGCATGAGGATGGCACCGCCGCCCTGGCGGCGCTTGCCGAGTCCGTGAAGGCCACAGGACAGCCGCAACAGGTCGGCGTCTTGAACAAGCCGGACCTTCCGACCGGACCGCTCGATGCGCGAACAGCCGGCCAGGTCATCGCGCATTATCTTCCCAGTGGAGCCATCATCTCTGACGAAGGCGCCACGGCCGGCGGCGGCGTGCATCGATTTGCCGCCAGCATCGAGCCACACGACCATCTGACGCTGACCGGCGGCGCGATCGGGCAGGGTATCCCGCTCGCCACCGGCGCTGCCGTTGCCTGTCCGGACCGCAAGATCGTTTGTCTCCATGGTGACGGCGGGGCAATGTATACGCTGCAGGCGTTGTGGACCCAGGCGCGGGAGAGGCTCGACGTAACCACGGTGGTGTTTGCCAACCGCTCCTATGCCATCCTGAATATCGAGCTTGGGCGCGTTGGCGCCGGCAATGCCGGTCCCAAAGCCTTTTCAATGCTCGATCTGCACAATCCTGAGCTTGACTGGGTCAAGCTGGCATCGGGCATGGGCGTCGAGGCCAGCCGCGCCGCGACCGTCGAGGAGTTCGCAAGCCAGTTCGCCAGCGCGATGCAAAATCGCGGTCCGCGGCTGATCGAGGTGATGCTGTGATTTCGGGCGCCGGCGTGGCCGGGTGGCTCAATCGGCGGAGCAGTTTCGTTTAAGGGAGCTATGGGCCCGCGCAGGGGCCAAAAGAGGCGCCTGTGCGCCCGGCGTCACGCCTTCAGGCGAACGCGAAGGCCAGAAGGCTTGAGCACAGCAACACGAGGCTTGCTGCGGTCAGTGTCAGAAATCCGTCGGAGACCAAATCGTGATTACGCATGATACACCTGCCTGACCCGATGCTCATCCGAATTGATTAAAGCTTTCCGAACACGAAACTCCTGGAAAGAGGTGATGCTTCTTTCCGCCTTTGTCGGGCCGTCAGGCCCGGTACCGATAGCCTTCCACGGCATGAGCCAAGAAGATGGCTGCACTGACCAGGCCCATAACCGCTGTAACCATCTCGATCATCGCAAACTTCCTTTGCGCCCCACACGCGAGAGAAGACGATTGCAGCCTTGCACAGTCAAAAAGATTCAATTGTTGGAATCGAAGATCACCCCCGACTGATGATTTGTTGCAACAGTGTGTCTGATCGCGGGACAGCGGATGCTGCGGGCTATGGCTTGCGAGGATGAAAACTCCGTAGATCAACGGAGGGGCGGGCAACAGCCCATTCACCATGCGGGTACGGTCAGCCGGCTCTCCCCATTTCCGCCGTGTTCCGGTTGCGATATCGTCCATCTCTGGTGCGGAGGTGGGCCGCATCGTGACGGATAGGGGTGTTTCGCCGCGCAGTAGGCGAACGTCCGGCAGAATGGTAATTGGGGCGATGGGGACTAGACGGCCAGATTCGATCGTCCGGACGGCGCGCGGCGCCGTCGCGGTGGCTACGTGCCTCCTCCTCGCCAATTGCGCCTCGTCGAACAAGTTCGCCAGCCGCGTCGATCCCAAATATGGCGTCTCTTCGAGCCCGCGCGTCGTGGCGTTCGGCGATCCCGTGCCAAAGGGCGGCGGCACCTATCGGGTCGGCAAGCCCTACGTCGTCGGCGGCCGCACCTACGTGCCGGAGGAAGACGAGAATTACCGGGCCGAGGGCATCGCGTCCTGGTACGGCGACGATTTCCATGGCCGGCTGACCGCCAATGGCGAGGTGTTCGACATGGGCTCGCTCACCGCCGCCCATCCGACCTTGCCGATGCCGTGCTACGCGCGCGTCACCAATCTGAGCAATGGCAAATCGCTGATCGTCCGGGTCAATGACCGCGGTCCATACCACGGCAATCGCCTCATAGACGTCTCGAACAAGGCCGCCGAACTGCTTGAATTCAAAGGCAATGGCACGGCTCATGTCCGCGTGGAATATGTCGGCCGGGCGCCGCTCGAAGGTTCCGACGACCGCCAGCTGATCGCGACCCTGCGCACCGGCACGCCGGCGCCGTCCCCCTCGATGGTCCGGGTCGCCTCGGCCCGTCCGTTCGTGCCCGAGATGTCGTCGTCTGCGGGGCGGATCCGCGGCGAAGTCCCGATGCCGGAGGGGCGGCCGTACAGCCTCGGCAATACCTCGGCCGATTACGCCTCGATCAACGCCACCTCCGAAATGTCCGCCTCCAGCCGCTCGCGGGGCCGGGTCCTGAACAATCCGCGCGAAGTCTCCTACGAGAATGACGAGCGCTATGCGGCGGCGCCGAGCCCGGCCGCTTCCTACGTGCCGATCGATTCACGCGGGCCGGCGGAAGTCCTGAGCGGACGCGGGCTCTACTAAATCAAGCACTTCGCCTGACTATTTGAGAAATCTGATCAGCGCCGCATTGACCTCGTCGGGCCGCTCCTGCTGGATCCAGTGGCCGGCGCCTTCGACGATCAGCTTCTGCGTCAGGTTCGGCAGCACCCGCTCCATGTCGGCCACCCGCTTGGCGCCGATCAACCCTGTGATCACCGAATCGTTCGATCCCGCGATGAACAGCGACGGCTGATGAATCCGGGCGTCCTGCCAGGGCGCGGTCAGTTCCCAGTTGCGGTCGAGGTTGCGGTACCAGTTCAGACCAGCGCGGAAGCCGGACACCGCATAGCCTGCCGCGAACTCGGCGATGTCGGCCTCGGTCAGCCAGGCCGGCAGGGGACGTCCGTCCGGCAGGTTTCCGAGGAAGCCCTTTGCCTCATCGACAAACATGGAGCTCGGGTCGGAGACACCGCGCCCCAGCACGAGCCGCATCGTACGGGCGAGATCGCGCTCGAACTCGGCCTCTGCGACACCGGGCGGCTGGAAGTATTGCCAATAGAAGTTGGTGATGCCGCTCTGACGCAGGGTCTCGAGCGGGCGGCCGCGGCCCCGGAACGGGGGCGGGACGCTGAGGCCGGCCACCTTGGTGAAGACATCCGGCCGGAACAGCGCGGCATGCCAGGCCACCGGTGCGCCCCAGTCGTGGCCGACCACCATGGCCTGTGTCTCGCCAAGCGCTGCGACCAGCGCGACGATGTCGCCGACGGTATCGAAGATGGTGTAGGCGCCGATCTCGGCCGGCGCGCTGGTACGGCCGAACCCGCGCATGTCGGGGGCAACCACGTGAAACCCGGCTGCCGCCAGTGCGGCAATTTGGTGTCGCCAGGAATAGGACAGTTCCGGCCAGCCATGGCAGAGCACGACCAGCGGGCCCTGTCCGGCCTCGCGGACGAACATGTCGAGGCCGTTGGCGGAGATTGTGCGTGAGGAAGGCATCGCGTTTCCGCCTTGTTTGCCGGTTCTGCTGCTTGTCGTGGGCTTCAGTCGAACCTTAGGGGCGTTCGCCGCCGGCAGCAATGAGCCGACCGTGCATAGCGCGGAAACCTGAGTTGTTTGCGATACTTCCACCTGTTAGAACGCAGCCTTTCAGGACATCGCCGATGGCAGCCCAGACCGCAATTGACAGCACGTTCGCCGCTCGCGCCGGGCGTTGTCTGGCTGCGGCCGTGGTCGCGCTCGGCATCGGTCTCGCCGTCGATCTTGGTAGCGTGGTTGGCGGATCCGTCCATGCCGCCAACCAAAGCGTGCAGGGCGCCAAGAAAGAGGAAGGCGGCTTCGATGGCGACGCCCCGACCGCGATCCTGGTGGAAGCCTCCAGCGGCAGCGTGCTGTTCGAGAAGAATGCCGACGAGCTGCGCGCGCCCTCCAGCATGATGAAGCTGATGACGGCGGAGGTGGTGTTCAACGCCATCAGGAAGGGCGACATCAAGCTCACGGACGAGTACCGGATCAGCGAGAACGCGTGGCGGCGCGGCGGGGCACCGTCCGGCACCTCCACCATGTTCGCGGCCATCAACAGCAAGGTTTCGGTCGACGACCTCCTGCACGGCGCGATCATCCCGAGCGGCAACGACGCCTGCATCGCGCTCGCCGAAGGCATCGCGGGCAACGAGCATATCTTCGCCACCGACTTCATGACCAAGCGCGCCCGCGAGCTCGGCATGACCAAATCGACCTTCGGCAATTCCAACGGGCTGCCCGACCCCACCAACAAGATGACGGTGCGGGAACTCGCTGTCCTGGCGCGCTACATCATCCTGACCTATCCGGACATGTACAAGCTGTTCGGCGAGAAGGAGTTCACCTGGAACAAGATCCGCCAGCAGAACCGCAATCCGCTGCTCAATGCGATGCCCGGCGCCGACGGCCTGAAGACCGGCTACACCAAGGAGGGCGGCTATGGCATGGTCGGCTCTGCGGTACAGAACGACACCCGCCTGATTGTCGTGGTCAACGGGCTCGAGGATTCCGAGGATCGCGCCACCGAAGCCAAGAAGATGCTGGAATGGGGCTTCCGCAGCTTCGAGAGCCGGACCTTGATCGCGGCCAATCAGCCGATCGGCTATGCAAGGGTGTTCGGCGGCGACAGCCGCTCGGTGAAGCTCGTCAGTCCCGATCCGATCAAGGTGATGGTGTCCAAGAACGGCAACGACAAGCTGCTGGCCCGCGTGGTCTATAGCGGCCCGGTCAAGGCGCCGATCGCTGCCGGCCAGAAGATCGGCGTGGTCAGGGTCTGGCGCGGCGCCAATGTCGCGATGGAGGCGCCGGTGTTCGCGGCGGACGCGATCGGAACCGGATCGACGATGCGCCGCGCGCTCGACGGCGTCCAGGAGCTCGTCATTGGCATGTTCCGCGCCGGCGCCGAGAGGCTCTGAGATGGCGGAAGCAGCGGTCAAACGGCCGACCTTGCGCGGTCGCTTCATCACCTTTGAGGGCGGCGAGGGATCGGGCAAGTCGACCCAGATCCGCAAACTCGCCGAGCGGCTCGACACAGCCAATCTGCGCGCCATCGTGACCCGCGAGCCCGGCGGCTCGCCGGGAGCCGAGATCATCCGCCACCTGGTTTTGTCCGGGATGGGCAAGCTGCTCGGGCCTGATGCCGAAACCCTGCTGTTTGCCGCCGCGCGCGATGATCACGTCCGCACCGTGATCCTGCCCGCGCTCGACCAGGGCATCTGGGTGCTGTGCGACCGCTTCTTCGATTCCACGCGCGCCTATCAGGGCCGGCTCGGACAGGTGCTGCCGGGGCTCGTCAACGCCATGCAACGTGTCACCATCGGCGACCTCAAGCCCGACCTGACCCTGATCCTCGACGTGCCGGTCGAGGTCGGCCTGCAACGTGCCGCCATACGCCGCGGCAGCGGCGTGGCCGACCGGTTCGAGGCGGAGAGCGTCAAGTTCCACCAGGATTTGCGCGAGGCCTACCGGCAGATCGCCGCCGAGGATCCGGAGCGCTGCGTCCTGATCGATGCCACGGCCGACCCTGACACTGTCGCCTCGCAGGTCTGGACCGCGTTGCGCGAGCACGTGATGACGCTGAAAACCGCGGCCAGCCCGGCATGAGTGCGCGCAAGAGCGAGCAGGAGATCGCGGTCCGGCATCCGCGCGAGACGTCCGAGCTCTATGGGCATCGCGAGGCAGAGCGGACCTTGCTCGATGCCTATCGCAGCGGGCGCATTCCCCATGCCTGGCTGATCGGCGGCGCGCAGGGCATCGGCAAGGCGACGCTGGCCTATCGCATGGCGCGCTTCGTGCTGGCGTTCCGCAATCCCCTGGCCGCGCAAGTGCAGCAGGCGCCGACGCTGCGGCTCGATCCGGCCGATCCGGTGGCGCGGCAGGTCACCGCCGGGGCGCATGGCGGCTTGCTGGTGCTGGAGCGCGGCCTCAATGATCGCGGGGTGATGCGCACCGTGATCACCGTCGACGAGACCCGCGAGACGATCTCGTTCTTCGGCTCGACCGCAGCCGTCGGCGGCTGGCGCGTCTGCATCGTCGATACCGTCGACGAGCTCAATCCGAACGCCGCGAATGCGCTGCTCAAGATCCTCGAGGAGCCGCCGCAGCAATCGCTGTTCCTGCTGGTCAGCCACGTGCCGTCGCGGGTGCTGCCGACCATCCTGTCCCGCTGCCGCAAATTGCGGTTGCGGCCGCTTGAGACGCGCGACGTCGTCGCTGCGGCCACGGCGGCGACCGATATCGCGGCCGATGACCCCGCGCTGGTCGAGGCCGCGGCGGCCTCGGAAGGCAGCGTGGGCAGGGCGCTGTCACTGCTCGGCGGTGATGCGCTCAAATTGCAGCAGCGTACGGCCGCGCTGCTGGCGACGCTGCCCAAAGTCGATCCGCGCGAGCTGCATGCGCTGGGCGAAGCGCTCGGCACCAGCGACCGCGTCGCGCTCGCCGCCTTCATCGACGGGATCGATCGCTGGATCAGCGAGCGCATGCGCACCGGCGATGCCAATGCCAATCTGCCGCGCCTTGCACGGCTGGCGGAGGTATGGGAAAAGATCGTCCGCGCCGCGCGCGACACCGAGGCCTATAATCTGGAGCGCAAACCGCTGGTTTTCTCGGTATTTTCGATGCTGGCGGACGCAACCCGATAGACCCTTCGCCTGACAACTCACGCCTGAAAGCACTCCCGACAATCTCGTTTCGATCTGCAAAGGATTCCGTGGTGGCGACCGCCAAGAAGAAATCGTCGAAGAAGAAAGTCAAGAAGACGAAGAAGGCTTCGCCCGCACGCAAGACCGGGACAAAGGCCGCTGCCAAATCGCGCGCGGCCAAGAAGGGCAGCCGCGTCACCAAGAAAGCAAAGAAAGCCGCTAAGAAATCGAGCACTGGGAAAGCCGCCAAGAAGGCCGTCAAGAAGGTTGCGAAGAAGGCTGCCAAAAAAGCTGCCAAGGCTTCGAGCAAGGCCCCGAAGAAGGTAGCTGCGGAGGCCGTTATTCCGGCGCCGGTAAAGCCGGCTGCACCAGCGAAGAAGGCACCAAAAGCTGCCCCCGAGCCGAAGCAGGCCAAGCCCGTGGTGGTCGCTCCGGCACCTGCGCCAATGTCGCCGGCCGCTGATCGCGGCAACATCTACTACATCACGACCGCGATCGCTTATCCGAACGGGCAGCCGCATATCGGCCACGCCTATGAGGCGATCGCGACCGATGCGCTGGCGCGCTTCCAGCGGCTCGACGGCAAGGACGTGTTCTTCCTCACCGGCACCGACGAGCACGGCCAGAAGATGATCCAGACCGCGCAGGGCGAGGGGTTGACGCCGCACGCGCTGGCGACCCGCAATGCCGCGCGTTTCAAGGAGATGGACGAGCGGCTCGACGTTTCGTTCAACCGCTTCATCCGTACCTCGGAAGAGCAGCATCACCGCTCCAGCCAGGCGATCTGGAATCGCATGCAGGACAATGGCGACATCTATATCGACACCTATGCCGGCTGGTACTCGGTGCGCGACGAGGCGTACTACGCCGAGGAAGAGACTGTCGTCGGCGAGGACAATGTCCGCCGCGGGCCACAGGGCACGCCGGTCGAATGGGTCGAGGAGAACAGCTATTTCTTCAAGCTCTCGGCCTATCAGGACAAGCTGCTGCATCTCTATGAAAGCCAGCCCGATTTCATCGGCCCGGACTCGCGCCGCAACGAGGTGATGAGCTTCGTCAAGGGCGGGCTGAAGGATCTGTCGATCTCGCGCACCACCTTCGACTGGGGCGTCAAGGTGCCCAACGCCCCCGAGCACGTGATGTATGTCTGGGTCGACGCGCTGACCAACTATATCACCGGCGTCGGCTATCCCGACGAGAGCGATGCGAACTGGCGCTATTGGCCGGCCGACGTGCACATCATCGGCAAGGACATCATCCGCTTCCACGCGGTGTACTGGCCGGCCTTCCTGATGTCGGCCGGCATTCCCCTGCAGAAGCGGGTCTATGCGCACGGCTTCCTGTTCAACAGGGGCGAGAAGATGTCGAAGTCGGTCGGCAACGTGGTCGATCCCTTCAATCTCGCCGAGCAGTACGGCGTCGACCAGGTGCGCTATTTCTTCCTGCGCGAGGTGCCGTTCGGCCAGGACGGCAACTACAACCACGAGGCCATCGTCGCACGCATCAATGCCGATCTCGCCAACGATTTCGGCAATCTGGCGCAGCGCTCGCTGTCGATGATCGCAAAGCAACTCGGCGGCGTGCTGCCGGAGCCCGGTGAATTCACCGACAACGACAAGGCGATCCTGGCGCAGGCCGACGCCATGCTGGCGGCATCGCGGAGCGCAATGGCGACGCAGCAGATCCACCAATGGCTGAACACGGTCTGGGCCGTGGTCGCCGAGGCCAACCGCTATTTCGCGGGCGAGGCGCCATGGGCGCTGGCGAAGACCGATCCTGCCAGGCAGAAGACGGTGCTTTATGTCACGGCCGAGGTGGTCCGTCAGATCGCAATCCTGGCGCAGCCGGTGATGCCGTCATCCTGCGCCAAGATGCTCGACAGCCTCGGGGTGTCCGCAGACGCGCGCAGCTTCGCCGCGCTCGGCGAGCGGATCAGGCCGGGCACGGCATTGCCGGCGCCGGTCGGCGTGTTCCCGCGCTATGTGGAACCGAAGACCGAGTGAGCGGTTCGAAATTCATGCTGGTCGACAGTCACTGCCATCTGGATTTTCCCGACTTCGCCGACGATCTCGACGGCATTGTCGGTCGCGCCGAGGCGGCCGGTATCGGCCGCATGGTCACGATCTCGACCCGGGTGAAGCGGCTCGGCGGCCTGCTTGCGATCGCCGAACGCTTTCCGGATGTCTATTGCTCGGTCGGAACCCATCCGCATCATGCCGACGAAGAGGATGGCATTCCCGCGAGCGAGCTGATCGAACTGACAAAACATCCGAAGGTCGTAGCCCTCGGCGAGGCCGGGCTCGACTATTTCTACGAGCACGGCTCGCGGGAGGCGCAGGAGCGCGGCTTTCGCACCCATATCACTGCCGCCCGCGCTACCGGCCTGCCGCTCGTCATCCATACCCGCGAGGCCGACGCGGATTGCGGCCGCATCCTCGAGGACGAGGTGGCGAAGGGCCCGTTCAAGGCGGTGCTGCACTGCTACACCGGCGGACGCGAACTTGCGATGAAGGCGATCGCGCTCGGGCTGTCGATCTCGTTCACGGGCATTCTGACCTTCAAGAAGTCGGAGGCGCTGCGGGCGCTGGCGGCCGAGCTTCCACCCGACCGCATCATGGTCGAGACCGATGCGCCATATCTTGCGCCGGGCAAATTCCGCGGCAAGCGCAACGAGCCATCCTACGTCGTCGAGGTCGCCAAGGTGCTGGCGGAGACGCGCGGCGTTTCGCTCGAGGAGATCTCCCGACAGACAACCGAAAACTTCTTCCGGCTGTTCTCCAAGGTGCCGGCGCCGAAGGTGACTGCATGACGCTGACACTGACTGTACTGGGTTGCGGCTCCTCCGCCGGCGTGCCGCGCCCGGCGCTGGGCTGGGGTGCCTGCGATCCCAACAATCCCAGGAACCGGCGCCGTCGCTGCTCGATCATGGCCGAGCGGGTCACGGCGCAAGGCACGACGCGTGTCGTGATCGACACCTCGCCCGACCTGCGCGAGCAGTTGATCGACGCCAATGTCGAGCATATCGACGCGGTGTTCCTGACCCACGAGCACGCCGACCAGACCCACGGCATCGACGATCTGCGCTCGGTCGTGCTGCACCAGCGGCGGCGTATTCCCGTCTACTTCAACATGTCGACGGCCAAGGATATCATGGCGCGGTTCTCCTATTGCTTCATCTCGCCGGAGGGCAGCGACTATCCGCCGATCCTGACCCGGCATGCGATCGAGGCCGGTGAAACCAAGGGCGTCGACGGGAAGGGCGGTGCACTCGAGCTGACGGCGTTCCTGGTCCAGCACGGCAACATCCCGGCGCTCGGCTACCGCATCGGCAATGCCGCCTACACGCCCGACCTGCACGACATCCCCGAAGAGAGTTGGCCGGCGCTCAGGGATCTCGATCTCTGGATCGTCGACGGCCTGCGCTATGCGCCGCATCCGAGCCATTTCAGCGTGGCCGACGCGCTGTCATGGATCGACCGCTTCAAGCCGAAGCGCGCCGTCATCACCAACATGCATTCCGACCTCGATTACGAGGTGCTGCGGCAGTCGTTGCCAGCCGGCGTGATCCCCGGCTATGACGGCATGCGGCTGGAGTTGGCGGGCTAACCGTATTGGTCATTCCGGGATGGTCCGTAGGACCAGACCCGGAATCTCGAGATTCCGGGTTCGATGCTAACGCATCGCCCCGGAACGACTGATGATTACGCCGAGATCGCCTTGGCCGAGCCGACCGCGTTGCGCAGCAGGAACTTCTGGATCTTGCCCGTGGACGTCTTCGGGATCGTGCCGAACACGACCGACTTCGGCGTCTTGAAGCCCGACATGTGCTCGCGGCAATAGGCGATGATCTCGGCCTCGGTCGCCGAGGCGCCGTCTTTCAATTCGAGGAAGGCGCAGGGCACTTCGCCCCATTTCGGATCGGGTTTGGCCACCACCGCCGCGAACAGCACGGCCGGATGCTTGTAGAGGATGTCCTCCACCTCGACCGAGGAGACGTTCTCGCCGCCGGAGATGATGATGTCCTTCGAGCGGTCCTTGATGATGACGTAGCCGTGCGCGTCGAGCACGCCGAGATCGCCGGTGTGGAACCAGCCGCCGGCAAAGGCTTCCTGCGTCGCCTTCTCGTTCTTCAGATAGCCCTTCATCACGATATTGCCGCGGAACATCACCTCGCCGATGGTCTCGCCGTCGCGCGGCACCTCGCGCATGGTCTCGGGATCGAGCACGGTGACGCCTTCCTGCAACGGATAGGACACGCCCTGGCGCCGCTTCAGCTGCGCGCGCTGCTCGGCCGACAATTCGTCCCAGCCGGGCTGCTCCGCGCAGACGGAGGCGGGGCCGTAGACCTCGGTCAACCCATAGACATGGGTCAGCTTGATGCCGATGCTTTCGGCGCCCTCGAGCACGGCCACCGGCGGCGCGGCGCCTGCGATCAACCCGACCACAGGCTTCGCGGTGCCGGCCTTCGTCGTGCCAGCCTTGGGGGCATCGGGCGCATTGATCAGCGTGTTGTAGACGATCGGCGCGCCGCACATGTGGGTGACGCCGTGCTTCGGGATCAGCTCGAAGATCTTCGCCGGGTCGACCTTGCGCAGGCAGACATTGACGCCGGCGGCAGCTGCAATCGTCCACGGAAAGCACCAGCCGTTGCAATGGAACATCGGCAGCGTCCAGAGATAGACCGGATGCTGGCCGAGATTGCCGGCGAGGATGTTGCTGACGGCGTTGAGATAGGCGCCGCGGTGATGCGTCACCACGCCTTTGGGATTGCCCGTCGTGCCCGAGGTATAGCTCAGCGCGATCGCGTCCCATTCGTCGCCCGGTGGCCGCGCGACGAAGGCCGGATCGCCTTGCGCGAGCGCGGCCTCGTATTCGATGTCTCCGATCCGCTTGCCGCCTGCGAACGCCGCGTCGTCGACGTCGATCACGAAAGGTTTTGGACCCTGCATCAGGCTGAGAGCTTCGGCGATCACAGCGGAAAATTCGGGGTCGACCAGGATGATCCTGGCACCGCCATGGTCGAGCTGGAACGCGATCGACGGCGCATCGAGGCGGATGTTGAGCGCGTTCAGCACCGCACCCGTCATCGGCACCGCGAAATGCAGTTCGTTCATGGCCGGGATGTTCGGCAGCATCGCCGCGACGGTGTCGCCATGACCGATGCCGTGACCGGCGAGATAGGACGCAAAGCGCTTGCAGCGCTCATACGTCTCTTTCCAGGTGAAGCTGCGGCCTTCATAGACGGCGCTGAGATGATCGGGATAGACGGCCGCGGACCGCGCCAGGAAGCTCAGCGGCGTCAGCGGCACGTAGTTGGCCGCCGTCTTGTCCAATCCGATCGCGTACTGGTCTTGAGCTGCACTCATCTTCTCATCTCGAGGTTGGCTCGCACCCAAAGTTCCTAGAGGAAGCCGATCGATATCCACGGGAAGATAGCGACCACGATCAGGCCGATCAGCAGCGCCAGCATGTACCCCCAGATCGGCCGGATACCCTCGGCCGGATCGACACGCCCGATGGCGCAGGCGGCATAATAGCCGACACCGAACGGCGGTGCGAACAATCCGATGCCCATCGCCAGGATGATGATCATGGCGTAATGGACCTCGTGGACGCCGACCTGCCGCGCGATCGGAAACAGCAGCGGCCCGAACAGCACGATCGCAGGAATGCCCTCGAGCACGCTGCCGAGGACCACGAAGGCCAGGATCGAGACGGCGATGAAGCTCGCAGATCCCCCGGGCAGCCCGGTCATGGCGGCCGCCAGCGCCCGCGAGAAGCCGGACTGGGTCAGGCCCCAGGCCATGCCGGTGGCGGCGCCGATGATCAGCAGGATCGCGCCCGAAAGGCAGGCGGTGTCCACCAGCATCGGACCGAGCCGGCGCCAGTCGAAATTGCGGTAGATCAACAGGCCGTAGATCAGGAAGCCGACGATGAAGGCGTAGACGATGCCGATCGTGGAGACCTCGGTCGCGGTCGCGATGCCCTCGACCACGGCGTAACGGATCACGAACGGCAATGCCAACGCGGGCAGGGCGATGATCAGCGCCTTGAAGATCTCGGCTCCGCTCGCCCGCGTCACATGGCTCAGGTTCTCGCCGCGGTAGCGCCACCATACAAGCGCTGCCAGCGTGATCGCCAGCACCACGCCGGGCAACAGACCGCCGGTGAACAGCGCCGCGATCGACACGCCGGTGACCGAGCCGATCGTGATCAGCACGAGCGACGGCGGAATGGTCTCGGTCTGCGCGCCGGTCGCAGCGAGCAGGGCGACGAGGTCGCCCGGCCTGGCGCCGCGCGCCTTCATCTCCGGAAACAGCACGGGCGCAATGGCCGCCATATCAGCGGCTTTCGATCCGGAGATGCCGGAAACCAGATACATGGCGCCGACCAGCACGTAGTGCAGCCCGCCCCGGACGTGCCCCAGCAGGCTTGCCAGAAACGCCACCATCGCCCGCGCCATTCCGGTCATCTCGATCAGGAGACCGAGGAACACGAACAGCGGCACCGACAGCAGGATCAGATGGCTCATGCCTTCGTCCATGCGCCCGACCAGCACCATCAGCGGCGTGCTCGTGGTCAGCGCCAGATAGCCGTAGGTCGCCAGCCCGAAGCCGAATGCGATGGGCACGCCGGCGAACACGCAAAAGCCCGCAACGCCGACGAAAAAGATGATCAAATTGAGATTGCCGAGCGGCTTCAGCGAGCCCTTGAGCAGCCAGAATACGGCGATGATGGCCGCGACCGAGGCGATCGCCGCCAGCACCGTCCTGACATTGCCGGCGCGAATGAGCCGCAAAAGCGCGAACAGTGCCATCAGCCCGGTGCCGACCGGCAGGGCCGCCGCGCGCCAGCTGTTGAGAATCTGCAGCGCCGGCGTGGTGATGTAGCTTTCCTCGTAGGCGTATTCGTAGGACGGCCAGGCGATCATCACGAGGAACGCCAGCGCCGCACAGGTCGCCACCAGATCCAGATAGGCACGCGTCGCGGGCCGTGCACTGGCGACGATCGCTGTCATCCGCATGTGCTCGGCGCGGCGGAATGCGACAGCCGCACCCAGCATCGCCAGCCACAGGAACAGGATCGACGCCAGTTCATCCGACCAGATCAGCGGCTGGTGCAGCACGTAGCGTGCGACCACGCCGGCAAACAGGATGACGATCTCGGCGACGACGAGCAACGCCGCGGGAATCTCGACCAGCGTTCCGAGGAACGACTCCAGCGCAGCGAGGAACGGGCGGCGGCGAGGGGACTGATCCACCTCGCCGGCCGCGACTTCAGTCAACTCGGCATGAGCCATGACGGCCCCCTGCACTCAGGATTCTTGTTTTGACACGTTACGACAGCTTGCCGACGGACTTCTCCAGGAGGTCCCAGGCCTGCTCGCCATACTTGCCCTTCCATTCGGCATAGAAGCCGGCCGTCTTCAGCTTCTCGCGGAACGGCGCCACGGCGGGCTGGTTGAAGGTCAGGCCCTTGCCGGCCAATTCCTGCTGCAGGCCGGCATTCAGCTTGGCAACGTCGGCGCGCTCGTTGACGGCCGCGGCGTTGATATTCCTGGCGATGACGGCGCGGACATCCTCCGGCAATTTTTCCCACGCCCGGCGGTTCATCAGGAACCAGAAGCCGTCCCACATATGGTTGGTCAGCGAGCAGAACTTCTGCACTTCGTAGAGCTTGGCGGTCGAGATGATCGCCAGCGGATTCTCCTGGCCCTCGACGATCTTGGTCTGCAAGGCCGAATAGACCTCGCTGAAATTGATCGAGGCGGGCGAGGCATCGAACGCCTTGAACATCGACGTCCACAGCGGCGACACCGGCACGCGGATCTTGAAGCCCTTGAGGTCGTCCGGGCCGTTGATCGGCTTGGTCGAGGATGTGGTCTGGCGGAAGCCGTTGTCCCAGATCTTGTCCATCACCTCGAGGCCGGCCTTCTTGATCTCGCCGCGGACATAGGCCCCCAGTCCGCCATCCATGGCTTTCCAGACCGTGTCGTAGTCCGGGAACGCGAAGCCGATGCCGTTGATGGAGGCTGCCGGAACCAGGGTCGCCAGGATCAGGCCGGACAATGTGAAGAACTCGACGCCGCCGGAGCGGATCTGGCTCAGCATGTCGGTGTCGGAGCCGAGCTGGTTGTTCGGGAAGATCTGCAGGTCGAACTTGCCGTTGGTCTCGGCCTTGATCGCCGCCGCCATCTCCTTGGCGCGCATATTCATCGGATGGCTATCCGGGAGATTGTTGGCGTACTTGTAACTGAACTCGGCCGTCTGGGCGCGCGCGACATAAGGTGCGCCAATCCCGCCCAGGACGGCGGAAGCGGCGGAGGCCTTCAGCAGCGTGCGTCGTGAAAAGCTCATTGGTTTCTCCCTCGAGGCTTGTTGTTCTTGTGCGATGCCAATCCTATACGGACCTGATGCCGCGGGGTCACCAGCGATCTCTGCATCCAGAGCCGTCGCGTGGATGGCGATGGCCGGCGGCTCGGTTTCTGCGAAGAGTTCCCACTAAATATCTGATCTAATTGTAGATAAATATATTCCATAATATACCTTATGCGAATTACGATATGGCCGCATCGATGATTGCCGCTGTCGGTTCCCCAGGCTCGCGCGCATCGCGCGTAGTCCGAGAGGATCCCGGATTGAGCTTCAGGTCTCCGCTCCTCCGATGTCAGGGCACCCGCACCTTGATGCCGCCAAGGGCGTTGGCGGCTTTGGCGAAATCTTGGTCAAAGCTGATGAAAGCCTCACAGCCTTCCGCCTTGGCCAGATGCAGGCCATCCGCAAAGTCCACACCCTGCCGCATCCAGCCCAACGCCTTCGCCACGGCGGTAGCATCTTCCAGACTAGCGCGCGGCAGCCCCGCGAAATCGGTTAGGGCCTTGGCGCACTGGGCAGCGGAAAACCCATAGACGCTCCGCAGCACCCACTCGGTCTCCAGCAGCACTGTGGTGCAGACGAAGACCTCATTGTTGTCGATCATCCTGCGTGCCCGGGCAGCCTGTCCGGGGTCATCGCACACCAGATAGCGGACGATGAGATTAGTATCGATTGCGAGCATGCCGCCGTTTCGCCTCGGCGGCGATCCCCGCCTCCATATCCGCGATCGATTTTGCGGGCCCCTTATAGGATAGGGAGCCAAATACGTCGTTCGGCCGGGTGGGCGCAAAGGCGGGCTTCGCCTTCAGCAATACGCCCTCGGGGGTATTCTCCACCATCAGTTCCGTTCCGGCAGACCAGTGCCACTGTTCCCGGATCGCTTTGGGCAATATCACCTGACCCTTGGTCGAGACGGTGGTGGTCAGTTTCTGCTTGGCGGACATGGTGGCTTCACCGGGTAAGACGAAAGTAAGATAGTCAGACTTGGGCCGGATGGCAACGCCTGTGGGATGTGAGGTTCAGGCGCGCCACGACACGGAAGCATCGAGGCTCGGCTCAAACCGGAACGTTTCTCACGGCCAGATCGCATTGAGCAGCTCCGCCAGCCTCGCCCCTCCCTTGGCGAGCTGCTTGCGCTTGATGGCGTCGGCGGCCCGCAGATAGTCCGCGTGATTGTCGTAGGTGACCGTCCACTTCGCCGGCGCCGGCGGTGGTGTCAGCTTGAAGCTCAGGCCCTTGAACGCCTCATGGGCCACCAGCAGCGTGTCGGTGGCCCAGGCGGCCGGCCAGCTCTCCGGTGCGCCCTGGCTCGGCGGCACCGATTTGGCGGCGTCCACGAGCTCGCTGGTCGCGGCATCGCCGAGATCAGTCGGGATGTCGTCCCATTCATGGTGCAGGTTGATGACCTGGAAAGGAACCGCGGCGCTGTCCTCGATCGCGTTGCCACCGCTCGTTTCGGTCTCCGGATCGACCTTGTGCGCGACATCCGGATCGACCAGCCGCCCATTGGCGTCGAGATAGACCGAGCCGACATGCAGCGGCTGATGCAGATCGCCAACGAAATGCGCCAGCAGCAGGAGCGCCTCCTTCTTGTCCTTGATCGAGAACGGGAACGGCTGTTGTAACGGCTTGCCCTGGAGCACCGCGATGGCGGCGGTGATCGCCGCAACCAGATCGTGCGGATTGGTGCCCTGGAAGTTGCGATCGAAATAGCTGCGCTGGATCGCGACATCCTCGAAGTGGAACGTGTTGTGGCAGCCGCGCTCGAAGCCATCAGGCGTGTAGGAGCATGTCGACCAGTTGCGGGCCACGTAATCCACCATCCGCGCCCTCTCCCGCGCCGAATTGAACGGCGTGCAAGGCACCTCGAAGTCGAGATGATTGGGGTCGACCTCGTAGTGGAATGAGCCGTCATCGTGCCGGACGACGCTCTTCACACAATCCGGCCAGGGCGCGGCCTTGCGCAGGTCGATGCCGCGGGTGTCGAAGTCGTTGAGGATCTGCTGGACCTGCGCTTTCGCCGCGGGCTTGAGCAACTGGTCCGCGATCGACCCCACCACGCGATGGCCCTGGTAGCCCCAGGCCCGCGCTGCGGTCGGATTGAGTGCGAGGACGGCAAGCCATGCCAACGCGACGGCAGCTCTCAACATGATCGGCACCCTGCGCCATTCTGCTCAAGAGGTTGTATCACGTCTGAGCGGCAACCATAAGACAATCGGAAACACGGCGGGTGGGAACATCTACGCGCCGGTCCCGTTCATGCCTGTCCAGTTCATGCCTTCGTGCGGAGCTGTCGGGCACCGTCCCGCGGGAGCGTCGAACCGGCTAGCGAAACCGGAGGGATTTCATGCGCAGAATCGTCTGCATTGTTTGTATCGCCGCTGCGATCGCCATCCCGACAACAAGCAGCTTCGGCAAGGGTGGCGGCGGCGGAGGCATGCACCACGCGTCGACCGGCGGAGCCTCCGGGACGGCCGCCGGCGCGCCGGGCACCAATTCCGCAGGGACCGCCCTGTCCTCCTCGGGCGCCGGCAGCCGGATGAAGGGCGCGAACCTCGACAACAGTCCGGCGGTAGCCCGCCAGGACGCAACCGTCGACCGGCTGGTGAAGGGATCAATCTGCAGGGGTTGTTGAGCCCGGAATCAGCGTCCGCTGAAGCGCGGCTATCGCCATCCGCGACAGCGCCGGCAAGGGCGCTACCGCGGTTTCGGAATAATGGAATTTTGCCGCTGATTTGCCCGACATGTCAAGTCGTGTCGAACGGCGGCCGCCGGCTACTTTGCATGGGGTTGTTTTCGATGCTCTGGCATTGCGCCGCTGCGGAGACGGGCCAACCGGCGGACAAATCCGCGTTTTGGCCCCTCAGCTCGCCGAGATGCACCGTCGATCGGCGCTGCCGCGCCAGCTCGCCGGCGCGTAGAGTTGGCCCGGCTGCGGCGGACGTCGCCGCGGCGACTGCCCGGCTCTCGTCTCCGGTTGAGATGCCTCGATCGTCCCCTCGGCGGGGATGATCGACGGCGATATCTCAGTTGCCGGCGGGCGTGTCAGACCGAATTGCCTTGGCATGGCTAGCTCCGAATCAAGTCGTTCACGACATAGTAGAGGCGAGCGATTTGCGGCCGGGGGCGAAAATGCAGCACACCGGGATTCATCGGGGGAGCATTTCACAGCGGTTCCGGGTTGCGCTCGGGACAGCGTCCCGCTCGCGTTGTTTTGTCAGGCGCAGGGATTGCCTGCCTCGACAGCACACGGCCTGTTCGCCTATCCTGCCGGCATGAGCGAACATCATGACCATCATCACGATCACGACCATTCGGACCTGTCGGAAACCGAACTGCGCGTCCGCGCGCTGGAATCGATCCTGACCGAGAAGGGCTACATCGAGCCGGCTGCGCTCGATGCCATCGTGCAGGCGTTCGAGACGCGGATCGGCCCGCACAATGGTGCGCAGGTCGTAGCCCGAGCCTGGACCGACCCAGCCTTCAAGGCAGCGCTGCTCGAAGACGCCACCAAGGCGGTTGGAACGCTCGGCCATGTCAGCCGGGTCGGCGACCATCTGGTTGCGGTCGAGAACACGCCCGGCCGCCACAACATGGTCGTGTGCACGCTGTGCTCCTGCTACCCCTGGGAAATGCTCGGCCTGCCACCGATCTGGTACAAGGCGGCGCCCTATCGCTCGCGCGCGGTCAAGGATCCGCGCGGCGTGCTCGCCGATTTCGGCGTGAGCCTGCCGAAGGAGACGGAAATCCGCGTCTGGGATTCGACTGCGGAAACACGCTTCCTGGTGCTGCCGATGCGCCCGAAAGGGACCGAAGGCTGGAGCGAGCAGCAACTCGCCGAACTGGTGACGCGGGATTCCATGATCGGCACCGGATTTCCGAAAGAGCCCGGAGCGCCGTCATGAACGGCGTGCATGACATGGGCGGCATGGACGGGTTCGGCAAGGTCGAGCCCGAGCCGAACGAGCCGACGTTCCACGAGGTCTGGGAATCGCGGGTGCTGGCGATGGTTCGCGCGATGGGTGCGGCCGGCGCCTTCAACATCGATGCCTCACGGTTCTATCGTGAGGCCCTGCCCCCCCACGTCTATCTTTCGAGCTCCTATTACAAGAAATGGCTGCTCGGGCTCGAGGACCTGCTGCTCGACAGGGGCTATCTCGCGAAAGAGGACGTTGCCGCGGGACACGCCGTCAAGCCGGCCAAACCGCTCACGCCGGGCAAGCTGGCCGCCGGCGACATCGAACGCATCATGGTGCGCGGCAAGTTCGGCCGCCCCGCCCCGTCACCTGCGAGGTTCAAGGCCGGCGACAAGGTGCGCGCCAGGAACATCCACCCCTCGACCCATACGCGGTTGCCGCGCTACGTGCGCGGCCATGTCGGAATCGTCGAGCGCGATCACGGCTGCCACGTCTTTCCGGATACGGCAGCGAACGACGCCGGCGAGCATCCACAATGGCTTTACACCGTGGTGTTCGATGGTCGCGAACTCTGGGGGCCGGACTCCGATCCGACGATCAGGATTTCGATCGACGCGTTCGAGCCCTATCTGGAGCCGGCGTGATGGACACGGTCGCGGCCGACCGCGCAGCCAAGGCGGTGCCCGGCGTTCCCCGGGATGGTGACGGTCCGGTGTTCGGCGCGCCTTGGGAAGCCCAGGCCTTCGCGATGGCGCTGTCGCTTCACGAGCGCGGCCTGTTCACCTGGACCGAATGGGCCGCAGCTCTCGCCGACCAGATCAAGCTCGCGCAGGCCGCGGGCGATCCCGATACCGGTGAGACCTATTATCTGCATTGGCTGGCCACGCTCGAGCACCTCGTGGCCGCGAAAGGCGTGACCACGAAGGACGCGTTGCACCGCTACCGCGACGCCTGGGATCACGCCGCCGACCGGACGCCACACGGCAAGCCGATCGAGCTGACGCCGGCGGATTTCGAGTAGCGGCGCGGTTCTCCCCTCATCCATCCGGTGTCATCACAGGCGCAGGCGGGTGATCCAGCCGCGCTTCACACGCTTGTCTTGCGCATCGCCGAAAATCATTTCGGCCGTTCCCGCCCGATGACCTCAAGCCGTTTTGTCTGGTCTTTCAAATCCGGCATGTTTAGGTTGTATCGAAGTAACGATAAAACTCGCCGCGAGCCGGCGTGGTGATCCGGGAGGGGCATGCATGGCTAAGGTTGGAGACGACACCATCGTCAAGGCGGCGATCTATCCCTCGATCGGGGTCGCGCGCGTCGGCAACAGCAAAGGCGAATGGTATCTGGGGCCGGAAGTGCCCGATCCGCTGCCGCAGCCTCCGGGCTTCTATCGCGACAAGAGCGGCGCGCTGAAGCGGGAGGCAGCGCGCTTTCGCGTCTATGGCCTCAACGTGGCCGGTGCGATCGTGCGCGAGCTCACCGCAGCTGATGCCGAAGTGACATGGACCGTAAAGCTCGCCAACACCAAGGCGGCCTGGTACGGCTTCCAGCTGGCGCTCGATATCCCCGAAGCATCGGCACCGGGATCGACGCCGACTACGCTGCGCAATCCCATGATCAGCGACCGCGCCCGGCTGGCGATCACGCCAGCGGCGCGCACGATCTCGGGTGCCAGTCGGCCGGAGCAGCGGTTCGACGACGGTACATTCATGGGAACGCCGGTCTATCTCGGATCGGTCCTGACCGACGATGCCGGACGGCTGGTGGTGCTCGGCGGACACGGCTCCTCCGCCTCGTATAACGGTTCGATCGCGATCACCTTCGCCAACAACGACACCTGGCACGACGACGTCGCCGATGGCCCGGTCACGGCCACCGCGAAGCTAGGCGACAGGTCGCTGCCGGTCGATCCGGCATGGATCGTGGTCGCGCCGCCGAATTACGGACCGTGTCGCAAGTCGGTCCGCACCATGTGGGATCTGATGCACGACCTCGCCGTGCAGAAGGGATGGCTGCTGAAGCCCAAGCGTCCCTCCTTCAGCAACGACATCCTGCCGATCTTCGAGCGGATGGCCGGGCTGCAATGGGTCAATGAAGGTTTTGCCGCCGGCTTCGGCTGGAAGGGCCTGTTCGACCTGACGCCTGACGTAATCGCGCGCCTCGCGTCGTCGGACAAATCCAACGCCGAATGGCGCAAGGTGATCGCCAACCAGTTCCGCACCGGCAGCCTCGACCGGACCGATACGCTCGACAGCTGGGCGCCGGTTCCCTGGCCGTGGATATTTGGCGACGCGATGAACAATCCGCCCGCGCTGTCGCCGCGCCAGCACAGCGCCGTGTCCGACCTGCAACGCGCGCAATTGCAGCAATGGGCGTCAGGCGATTTCGACGCCGACTATGATCCACATCGTGTGATCCCGCACCGTATCGAGGATGTGCCGGTGGCGCAGCAGGGCGACACGCTCACGAAGGCCGCGCTGGATTTCTGCCTCGCCGATGCCTTCCACCCGGGCTGTGAAATGACCTGGCCGGTCCGCCAGATCACGATGTATCGCGCGCCGTTCCGCTGGGCCCACGCCCCCGCGGGCTGGGTCGAGCCTGATTTCGGCATGACCCTGACCTTCGCCGCAGCCTCCGCGCCGAATGGCTGCCTCGGGCCGCTCTTGCCCGGCGGTATCAGCCGCTGGATGGCGGTCCCGTGGCAATGCGATACGGCAAGCTGCCGTTCGGGCTACGACAAGTCCTACGATCCCTATGTGCCGACGTTCTGGCCGGCCCGGGTCCCGAACGAAGTACTGACCTTGCACGACTACAAGATCGTCATGGACGAAGCGCGACCGTTGGCCGAGCGCCAGGCCGCGTTCGCGAAACGCGCCGACTGGAACGCGCCGCTCGACCTGTCGGCCTCCTATGTCGTCCAGATCAACACCATGATCGCGCATTTCGACAAGATGGGCGTCGTCGAGAGCCGGCCGGGTCCGAATGACGGCGCATTCCCGACAACGATCGAGGTGGAGGATCGCCCCGAAGTGCGCAGTGGGATCATGCTGCTGAAGCACAGCGCGGCACCCGACGCCAGCGTGACGGACCTGTCGACGATCGACAAGGTGCGCCGCCTGCCGCGATCGCTGCATCGCTGATAGCAGAGGCGCGCGGTGACGATGTCACTCTCCGCCGATGTCGTCATCGTCGGCGCGGGGCCCGCAGGCGCCGCCGCGGCCGTGATGCTGGCGCCGTTCGTCCGCACCATGCTGGTGGAGCGGGCCGAGCTGGATGGTGCGAGTGGCAACGCTATCCGCATCGGGGAATCGCTGCCCGCGGCCGCGCGTCGGCTGCTCGGCGACATGGGATTGTGGGACGATTTCCTGCGCCAGCAGCATGCGCCCTGCTACGCCCGCCGCAGCATCTGGGGTGGATCGGATCCGGTCACAGCGGACTCGATCGTCGACTCGGATGGAGCGGGCTGGCATCTGGATCGCACGCGGTTCGATGCTTGGCTGCGCGGCTGGGCTTGCCGGCGCGGGGCCGCGCTGGTGGCTCCGGCCAAGGCCGGCGCACTGACGCGCGAAGATACGACCTGGCACCTCACGCTGCTCAGGCACAACCGACGCCTGACGGTGACGGCGCGCTATGTGATCGACGCCGGCGGGCGCAGCACGCCACTGGCCCGCATGCTCGGCCGCCGGCGCGTTGCCACTGACCGGCTGGTTGCGCACTGGCTCGAAGGCAGGTCCGACGAAGACCATCGCGCAACGGTCATCGAGGCCGAGCAGGACGGCTGGTGGTACAGCGCCGACATTCCCGATGGACGGCGCGTGCTCGCGTTCTACACCGATGCCGACCTTGGCGCTGCCCGGGACACGCTGACGGCAGCACGCCTGCTGGCGCGCGCGCGGACACGGCCCGAGATCAGTCATTTGCTGGGCGCGACGAGATTTGCGGCGCATGGCGCAGCCGGCGTATGCGCCGCCCACACGAGCGAGATCGGCGACGCGGCCGGTCCTGGCTGGATCGCGGTCGGCGACGCTGCGCTGGCCTGCGATCCGCTATCGTCGCAGGGGATGCTCAACGCCGTCTATTCGGGCTTCCTGGCTGCCGGGGCGGTGCGCGAGGCGCTCGCAGGCGACTTGAGCGGAGTCAATGACTATCGGCGCGCCATCGATCGGCTGGCGCGTGCCTATCATGCCCATCTTGCGGCGTGGTACGGGATGGAGCGACGATGGCCGGACAGTCCGTTCTGGGCGCGCCGGCGCCGGTCATTGTCGCTGGCGTCCGCAGAGTTCGTGGTCTAACCGCGCCGCCCCGCCATATATTCCCGCCAGCCCCTGGCGCGCAGGCTGCACGCCGGGCATTCGCCGCAGCCATAACCCCAATCGTGCTGGGCGCCGCGCTCACCGAGATAGCAGGTGTGCGAGTGCTCGCGGATCAGATCGACCAGCCCTGCTCCACCGAGTTCCTCGGCGAGCCGCCACGTCGCGGCCTTGTCGAGCCACATCAGCGGCGTGTGCAGTTCGAAGTTCTTGGCCATGCCGAGGTTGAGCGCGGACTGCAACGCCTTGATGGTTTCGTCACGGCAATCGGGATAGCCGGAGTAGTCGGTCTCGCACATGCCGCCGATGATGTCGTTTATGCCGCGGCGATAGGCGAGCGCTGCGGCGAAGGTGAGGAACACCAGATTGCGCCCGGGCACGAACGTATTGGGCAGCCCGTCCGCGCCCATTTCGATGGCCACGTCGCGGGTCAGCGCGGTGTCCGAGATCTCCGACAGCGTCGGGATCTCGAGCGTGTGGCTGTCGCCGAGCTTTGCGGCCCAGTCCGGCCGCAGCGCCTTGATGCCATCGAGCAGGCGATCGCGGTATTCGAGCTCGATGGCGTGGCGCTGGCCGTAGGCGAAGCCGAGCATTTCGACCCGCGCGAAGCGTGACAGCGCCCAGGCCAGGCATGTGGTGGAATCCTGGCCGCCGGAGAACAGCACCAATGCGGTGCCGGAAGTGATTTGATCGGTCATGGAACGCGATTTAGCACCCTGCGGCGCCTCGGCCAATCGGTGGACATCACGTTGATTTCCGGCGCGTTGCGCTGGGATCGACCGCGCCGTTTTGGCATAAGGCGACAGCTGTTCTCATTCCGGTGCCCTATGACCCCTTCCCGCGACATTTCCCGCCTGATCGAGATCATGGCCGCGCTGCGCACGCCAGTGACCGGCTGCCCGTGGGACCTCGAGCAGGATTTCTCGACCATTGCGCCCTATACGATCGAGGAGGCCTATGAGGTGGCGGATGCGATCACCCGCGGCGATTTCGAGGACCTTCGCGACGAGCTCGGCGATCTGCTGCTCCAGGTCGTTTATCACGCCCGCATGGCCGAGGAGCAAGCCGCGTTTGCGTTCGGCGACGTGGTCGAGGCCATCACAAGGAAGATGATCCGCCGCCATCCGCATGTCTTTGCCGACAAAGACGGCAACATCCAGCCGGCCGACGTCAAGAGCGCCTGGGAGCGGATCAAGGCCGAGGAGAAGGCCGAACGCGCCGCGCGGCGTCCGCCCGACGACACTGCACACACCTCCCTGCTCGCCAGCGTCAAGGCCGGCCTGCCTGCGCTGTCACGTGCCATGGAGCTGCAGCGCAAGGCCTCCACCGTCGGCTTCGACTGGAACGATCCGCGCGCCGTGCTGGCCAAGATCCGCGAGGAAGCCGACGAGATCGAGGCCGCGCTCGAGCGTAACGACGCCAATGAGCTTGCCGAAGAGACCGGTGACCTGATGTTTGCGGTCGTCAACCTCGCGCGCCATGTCGCCGCCGATCCCGAAACCGCACTGCGCGGCACCAATGCGAAATTCGAGCGGCGCTTTGCCTACATCGAAAAGGCGCTGGCCGCGCATGGCCGTTCGCTCGAGGGCGCAACGCTGGAAGAGATGGACGCGCTGTGGAACGAGGCGAAGACAGCCGCAGCAAAATCCGCTGTCGTCCCGGCGAAGGCCGGGACCCATACCGCGTGATCTATCGGTTGGCTGATATTGCCAGTCCCACGTGCGTGCGAACTGCGAGCGCGCTCAACAATGAGAGCCGGTGGTTATGGGTCCCCTGCCTTCGCCGGGACGACGGCGCATGCGGGGAAGCAATACGATCTACAGCAGCGTCCCGCGCAGGATCAGGGCTGCGACGCCGAAATAGATCACGAGGCCGGTGACGTCGACCAGGGTCGCCACGAAGGGCGCGGAGGCGCTGGCCGGGTCGAAGCCGATGCGTTTGAGGATGAACGGCAGCATCGATCCGCACAGCGATCCGAAGGTCACGATGCCGATCAATGCGGCGCCGACGGTCAGTGCCACGAGGCCCCAGTGCGGGCCGTAATCGAACAGCCCGAGATTCTGCCAGACCGTGATTCTGATGATACCGATCACGCCGAGAATGGCGCCGAGTACGATACCGGTCGGCAACTCGCGCATGGCGACACGCCACCAGTCGCCCAGCCGCACCTCGTGCAACGCCAGCGAGCGGATCAGGAGCGAGGTCGCCTGTGAGCCGGAATTGCCGCCGGAGCTCATGATCAGCGGAATGAACAGCGTCAGCACAATCGCCTTCTCGAGCTCGGTCTGGTAGGACTGCATCGCGGTCGCGGTCAGCATTTCGGAAAGAAACAGCGCGCACAGCCAGCCGGCGCGCTTCTTGATCATTTCGCCGAAGCCGATCCGCAGATAAGGCTCGTCGATCGCTTCCATGCCGCCGAATTTCTGGGCGTCCTCGGTCGACTCCGCGACGATGGTGTCGATGACATCGTCGACCGTGACGATGCCGAGGATGTGGCCGGGCCCATCGACCACAGCGACCGCGAGCAGGTCGTAGCGCGAGATCAGCCGCGCCGCCTCCATGCGGTCGGCTTCCGGCGCAATCATCAGCGGCTTGCGCGCCGGTGCCGCCGAGAGCACGTTGGCATGGGGATCGGCGGAGATCAGGCGCCGCAGCGGCACCGCCTGGATCAGCGTCTTCTTCACCGGGTCGACCACGAAGATCGAGTAGACGGTCTCGCGGGTACGCTCGACCATCCGGATGTGATGCAGCACCTCGGCGATGGTCCAGGTCGACGGCACGCTGACGAACTCGGTGGTCATGATGCTGCCGGCGCTGCGCTCCGGATAGGCCAGCAGGCCGGAGATGACGTTGCGGGTATCCGGATTGAGCCCGTTGAGCAGCGTGGTGCGGAGCGGCTCGACCAGCTCCTTGAAGATGTCGGCGGCGCGGTCGTCGGACACCCCTGACAGCAGGGACACCGCGGTGTCCGTCGGCAGTTCGGCAATGATCTCGCAGGTGTTGTCGAGCCCGGGCAGGTCCAAAACCTCGATCGCCCGCTCGGCCGGCAGGGATTGCAGGGTCCGGGCGGCTTCCGCCGGCTCCTGCGCATTGAGGGCCTCGACGATGTCGGGTGCCCGCTCATGGGCAAGATCCCCGTGGGGGCTCGGCGCCTCTTTCGTCATGGTGTCGGAGTCTTGCATCGATCGCCTCGTCCTTGCGTTCAGCAGCGAATGGACCAAGGCGGCAGGAAATTCAAACGGAAAGTGCGGTGGAAGGTCGCAAGCGGGCTGTGTCATCCCGGTGTCGCATTCCGGGGCCGGCGCAGGGGTGGCCTATGAGCGCTCAGGCGTCGGCTGGAACGGCGTCGAAGCGCGACATGACGATATCCCGCTTGGTCTCGTCGACGCGGACTGTCATGTCGAACCGCTCGCCGTGCAGCTCTTTGCTGAGCACCTCGGCATTGCGGTGCAGCCAGCTGATCCCTGCGCCGTCGGAGGCTGATATCGAAAGATTGAGCGTCATTCGCCTGGCCGCGAGCCGATCCTCGATCGCGGAGAGCAGCTCGTTGATCCCCTCGCCCGTCGCGGCCGAGACGAGGAAGCAGGGTCGCTCCGGAGGGCGGCGCGCCGCGATGTTGCGCAGATTGTCGCGCTCCTCGGCATCGAAGCGGTCGATCTTGTTCCAGACCTCGATGATGCGCTGGCCGCCATCGGCGTCCGGATCGATGCCGAGCTGGTGCAGCACGGCCTCGACGTCGCGCTCCTGCGCCTCGGCGTCTTCATGCGAGATGTCACGGACATGCAGGATGATATCGGCCTCCAGCACCTCCTCCAGCGTGGCGCGGAACGCTGCGACCAGCTGGGTCGGCAGGTTGGAGATGAAACCGACCGTATCCGACAGCATCGCCTTGCCGCCATGCGGCAGGTTGAGCGCGCGCAATGTCGGGTCCAGGGTCGCAAACAGCATGTCGGCGGCCTGGACGTCCGATCGGGTCAGACGGTTGAACAGCGTCGACTTGCCGGCATTGGTGTAGCCGACCAGCGCGACGACGCGGTACGGCACACGCTGCCGTCCGGCACGATGCAGCCGCCGCGTCGCCTGCACTTTCTTCAGCTCGTTCTCGAGCCGCGTGATGCGGTCGCCGATCAGCCGGCGGTCGGCCTCGATCTGGGTTTCGCCGGGACCGCCCATGAAGCCGAAGCCGCCGCGCTGGCGCTCGAGATGGGTCCACGATCGCACCAGTCGGCTGCGCTGGTAGTTGAGATGGGCCAACTCGACCTGCAGCGCGCCTTCCTTGGTCTTGGCGCGGCGGCCGAAGATTTCCAGGATCAAGCCGGTGCGGTCGAGCACCTTGGTGCTCCAGGCCTTCTCGAGGTTGCGCTGCTGGATCGGCGACAGCGCGCAATCCATCACCATGAGCTCGACCTTGTTGCCGGCGATGAGACCGGTGATCTCCTCGACCTTGCCCTTGC
>Ga0153933_1000050_pt1 | contig 66754 bp, 57 predicted proteins | sample TSNJ017MetaG_FD_102275 | JGI IMG/M metagenome (GOLD analysis project Ga0153933, IMG submission 102275) | Attine ant fungus gardens microbial communities from New Jersey, USA - TSNJ017 MetaG | ecosystem: Host-associated > Fungi > Mycelium > Unclassified | place: USA: New Jersey, Wharton State...
GAGATGGTCTGCAGGCCTGCGAGCAGCGTGATCGCCACGAAGGGCACGCCGCGCCAGATATTGGCAACCACGACCGACCACCGCGCGTTCCAGGGATCGCCGAGGAATTCGATGTAGCGCGTCAAGAGGCCGGCCTTGATCAGGACCCATGAGATGATCGAGAACTGGCTGTCGTAGATCCACCAGAACGCGATCGCGGACAGCACCGTCGGCACCACGAACGGCAACAGCACGATCGCCCTGATCATCGACTTGAACGGCAGCCGCTCGTTGAGCAGCAACGCCAGGTAAAGCCCGATGGCGAATTTCACGATGCTGGCGGTGACGGTATAGAAGATGGTGTTGAACACCGACAGCCAGAACACGTAATCCTTGGAGAGCGAGACGAAATTCTGGAATCCGATGAACCGCCCGACACCGCCGATCTTGGTGTCGGTCATGCCGAGCCAGAAGCCCAGCGCCAGCGGATAGGCAAGAAACAGCAGCAGAATGGCGATTGCCGGCACCATGAACATGGCGCCGAGAAAGTTTCGACTTTCGAACGCCCTGGACCACATGCTGCTGCGCTTGACTTGCGCGGCGACGGGCTCGGCCAGAACTGCCATCTCGGATTTCCCTGACAGAATGAGCGCGGCGTCCCGTTGCGGGACGCCGCGCGGATGAGGCCTGATCAGCTCTGGTAGTAGCGCTTGGCGCGCTCGGCAGCGCGCGCCGCCGCTTCCTTCGGCGTCGCCGATCCGGACGCGGCTTCTGCGAACATGTCGACCACGACGAAGTCGCCCATCACGGCGGCGGAAGCGTAGCCGAGATCGCCGGCATAGCCGTTGTCGAGGCAGCGCTTCAGGCAGTCGCGGTACGGCGTGATCTTGGGATCGGAGGTCCAGACCGGATTGTCGTTGTAGGCCGGCAGCGGCGGCGAGACATAGCCGTTGGAAGCGACCTCCCAGGCGTCGTAATTCGCCTTGTCCCACATGAACTTGATGTATTCCTTCACCGCCTTCGGGTACTTGGAATATTTGTAGCCATAGGCGACCAGCACATTCTGCTGCTCGGTCGGCTTGCCCACCGGGCCGATCGGCATCGGCGCGTGGTCCATGTCCTTGGCGATCTCCTGCTGCTTCGGATCGGACGAGGTCTTGCCGACGGTCCAGATCGAGATGCCGTTCAGCGTCAGGCTGAGCTCGCCGTTCAGGAACGCCTTGTTGTTGTTCGAGTCGTTCCACGACAGCACGCCGGGGATAAACGTATCATAGAGCTGCTTGACGTATTCGAGTGCGGCGATCGTCTCGGGAGAGTCGATCACGACCTGGTTCTTCTCGTCGACGACCTTGCCGCCGAACGCCCACAGCGCCCATTGGCACCAGCCATTGGCATCGCCGGTGGCGTGACCGAGCGCGAAGCCGGCCGGCGTGTTGTTCTTCTTCAGGGCCTGGCAAAGCTTGAGGAAGCCGGCGGTATCCTTCGGGAATTCCTCGAAGCCGGCCGCCTTCATGTGGCTGATGCGGTAGTTCAGGCAGCCGCCGGTCGCGCCCTGCGGGATCGCAATCCAGCCATTGCCCTTCTTGCCGTACTTCTCCGCAACCGGATACCAGCCGCCATAGCTGGCGCCGAGATATTCGGCGACATCGGTGACGTCGATCAGCTTGTCCGGGAATTTGTGGGGATCGTCGAGCGTGCCGATGATCAGGTCCGGACCGGCACCGACATTGGCCGCGACGGCCGCCTTCGGACGGATGTCTTCCCAGCTCTCGGCCTCGAGCTTCACCTTGACGCCGGTCGTCTCGGAGAACTTCTTGGTGAGCTCGGCGAACTTGTCGTACTCGGCCTGAATGAACTGCTTCCAGCGCAGCACCCGGATCGAGGCGTTCGGTTCCGGCGTGTTGGTCCAGGTCGCAGCGCGCGCCGGGACGATTCCCGGTCCCGCCAGCACGGCGGTTGCGCCAAGCCCGGCCTTGAGGACGTCACGCCTGTTGAAATCGTTCATCGTTCGCTCCCTAAATTTTTATGTTTGTATTGGGTAGTCCTTGCGTCGCTAGATGCGCTTCCCGGTCGAATCGTCGAATAGATGGACGAGTCCCGGATCCGGCTTGAGCCGAACCTTGTCACCCGGATTGAACAGATGCCGCTCGCGGAACACCGCGACGACCTGCTCGCCGCCGAGCTTGGCGAACACCTGGGTCTCCGAGCCGGTCGGCTCGACCACCACGATCTCGGCCTCCGCGCCGTCATCGGCGATGGTGAAATGCTCCGGCCGCACGCCATAGACCGCGGGCTTGCCGTCGGACGCGGTCGGCGCCGACTGCAGCGGCAGCTTGACCCCGTTCGGCCCCTCGAAATAGGCAGTGCCGTTCACCTTGACGTTTCCTTTCAGGAAATTCATCGCGGGCGAACCGATGAAGCCGGCCACGAACTGGTTCGCCGGCGTGTCGTAGAGCTCGAGCGGGGAGCCCATCTGCTCGACGATGCCGTCATGCATCACCACGATCTTGTCGGCCAAGGTCATGGCCTCGATCTGGTCGTGGGTGACGTAAACCGTCGTTGTCTTGAGCCGCTGATGCAGCTCCTTGATCTCGGTGCGCATCGCAACCCGCAGCTTGGCGTCGAGGTTCGACAGCGGCTCGTCGAACAGGAAGACCTGCGGATCGCGCACGATGGCGCGGCCCATGGCGACGCGCTGCCGCTGGCCGCCGGACAATTGGCGGGGATAGCGGTCCAGCAGCGGCGTCAGCGCGAGGATTTCCGCGGCGCGCCTTACTCCGGTCGAGATTTCGTCCGCCTTGGCACCGCGCAGCTTGAGCGAGAAGCCCATATTGTCGGCGACCGTCATGTGCGGATAGAGCGCGTAGTTCTGGAACACCATCGCAATGTCGCGCTCTTTGGGCTGGACATTGTTGACGACGCGATCGCCGATCGAGATGGTCCCTGATGTAATGTTCTCGAGCCCGGCGAGCATACGCAGCAGGGTCGACTTGCCGCAGCCGGAGGGGCCGACGAGTACGACGAATTCGCCGTCCTCGATGGGGATCGTCACGCCGTGCAGGACTTCAAAATTGCCGAATGATTTGCGCACGTCGCGAATCTGGACCGACGACATCCACTTCCCTCCCTCAAAGTTCCCGGCGGTGTCCGACGAGTGCCACAACCGCTCTGTTTTTGTTCCGGCCCGGCTCGAGCATGGCCGATTTGGACTGGCGTTATTGTCCGCAGTTTATTTGGTTTTGGCAATCGCCCGAATAACAAGACGTTGGTAGCGCTGTCAATATCAGTTTGTCCGCAACCGTGCCTGTGATATGAGCGGCAAATGGCCCGAAAGCGCATCACGCCAGGGAAGATCAGGCTCACCGAGGTCGCCAAGCTCGCCGGTGTCAGCCCGATCACGGCCTCACGCTTCTTCAGGACTCCCGAAGCGCTGTCGATCGGCAAGCGCGCCCGGGTCGAAAGTGCGGCAAAAGAGCTCGGCTATGTGCCGAACCTCGCCGCCCGCGCCCTGGCCTCGCAGCGCACCGAGGTGATCGGCGTGCTGATTCCCTCGCTGACCAACAACGTGTTCGCCGACGTGCTGCGCGGCATCTATGATGCGCTCGACGGCAGCCGCTACTCGATCCAGCTCGCCAACACCCGCTACAGCATCCTGCAGGAAGAGCGACTGCTGCGGCTGTTTCTGGCACAGAAGCCGGCCGGGTTGATCGTCACGGGGATCGACCAGACGCCGGACAGCCGCGCGATCATGGAAGCGGTGGATTGTCCGATCGTCCAGATCATGGAGATCGGCGGCGCCCCGATCGACATGATGATCGGATTCTCCCATGCAGACGCCTGTCATGCGGCGATCTCGCATTTGTTTGCCCAGGGCTGCCGCCGGATCGGCTTCGTCGGCGCGCGCATGGATCCGCGGGTGCAACGCCGCTTCGACGGCTATCAGGCTGCCATGAAGGAAGCCGGGCTCACGGATCCCCGCCTCGTCGCAACTACGCCGGTACCGACCTCGGTGACGCTGGGCGGTACGCTGTTTGCCGACCTGCTGGTCAAGGCCCCCGACATCGATGCCGTGTTTTGCGCCAATGACGACCTCGCGCTCGGCGTGCTGTTCGAATGCCAGCGCCGTCACATTGCCGTTCCCGAGCAAATGGCGATCGTCGGGTTCAACGATCTCGAGTTCATGGCGTCATCGGTTCCGACGCTCACCAGCGTGCGTACCAACCGCTACGAAATGGGCAGAACCGCTGCCACGATGGTGATCGAGACGCTGGAAGGACGCCGGCCCACCGAGCCGGTGGTCGATCTCGGCTTCAGTGTCATGGAACGGCAAAGTTCGGCGCGGCGCAGCTGACACCTGCCCGACACCCGTTTGTCACAAGGAGACAAAAGTCACAAAATGATAGCGCAACCAAGTGCCTTCAACTAAGGTCCAATCGTCCAGCGACGACACCTCTGCGTGATCCGCCGGATTTGTAATGCGCGACGATTTGCGCAAGGTCAAAATCGAAGCCTCTGAACAGGCCGATCAAGAGTTTGCATTGCGGGAGAAACCAATGACAGAACCCCACACCAACGGGCATGCCGGCACGGGTCAAGAGCACAGTGAGAGCAACGGCAAGGGCCGCAAGCTCCGTTCCCGGGAATGGTTCAACAATCCGCACAATCCGGGCATGACCGCGCTCTATCTCGAGCGCTACCTCAATTATGGCCTGACCCGCGAGGAACTGCAGTCGGGCAAGCCGATCATCGGCATCGCCCAGACCGGCAACGACCTGTCGCCCTGCAACCGGCACCACCTCGACCTGGCGCACCGAGTGCGCGAGGGCATCCGCGCCGCCGGCGGTATCGCGATGGAGTTCCCGACCCATCCGATCCAGGAGACCGGCAAGCGCCCGACCGCGGCGCTTGACCGCAACCTCGCCTATCTCGGCCTGGTCGAGATCCTGTTCGGTTATCCGCTCGACGGCGTGGTGCTGACCACCGGCTGCGACAAGACCACGCCTGCCTGCATGATGGCGGCCGCGACCGTCAACATGCCCGCGATTGTGCTGTCGGGTGGCCCGATGCTGAACGGCTGGCATGATGGCCAACGCACGGGATCCGGCACCATCGTCTGGAAGATGCGCGAACGGCTTGCCGCGGGCGAGATCAATTATGACGAGTTCATGGAGATCGTGGCCTCCTCGGCGCCGTCGGTTGGCCATTGCAACACCATGGGCACGGCCTCGACCATGAATTCGCTCGCCGAGGCGCTCGGCTTCTCGCTGCCGGGCTGCGCGGCCATCCCCGCGCCCTATCGCGAACGCGGCCAGATCGCCTATGAGACGGGCAAGCGCATCGTCGAAATGGTCTGGGAGGACCTGAAGCCCTCCGACATTCTGACCCGCCAGGCGTTCGAGAACTGCATTGTGGTCAACTCCGCAATCGGCGGCTCGACCAATGCGCCGATCCACATCAACGCGCTGGCGCGCCATGTCGGCGTGGAGCTCACGATCGACGACTGGCAGAAATACGGTCACGACGTGCCGCTGCTGGTCAACATGCAGCCGGCCGGCTTCTATCTCGGCGAGGAATTTCACCGCGCCGGCGGCGTGCCGTCGGTGGTCCACGAGTTGATGAAGCACAAGCGCATCCACGAGAACGCCGTCACGGCCAACGGCCGCACCATGGGCGAGAACTGCAAGGATGCGCCGAAGCCCGACGGCGACGTGATCTGGAACTACGACAAGCCGCTGGTGAAGGACGCGGGCTTCCTTGTCTTGCGCGGCAATCTCTTTGATTCCGCGATCATGAAGACCAGCGTGATCTCCAAGGAGTTCCGCGACCGTTACCTGTCCAACCCGAAGGACCTCAACGCCTTCGAGGGCCGCGCCATCGTGTTCGAGGGCCCGGAGGATTATCACCATCGCATCGAGGATCCCTCCCTCGGGATCGACGAGCACTGCGTGCTGTTCATCCGCGGCACCGGCCCGATCGGCTATCCCGGCGGCGCCGAGGTCGTGAACATGCAGCCGCCGGCCGCACTGATCAAACGCGGCATCCTGTCCCTGCCCTGCATCGGCGACGGCAGGCAGTCCGGCACCTCGGGCTCGCCGTCGATCCTCAACGCCTCGCCGGAAGCCGCCGCCGACGGCGGGCTCGCGATCCTCAGGAGCGGCGACAAGGTGCGCATCGACCTCAACAAGGGGAGCGCCAACATCCTGATCTCGGAGGACGAGCTGCGCACCCGCCGCGCCGAGCTGAAGGCCAAGGGCGGCTTCCCGCACCCGGCGAACCAGACGCCGTGGCAGGAGCTCTACCGGCAGACCGTCGGCCAGCACGCCACCGGCGCCTGCCTCGAGCTCGCAACGCGGTATCAGAACATCGCCGGCAACGTCGGCGTGGCGCGGGACAACCACTGACCGTCATTGCGAGGAGCGCAGCGACGAAGCAATCCATAGCCCCGCAGCGGAGGAATGGATTGCTTCGCTACGCTCGCAATGACGAAACAAACATCAAGACGAACTCGGGGAGAAATCTATGTCAGACCGATTGAAGGGAAAGCGCGCCGTGGTCACCGCTGCGGCGGCGGGAATCGGGCGTGCATGCGCCATTGCGTTCGCGCGTGAAGGCGCCACGGTCATCGCGACCGACATCAATGAAGGCGGCATCGCCACGCTTGGCAAGGACGGCATCGCCGAGACGTCGCGGCTCGACGTGCGCAACACTGCCGACGTCAACGCCTTCGCCAAGCGCGTCGGAACAATCGACGTCCTGCTCAATGCTGCCGGCTTCGTGCACAACGGAACCATCCTGGACTGCTCGGAAGAGGACTTCGACTTCTCCTTCGACCTCAACGTCAAATCCATGCACCGCACCATCAAGGCGTTCCTGCCGGGGATGCTGGCGGGCAACGGGGGCAGCATCGTCAACATCTCATCCTGTGCGGCGATCCGGCCGCCGGCCAACCGCTACGTCTACAGCGCCTCCAAGGCCGCGGTCTCGCTGCTGACCCGCGCGGTCGCGCTCGACTTCATCACCCAAGGCATCCGCTGCAACTCGATCTGCCCCGGCACCGTGGAGACGCCGTCGATGCTCGATCGCGCCGCCGCGGTCGGCCCGGATGGGCGCGACAAATTCGTTGCCCGCCAGAAGATGGGCCGCCTCGGCACCGCCGAGGAGATCGCGGCCATGGCGGTCTATCTCGCGAGCGACGAGGCCGCCTTCACCACCGGCGTCGACATGGTCGTCGACGGCGGCTTCATGCTCTGATCTTCACCTCTCCCCGCTCTTTGCGGGGAGAGGTCGGATTGCGAAGCAATCCGGATGAGGGGCGAGGCACGAGATCTCCCTACGCGCTCGCGGAGACAACCCCTCTCCCCGCAAGAGCTGGGCGAGGGAGCAGAGCTCCGACGCCACTTGAGGAAACGTCAAGGAAAAAACCAATGAACCAGATCGATCTCAACGGCCGCTGCGCCGTCGTCACCGGTGGCGCGCAAGGCTTTGGCCGCGCCATCACCGAGCGCTTTGTCGCATCGGGCGCCAGGGTCGCGATCTGGGATTTCGACCAGCCGCTGGCCGAGACGACCGCGAAAGCGATCGGCAAGAACGTGATCGCGATCAAGACCGACGTCGCCGATCCCGCCGCCGTCGACGCCGCGCGCGATCAGACGCTGCGGGCGTTCGGCAGGATCGACATCCTCGTCAACAATGCCGGCATCACCGGCGTCAACAAGCCGGTCTGGGAGACCGATCTCGACGATTGGCGCAGGGTCATGCGCATCAATCTCGAGGGTCCCTTCATCTGCTGCAAGGCGATCGTGCCGACCATGATCGGCCAGAAATACGGCCGCATCGTCAACATTGCGTCGATCGCCGGCAAGGAAGGCAACCCGAACGCCGCGCATTACTCGGCCTCGAAGGCCGGCCTGATTGCGCTGACGAAGTCGCTCGGCAAGGAGCTCGCGCAGCACGACATCCTGGTCAACGCGGTGACCCCGGCCGCGGCAAAGACCGCGATCTTCGACCAGATGACCAAGCAGCATATCGACTTCATGCTGTCGAAGATCCCGAAGGGCCGCTTCGTGCTGGTCGAGGAGCTGGCCGCGATGGTGGCCTGGCTGGCGTCGGCGGATTGCGCCTTCTCCACCGGCGCGGTGTTCGACATCTCCGGCGGACGCGCGACTTATTAACGCCGGCCTCCGGAGACAATGGCAAATCCGTGCTAGCCTCGCGGCTCGATCCCGTGCGAGTCCGAGGCTTCCCGCGTTGAACATCTCCCTCTATGCCATCTCCGTCTGGGTGCTCCCGCTGGTGATCGCGATCACCTTCCACGAAGCCGCACATGGCTTCGTGGCGCACCGCCTCGGCGACGACACCGCCTGGAAGCTCGGCCGCGTCAGCTTCAACCCGCTGAAGCATATCGACCCGTTCGGCACGCTGATCCTGCCCGCCGTGCTGCTGCTGTCGCAGTCGCCCTTCCTGTTCGGCTATGCCAAGCCGGTCCCGGTGAATTTCCGCAAGCTCAACCACCCCAAGCTCGACATGGTCTGGGTGGCGCTGGCGGGCCCGGTGACCAACATCATCCTGGCGACCGCAGCCGCCCTGGCATTCCACGCCCTGCCCCTTGTCCCCGCGAGCGCCGCCCAATGGACCGCGGACAATCTGAAAAACGCCTTCCTGATCAACATCGTGCTGGCGATCTTCAACATGATGCCGATCCCGCCGCTGGACGGCGGCCGGGTCGCGGTCGGGCTGTTGCCGCGACCGCTGGCTCTGCCGCTGGCCCGGCTGGAACCCTACGGCATGCTGATCCTGATCGGGCTCCTGATCCTGCTGCCCATGATTGGCAGTCGCCTGGGCCTCAATCTTGATGTTATCTCCACGATACTACGGACACTGACCGGTTATGTGATCGAGGCCCTTCTCCTGATCACCGGAAATACGTAAATGAGGGCGAGGAACGCTTCGAGGCCATGGTGATCAAAGCTGCCGACATGCTGATTGCGCGACGCGCCGACACGAGGGCGCGGGCTGACTTTGCAACCTGGAAGATGATGGCCAAGCTGAACGGCGCCTCCGCCCTGCCCCTCGAGGCGCAGAATTTCCTCGCCATTTTCAAGAAGCTGCTCGAGCAGATGGGTGAGGCCGAGGCGAGCGAGGCCACCATCCAGCAGATGTATCGCAGCTATTATGCCGAGATGGGCGGCGCGGGGACGGCGCCTGAGGTTCCGGCCCGCTCGCGCGAGCCGAGCACCGACACCGGTAACGTCACCGCATTCCGCCGACTGCCCGCTAAGCCGAAGCAGGACCCGAACGCCAAGCGTCCGCTGCCGGTGGCGCTGATCTTCGGCTGTCTCGTCGTGGTCTATGTCGCGATCCGGTATTACTGGCGGTAACACCGTCTCCCTCAGCGATAGCGCTTCATCCGGTCCCAGATTTGGGTCAGCGGCACGCGGATGCCGCGGCAGATGAAGATCGGCCGGTCATTTTCATAGGGCATCGCAAAAGCGTTGTCGGTCTTGTCGACGATCTCCAGCGAGTCGCAGGCCCGCCGCCAGCGCTCCGGATCGCCGCCGACATGGATGGCGAGCGAACCGTCGTAGCCGCGCGGGCCCCACAGCCAATATTGGTTGTGGCCGCTGAGTGCCGGAGGCAAGCCATCGGCCTTGCCGTAGACGTCGATCGCGGCCGCCTGCCCGTAATTGGCCGCAACGATGGCAGTGCGGCTCCGCTCGTCCGGCGGTATCGCCTGATAGGCCTTGGCGACCTTCTGCTCGAGATCGCGCCAGCCGAACTCATCCGACATGCTTTGCGTCAACGGCGCACCGACACCGGCCGCCTCGATCGGCGCCGGCTTGATGCCCGTTGCCTGCATGTAGCGTTGCAGCAGCTCGGGTTCGAGGATCGGGAGCGCAATCGGCGCGAAAATTGCGCTGACGGCGATGGCGCCTGCAATCCAGCCGCGCGTGACCCAGGCGTCGAGACGCTCGCACGTGACCGCTCCGACTACGAACATCGTGGGATAGACTGGAAACAAATAATAGTTGGTGCCGCGCTGGAGGAAGTAGAACGCAGTCGTCAGCACGAAGCCGATCGACAGGAAGCGGACATCGGCGAGCCGGCGATCGATGAAGGGCGCGAACATGCCCGCGGCGACCAGTGCCGCGAGCACCACGTTGATCGACAGCGCCTGCCGCCATTCAAACCGCCAGAACGGTCCGGTGAAATTCCGCTAGCTGTCGAGATGCGGCAGGATCACCGCGAAGAACGGCCAATCGTGCTGCCACTGCCAAATCAGGTTCGGCACGAACAGCGCGACTGCGATCGCGGCCCCGAGCCAAAGCTGCCACCACACAAGCATCCGGCGCGCCGGTGTCGCGACGACACCGGCGCCAAGCGCGACCAGCCAGACTGCGATGCCCCATTTCGCCTCCATGGCGAGACCGGCAAGGACGCCGGTCCATATCAGATCCGCGCGGCGCTCCTCGCGGATCGCCCGCGTCAGCAGGAACGCCGCACCGGTCCACGCCAGCGGCTCGAAAGTCGAGGTCGTCAGATGCGACAACAGTCCGGCAATACCCGGCGCGATGCTTGCCGCGACCGCTGCGAACACCGCCGCTCGCGGCCCGCCACCAAGCATCCTTGCAAAGGACGCCGCGAGAAACACGAGTGCGACCGCTGCGATCGTCGCCGGCAACCGCAGCATCCAGGTGCTGATGCCGAACGCTTGCGTTGTTGCCGCAATCAGCGGCACCAATGGCGGCTGATCGACATAGCCGAAATCCGGATGCCAGCCGCAGGCCAGGAAATAGAGCTCATTGCGTTGGGCATCGTAGCGGCCGGCGGTGGCCGCATGCACGATTGCGACCAGCAGCGCGGTGATCCACACGGCAGGCTGCCGCGCGATATCGGCCTTGAGCGCATCGATCGCGTGCGGGCGCGCGCTGGCCGCGGACATCGATCCGGTTGGAGTCATGCGTGCGTCCTGCCTGTCGCGGAACCATAACGTCAGGCCTTCATCGGTCGAATTAATTTGTCGCAATGTAAAACATCGCGAAACATGCGCGACCGTCTCCGGTATCGCCACGCCGGCAAGACGTTCGCGCCTGCGATGGATCAGGTGCCCGGAAGGCGCCCGACGTCAGCCCTTGTTCTTGACGCGGAAGATCACCGGCAGCGTGAAGCTGAGCCCCTCGTCCGCGACGAGCGGCGGCGGCGCGGGGACCGGATCGGAGCGCTTGACCATCGCGAGTGCGGCCTGATCGAACGCGGCGTCGCCCGAGCCCTTCTCGATCGACGTTTCCAGCACGTGGCCGAGCCTATCAAGTGTGAAGCGCACATAGATCTCGGCCGACTTGAGCGCGCGGTCGGGCGGATATTTCTTGTGCTTGTCGAGATGCGCCATCAGGACCTTCTGCCAGGTCTCCCGCGCGTGCTTGAGCGCGTTGCCGTTGCCGATCACCGGCGCCACCGAGCGCTGCGCGTCGGGCGCGGCTTCCACCGTCGGCATCGCGGTTGCTTCCGCCGCGACCGACTCCTGCGACGCGGCGGTCTGGACCGCGGCGACCTTCTGCTCTTCTTCCACCGGCTTCTTGTTGTCGTTCTCGGTCACCACCCGGTCGGCGTCGTCGGTCGTGGTCGGAGTGTCCTTCGGCAGGTCGGTTTCCTTCACCTCGGTCTTCTGCTCGGCAACCTCCGGGGACGCGACCGACGCATCCGCGTCGGGACCGGCCGGCAGATCGGTCACCTCACGCTGCGGCGCCGCCAGGTCCACGCCGATCTCGATCGCCGACACGCCGGCGACGTCCTCCGGATCGTCCGCCTGCAGATTGGTCAGCGCGAGCGCCGCGCCGCCGACATGCAGCACCAGCGCCGCGACCGCGGCGGAGACCCACAATTTTCGCGACGGCTTCTGCTCGAGATCGGACATCGGCGTCAGGCCTTCATCATGGCTGGGTTGCCGTCGGCGCGCCCGGCTGCGCCGTCGCATCTGGAACCCCTTCGAGCGCCACCAGCTTGATCCTGGAATAGCCGCCCTTGCGCAGGAACTCCAGCACGTCCATCAGCTCGCCATAGGGAACCGCTCGATCGGCGCGCACGAAAATGAACTTGTCCTTGGTCATGTCGGGGATGGCGTCGAGCGCGTTCACCAGATCGACCCGCTTGACGAAGGTCTCTCCGATCGCAAGCGACAGGTCGGGCTTGATGCTGACATAGGTCGGCTTGTCCGGCTTCTTCGTCGCCGTCGCCGTCGAGGTCGGCAAGTCGATCGGCAGATCGACGGTCGAGAGCGGTGCTGCCACCATGAAGATGATCAGCAGCACCAGCATCACGTCGATGAACGGCGTAACGTTGATCTCGTGGGATTCGGCGAAATCGTCGTCGCCGTCATCGTCTGCGAGCGAGACTGCCATCGCCTACTCCGCCGCCCGGGCGTTACCCGAAACGCTGCCATGGGTGCGGTCGAGATCGCGCGACAACAGCCGTCCGGCGGCGCCCGAGGCGCGGTTGACGAGCTCGAGATAGCCCTTCGTGACACGCGAGAAGTGATTGTAGATGATGACCGCGGGGATCGCCGCGACGAGACCGATCGCGGTTGCCAGCAGCGCCTCGGCGATGCCGGGCGCCACCACGGCGAGGTTCGTGGTCTGCGACTTCGAAATGCCGATGAAGCTGTTCATGATGCCCCAGACGGTGCCGAACAGGCCGACGAAGGGCGATGTCGCGCCGATGGTCGCGAGCAGGCCCATGCCGATGCGGATGCGTCGCGCCTCGGCGCGCACGATCTCGGCGAAGCTCGAGGCCGCGCGCTCCTTGATGCCGCTGTCGCTGGAGATTCCGGCCGACAGCCGTCCCTCGCGCATCGCGGCGTTGATGAAGGACGACAGCACACTGCCCTTGGCGCCGAGCGCGAACTGCGCTTCCGCCAGCGACCGCGCTTCGCGGATCTTGGCGAGCGCGCCGCGCAGCTTGCTCTGGATCACGGTCAGCTCGATCATCTTGGCGATGAACACCGTCCAGGTCACCAGCGAGGCGAAGGCGAGACCGAGCATCACCGCCTTCACGATGATGTCGGCGTTCATGAACATGGTCCATGGCGACAATTCGTGCAGGCCGGTTGCGGTCGCCTTCAACACCTTGCTCTCGCCATCGCCCGGCGCGGCGGTCGCCTGCGGCGCGGGCCCGGCTGAGGGCGTCGCGGCAGGTGACGCAGGCGCCTGCGCCGGGGCCGCGGCGGACGGTGCGGCCTGCGCCGGCGCCAATGCGGGAGCCTGCTGGCGCGCGGGCGCCGCTGTCTGCTGTTGCGCGGGCGCTTGTTGCGCCGACGACGGCGTTGCGAGCGAGAGCATCGCGACGGCCAGGATCAAACTGGGGATCGTGCGAAACGGTGACATCTTCATACTTCGGTCCGGAACTCAATCATTCAATCATGACGTAAGCATCAAGCCAGACACATCTGTGGCCCGATGCCGCGATACGAGATAGCAGCGCGACGCGTCACCGCGCCGATGCCGGCCATCGCTGTCAGGCGGCCGGCGGTGCGCGAGGCTGGAACGCCGTATCAGTGCAAGTCGGATCGATCGGCGTGGCGTCGGTGATCAGATAGGCAAACGCGGCAGCCTGGGGCGCCGGCAGCGAAGGCGGCGGCACCGACAGCGGCGCGTTGGCCATCGCCAGCACGGCGCAGATCGGACAATCATCCGCGAGCCCATCGCCGGAATGGTGGCCCGAGGGTGCCTTCGCGGGCACAACCCAGGATACGATCGCATGCCAGGCACCGCGCGAGGCATGCGATGCCATTCCCTGGACGATCGGTCGCGCTGCGGCAGAAGCCGCCTCCGCATGGACGTGTCCGAACGACAGCACAAACTGGATCGCGAGCGCGAGAAGCGCGAGCCGCGACCCCTGTCTGATGTTTGCCCGGAACCACTTCATTTCGACATTTGCCTTAACGGGAAGATAAATGGACCTGCCCTGCCACCTGACGTTACAATATAACATCCTTGAGACGACACCTAGCGAAGTCTTCATACTTCGGCCCAGTGGCGGATCAGGTTGTGATAGATGCCGGTCAATTTGACCGTTTCAGGGTCGTCGCGCCCCAGCCGCTCAACCAGGGCCTGGATCGCCGTATCGAGATCAAAGATCAGGCTGCGCGCGTGGGCGTCGCGGATCATGCTCTGCAGCCAGAAGAAAGACGCAACCCGCGTCCCCCGGGTCACCGGCGTCACCAGATGCAGGCTGGACGCGGGATAAAGCACGAGATCGCCCGCCGGCAGCTTGATCTCATGGGATCCGTAGAGATCCTCGATGACAAGCTCGCCGCCGTCGTAATCTTCCGGCTCCGATAAAAACAGCGTGACCGAGAGGTCGGTGCGGATCCGCAAGCCGGTCAACCTGTCCCCCCGCACCGCATTGTCGACATGCAGGCCGAAATGGTGCCCGTCGCTGGCGGCATAGCGGTTGAACAAGGGCGGAAAGATTCGAAGCGGGATCGCCGCCGAGATGAAGCGCGGGCTCGCCGACAGCGCGCTCAGAATACGGTTGCCGAGCTGCCGCGCGACCTCGCTGTCGGGCGGCAGCTGCTCGTTGCGCTTGACCAGCGCGGAGGCAGCGCCCGCGGTCGAGCGGCCGTCCTCCCACGCGCTGGCATCCATGATGCGGCGGACATCCGCCACATCAGACTTGCTCAAGACGTTGGGAACACAGACCAGCATCGCGCCGCTTCGGTGCCTCCGTCAGTAACGCGCCGAAAGCATCACGGCCACAGTGCGGCCAGGCGCTTCCAGAGTGAACGGCGCCGCACTTTGATAGAACGCCGTGTAGTAGAGCTTGTTGAAGATGTTGTTGACGAACAGCTTCGCGGTCCAGTTCCTGTCGATCTTCGCCTCCGCGAAACTGTCGAAACGCCAGAAGCTCGGCAGCGACGTGCCCTGGTTTGCGGCGAGCAAGGTGCCGCCCAGGATCTTGGAACGATAGACGGCCTGGCCACCGACCTCCCACCTGTCGTCGATCTGGTATTTGCTGAGCAGGCTGAACGACTGATTGGCGATGTTGGCCAGCGGCAGGCCCACGTTCGAGCTGTACAATGCGGGGTCGGCCGGGGCGACCAGCGACTTCGTCACCTCCGACTTCATCAGCACCAGGCCGCCGAACACGCTCCATTTGTCGGTGATCTTGCCGGCAACTTCGAGATCGATGCCGCGGATCTGATAGGCTGCGCCGGCGGTGACGCAAGGCTGCGTGCCTCCGATCGAAACATTATAGGGGCAAGCTGCCGTCTGGTTTGCAGTCGAGGTGATGTTCACCGACTCACGCGCATTGGTGACGTTGGTCTGGAACAGAGCGCCGCTCACAAGCAAATGGCGGTCGAACAGCTCCCATTTGTTGCCGACCTCGATCGCCGTGTTCTTCATCGGGCCGAATATCTGGTTCGAGCCACCGTTGAGGACGGGCGCAAGCCCTCCATAAGCCGCACTGGTCCCGTCGAATTCGGAACCGACCGGGTCGGATGACGTGGCATAGGCCACATAGATGCTGGTGATCGGCAACGGCTTCAGCGTCAGGCCGAGATTGAAGTTCGGCATGCCGAACTCCGCGGCCTGCGACCCGAAGACGCCCGCCACCGAACCCGACGTGCCGTAACCGGCGGCCTTGATGTTGTAGTCATCGAAGCGGACGCCGCCATTGAGGATCAACAAGTCGCGGTAATTGGCGGAATCGAGCAGATAACCGCTCGCCGTGTCGATCGCGATTTGCGTCGGCTTGCCCGTCAGCGTGGGCGTCGTCGGGAATGTCGCGAAGGTGTATTGCGGATTGGTGATGCTCACATTGGTCGGCGACCCGCTGGCATTGACCACGATACCGTTGCTGCTCTCCCCGTTCAGCCCGGCATAGGTATCGATGCTGGACGTCTCGCGCGAGACCTCGACGCCGGCGACCGCGGTGTGGCGCCAGTTGCCGGTATCGAATTTGTAGGTGAACTCGCTCTGGTTGGCGACGACGTCCGTCGGCTGATAGCGACTGAGCGTGTTGGCGGTCAGCGTGTTCGTCACCGGGTTGGCCGACTCCGGAATCGTGCCGATATAGTTCAGCAACGACTTCGAGCCGCGAACCTTGTCGCTGAAGGTCAAGTCGGGCGTGATCTTCACTTCGGTATCGACGGTAGCGATATCCTGATGGACCTCGAAGAAATCGCGGTTGACGAAGCCGTAGAAATTGTCGCGATTGACGCCGAATTCCGGCGCCGGGCCGCCGGCGGTGGTCGTATATTGGCCGAGGGCGTTGGTGGGTCCCGTCCGCAGGTACGGCACGCCGAAGTCCGGCATTCCGTGGATATCGGTGTGAATGTAGTTCGCGGTCACCTTCACCGCATCGACCGGTTTCCACGTCAAGGCCGCAAACCCGCCGCCGCGATCGTCGGAGATGAAGCTGCGGCCTTCAACGCCCGCATCCTGGAACAGGCCGCCGGCGCGAATCGCCAATGTCGGGCTGATCACCTGGTTGACGTCGAGCGTGACGCGCTTGGTGGCGTCGCTCGCATACGTCGTGTCCATGTTGTAGAACGACTTCTCGGTGGTCGCCTGCTTGGTGACGATGTTGATCGCGCCACCGGTCGTGCCGCGGCCCGCGAACGACGAGCCCGGCCCGCGCAGGATCTCGACCTGCTCGGTGAAGAAATTCTCACGGACGCTGACGCCGGAATCACGGACACCGTCGATGAAGACGTCGTTGCGGGTATCGAAGCCGCGAACGAAGAAGCGGTCGCCGAAGGCGTTGCCGCCCTCCCCCGTCCCGAGCGTGACGCCGGCGGTATTCAGCACCGCCTGCTTCAGCGACGTGGCGTTCTCGTCCGCCAGCACTTCCTTGCTCAGTACGGTCACGGTCTTCGGCGTGTTCAAGAGCGGCTCGGGAAATTTTCCCGACGCCTGGACGTGGTCGACCTTGTAGGGAGCCGCCGCATCCGCATACGGATTGCGATCGGCGGCAAGACCGCCGGCATTCGGGAACGGCACCGGCGCCTGCTGCGCCTGCTGATTGCGCTGTGCGGCGCGGCGCAAGGCCGTGCGCGCGCGGACCTGGTCCGGCGTGGGTTTGGAGGTCGCGGGACGCGGGCGAGCGACCGGGGCATCGACCGTCACCGGCGGCAGGGACTGCTGCGCTTCGGCACCCGAGAAGGATGCCACCGCGATCAGGCTGGCGACCGCGGACACCTTTGCCCCGGAATAGTTCGAGATATCGTCGGCCAAGTTGCTCGCCGCGTCGAAGCGCAGCGATCTCGGCGCCTTTGCATTGCTCATTTTCACGTGCCCCAGAAGATCAGTTCGCGCGAAGTCGGACGTGCGGCGAACTGTCTCTCCCGGTTACTGAGCGTGCATTTTCCGGTCAATGCGATCACAGCAACAACGCGCTTGAATCGCCCTAATTCAAAGCGATTCTAATCTGGTAGACTGAAATCGTCGTGCAGTCTGAAATCGTTCTAAACTTACTTTGTAAGCGTTCTAATAATCGTTCTAAATAGCTTGCGTCGGTGCGCGACGCCGATCAATCGCTGCTCGGTGGCTTCATCAGCGAGAACAGCTCGTCGACGGTCCGCAGCGCGACCTGCCGCACACGCTCGGTGCTCTCCATGCCGGTGATGTTGACGCCGCCCACCACCGCCTTGATCTCGTCGCGGAAGTCGGTGAGGAAACGCAGCGGATCGCGCTGCTCGTTGGCGACGCGCGCGATCAATCCGGTGATCAGGATCTGGCAGGCCATCATCCGTCCGTTCAACTCATCCATCGCGCATCCCTCGTCGCAAGTTTGGTGCGCGCGATATGAACGACATCATGGCGCGTTTCAACCGCATGGCGTGACGCACATCGTGTCGACGCTTCAGGACGCGATGGCGAAGGCGACGCCGGCGCTATTTCGCGGCGATGGTTTCCGGTCCCTCGCCGAGCGCCTTGATGCGGTCCTTGACCTCGCGAAGCGTGGCAAGACCAGTTTCGACATGGGCGACGGGCACGTCACGCAGCACGTCGCTTGCGATGGCGTCGCGCAGACTGTCGAGATCGTCGACCAGCTGACGCCCGCTTTTGGTCAGGAACAGGCGGTTGGCGCGGCGGTCCCTCGGATCGGGCCGCCGCTCGAGCAGCCCGTGCTCGACCAGACGATCAAGCAGCCGGACCAGCGAGATCGGCTGCAACTCCAGCACGTCGGCAAGATCGACCTGGGACAGTCCTTCCTGCTCCCGCAGGCGAAACAGCACGATCCATTGCGCCCGCGTGGTGCCTCGCGCCTTGGCACGATGATCGATATAGTTGCGCAGCAGCCGTGAACTTTCGACAAGCTGGGCAATGAACTGGCGTTTGAGATCGCGCGACATCGGGCTGTCCTCGGGGTATCTCCCAGGCGGTATGTTTCTGTGCGTTTCTTGCCTAAACCTTTCCAAATGTTTAGGATTCTCAAGCCTTGGTGTGTTTACACATTAAGTGCACGCATATTATATCCGCAAGGCCTGTGAAGCGTTTCAATCACCCATTATTCTTTCGACCAACCCAAGAGCCCGCATGTCCAAGTCACGTACCATCGGTTGGGTTTTGTGTATCGCTGCCGTCGGTGCGGCGGGTTATTTTGGCTGGCAGAAATATACCGACAACAAGCTGGCGGCCGAGGCGGCCCAGAAGCGCGCCGCCGTTCGCCCTGCCGTTCCGGTCAAGATCGCGCCGGTCGCGAAGGCCGACTTCCCGGTCTATCTGACCGGCCTCGGCAGCGTGCAGGCCTTCAACACCGTCCAGGTCCGGACCCGGGTCGACGGCGAGATCACCAAGATTGCCTTCAAGGAAGGCCAGTTCGTCAAGGCGGGCGACACCCTGGTCGAGATCGATCCGCGGCCTTATCAGGCGGCGCTGAACCAGGCCAACGCCAAGAAGGCGCAGGACGAGGCCAATCTCGCCAACGCCAACCTCGATTTGCAGCGCTACACCAAGCTCGGCGAGTTCGCCACGCGCCAGCAACTCGATACCCAGCGCTCCACCGTGGCCCAGCTGACCGCCCAGATCGCGGCCGATGACGCCGCCATCTTCAACGCCCAGACCCAGTTCGACTACGCCACCGTAAAGTCGCCGATCGATGGCGTGGTCGGCCTGCGCCAGGTCGATGTCGGCAATATCGTCAATGCCTCAGCCCAGACCGCGATCGTCTCGATCACCCAGGTCGAGCCAATCACCGTGATCTTCACCGCGCCGGAAGAGCAATTGCCTGACATCAAGGCAGCCCTTGCGGTGGCGCCGCCCAAGACGATCGCGCTCTCGACCGACGGCAAGAAGGTGCTGTCCACCGGCACGCTGGCGCTGATCAACAACCAGGTCGACACGACCAGCGGGACTATCCGGCTCAAGGCGGTGTTCGACAACAAGGACCATGCGCTGTGGCCGGGCCAGTCGGTCTCGACCCGGCTCCTGGTCCGAACCCTGCACGATGCCACCGTCGTTCCCGACGATGCGGTGCAGCATGGAACGGACGGCCTCTACGCGTTTTCAGTCAATCAGGACAACAAGGCCGAGCTTCGCAAGATCAAGGTCAGCCAGTCCATCGACGGCAAGTCGGTGATCGAGGAAGGGTTGTCGCCGGGACAGCAGGTGATCACGGCGGGCCAGTACAAGGTCTCGCCGGGGACATTGGTGACAACGGCGGTCGCGAGCTCGGATCAGCCCAACGATCAGCTCAAGTCGAAGGTTACGCAGGAATGAGCGACGGAATTTCCGCACCATTCATACGCTACCCCATCGGCACCTCGCTGCTGATGGCCGGCATCCTCTTCGTCGGCCTCGTCGCCTACCCCCTGCTGCCGGTGGCGCCGCTGCCGCAGGTCGACTTCCCGACCATCCAGATCACCGCGACGCTGCCGGGTGGCAGCCCGGAGACGATGGCGACCTCGGTCGCCCAGCCGCTGGAGCGGCAATTCGCCCAGATCCCGGGCATCGCCCAGATGACGTCGACCAGCTATCTGGGCACCGCGTCGGTCACGATCCAGTTCGACCTCAACCGCTCGATCGACGGCGCCGCCAACGACGTGCAGGGCGCCATCAACGCGGCCAGCGGCCAGTTGCCCAAGACCCTTCCCTCGCCGCCGACCTATCGCAAGGTCAACCCGGCGGACTCGCCGATCCTGCTACTGTCGGCGACCTCGGACACGCTGCCGCTGATCACCGTGAGCGACGCCGTCGACGCTCAGCTCGCCCAGCAGATCAGCCAGATCTCGGGTGTCGCGCAGGTCATCATCGGCGGCCAGCAGAAGCCTTCGGTGCGTGTCCAGATCGACCCGGCCAAGCTGGTCGCGAAGGGATTGTCGCTGGAGGACGTCCGCAACGCGATCAACATCGCGACCGTCGACAGCCCCAAAGGCAACATCGACGGCGACACCCGCGCCTACACCATCTACGCCAACGACCAGCTGCTGAAGGCCGAGCCCTGGAACGACGTCATCATCGCCTACCGCAATGGCGGTCCGCTGCGTATCCGCGACATCGGTCAGGCGGTTGACGGTCCCGAGGACGCAAAACAGGCCGCCTGGGCCAACGGCAAGCGCGGTGTGTTCCTGGTCGTGTTCAAGCAGCCCGGCGCCAACGTCATCGACACCGTCGACAAGATCAAGGCGGCGCTGCCCCGCCTGGTGGCGGCGATCCCGCCCGCGATCAAGATCGAGGTCATCTCCGACCGCACCACCACGATCCGCGCCGCGGTCGAGGACGTCCAGTTCACCCTGTTGCTGACCATTTTCCTGGTCGTCATGGTGATCTTCGTGTTCCTGCGCAGCTTCTGGGCGACCGTGATCCCCGCGGTCACCGTGCCGCTGGCCCTGCTCGGCGCCTGCGCGCTGATGTGGGTGTTCGGATACACGCTGGACAACCTCTCCCTGATGGCATTGACGATTGCGGTCGGCTTCGTGGTCGACGACGCCATCGTGATGCTGGAGAACATCAGCCGCTATATCGAGGAAGGCGAGAAGCCGATGAAGGCCGCCTTCAAGGGCTCGAGCGAGATCGGCTTCACCATTCTCTCGATCAGCATCTCGCTGGTCGCTGTGCTGATCCCCCTGCTGCTGATGGGCGGTATCATCGGCCGCCTGTTCCGCGAGTTCGCGATCGTGCTGGCGATGACGATCTTCGTCTCGATGTGCGTGTCGCTGACGCTGACGCCGATGATGGCCTCACGCTTCCTGCGCGCCCATAACGAGGAGAAGCACGGCCGCTTCTACCAGCTCAGCGAACGCGGCTTCGACGCGATGCTGCGCGGCTATGAACGCGTGCTCGACCTTGCGCTGAGCTGGAGACGCACGACGTTGGCGATCTTTTTCGCCACACTCGCGTTGTCGCTCTACCTGTTCGTGATCATCCCGAAGGGCTTCTTCCCGCAGCAGGACAACGGCCTGATTGTCGCGACCTCGGAGGCTAATCTGGACGTCTCCTTCGCCGAGATGAAGCGCAAGCAGGAGGCGCTCGGCAAGATCGTGATGCAGGATCCCGCGGTGGCGACCGTGGCGATGGCCATCGGCGGCAGCGGCCGCGCCGGTAACAACGGCAATCTGTTCATCACGCTCAAGCCGCTCAGCGACCGCGACGCCAGCGCGCAGCAGGTCATCGCCCGCCTGCGCCCGAAGCTGGAGAAGGTCGAGGGTGCCCGGCTGTTCATGCAGGCGGCGCAGGACGTGCGCCTGGGTGGCCGTCCGACGCGCACCCAGTTCGAATTCACGCTGCAGGACGCCAACCTCGCCGAGCTGAACGAGTGGGCGCCGAAGATCCTGCGCAAGATGCAGACGCTGCCGCAGCTGCGCGACGTCGCCACCGACCAGCAGTCCGCCGGCACCACGCTCGAGCTGAAGATCAACCGCGACACCGCATCGCGCTACGGCATCCAGCCGCAGCTGATCGACGACACGCTGTATGACGCGTTCGGCCAGCGCCAGGTGACCCAGTATTTCACCCAGCTCAACAGCTACCACGTCATCCTCGAGGTGCTGCCGGAGCTGCAGGGCGCGGTCGACACGCTCGACAAGATCTACATCAAGTCACCGCTGACCGGTGACCAGGTGCCGCTGTCGACATTCGCGAGCTGGACCACCGTGCCGGTGCGGCCGCTCTCGATCAGCCACCAGGGCCAGTTCCCCGCGATCACCATCTCGTTCAACCTCGCCCAGGGGGTCGCCCTCGGCCAGGCCACCGAAGCGGTGCAGAAGGGGATGGTCGAGCTCGGCGCGCCGCCGACGCTGAGCTCGAGCTTCCAGGGCACCGCGCAGGCGTTCCAGCAATCGCTGGGCACCGTGCCGCTCTTGATCCTCGCCGCGCTCGTCGTGGTCTACCTGATCCTCGGCATTCTCTACGAGAGCTACATCCACCCGATCACGATCCTGTCGACGCTGCCCTCGGCCGGCGTCGGCGCGCTCGCCATCCTGATGGCCGCCGGCTTCGATTTCTCGCTGATCGCGCTGATCGGCATCATCCTCCTGATCGGCATCGTGAAGAAGAACGGCATCATGATGGTCGACTTCGCGATCGCCGCCGAGCGCGACCATCACATGGAACCGGTGGCGGCGATCCGCCAGGCCGCCCTGCTCCGCTTCCGCCCGATCATGATGACGACGATGGCAGCTCTGCTCGGCGGCGTGCCGCTGATGCTCGGCACCGGCACAGGCTCGGAAATCCGCCAGCCGCTCGGTTACGCGATGGTTGGCGGCCTGATCGTCAGCCAGGCGCTGACGCTGTTCACGACGCCCGTGGTCTACCTTTATCTCGACCAGCTCTCCAACGCCTTCGCCAATTGGGGCCGCTCACCGCGTGCCGACGATGACGCGAACGATGACCAGGACGGCTCGGTCAAGCAGGCCGCCGAATGACTTGACATTATCCGCTGCTCACCGGCACATCCGGAACGCGTTGTTGCCGGAGCCGGTGCCGTGAATATTGTCGCAAAGTCGTTATTCATCGCAATTGCCCTGTTCGCCGTGGCCAACTCCGGTCACGCCCAGACGAAAGGCAAATCTGCGGCCCCCGCCGCGCCGGCGCCCGCGCCATCTTCCGCAGCTCCCCATGCCGATGCAGCGCCCGCCGCCAATCCGGGCTGGGTCACGCGCTGCACCTCGGCAAGCCGTGATGCGCCGCTCGAATGCGCGATGGAGCAGACCGCGGTGCTGAGCAAGACCGGCCAGCTCGTCGTGCTGATCAATATCCGCGTCCCCGGCGACACCCGCACGCCGGTCGCCTTGATCCAGTTGCCGCTCGGACTGAACCTGCCCGTCGGCGCCAAGCTGCAGATCGACGAGGGCAAGCCCGTCGATGTCCAGATCCAGACCTGCGAAGCGCGCGGCTGCTACATCAACGCCCCCATCGGCGCCGACGTCCTGGCGCAACTGAAGTCGGGCAAGCAGCTCAAGGTGTTGTTCCAGAATCTCGGCAAGGAAACCATCACCATCCCGATGCCGCTCGCAGACTTCGCCGCGGTGTACGAGAAGATCAAGTAGGCCCTACTGCCGCGCCATCTCCGCGTTGCCCACGCCATCGCCATCGAGCCTTTGGTCGTCATGCATGGCGACTGTCACCTGCAAGAGTTTCCCGGTGAATTCGAACGGTGCCTCGTAGCGCGACACCGGGCTGCCGCGGTCGCGGCCGATGTCGAGACCCGACCACGAGATGAAATTGTGGAAGCCGAGCTGGGTCTGCATCGCACCCGCAGGCTCACCGTCGATCAGCAGCGTGTACTCAGTGACGCCGGTGCGCGATCCCAGGGCCGGCGGCTCCTTGCGCACCAGGCGCTCGACATGCACGCCGAGCCGGCGCGCACCTGACTGAACCTTGCGGCTGGAGGTGACGATCTCGTGGCCGCCGCCGATATTGAGGTCGTGCACCAGAAAGCCGTCCTTGATGTAGAGGCTGTAGCCGGAGGTGGCGTCGCCATGGGCGATCAGCACGCCCTCGGCGCCCTGCTCGCCGATCTCGACATGGGCCTCGATCGTGTAGCTGCGGCTGCGCACATCGGGCGCGACGTCGGTCGGCACGTGACCCATGCCGGCATGGAAGGTGAACTTGGTCCGCGCGCCGTGGAAGCGCGCGGCGTTCTCGGCAAAGCGCGGCCCGAAGCGGTCGTCGAGCGGCAGCACGTTGTGCGCTTCCGCCTCGCTCCACCACAGTTTTGTCATTTGCTCGAGGCGAGCCGGCTCCTTCTCCGCGAGATCGTCAACCTCCGAGAAATCCTGATCGAGATGGAACAGCTCCCATTTGTCGTTCTCGAACGGCGTGCCGGAGGGATGGAACGAGACCGCCTTCCAGCCGTCCTTCCAGATCCCGCGGTGGCCGAACATCTCGAAATATTGCGGCGACGGCTTCGACGGCGCCGTCGCGTCGTCGATCGAACGGGCGAAGCTCTCGCCCTCAAGCGGCATCTGCGCGTGGCCTGCGATGTCAGAGGGCGCAGCGATCCCGATCAGGTCGAGCAGCGTCGGCGTCAGGTCGCAGGCATGGACAAATTGATGCCGCAGCTCGCCCTTGGCCTTGATGCGCTTCGGCCAGTTGATCACGAAGGGGTCGCGGATGCCGCCGCCATGGGTGTTCTGCTTGTAGCGGCGCAGCGGCGTGTTCGAGGCCATCGCCCAGCCGTGCGGGAAGTTGGAATGGGTGTCCGGGCCGCCGATGTCGTCGATCCGTTGCAGCTTTGCGGGCAGCGGCTCCGGCCGAAAATTATACGGCCCCATCGCGTTGACGAAGCCGAGCGGCCCGCCCTCCTGGCTCGCGCCATTGTCCGACATCACGATGATGAGCGTGTTGTCGCGAATATTGGCCTTGTCGAGGAACGCGACGAGCCGTGCCAGATGCCGGTCGGCATGATCGAGCATGCCGGCGAACGCCGCCTGCAGCCGCGTGAACACGCGCTGCTCGTCGGCGGAATGCGCATCCCACGCCTTCACGCCGTCGTTGCGGCCGGGCATTTTCGTAGCCGCAGGCACCAGGCCCATCGCCTTCTGCCGCGCCAGCCGCTGCTCGCGCTCGACGTCCCAGCCATGGGCAAACGTCGCGTCATAGCTCCTGATGATATCGGCGGGCGCCTGATGCGGCGCATGGCAGGCGCCGAGCGCGAGCCAGGTCAGCCACGGCATATCAGGACGGTCCGCGGTGTGATCGGCGATGAAGCGGATCGACTGGTCGACGAGGTCGGCGGTGAGATGATAGCCGCTCGCGTAGCTGCCGGGAGGATCAATATGCGTGTTGTCGGAGACGAGCTCCGGCGCAAATTGATCGGTCTCGGCATCAAGGAAGCCGTAGAAGCGATCGAAGCCGCGGCCGAGCGGCCAGCCGTCGAACGGACCGGTCGCGCCGCTCTCGGTCAGCGGCGTGACGTGCCATTTGCCGGCCATGTAGTTGCGGTAGCCGTGCGTGCGCAGCATCTCCGCCAGCGTTCCCGCCTCGCGCGCGATCTTGCCGCGATAGCCGGGATAACCGGAATCGAAATTGGCGAGGCAGCCGACGCCGACCGAATGATGGTTGCGTCCAGTGAGCAGCGCCGCGCGCGTGGTCGAGCACATCGCGGTGGTGTGGAAGCCGGAATAGCGCAGCCCCTCGGCGGCGAGCCTGTCGATGACAGGCGTCCGGATCGGCGAGCCGTAGCAGCCGAAATCGGAGAAGCCGACGTCGTCGAACAGCACAACGAGGATGTTCGGCGCACCCGCCGGCGGTGCTGCCGTGCCGGGCCACCAGGGCCTTGAGGTCGCGACCGTCTTGCCGATAGTGCCGCCGAATGGCGTGCCGCCCTTGCCGCTCATTGACGCCCTCCCTGTTTTTGGCCGACGGCGGCGGTTGACCCGCCGCGCCATCCCGGTGCCGATCGTCCGGATTGCCTCAAATCATAATCCGAATTATGATTATGGAATTGAGAGGACGCAAGCACCAATGCCGGAGAGCTCAGGCCATTTCGATCTTCCCGGCGTCACCCCGTCACGGCAGAAGCGCAGCCGCGAGACGACGCTGGCGCTGCTTCGGGCCGGCGCCGACCTGTTGCGGACGCGAAGCCTCGCCGAGCTCTCGATCGAGACGCTGTGCAGCAAGGTCGGCGCCACCGTCGGCGCGTTCTACAGCCGGTTCGAGAGCAAGGAGGCCTATTTCAACGCACTGATGGCGCTGGCAGCACAGGACGGCCAGCGCCGCCTCTCCGGCATGCGCCTCCCCGCGAAGGAAGCGGGCCTAGACGTGCTCTGCCGCGGCATCGTCTCCGGTCTCATCGGCTGGATGCGGAGCCACGAGGGCGTGCTGCGCGCCGCGCTCCAGCACGACGACACACGGCCGGACAAGTGGACGACCTTCAAGGGCCTGGCCCGCATGACCACCGAACGCGCTACCCCTCTCCTGTTGCCGGCCATGGGCAAGGGCCGCAGGGCCGCCAAGACCCGCGCGATCGCCTTCGGATTCCAGGTGGTGCTGGGCACGCTGGTCAACGCGATCCTCAACGATCCCGGTCCGCTCTCGATCCGCGATCGGGAGATCGAGAAGCGGCTCTCGGATTGCCTGTTGCTGCTGCTCGAGGCGGAGATGAATTCGTAGGCTCACGTCCCGAGATACGCCTTCTGCACCTCCGGATCCTCGGCGAGCGCGGCGGCCGTCCCCGACAGCACGCTCTTGCCGACCAGCAGCACCGTCGCGAAGTCGGACACTTCGAGCGCCAATTCGATCGACTGCTCGGCGAGCAGGATGGTAAGCCCCTCGCGGTGCAAACGACCAAAAGTCTCGTACATCGACTCCACCACTGCCGGCGCGAGGCCGAGCGACGGCTCGTCCAGCATCAGGAGCTTCGGATCGCTCATCAGCGCGCGGCCGACCGCGAGCATCTGCCGTTCGCCGCCGGACATCGTGCCGGCGCGCTGGGTGCGGCGCTCCTTCAGCCGCGGGAAGATGTCGTAGACGCGCTCGAGCAGCGCGCGGACGCGCGATCTGTCGTGCAACGGCGTGGCGCCGAGCAGCAGATTGTTCTCGACGCTTTGCTGCACGAACAGCCGCCAGCCCTCCGGCGACAGCGCGAGCCCCTTGCGCACGATGGCAAAGGCCGCCTGCCCCGCGATCTCCTCGCCGGCAAAGCGGATGCTTCCCGAATGAACCGGAATGAGCCCCGCGATCGCGTTCAGCGTCGTGGTCTTGCCGCCGCCATTGGAGCCGAGCAGCGCGACCACGCTCCCCTGCGGCACCTCCAGCGACACGTCCGAGACGCCGATCAGATCGCCGTAGCGGACCTCGAGATGCTCGATCTTCAGAAGCGGCTGGGTCACGTCGCAGGTCCGCCCATCAGTTCGATCGGCGTGTGGCCAGCGGCGACCTTGGCGGCTGCACGCGCACCGAGATAGGCCGCGATCACGGCCGGATTGGAGGTGACCTCTCGCGGATTGCCGCGGGCGATCTCGCGCCCCTGGTGAAACACCATGACGCGGCTCGCCAGCGACATGATCACTTCCATGATGTGCTCGACGATCACGAGCGTGACGCCGGAGCGATGGATATCGCGCACGAGATCGATCGCAAGCTGCACCTCGCGCAACGTCAGCCCGGCCATTGCTTCGTCGAGCAGCAGCACCTTCGGCTCGGTCGCAAGCGCGCGGGCGATCTCCAGCCGCTTGCGGCCGGGCGTGCCGAGCGAACGCGCCGGCGCATCCGCCAGCCGCTCCATGCCGACCCGCGCCAGCACCGTGCGCGCCTTTCGCTCGGCCTCGGCGCGATGCGAGGTGCGCAGAAAGGCGCCGATCATGACGTTCTCGAGCACGGTCATGCCCTCGAAGGTCTGCGGCACCTGGAAGGTGCGCGCGAGCCCGAGCCGCGCCCGCGCCTCCGGCGTCGCGCGCGTGATGTCGTGGCCCTCGAACAGCACCTGGCCCGACGTCGTCTGCAAATCGCCGGTCAGGCAATTGAAGAAGGTCGACTTGCCGGCGCCGTTCGGGCCGATCAGGCCGAGGATGTCGCCCGGCTCCAGGGTGACACTCGCCGCATCGACCGCCTTGAAGCTGCCGAACGTCTTGATGATGTCGCGCGCTTCAAGGAGCATCGGGTGCTCCCGTCGCTGGCGATCCACGCCTCGCCCAAAGACGGTTGACGAGCGCGAGGATGCCGCCGGGCTGGAAGCGCGCGATCAGCACGATGATCGCGCCATAGACCACGAAGGTGAGACCAGCGCCTTGGCCTCCGAGCCAGCTGTTGGAGAGTTCCTCCAGCGGCACCAGGATCGCAGCACCCACCAGCGGCCCGAACAACAGGCCCGCACCGCCGAGCGCGGCCATGATCAGGATCTTCACCGAGATCAGGATGCCGAGCCCGGATTCCGGATCGACGAAGCCGAACATCATCGCATAGAGCGCACCGGCGACGCTGGTGAGGCCTGCGCTGAGCATATAGGCATACAGCTTGGTGCGGCTCGCCGGCGCGCCGAGCGAGCGCGCTGCGCGCTCGCTGTCCTTGATCGCGCGCAGATAAAACCCCATCCGGCTGTTGGTCATCCACCAGGTGATGCCGAGCGTGATCGCGAGGACGACGAGAAACAGATAGTAGTACGGCAGCGCTGATATGAAAGAGAGATCGAACACATTGCGCGGCACCGTGGGGCCGCTTAAGCCCACCGCCGCGCCGAGATAGTCGGTGTTGGTGACGATCAGCCGCGAAAGTTCGGCAACCGCGATCGTCGCCATGCTGAAATAATGCCCGGATAGCCGCAGCGTCGGCACGCCGATCACGGCCGCAATCGCGACGGCGGCGATCAGCCCCGCAGGAATCCCGACCAGCGGCGACAGCGCGTAATGCGCATACGCGCCCATCGCAGCATAGGCTCCGCAGCCGAAGAACACGACGTGGCCGACCGAAACCTGCCCGGCATAGCCGCCGATGATGTTCCAGGCCGACGCTGCGATCGCATAGAGCAGGATCAGCGCGCCGAGCCGCTGCTGGAATGGCGTCGAGAACACCCAGGGGTAAGCGACGACAATTGCGATCGCGATGGCAAGCCAGAGATAGCGCCGCATCACGTCTTCCCCATCAGGCCTTGCGGCCTGAACCACAGGAAGCCGAGGAACAGCGCGTAGACCACCATGTCCTTGTAGACGGCGCCGATCAGATAGCCCGACAGCGACTCGATCACGCCGATCAGGAGCCCCGCCACCAGCGCGCCGGGCACGCTGCCGAAGCCGCCGAGCGAGACGGTGACGAAGGCGACGATGCCGAGCGTCTCGCCGACCGTCGGCACGACATAGAAGAAGGTCGCGATCAGCGCGCCGGCAAGCCCAGTGGCGCCGGCCGCGATCGCCCAGGCGACGGCCTGCATGGTGTCGGGCCGGATCCCCATCAGCTGCGCCGCCGTGGAGTCCTCCGCCACCGCCAGCATCCGCGATCCCAGCGTCGAGCGCGTCAGCAACAGATGCAGGCCTGACGTCACCACGAGCGCCACGACGCCGGCGAGCAGCCGCGAGGCTTCGATGCGGATCCCGAACACATCGAATGTGCCACCGACCAGATTGCCCGGCAGCGAGAGAAAATTGGCGCCGAACCACCAGAACACCGAATAGCGCAGCAGCAGCGCCAGCCCGAACGTGCCGAGGATCTGCGCCAGCATCGGCCCCTTCATGACGTCGCGGATCAGGCCGAAGTAAACCACGATGCCGAGCGTGGCGAGCGCAAGCGTCGCCAGCGGCGCGCCGAGCAGCGGCCCGCCGCCGAACAACGTGTAGACGACATAGGCGACGTACATGCCGAGCATGACGAAATCGCCGTGGGCGAAATTGACCACGTTCATCATGCCCCACACCAGCGTCAGGCCGGAGGAGAACAGCGCATAAACGGCCCCGAGCAAGAGGCCGCCGACGATCACCTGGACGAGCACCATGGACATCGCGCCGTTGATCCGATCATGCCGTCGTCGTTGGCGGCATCTGAGAGCGCAAGGCTTTCACCCTCCCCCTTACCAGCCCTTGTAGGGCATCACCGGTGGTTTCTCGGCATTGGCCTTCGGAAACACCGCGACGTAGTTCTCGCCGTCCTGCAACTGGATGATCAGGCCGGAGGCGAGGATGTTCTGACCCTTGTCGTCGAACTTGATGCCCTTGTAGCCCATCATCAGCTGCTTGGGTTTCAGGTCGGTCGCCTTCAGCGCCGCCTGGATCTTGGCCGGCTCGGTCGAGCCGGCACGGTCGATCGCATCCACCAGCACGAAGAAGCCCTGCATCTGCCGTGCCGCGGTGTCGTCCATCTCGTCGCCGCTCTTGTCCTTGTAGAGCTTTGCGATGACGGCAGTCGGCGAGCCCGGCGCGCCGACACTCCACGACGAGCGGTTGAATGCCCCCTGCGAGATCTTGCCGACCGCCTTGATGAAGGACGGATCGGAATAGCCGGCGTCGTCGGCCAGCAGCATCGGCGGCTTGTAATCGAGCGCCTGCATCGTCTTGGCGAACAGGATCGCATCCGACGTGTAGGAGATCATGATCACGACGTCGGGCTTCTTCTCCTTGAGCTGAAGCACCTGGCTCTGCACGTCGGTTGCATTGGTGGTGTAGGCGACGTCCTGGGTGACCGAAAGCCCCTTCTCCTTGAAGATCGCCGTGATGGTCTGGGCAACAGACGCGCCATATTCGGTGGTGTCATGCACCAGCGCGATATTGTCGGTCTTGGCGCCCGACGCCTTCATCTCGGTCAGGAAGTCGTAATAGACCTTGGCGAAATCGGTTGCGATCGGCGTGGTGCGGAAGAACCATTTGAAGCCGCGCTCGGTCAGGTTTGACGCCACCGACTCGCCGTTGACGAAGGGAATGCCGTATTTCTCTGCGATCGCGCTGGCGGTCAGCGTGATGCCCGACTGATAGGCGCCGGTCAGCGCCACGACCTTCGATTCCGTGATCAGCCGCAGCGCCTGGTTCTGCCCGGTGGCCGGGCTGCCCTGGTTATCGGCGAACTCCACCTCGACCTTGGCACCGCCCAGCCCGGCGAGGCCGGCATTCTTGGCGAGCGGGAAATCGCCGAGCTCCGGGTGCGCATTATTGATGATATCGAGCGCGACCTCGATGGCATATTTGGCGTGCACGCCGGCGCTGGCCGCGTTGCCGCTCAAGGGAAACACCGCACCGATCTTGACGGTCTTCTGCTGCGCCAGCGCGCTCGAAGCCGGCCCCATCGCGATCGCGGCCACGGCGAGCGGCCCGACAAGTTTCGACAGTCTCATGTGAACGTCTCCGAAAGTCCCGTGGCCACTGTTATTGCCGGGAAACGTTCGGCGAAGCGCCGAAGCTGCCCTCGTTCTTCTTGGTGTGCCAGCATTGCATGGCCCTCCGGAACCGGCAAGTTGAGGCGCCCGCAAACGCCGGCCGCTTTCGACTAAAGTCTCTGCAACGGGAATGTGCAGCAACGTTTCAGGCACGCATTTTACGTGCGGTGAATGTGACGTCTCACGGGCCGAAATAGGTGTCCTCCACGGATCGCCATTCCGGGCTCGCGGAGACGATCGTCAAGGTGCGATCCAGCGGCCGCTTCAGCGCCGAATTCATCGGCAGCGCAAACGCCATGTAGGCCGGCGCCAGCACGCCGCGCGGCGGCGCGAGCCTGTCGGCAAAGCGCGCTCGCACCAGATATTGCAAGGCGCCGATGCTGTTGACGACGGCATCGGTGCGCGTTGCAAACACGGCGGCAACGCCGGAGCGATGGGTCGGATAGGAGAAATCCACCCGCCCCAGCCGATCGGGCGTGATGGTGATGGCGCCGATCCCGAGATCGTAGGCGTGTCGCTCCACTCCGGCCAACACATCGTCCATCCGCGACACCAGGGTCAGCTCGTACTGCCAGTGCTGCTCCTCCGCGACACGCCGCCAGAGATCGACGCTGGCGCCATTGAACAACCCGTCGCGATCGCGCCCGCCATACGGCTCGACATCATAGACCGCAACATGCAACCGCGGCGTCACGCCGGGCTCTGCGGCGATCCCCGTGTTGGTGAAGGCGAACAAAACAAGCGAGCAAAGGGCTGCCCGCGCGACCGGGAAACGACGGACAATGGCCCCGATAGCAATGAAATGACCAAAAAACATGAGGCATGATACCGCTCGACAATGACGGCTATGCGGATTGTCGCTTCGGCCTGCGCCTGTTGACACCCATACCCCGGCGGGATTTTCATCCTCAGGATGACGGTGGATGCAGCGAATCACTCCCCTCGTCGTCCCGGCTTTCGCCGGGACGACATCGAATTTGTTGCGTCATCGAGAGTCATACATTCACATTCTCTCACAAGGAAATCGTGGCGGACCACCGAATGTCGACTTTGGAAGCCGCGTTGCGGGGAGGCGCAGTGTTCGTGCTGCTGCTTCGCATCGTGGCCCTCGCCCAAAACGCGCGGCGCGATCAGACCAGCCGCTATGCAACGCTGTTCCTGGCGGGTGTCGCGGCTTTCGTCGTCGGATCGGCTCCCGGCTTCGGGACACTGGCAATCGGCTGGAGACTGCCGATTCAGGTCGTCAACAGCACCACGGAAGCGGCGTTCTGGATCACGATGGGCGCGTTCTTCGACGATGAGTTCCGGCCGCGTTGGTACCATGCAATCGCCTGGCTGGCGCTCGCGGCGTTCGAAGCGGTCCAATCATTCATTTACTCGATTGTCATCAACGCGGCGCATTCGGCCTTGGCGCTGATGTGTGTTCTGCTCGGCATCTGGCATGCGCTCGCTGGTCGAGCGACTGACTTGGTGGAAGGACGACGCCGGGTTCGCGCCGCGTACGCGGTTGCGGCCGGGCTTTACACCGGCCTGGTCGTTGCCACGGACTGGCTTTGGCCCGGCAGCTTGTCGGTCGCGCCGCTCAGTCTTGCCAATGCAGCGGGCTTGATGCTCCTGATCTTTCTCTCCGCGGTGTTCGGCCCGCTGCCAGCGTTTGGGCAGCCATTGGCTCCTGCGGGAGCCCGGGCGACGCCGACGCAATCCCTTCCGATCGCCCGGTCTCCAACCGAGCCCGACGCAGCGCTGCTCAGCGCCCTGCGCAACCTGATCGATCACGACAAGGTCTACCGCGAGCCGGACCTGAGCGTCGCGTCGCTGTCACAGAAACTCGACATTCCCCAGCACCGGTTGCGCCAATTGATCAACCGGCAGCTTGGCCATCGCAATTTCAGCACCTTCGTCAACGGCTACCGCCTGGCGGAGGCCGAGGCCGCACTCGGCGATCCCGCCCAGGCAAGTGTGCCTGTGCTGACGATTGCGCTCGACGCCGGCTTCGGCTCGATCGGGCCGTTCAATCGGGCCTTCAAGGCGCAAACCGGGCTGACGCCGACGGAGTATAGACGCACCCGCCTCGAGGCCATACCGGCCGACCAGCCCTTAGAACCCTTGCCGATTCCGAAAATTGGCTGATTGTTTGCAGGAATCGGCGAGCCCTGGTCTGGAAATCGACGAGCGGCAGACTCAGGGATGTGCGAGCTTCGGGGACGCGGCCGGGTTGGCCGCGGTCTGCGGAGATGCCGGGATGAAGCTCATCGCATCGCTGTGCGCGCTTCCAGTCGCGCTGTGCCTGTTTGGGACCGCGTTCGCGGACGATCTGACGACACCGGGCGACGCCAAGGCGCTGGGCTTCTCGCCCGCCCGCCTGGCGCGGATCGCGCCGTGGTACGAGGCGCGTTTCAAATCGTTCCCGCCGTCGGAGGGCCTGCTCCCCGGCGCCGTCGTCGCCATCGCCAGGGGTGGCAAGCTCGCCTATTTGCAGGCGATCGGATTTCAGGACCGCGCCAGGACGGTCCCGATGAAGACGGATTCGATCTTCTGGATCGCCTCGATGACCAAGCCGGTGACCAGCGTCGCCGCGATGATCCTGGTCGATGACGGCAAGCTCGAGCTCGACGCTCCTGTCGCCCGCTATTTGCCCGAGCTCGCGGAGATGCGGGTCGTGACAACAGATCCGGCCACCGGCAACCCCAGGCTCGATCCGCCGAAACGCCCGATGACGGTTCGGGACCTGCTGCGCCATACGTCCGGTCTGATCTATGCAGACTTGGACTTCGCCTATCCGGAACGGGGCATTTCCGACGTCGAGGCCGAATTCAGGATTCGCCTGATCCATGCGTACTATGGCTGGAAGGTCGCGTATCGACGCGACCGGACACTGGCGGATTTCGTCTCGAGCGTCGCCGGCGTGCCGCTCGCCCATCAGCCCGGCGAGGTCCATGAATATGGCTCGAGCGCCGACGTGCTGGGGCGGGTGATCGAAGTCGCGTCAGGTCAGCCGCTCGACCAGTTCATGCTGAGCCGCATCTTCGTGCCGCTGCATATGGTCGACACCGGCTTTGACCTGCCGAAGGAGAAGCTCGACCGCCTGGTCGATTCACCCACGCCGGAGCGGCCGCCGATCTGGGACCCCAGGACGCCGGCAAGACTGTTTTCCGGCGGTGGCGGCCTGTTCTCGACCGCGCCCGACTATCTCCGCTTCGCTCAGATGCTTCTGAACGACGGCGAGCTCGATGGCGTGCGGGTGCTCAGCGCACAAGCCGTGAAGCAGATGACGACGAACCAATTGTCGCCGGATGTCAGAATCTTCGGCGGCGACGAGGTCGGCTCCCGTGCCGGCACGACCTTCGGATTAGGCTTCGGCATCCGCACCAATCCGGTCCACAGCTGGATTCCGGGAGCGCCCGGAAGCTATTCCTGGGCCGGATATTGGGCCACCTATTTCTGGATCGACCCGGCGGAGAAATTGATCGGCATCCAGATGGTCCAGGGGGCGCCCGGCAGCAAGGGGCGCAGCGCGGTGATGTATGCCGGGATCAATCATCTCACCTATGGCGCATTGACGGTTCCCGAACCGCCCTCCTCCACGCCACCGGCGGCGCCGGCGAGCATGAGTCCGGAAGCCCTCGCCGATTATGTCGGGATCTATGACTTCGGCTACACCGTGAGCTCGCGTGACCGGCAGGGCCTGGCCGACGGCAAGAACGGATGGCTTGGCATCGAGGACTTCGTCTCGATGGAGCCGGAGGGCCTGCGGATCAACAAACCGATCCGTAGCGCCCCCGCGACCAGGGCCGGCGTGATGAGGGGCGATCTCATCACGCAACTCGACGACACGCCGCTGAAGGGCCTTTCGCTGGCCGACGTGCTGGCGAGGCTGCGAGGGCCGGCCGGCACGACGATCAGGATCAGAATCGTCCGCGAGGGCCAGGACAACCCAACCGATCTCAGCGTGGTGCGAGTCGCCCGCCGCGCCAACACGGTCGAGCTTCAGATTCGCGTCGAGCAAGGCAAGCTCACAGCGGAAGCCGTAGGCGTCTGGCCGCTGCTGGAATTCGAGAAAGGCAAGGCGACGCCGCTGGTCCCGACGTCAGCCAACGAGTTCACCGTCGACGACGAGGATTACACGAGGCTCGCCTTCGTCCGGGATGCGGCAGGGAAAGTCTCCGGGCTGACGCTCAATCCCGGACCCTGGGAGCTGAAGGCGGCGCTGATGGCAGTGGCGGCGAGATAGTAAATTAGCCACCACTGGCGAATTGTTCCCCGGTGATTTTCACCGCCGCGATACCGGGGTCGGTGAGGCGGAGCGTCAACGTGACAAGGGCCATGCTACAATACGGTTACGGCTTAATACCAACACTGATCGTAATTTTGTTATCGACCGGCGAGCCCTCCGGAGGAGCGCGATGTGCGACATCCGGGTCTTCAGTCGCGTACACGTGATTGGCCGTCAGCGCATAGGCTAGTTTCTTTGCGGCGGTGACCGCAGGCTCGGACCGCTTGTCGAACGGGATTAGCACTCCAACTTCAACGCCGAGGATAAACTCGGCAGTGGCTGGTTTATCGTATATCCAGCCCGCCTTCTCGAGGGTCGCATAGATGCGTTGGGTAATTGCCCATGCCTCGGGGCTTTTCCAATACGTGACAATGTCAAAGTGCTGACCTGCAGTGCCCTTTAGCAGCGCCACAACATCTTCCGATTGCTCATCGGAAAGCGCGCGAAAAGCGAGCCTTGTTTCGAGTGCGACAATCTTATCTTGCTGCGACGTGCTTATGCCTTCGTCGAAAACGAATAGCATGATCGTGCAGGCAGCCTCGACAATAACCCCCGCAATGACGCCCAACATCGCTATTCGCTGGATGCGTTCACTGTACTTGGGCGACTCAAAAATGATGCCAGCCCCGACCGCAAAGCTTGCAAGCACACTGACGGATAGCAGAACTACATGAGGCCAAAATGGGTCAACGTCGCCCGAAAAGAAGTGGCTCACGTATGTAGACATCGGCACCCGCGCATGGTCCCAAAGCGACAGTTTTTAGCTGATTCTGTCGTTCTTGCTCAACCGTGGCGAGTGCCTATAATTGTCTTGGTCTTCATAGAAGGACGCCGTTGGGCTAGTGGTGCATGGTCTACGATTTCTTCTCATACCTGAAAGCCTTCACCAACCGTTGGTTCGTCACGATGAGCGGTCCCGCGAGCGTCCCGCTCGCGATTGCTGGCTATTTCGTCGAGAACAACGCTGCCCGGATCGTTCTGTCGCTCACCGCTATTGAATGCTTCGTCTTTGCCGCTTATTGGGTTTGGCGAGGCGAGCGGAAGGTGCGGATCGAGGTAGAAGGCAAAGCCAACGATCTAGAGAGAAAAGCCAACAACCTAGCGTACTCGCTTCATGTTGAATTGGCTGACTTGGTTGCGCGATGCTGGCACGATTGGCAGTACGCGTGGAAAGACTATTGGCCGCAAAATCAACCAGCCCATCGCTACGACAGCATTGAACTGCGCCGATTTACACCGACCAAGCCAAAGGTGCTTTACGATGCCTCCAGCAATCTCGCCTCATTGGGGCAAGACGTCATGCTGCGATTGGTCCAATTCCGCAACGGTCTGGATGCGCTGCGCCGGGACATCCTCGACACCGCCGGGGGCTTGACGCAGCATCCGGCAACGTCCGAGCAAATGAGGAACATCGCGGACCGCTTTTTTCGAACCCTTAAGCCCGGCATCGAGGCTCTTCGGGCGCTTGAGCCCAATCCAGACCCGGCGGTGGAGCAAGACGCGATGAAAGTCTATGACGCCGATCACCCGGAGCGACTGGAGACCCTTAGGGAGCGCATCCAGCAGGTGCTAGAACAGACGGATCGTGCTCGACCACGATAGCTTTTCGGTCGAGCCGCGCCGGATTTGCTCACGCGCGTACATCCAACACCCGCGTCATTGCCGGGTACGTACGGTTCTTCACTTTGCGCCAGTCCGGCGACCGCCCGGCGCGATAGGGCCGGTCCAGTCGCTTCGACACGATGCCTTCAAGGCCCATCTCGCAGGCCTGTGCGAACGTTGCCGCGCCAACCTCACCATCGAGATGTTCAACCAAGGGGATGCCGTCGCCATCGGGCTTGGCCAGCAGCATTTCAAGCAGCGCCTTGCGCGCCTGCAGCGGCTCGGACCTGATGTCCCGGCCGCCGACCGCCAGCAGGTCGAACGCCGCCAGCCTGATCTCGCCGTCGTGCTTGCGGCTGTGCAGTTTGTCGAAATCCGACCGGCCGTCCTGATGGAGCCAGACCGCCTCGCCGTCGAGGACGAACGACGTGGGCTTGAGCCGTCTGGCGGCCTCGCTGATCAGCGGATAGCGGTAGGCCCAGTCGTGGCCACGCCGGGTCAACAGCCGCACCTGCGGCTACTGCGCTCGACGATGAGGCGATAGCGGTCATGTTTCAGCTCATGGCACCAGAGCGCACCCGTCGGCACGGTATTGGCGCGGGTTGGAAGGCACGGTTGGAAGCGCGTGGCGATCAAATGGCGAGAACAGATCGGAATTCTTGCGGAAACGTTCGCGGATACTTTTTATCAGCAAATACCCGTTTTTGCCCGTCTTGCCCTGTTTCGTTCACCCCAACCCACGGCGAGAAAAGTGTGAGAAGTGCTTATTTCACAGAGGTTTCTTGTGGCTGGGGAACCTGGATTCGAACCAAGACAAACAGAGTCAGAGTCTGTTGTGCTACCGTTACACCATTCCCCAAGAATTGCGTTGCGGCATCAATAGCTTAGCCGAACAACCTAGCAATCTTGTTGCGGCGGGGTCGCATCCCAAATCAGCGTCCGCGCGAGTTGCGACCTTCTACCCGCTAGGTCCCCGGCTTGGCAAGCATTGATGGCAGAGATTGGGCCCGAAAATGCCGGGCCAATCCCGGCGCTCGTCTTGAACCTGATATCGACGTGCCACAACCAATGCGCGGCGATCTCCAGCTTCGAACCCCCGGGGACATTTCGATGAAGTCGGCGTTGACCTGCGCATTCCTGATGCTGACGCCGGCCGCGGCCTGCTGGGCTCAATCCGCCGAGAGGCAGGCCTGCAACGCTGCCGTCGACGTCACCGATACCGATCCGAAGGGAACCAATGTCAGGGCCACGCCCGGCGGCGCGGTAATTGCGTCGCTGAAGAATTCCGGCGCCGACGGCTGGATCGAAGTTCATCTCACTGGCCAGCTTGGCGACTGGTACGAGATCGACCGCGCGAGCCTGATCGGCGCCGATCAGCCGTCCGGCGGGAAAGTCATCTTCCGCGGCAATGGGTACGTCCACAAGAGCGTGGTCGGCGTCAGCGGCATGCAGAACGGCGGCATCATCTACCGCAATCACGACATCAGAAGCGACCTGGTCGACTCTCACGCCGCCGGTGACCAGCAAGTCGACCTGCTCGGGTGCTGGGGCGAGTTTCTCAAGGTTCGCGTCAAGGCCGGCACCGGCTGGACCAGGCAGGCCTGCACCAATATGAACACGACCTGCGCCTGATCCGTCCGGTCCCTCTCCTCCAACGCGAGCTTGACGATGAAGACATTGGCTGCCGGCCTTCTGTGCCTCGGACTGAGCACCGCGCCGGCCCTCTGCGCCGACTACGATACGACCGAGAAGTCGCCGTTGGTTGAACTGCATCTGCATGTGCCCGAGACGGCAATGGCGATCGCCGCGCTCAAGAACAGGATCCTGGCGCTGTACAAGGCCGACGCTGATCAGGCCAAAGCCGACGCCAAGGAGGACAAGGACGGCAACCCCAACTTCCACCCCTACCGCATCGACACGATCTGGCGCGTGACCTTCGAGAACGAGGCCATGCTGAGCCTGTCGGGCGACACCGATGCCGACACCGGCGGAGCGCATCCGAACCAGGCGTTCCAGACCATCGTCTGGGACAAAAAGGCAAACCGTGCTGTGCCGATCGAAGCGCTGTTTCGGCCGGATCAGGTCAAGGCCGCGTTATCAGCCATCGCCGATGCCGCCAGCAAGAGCTGGACGAGAACCTACACCCAGCGCAGCGGCCAGAAGCCGGGCCAGGACACCGACCTCGCCGGCAGCGGCATCGCGGCCGATCCCGAGAAGCTCAAGACCTACGCATTGACTTATGCCAAGGGAGAGACATCGGCCAACGGGATTGTGCTGCTGTACGGTGCCGGCCAGGTATGGCCGCACGTGCTCGGCGATTTTCGCGTGGCAGTACCGGCTGCCGCGTTCGTGAAGTATCTCGCCCCGCAGTGGAAGGCCGTCTTCACCCCAGGCTGATCGATTCAGCCACGGCATTTATCGTTCTCCGAGGTTCGAAGTGACGCCGCCGGCCGCGATGATCGTTCCCGTGACGGAACCAGGGTCGCGGTTGTTGCCGTAGGTGACCACGTATCCGCTTGCATTATCGACCGCAGTGGCATTCAGCGCGATGTCGTTGTTCGACAGCAGTGTGGTGCCTGCGAGACTCCGCACGCCCACGCCGTTGCCGGTGATCGCATTGTCGTTCGCGGCGATCCGCGCGCCTTCGTTGTCGATTCCGGCGGTCGTGTTGTCGGAGAGAACGGAGTTCCTGATCACGGCGTTGGTGTTCGTGCTGAGAGCAACGCCGTACCCATTGTCGAACGAATGAAAGCCGTTGATGAGGAGCTGCAGGGTGCCGCCCGATGTCGCCGTTCCGAGACCGGCGCCAAGGTTGGCATGGGCGTCTGTGTTGATGACCGTCAGTGCACCGGCAGTGCTGCGCGTGTCGGCGATTGCCTGCTGACTGAAGTTGGTGATGTGCAGGTTCTCGATCGTCACGGCACCCGCGGAGAGGATGCTTATTCCCCGGATTCCGAGCGTGGTCCCCGTTCCGTTGATGCTGAGATTCCGCAGGATGACGAGGTCGGTGTTCGCGGCATCGATGGTGATGCCGTTGGTCCCGGATGCAAGAATCCCACCCACGCTGCCCTGGCAATCAAGCGTGATCGCATTGGTGATAATGACGGTGCCGAACCCGCCCGGATCGAGACAGTCGATTTCACCGCCGGCTCCGGTCTTGGAGATCGCGCCGGCAAAGGTCTTGCAGGCCGCCGTACGGCTGCACGGATTGGCGTCGTCCCCCACACCGGACACGTATGAGCGCATCGGTGCCGCGGCAAACGTGGCGGTCACGTTTTTTGCCATGCTCATGGTCACGACGCAGCTTCCGGAGCCGCTGCACGCGCCGCTCCATCCGACGAAGATGTAACCATGATCAGGTCTGGCAAGCAGCGTCACCATCGTGTCGCCGGTATAGGTTGCACCGCACGTGGCTGAAGTGGCCGTGCAATCGATGCCGGGCAGGTTGCTCGTCACCGTGCCGTCTCCGGTGAGGCTCACCTTGAGAGGGTCTTGAGCCAGGAAGACCCAGGCGGCGCCAGTTCGATCGCTATCGAGCGGTCCACCGATGATGGCGGTCGTGCCGTCGCGGGACAGCGCGACGGAAGCTCCCTGGCCGGCGGCTCCGACCGCGCCGGTGCCGACCAGCATATTTGCCTGTGGCGTCCACGTTCCGTTCGTCAGGGTGAATGCCCAGGTCGCCCCGGTGTTGGCGTTGTCGGCTGGTCCGCCCAACAGCACGGTTTTGCCATTATCGCTCAGCGCGACGGAAAAGCCTTGCCCGGGGCTGCTGCCGGGCGCCGGCGTACCAGTCAGCTTGATCCCGGGGCCCCACACTCCGCTGCTGAGCGCAAACACCCAGGCCGCACCGTCGCTCCTGTGCACCATCGTCTCGGTCGCGGTTGTCAGCGTCCCCGTGCAGGTTTCAGGGCTCGTCTCTCCTTTGACGGAGCAGGTCTGGCTGATCGCGTCTGACGTGGCCGGCCCGAGCGTTTCGTCGCCCGGTCCGCCCACGATCGCAGTGCTGCCGTCACGCGACAGCGCGACGGAGAAGCCTTGCTCGGATTCGTTTCCTTTCGCGGTCCCGTTCATGCCGACGAGCTTGGTCTGATAGAGCCACTTCCTGCTCGTGTCGTCCCAGCCGAACAGCCACGCTGCGCCGATGGCTCCGTCACGGGCGACGTCATTCGGGGGTGCACCGTAACCGTCGTTCGGCCCGCCAATGATGGCGAGCTTCCCGTTGCCGGAAAGCGCGACCGAAAATCCTTGCAGGATGTTGGACGTCGCAGTGGTGTCGGTGCTGACGAGCTTTGCGCCCTGTTGATTCCACGTCGCGCCGCTGCGCCTGAATACCCACGCCGCGCCGAGAGCGCTGTTGTCGGCCCAGCCGCCGATGATGGCGGTTGTGCCGTTGGCCGACAGCGCGACGGAGTAGCCTTGCTCCGCATTTCCAACAGCGTTGGTGCCGACGAGCTTGACGCCCGGCGCGTCCCATATGCCGTTGCGGCGCGTGAACACCCATGCCGCACCGGTTGAGTCCTTGTCGCCCGGCCCGCCGACGATGGCGGTGTTGCCGTCGGCGGACAGCGCGACCGCCCAGCCAAACTGCGGGCATGCCGAGATGACCTGCTCCGAGCATTCAGTCGCATCGTCCGGGGCCAGTTGCTGCTGCCTGGTCCACTTGCCGCCACTGCGTGTGAAGACCCACGCCGTCCCGGCGCCGCTGCCGTCAAACGGCGCGCCGACAATCGCTGTATTGCCGTCGGCGGAGACCGCCACCGAGAAGCCCTGCCTGCCGGTGCTTCCAGCCGGATCGGCGGTGAGCTCCGATATGATCGCCTGCGAAAAGTCGGCCATTGCCGGTGGCGTCGAGTAAAGCAGCGCCGCCCACATCAGGACCGGAAGGCAAACCCGCGCCATGTAGCAAGCAGCCGACCGCGCGCATGCGTAAGCAAGCGAATGCGGCGTGAGTACGCGACAGGTCATATCGCCAAAATTCCTCTCGCCGTCGGCACGCAAGAAGTCGGCTGGGCCGCTCGGCTTGAAATCACGTCGTCAGGAGAAGAGCAGTCAGGAGAAGGCCATTGAGGAGAAGCGTGAAGGCAATCGAGGAGACGCTTCAGGAGAAACAGATTTGCGGAAAAGCACGGAGACGATTAAAAAGAGGTTTGACAAGTATGCATTGTTACTCGTTCGAATCAATAGCGGCGTTTTAGCCGGCAAGGTCATTGGCAATGTTCATTAACAATCGCGTTTGCGTCCTCACACTATGCGCAATGCTGACGCTGCTGCCGCTGGGCCGCGTGCTGGCCGATCCGGCGATCAAACCAGCCATCGTCGGTCTCATATCGACCGGAAGTGCAACCAATACGCTGGCCAAAATCTCGACCGACGCGGCGAAGGGAATCTTCGGCGGACTCGTAATCCAGGCCAATTGGAAAGATCTCGAGCCGGAGGAAAACAAGCTCAACACGAAGATCATCGAGGATGCCCTCACCAACGCCAAGAATGACAATGTGACCGATTACAACAACAACGAAGCGCAGGACCTGAACGCGGCGCCGAACAATCGGCAGCTCGGCGTCAGGCTTCGGATATTTGCCGGGTGCAGCGGCGGCAAACCCGACGCGCCGACCTGGGCCATGAAAAAAGATGCCGGCTTCCCGATCTCGGTCACGGCCGAGTACGACGGCAAGGTCGAAACCTGTGAGCTCGGCGAATTCTGGAACACGAACTCGAACTATGCGAAGGCGTGGAGGAATTTCCAGAAGCAGCTCGCCGCAGTGTACGACTCGAACGCTCTGATCCGGGAGGTCTCGGTCACGTCTTGCACGAGCTTTTCCGCCGAGCCGTTCTTCCTCAATCTCAAGCACCCGCGATACGACGCGAAATATCCGGCGCCGAACCCGGTCCCGCCGCTGCCGGCCGATGCGCTTGGAGCCGCCGGCTTTACCGACGAGGCCTATCTGGAATGCCTGACCAATGCGATCGACGATTATGCGCCATGGCAAACCACCCGGCTGGAGTTTTCGTTCAACGAGTTTAGCGGCTTGGGGAAGCAAGACGACGTTGCGGCCAGCGAGCTGATCATGCGTCGATGCCGCCTGACCATCGGGCAACGCTGCATCCTGAGCAATCATGATCTCGATACCAAGACGCCGCTGACGATCCTCCCGGTCTACGTCTTCGAACGCAAGTTCGGGCCCAACATCACATTCCAGTCACTCCATGTGACTCCAACGGATTACGAAGGCACGCTTCGGAAGGGCGTTTCGCTGGGTGCGAGTTCGATCGAGATCTGGCAGGAGCCTCAGCTGGGCTCGTTCGAGCAACAGTCGCGCCTGACCCTGGTGAACTGGGCGTCGATGTTCGAGCCGCAGTGATCCGACCGTTGCGCGGTGGCGGGCAACCGCCCCCCGTTTCTGAATAATAGAAAGATACAACTGATTTGCCCGACGTGTCAAGTTGCCGGGTCGAACGTTGCCGGGTCGAACGCAGTCCGCCGCAGGCTACTTTGCATGGGGTTGTTTTTCGATGTTGTGGCAACGCGCCCCCTGCGATGGCGCTTGCGGGGAGGCGCACCGAGATTGCGGCCGGACCGATCCGACCCAATTTCAATGATCTCCCCTCATCTCCAGTCTAGAGCGTTTTCGAGCGAAGTGGACACCGGTTCGCGTGAAGAAAACGCGTCAAAACAAGAATCTAGAGCTTCGGTTCTGATTCAATCAGAACCGAAAATGCTCTAGTACAGCCCGCCCGTCCCCGAGCGCATCACCGCGCGACCGGAATCCTGGGGGATATTGTCCTGCTGCGTCCCGTCGATCACGTCAGTGCCGGGAACGGTCGCGGTCGCCACCGCATCATAGCTCGGCGGCGTCTGGCCCGGCTTGAAGGCTTCGAGGACCACCCCCTTCTGGCCAGGCATCGCGCGCATGCCGGTCTTGGCGTCGACCAGCACCAGGCGGATGCCGACCGGCTGCTTGAACGGGGTCGCCGGCTTGTTGGCGAGCGCGAGCTTCATGAAGTCGCGCGCGATCGGGGCTGCGGTATGGCCGGCCTGCGCGTTGCGGCCGAGCGAGCGCGGCTTGTCGTAGCCGACATAGAGACCGACCACGAGGTCGGGCGAGAAGCCGACGAACCAGAGGTCCTTCGCCTCGTTCGAGGTACCGGTCTTGCCGGCGATCGGCTTTCCGACTTCCTTCAGCGCGATGCCGGTGCCGCCCTGCACCACCCCTTCCATCAGCTCGGTGATCTGATAGGCGGTCATGGAGTCGAGCACCTGCTCGCGGTGATCGATCAGCTGCGGCTCGGGCTGGTTCTTCCAGCCTTCCGGCGCATCGCAGCCGCGGCATTCGCGCTGGTCGTGCCGGAAGATGGTATGGCCGTAGCGGTCCTGGATGCGGTCGATCAGGGTCGGCTTCACGCGGCGGCCGCCATTGGCGATCATCGAATAGGCCGTGACCATGCGCATGACCGTGGTCTCGCCGGCGCCGAGCGCATAGGACAGATAGTTCGGCAGCTCGTCATAGACGCCGAAGCGCTTGGCATACTCGCCGATCAGCGGCATGCCGATTTCCTGCGCCAGCCGCACGGTGACGGTGTTGAGCGACAGCCGCAGCGCGTTGCGCAGCGTGACCTGGCCCTGGTACTTGCCGACCGAGAAGTTCTCCGGGCGCCAGACATTGCCCTGGCCCTGATCGATTTCGATCGGCGCGTCGATCATCATCGTCGATCCGGTGTAGCCGTTGTCGAGCGCCGCCGAATAGACGATCGGCTTGAACGACGAGCCGGGCTGCCGGTAGGCCTGGGTGGCACGGTTGAACTGGCTCTGGTCGAACGAGAAGCCGCCGACCATCGCCAGCACGCGGCCGGTATGGGGGTCCATCGCCACCATCGCGCCGGAGATTTCGGGGATCTGGCGCAGCCGATACTGGCCTTCGACGCGCTGACCGTCCTTGCCGAACAGCGGATCGGCATAGATCACGTCGCCGGGTTGCAGCACCTGCGCCACCGAGTTCGGTACCCTGCCCTTGTAAGGACCGGACAGTAGCCGCGCCCAGCGCACGCCTTCGAGCGTGACGAGGCCGGTCTCGCGCTGCTTGCTGATCGTGCCGCCGAGCTCGCGGCCTGGCTGGAAACCGATCCGCGCCGACTGGTCGTTGGTCTCGAGCACCACAGCCATCCGCCACGGCGAGATGTCGGACAGCGACTTGACGTCGGCCAGCGCAACGCCCCAATCACCGGAAATGTCCAGCTTCTGGATCGCGCCGCGATAGCCCTGCTGCTCGTCATAGTTGACAAGACCGGCCACCATGGTCTTGCGCGCCATCACCTGGATCTTCGGATCCAGCGTGGTGCGCACCGAAAGGCCGCCCTCATAGAGCTTCTTCTCGCCATAGCGCTCGAAGATGTCGCGGCGGACCTCCTCGGAGAAATATTCGCCGGCGAAGGTCTGCGCGCCATTGCTGCGGGTGGTCACCGTCAGCGGTTCCTTGCGCGCCTTGTCGGCGTCGGCAGCGGTGATCCAGCCGTTTTCCTGCAGGCGGTCGATCACGTAGTTGCGGCGCTCGACGGCGCGCGCATGGTTGCGCACCGGATGCAATGCGCCCGGCATCTTCGGCAGCGCTGCCAGATAGGCCGCCTCCGCGATGGTCAGTTCGTTCACCGGCTTGTCGAAATAGACCAGCGAGGCCGCCGCGATGCCGTAGGCGCCGACGCCGAGATAGATTTCGTTGAGATAGAGCTCGAGGATCTTGTCCTTGGAATAGGCGCGCTCAATGCGCATTGCCAACAAGGCTTCCTTGATCTTGCGCGAGAACGACACTTCATTGGTGAAGAAGAAGTTCTTGGCGACCTGCTGAGTGATCGTGGAGGCGCCCTGCGGACGGCGGTTGGAACCGTAGTTCTGGATGTAGGCGAGGCCGGCGCGCGCCATGCCCTGGTAGTCGATGCCGCCGTGCTCGTAGAAATTCTTGTCCTCGGCCGCCAGGAAGCTGTTGATGACGAGCTTCGGCACCGCCTGGATCGGCAGATACAGCCGGCGTTCCTTGGCGTATTCGCCGAGCAGCGAACCGTCGGCTGCGTGGATGCGGGTCATCACCGGCGGCTCGTAGTTCTGCAGCGTCGAGTAGTCGGGCAGATCCTTGGAGAAATGCCAGAACAGCCCGGCGATACCGGCGACGCCGACCAGGAACACGACGGATCCCGCCGCAAACAGAAACCCGAAAAAACGTATCAGAAATCGCATCGACCAAGTCCCGTGGCGAACGCGTGGCTCGTTCTGATCCGGCTGCCTCGCCACTCAAGAGGCCCCGTATATCGGTCGCTCGATGGACCCGCAATTCGACACGAGAGAATTTTAGGGAGGGAAACGTCAAACTTATGCCATAGAGCACCGCACATGCGCCGGCCCAAATCAGCGGCCGAAGCGGGTTCAGCCAGCTGGATCGATTCGTCGCCCCGACGGCATGCCGCGCGATCCGGTCGGACGGCGCTGAAGGGGCGAAGCCCCTGCCTCGATATCACCGCCTCGAATGGGTGGATCACCGGCCTGGATGCGGGCGTTAGCAATACATTTACCATAACGGCCGCATCGTGTTAGCCGAATAATTCGCTCGCGACGGGGCTCTCTCGCATGGCACAGCGCGCTTTCAGACGGATCACCCCCGAGAACGTCCTCGGGTTTCCACGGTCTCCCTCACCGCCCGAGACGGGCACCCAGACGCTCGACCTGGTCTATCAGGCGGCGGATTTGTTCCGCGGCATCGAGGACAGGGTCCGCTCCAGCGAGTTGCGCGCCGAGGCCGCCGAACGGGCCCAGCTCGACATCATCAACGCCACGGAACGCAAGCTGCGAGAAGCGTCCAAGGCGCTCGAGGAGGCGCAAAAGCGCATCGAGGTGCAGCAGGATCAACTGGCGGGCCTCGAATTTCGTGCCGAGACGGCCGAAGCCGAGGCGCGCGACGCCCGGCGGACGCTGGAGCTGGTCGAGGACGCCATCCGCAGGCGGCTGCTGCTGCCCAACCGGGACGCCGACGTCGGAACGGTCGGCTCCGCCTAGGCGATTCGATCAGCAGCTACGCTGCGCTCTTTCAATACCCGGCGGCGAGCCCCGAGTCGCGGCGCGGATCGTTCGCACCGTAGAAGCGATTGTTGCCGACCGGCTTGCCGCCCAGCGACGGCGCGCCGACGATGATCACAGCCAGATGATTGGCCGGCTGCGGCGGGCCGAACTTTTGTCCCATCCCTTCCAGGATCTTCCTGGTGTCCGGCGACAGCGCGTAGTCCTCGACGTTGGTGATGTCAGGCAGCCATTGCTGGTGGAAGCGCGGCATGTCGACGGCTTCCTGCGCGTTCATGCCGTAATCGATGGCATTGATCATGGTCAGCAGCACGGCCGTGATGATGCGGCTGCCGCCGGGCGTGCCGACGACCATCACGGTCTTGCCGTCCTTGGTGACGATGGTTGGGCTCATCGAGGACAGCGGGCGCTTGCCCGGCGCGATCGAATTGGCCTGGCCCTGCACCAGGCCATAGAGGTTCGGCACCCCCACTTTTGAAGTGAAGTCGTCCATCTCGTCGTTCAAGAGCACGCCGGTCTTGGCCGCCGTCACCTTGGCGCCGAACCAGTCGTTCAGCGTGTAGGTCACCGACACCGCATTGCCGTCCTTGTCGGCGATCGAATAGTGCGTGGTGTTGCTGCCCTCATGCGGCGCGACACCCGGCTTGATGTCCTTGGAGACGCCGGCCTTGTTCGGATCGATCACGGCGCGGATCTTGTCGGCGTAGCCCTTGTCGAGCAGACGGTCGAGCGGGTTCTTCACGAAGTCGGGATCGCCGAGATAGCTGTTGCGATCGACATAGGCATGCCGCATCGCCTCGATCTGGTAGTGCACCGCCTGCGCGGAGTGATAGCCGAGATCCCTGAGCGGATAGCCCTCCAGAATATTGAGGATCTCGCAGATCACCACGCCGCCGGAGCTCGGCGGCGGCGACGAGATCACGTGATAGCCGCGATAATCGCACTCGACCGGCGCGAGCTCGCGCACCTTGTAACTGTCGAGGTCCTCCTGCGTGATCAGGCCCTTGCCAGCCTGGCTCGACGCCACGATCGCTTCTCCCACCCAGCCCTTGTAGAAGCCGTCGGTGCCGCGCTTCGATATCTCGCGCAGGGTCTCGGAGAGTTCGTGCTGCACCAGCTTTTCCCCGACCTGGTACGGCTTGCCGTTGTTGAGGAAGATCGCGGCCGAGACCGGATCATCCTGGAAATCCTGCGTCGCCGTGTGCAGCAGCGCGATGTCGCCCTGGTCCAGCGCGAAGCCGTCCTCGGCCAGTTGCAGCGCCGGTGCGATCACGTCCGCGCGCTTCATGGTGCCGTACTTCTCGCGCGCATATTCCATGCCAGCGACGGAACCAGGAACACCGACCGCGAGATGGCCCTTGGTGGAGAGGCCCTTGATGACGTTGCCGTCCTTATCGAGATACATGTTGGCGCTCGCGCCCTTGGGCGCCATTTCGCGGAAATCCAGGAAGGTCCTGCGGCCGTCGGCGAGTTCGATCGTCATGAAACCGCCGCCGCCGAGATTGCCGGCCGCCGGATAGACCACCGCGAGCGCATAGCCGACCGCGACTGCGGCATCGACCGCATTGCCGCCCCGCTTCAGCACTTCGACGCCGACCTGCGTTGCCAGATGCTGGGCCGACACCACCATGCCGTTCTCGGCCGCGACTGGCGCAACGGATGCCGCCTGTGCCGGCACGAACGCCGTGACGCTGGTCGAGACGAGCGCGGCGGCAATCCACCACGCACCCATGTTTGGCTTTTGCATTGAGGCCTCCCCGGAAGCGCCGTCTACCGCGGCGCATTGTGCTAGCTGAGCGCAAAGCTAGCAGGCCGTGCGCTCGCGCACTATAGTTGTGGCACGAAATTCAACCTGTTGGTATCGCATCAGCTCAATGCACGCGCGCTCTCAGGCCCTGCAAAATCCAGCACGGGTGCTGCGGCCAGCAGCGCCTTGGTGTAATCGTGCTGCGGGTGGTCGAACACGTCATCGCGCGAGCCCTGCTCGACGATGCGGCCGCCCTGCATCACCACCACGCGGTCGGCGACCTGCTCGACGGCGGCGAGGTCATGGCTGATGAACAGACACGCGAAGCCATATTGCGCCTGCAGCCGCTCGAACAGTTTGAGCACCTGGGCCTGGATCGTCATGTCGAGCGCGGAGACCGGCTCGTCGGCCACCACGAACGACGGATGCCGCACGATCGCGCGCGCGATGGCGATGCGCTGCCGCTGGCCACCGGACAGCTCGTGCGGCCAGCGCTCTCCGAAACCGGCGAGCCCGACCTCGTCGAGCATAGCGGCGACGCGCTTGTCACGCTCGCCGGCCGACAACTCGGGCAGATGACGCAGCGGCTCGGCGACGATCTCACCGACCCGCATGCGCGGATCGAGCGAGGAATACGGGTCCTGGAACACGAGCTGCGCGGCGAGACGAAATGCGTGGTCGCGCGTCGCGGTCACGTCCCTGCCCTGGAAGCGTATCTCGCCGCCGGCTGACGGGATGAGCCGCAGCATGGCGCGGCCCAGCGTGGTCTTGCCCGAGCCGCTGCCGCCGACCACGGCGACTGTCTCGCCTGCGCCGATGTCGAGATCGACGCCGTTGACGGCAGGTACGTCGGCATCGCGCCGAAACAGGCGCAGCCGTCCGCCGAACGATACTTTCAGGCCGCGCACGCTCATCAGCGGCGCCCCGGCCGTGCGCCGCTGCGTTGACGTGCGGCGGCGCGGCAGCGCGTCGACCAGCTGGCGGGTATAGGCCTCGCGCGGTGCCGAGAGGATCTGGCGGACACTACCGGTCTCCACCAGTTTGCCCTGCCGCAGCACCGCGGCACGCTGCGCGTAGCGCGAGACCAGGCCGAGATTGTGGGTGATCAGCATCACCGCCGTGCCGTGGTCGCGCGCCAGCTCGACCATCAAATCGAGCACCTCGCGCTGGCTCAGCGTGTCAAGCGCGGTGGTCGGCTCGTCGGCCAGCAAGAGCTTCGGCTTCAGCAGCATCACCGAGGCCAGCATGATGCGCTGGCGCATGCCGCCGGAGAATTCGTGCGGATAGGCGTTGAAAGTATGCTCGGGCTCGCGGATCTGCACCCGCGCCAGCATCTCGAGGCAGCGCCGCCTGATCTCGCCTTTCGATAGCCTCTCGTGCAGGCCGAGGCCTTCGGCCATCTGCGCACCGACGCTGATCGCGGGATTGAGCGAGACCATCGGCTCCTGGAACACCATGCCGACCGAGCTGCCGCGCAGCGCGCGCATCCGGCGTGGCGGAACTGTGCCGAGATCCTCGCCGTCGAGCCGGATCTCGCCGGCGGTGCGGCGCAGGCCCGGCGGCAACAGACCGAGAATGGCGCGCGCCGCGGCGGTCTTGCCGCTGCCGGATTCACCGACCACGGCGAGGAATTCGCCGCGCTCGATCGCGAACGATACATCATCGACGACGACGGCGCCGGTCCTGGCGGCCTCGATACGGAGATGATCGACCGTGAGGAGCGCCGTCATCCGTGCGCCATCCTGGGATCGAGGCGATCGCGCAGGGAATCGCCGAGCAAATTGATGCCGAGCAAGGTCAGCGCGATGCAGAGGCCGGGCGCGATGCTGAGCCAGGCCGCGGTTTCCATATAGGGCCGGCTTGCAGCCAGCATGTTGCCCCAGGTCGGCGCCGGCGGCGGCACGCCGAGGCCGAGGAAGCTCAGCGCACTCTCGGCGAGCAGCACCCAGCCGAACATGCTGGTGGCAAGCACTGCGACCGGCGCGATCGCGTTCGGGAGCACGTGGCGGACCATCGAATAGAATTCCGAGTTGCCGATCACGCGTGAGGCCTCGATATATTCCTTCTCGCGAATCGACAGCACGGTGCCGCGCACGACGCGCGCAACTGACGGGATGTAGGCGAGCCCGAGCGCCAGCACGAGGCCAGACTTGTTGGCGCCGATCACGATCATCACCGCCAGCGCCAGCAGGATGCCGGGAAAAGCCAGCAGCGCGTCGTTGACTGCCATGATGACGCGGTCGGTCCAGCCGCGCAGATAGCCGGCGACGCCGCCGACCAGTATACCGATGCTGACGGCAATCAGCACGGTGGCGAGTGCCACCACCACGCTCGCGGCCGCCCCTGCCATCAACCGGCTCAACACATCGCGGCCGAACTCATCGGTGCCGAGCCAGTGCAGCGGCGACGGCGCTTGCAGCCGCGCCTTCAGATTGATGCGCAGCGGATCGAACGGCGTCCAGAACGCCGCCGTGACAGCGGTGCCGAACACGAGCGCGATCAGCGTGCCGCCGATGGCGGTGTTGGCGCGAAACCTCATGCGACGGCCACCCTCGGATCGAACAGCGGATAACAGAGGTCGACGATCAGGTTGACGACCACGTAGATCACGGCCGTGAACAACAGGCAGCCCTGCACCACCGGATAGTCGCGCGCGAAGATCGAATCGACCAGTAGCCGTCCGAGGCCCGGCAGCGTGAACACCGTCTCGATCACCGCAATACCACCCAGAAGATGCCCGAGCACGAGGCCGATCAGCGTCCAGGTGGGCGCGAACGCATTCGGCAGCACGTGACGGCCGAGCACCAGCCATTCCGGCACGCCCTTGGCCCGCGCATGCGTGACGTATTCGAGCCGGAGCACCTCGATCGAGGCGGCGCGCGCCATCCGCGTCAGGACGCCGATCTCGACCATGGTCAGCGTGGCGATCGGCAGCAGCATGAACATCGCCGCCTGCCAGAAATTCTCGGAGAACGGCACGTAACCAATGACAGGCAACCATTTCAGCTTGAGGCCGAACAACAGCAGCAGCAACAGGCCGAGCCAGAAGCTCGGGATCGACAGCAACAGCGTGGCGCCGCCGATGATGGCGAGATCAAGCGCCGAGTTCTGCTTCCACGCCGCGATCAGCCCAGCGATGACCGCGATGCAGGCGGCAAGACCCACCGCGACCAGCACGATGACGGCGGAAACCTGGAAGCGCTCCAGGATCAGCGGCAGCACCGGGAGATTGTTGGTGATGGAATGGCCGAGATCGCCGGTGAGTAGCTGGCCGAGCCAGTGCAGGAATTGCATCGGCATCGGCTGGTCGAGGCCGAGCTGCGTCCGCAATTGCGCGGCCTGCGCGGCATCGGCGTTGTCGCCCAGCATCACCTGGACCGGATCGCCCGGAATCAGGCGGACCAGCGTGAACACCGCGACCGACACCAACAGCAGCGTCGGGATCGTCATCGCCAGCCGTCGTGCAAGGTAGCCCAGCATCGCCGCAATCCCTTCCCTACTGGACGCTCACGCCCCAGAAGCGCGGTTCTGCAAACAGCCAGCCGGCATAGCCCTTCACGGTCTTGCGCAGTGCGGTGATCTCGGAGCCGTTGAACAGCACGATCATCGGCACGTCGTCGATGAAGCGGCGATGCAGCTCGTCGAACAGCGCCTGGCGCTTCGCCTTGTCGTCGATCATCATCGACTGCTCGAGCAGCTTCTGCGCGTCGGGATTGTCCCAGACCTTGCGCGGCTGCGAGGCCTTGGGACCGGTCAGCATCTCGAAGGAGAGCGAGGGATCGAGCCGCGACGAATAGACAAAGGCCATCGACTGGTAATCGCCGCGGTTGTAGCGGTCGAGCTGAGCGGCCCAGTCCAGCACCTCGATCTCGATATTGATGCCGACGGCCTGCGCCATCGCCTGCACCAGCACGGCGGAATCGAACACGTAGTTGTAGCGCTTGTTGGCGATCATCTTGATCGGCTGGCCGTGATAGCCGGCCTGCGCGAGCAGCTTCTTGGCTTCCGCGATATTCTGGCTGTAACCGTGGGTCTCCACCTCGCCATAGAACGGGCTGCCGGCCGGCAGCGCCGAATTATTCGGCCGCGCGGTGCCCGACATCACAGCATCGACGATCTGCGGCGTGTCGAGCGAGAGCGCGATGGCGCGACGGATGCGCACATCCTTGAGTAGGGGATCGCGGGTCTGGAACAGGATGCCGGTCAGGCCGAGCGCCGGCGTCACGTCGATCTGCACGTCCGGCCGTGTCTTGAGGTCCTCGAGATCAGGGATCGAGACGTTGTTGATCACATCGAGTGATCCGGACAGCAGCCCCGCCTTCGCCGCTGACGAGTCCGGGATGATGTTGAACCTGACGCGATCGACCTCGGCGATCTTGGCGCCGGTATAGCCGGTGCGCGGCTCGCTGCGCGGCACGTAACCGTCGAAGCGCATGAGGTCGACATACTGGCCGCGCTTCCATTCGCCGAGCTTGAACGGCCCGGTACCATCTGGCGCGATCCACTTGCCGTCCGATCCGACCGAGTCGCGATGGATGATCGCGGCCTGCCCGCAATCCGGCCGCGCCAATGTCGGCAGGAACAGCGCGGTCGGGTGATCGAGCGTAATAGCGACCGTCAGCGGATCTGGCGCCTCGATCGTCTCGATCCGAGCGATGCCGGTCGCGCTGAACTCGGAGAGGCAACGCCACCCGGTGGCGGGATCGAGCCAGCGCTTCAGCGACCACACCACGTCGTCCGACGTCATGACGGCGCCGTTGTGGAACTTGACGCCCTGGCGCAGGTGGAACGTGTAAGTCTTGCCGTCGTTCGAGATATCCCAGCTGTCCGCCAGCATCGGCCCAATGGACGTGTCGTCGCGGAACGCGACAAGCCCCTCGACAATATGCGCCATGACGCCATCGGTGTTGGCGTCGCGGTTGGTGCCGGGATTGGTGGAGCGGATGTCGGCATTGAGTCGCGCGCGCAGCAACGTCTCGGCGCCGGCGCATGCGGGTGCGAGCGCTGCCGCCAGCGCCACGAGGCCGACCATCAACCCACGCGATGGCCGACGACAGATCATCACGATGCCTTCGCGACCGGCGCCGGCGCGGTCTCGTTCTTCGGGCTCGCGACCACGTCGAGCCGGTAGCTCGTGAACTGCCGGTTCAGCGCCGGCAGCGGCGCGACTTCCATCAGGCCGCTGGCCGGCTCCATCAGCACCATCGCAACCGTGGCGCTGAGATTGTTGCTGAGGTTCTTGCGCGGCGGCCGGCACACCGACCAGGGATAGGCGAAGTCGTCGAACAGCGCCGTCTTGACGGTGTCGAAGCCGATGGCGCCGAGATGCGGTTGGAGCAATTCTCGGACCCGGATGCCGCGATAGAGGCTGTCAGGCGTGCTGGCGACGCCGGTATCCTTCAGCTTGCCGAGCGCGACCGGACTGACGAAATGGTTGGCGTGCACCAAAAGTCCACGATCCGGATGCACCTGGAAGGTCTCGTCGGGCGCGCATTCGAAATCGATCGCGACGCCCTCGCGATGGCTGACGATCATGTTATTGGCGGCGGATTTCCTGGTGCAGTACACCGTGCGCATCGCCAGCGCGACATGCTCGCACTCCAGCACCTTGCGTCGGATCAACGCCAGCGGCACGCCGACCTGGCGATAATCGCGGTCGCATTGCAGATAGTTCGCGGTGATCGCGGTGCCGATCGCATTGAAGCCGCAGCGGCCGAGCGCGCCGGCCTCGGTGAAAGTCATGAGATCGGGGCCATCGTCGCGGCGCACCTTGAGCACGACCGCGGTCTCGGCGCATTCACGCTTCCAGTCCCAGTTCTGGGCGTGGATCAAACGCCCCGACGCGCTCGCCTGCGGCAGCACGACGACGCCGGTGCAGCCATCGGGCTCGTCGGGCGTCTTCAGCCGCGCCCTCACCTCGGGATCGGCGAGCTTCAGGATCTCAGTGCGGGCATTGAGCAGCACGATGTCCTCGAACGGAACGCGAGCGCCCTCGGCGATGCCGTGCATCTCCTCGATATAGGCAGGCTCGAACGCCTCGATGACCGGAAGATAGTCGCGCACCAGATCGGCAACGCCCGATGCGTCGAGCGAGAGCTCCTTGAGCTGTGCGAAATAATGCGATGTGCCCTTGCGGATGCGGTCGGCGGCCTTGAGGCCATACTGCTTGCCGCGCTCACGCGGCGGGCCGGAAATCTCGATCAGGGGAAATGGTTCAACCATGGTTTTTTGCCAACTTCCTTTTGCGTTTCCGGAAAGACTAATGTATTTTGTGATGACATGAAACAAAAATCTTTGACGGCGCCGAAAGCGGCCCCGAGCCGCCTGCAACGCGAGCTCTCCGCGGGCATCCTGGAACTGATCCGGGCGGACAAGCTCGCGCCCGGCACGCGGCTTGTGGAAGTGGCGCTGGCGGAGCGGCTTCAGGTGTCGCGCACGCCGGTGCGGGCAGCGCTGAAATTGCTGGCGCGGCGCCGCCTGGTGCGGGCCGGCGACATCAGGGGCTATTTTGTCAGCGACGCCGTTCCGCCGGCGCAAAAGCCACCCGCCAAGCCGTCACCTGCGGATACCGACCGCCTGTTCCTCGCGATCGCGCGCGACCGCCGCAGCGGTCGCCTTCCCGTCGACGTCTCCGAGCGCGATCTGATGCAGCGCTACGGCGCGACCCGCCCCGTGGTGCAGCGCGTGCTGACGCGGCTTGCCGAGGTCGCGGCGGTGCAGCGCAAGCCAGGGCATGGCTGGCGGTTCCTGCCGATCATCGCCGATGCGCAGGCGCGCGCCGAAAGCTACCGCTACCGGATCCTGATCGAGCCGGCCGGCCTGCTGGAACCGGGCTTCCAGCTCGACCCAGGCTGGGCCGCCGAGATGCGTCGGCGCCATCAGGAGATGCTGAAGCAGCCGTGGAGCGAGACGGCGAGCATCGCGCTCTATGAGATGAATGCGGCGTTTCACGAGGGATTGGCGGCCGCATCCGGCAACCGCTTCCTGCTGGTCGCCGTGCAGCAGCAGAACCGGCTGCGCCGCTTTACCAATTACGACTGGGTGTTCGGATATGAGCGCGTCGTGGTGAACTGCCGCGAGCATCTTGCGATCCTCGACCGGCTCGAGGCCGGCGAGCGCGACGCCGCCGCCGAATTGTTGCGCGATCACCTCGAACGCGCAGCCCAGCTGAAGACCATCGAGCTGGCCGACAGCCGCAACAAGAACAACAGCAAGTAACAGGAGACCTCCATGGATTCCCCGCACGCCGCGACGTCGAACACGCCCCTCACCCGCGAGGCGATGGAGCCGTTCTGGATGCCGATGACGCCGAACCGTCAGTTCAAGTCCAGTCCGCGGCTGTTCACCCGCGCCGAGGGCATGCACTACATCACCCAGGACGGCCGGCGCATCCTCGACGGGATGGCGGGGCTCTGGTGCGTCAATGCCGGGCACGCCCAGAAGCGGATCGTCGAGGCGATCCAGACCCAGGCCGCCAAGCTCGATTTCGTCTCCTCATTCCAGATGAGCCATCCAGCCGCGTTCGAGCTTGCGGGCCGCATCACCGAGATCACGCCCGGAGGTCTCGACCATGTCTTCTTCACCAATTCCGGATCGGAATCGGTCGACACTGCGCTGAAAATTGCGCGCGGCTATCATCGCGCCCGCGGCGAAGCCAACCGCATCCGCTTCATCTCGCGCGCGAAGGCCTATCACGGCATGGGCTGGGGCGGCCTTTCGGTCTCTGGCCTGTCCCGGCATCGCCGCGATTTCGGCCCGCTGCTGCCCGAGGTCGACCATTTGCCGCACACCCATGATCCCGAGAACGCGGCATTCTCGCGCGGCCAGCCGCAATGGGGTGTGCATTTCGCCGACGAGTTGGACAAGCTGCTGCTGATCCACGATCCCTCGACGATTGCCGCCGTGATCGTCGAGCCGGTGACCGGCTCGGGCGGCGTCTATCCGCCGCCGGTCGGCTATCTCGAGAAGCTGCGCGCGACCTGCGACAAGCACGGCATCCTCCTGATCTTCGACGAGGTGATCACCGGCTTCGGACGGCTCGGCGCGCCGTTTGCCGCCAACGCATTCGGCGTCACGCCCGATCTCATCACCTGCGCCAAGGGCATGACCAACGCGGCGGTGCCGATGGGCGGCGTCATCACCAGCGGCAAGGTCTATTCCGCGCTGATGAACGGCCCGGAGAACACTGTCGAGCTATTCCACGGCTATACTTACTCGGCGCATCCGCTGGCCTGTGCGGCGGGGCTTGCCGCGCTCGACGTCTATCAGGACCTCGGCCTGTTCGACCGCGCGCGGCGCATCGCGCCGGTCTGGGAGGCCGCAGTTCATGCGCTGCGGGATGCACCCTACGTGATCGACATCAGGAACATCGGCCTGTTGGCGGCGATCGATCTCAAGCCGCGCGACGGCGCGCCAGCGACGCGCGGTCCCGAATGCGCCGCGCGCTGCTATGATGACGGCATCCTGGTCCGAGCCGCTGCCGACACGCTGATGATCTCGCCGCCTTTGATCATCACCGAGGAGCAGATCGCAGCGATCTTCGCGGCGATCCGCCGCGCGCTGGAGGCGATTGACTAAGCCAATTTGCGCCTGGGGCAATTGGCGCGGTCACAATGCGGTGCCCGGCCGGAACGCGGCCGGGGCTGCGAACGTTGAAGTTCCGTCACGGCAGGAGCAGCACATGCGCAAGACGGCAACCGCAATCATCATCGCCCTGGGCCTCGCCCTCACGCCGGGTCAACTCTTCGCACAAGGCGTCGGTGGCACCCCGCTGCCGCCCAAAGTCGGAGACCGGGCCGCCCCCTCGGGCGGCGTCGGCGGCAGCGCGCCGCCCTCCAGGCTCGGACAACGGGTCGGACCGTCAGGCGGCGCCGGCGGCACTGCACTGCCCTATAATCCGAACGCTCCGGCCAACTCCGCCACGACGGGCAACTCCATCATTACGGGACGATGACCGCAACTCAAGCGTCGTCGCCCGGCTCGACCGGGCGATCCAGTACGCCGCGCCCCTCGAATAAAGCACCGGCGTCTCTGGAATACTGGATCACCCGCATGCGCGGGTGATGACACCGAGCTGCTCATGCATTGCGTTTCGCTGATCACAATGTGATCGATCGCGCCGTCACTGACCAGCCGGCTTGGTCCTGACCAGCTTGTAGACCCGGTTGTTGAGGCCAAACAGCGCGGTGTTGCCGTCAGCGAAATGGAAGTCGAAGGCGCCTTCACAGCCGGTCTCGAGCGTCGCAATCTTGGCACCCGAAAATCCGAGGGCTGCGGCCTGAGGCTTCGGATCGGTCAAGCCGCCCTGAAACAGCATGTCGGGCTCGTATGATTTGATCGCATAATGCGGCTTGCGACAACCGAGCGGTGGCGGCGCCTCGATGCGGTCGGTCCGGAAGATGACGCTGTGTCCGATCAGCGCCTTGAGGTCGGATGCGACCGGCTTCTCGTTCGCCTCGGCCCAGGGCGCCGGCTGTGAACTCGTGATCGTCCAGTTGCCTAGATATTCGATCGAGGCGGCATTGGCGGACGCCGCGGCGCCCGCAAGCAACAGCCCGACGATGATGGAAGTCCTCATGATGCCCCCTTCGCGCGCGCCCCGCGCTGATTCAAACTGAATGCTTGGTCGAGCGACGCAGCCGTGAGGTTCGACGCACCGGACGCAGAATCGCTCGAACGCCAGGCCAAAGCCGGCGTCCGAACAGCCTTATGCAGGTAAACGTGAACCGGACGCTACTGGCAGCTGCGCCGACGCAGCCTGCCGGATGCCGGATCGTAGACGCGCGTGCGCGTGCAACTCGCGAGCGGCACCGACGCCATGGCGCCATAGGCGTTGGTGGGGTCGCCGCGGTGCTCGGTCGCTAATTCGGCCGCGCCCCAGGGCGTGAGCGCCCCGCCATTGAGGGAGCTGCGCCCGGGATACTGGGCGTCGAACGCCGCGGGCTCCGACATCTGGGCCACGGCTGGCGTGAAGGTCGCGCCCAGCAGCAGCGCGGCGGCTGCAACCATCTTGAGTCCGGTCATCTGACATCTCCGATGCGTCGATTGAAAAGCGCCCGAGAGCGGCGCTGCCGCCCTCGTTCACATCAAGGACCGATCGGATGAGATGGAAATTCCGGCCGCTGCGAGACTCCACTTCACAATGCCGCGACGTCACCTTTGTGTCACATCGCGGCGATGCGGTCGGGTCCCTAGCGGTTATGCACGTCGGGCCGTGGATCGCTGACGAAGCCGTCGCGGTTCGGCATCTTGATCGCCGCGAGCGACGTCGCGTCGAGCACGGCATCGGCGGGAACGATGCCGTTGAGGCTGAGCACATAGGCTGCGACCGCGTAGACATCCTCGTTGCTGAGCGACTGCGGCGCATTCTGCGGCATCGCACGCCTGATGTAGTCGAACAGCGTCGATGCATACGGCCAATAGCTGCCGACGGTGCGGATCGGCTTCGCGCTCGCCAGCGTGCCCTGCCCGCCGACCAAGCGGTCGCCGACGCCACCCTGCCCGTTGTCGCCATGGCACGCCGCGCATTGCTCCGTGAACACGACCTTGCCGCGCTCGGCGCTGCCGCTGCCAGGCGGCAGGTTCGCACCGTCGCGACCGATATCGATATTCCAGCCGGCGATCTCCGCAGATGTGGCTACCCGGCCGATGCCGTAGCGCTCCTCGGCGTGCACGGCCCAGCCGAGCATCGCAATTGCGCCGGCGAGCAGCGCGATCCTGGGGTCAAGCCTGCGCATTGCTCACCGCTCCGTCAGCATCGATCCGCCACGGCCAGATCGCGTTGTTATGATAGAACGAATTGAGCCCGCGCACCGCGACCAGTTCGGCGAGCGTCGGCTGCATGTAGCCGGTCTCGTCGACGGCGCGGCTCTGGATCACCGCAGGCTCGCCGTCCCAATGCCAGGGGAAACGGAAGCGCGTCAGCGCCCGCGTCAGCACCGGCTCCTGCAACGCGGCCTCCTGCCAGCTTTTGCCGTCGTCGACCGAGATCTCCACGCTTTTGATCTTGCCGTGGCCGCTCCAGGCGATCCCGGTGATCTCATGAAAGCCTTGCGTGGTCAGCTTCTGCCCGCCCGAGGGCCGCGTGATGATCGACTTCGCCTCCATGTAGAAGGTGAATTCACGCGCGCTGCCGTCCGCCATGATGTCGGTGTACTTCGAGGTCTCCTCGCGCGAATAGGCCGGCTCGGACGCCACCTTGAGCCGGCGCAGCCACTTCACGTTCATGTTGCCCTCGAAGCCGGGCAGCAACAGGCGCAGCGGATAGCCCTGCTGCGGGCGCAGCCGCTCGCCGTTCTGGCTGTAGACCAGCATGGCATCATCGAGGCATTTCTCGATCGGGATGCTGCGGGTCAACGCGGCGGCGTCGGCGCCCTCGGCCACGATCCATTTGGCGCCGGCCTGCAAGCCGGCTTCGTTCAGCACCGTCTTCAGGGGCACACCGGTCCACTCGGAGCAGCTCAGGAGACCGACCAGATCGGACGCTGTCTTGCCGTAGGGCTTGGTGAAGCCCGGATTGCCCGAGCATTCGAGGAAATGGATGCGCGATTGCGACGGGAAGCGGCGGATGTCGTCCATGGTGAAGATCAATGGACGATCGACCATGCCGTGCAGCATCAGGCGATGCTCGGCCGGATCGATGGTCGGCACGCCGCCATGATGACGCTCGTAGAACAGGCCGTTCGGCGTGATGATGCCGTCGAGCCCCTGCAACGGCGTGCGGCTGGCAGCCGAGATATATTGCGGCAGCGTCGTCGAGATGTTCTTGATGACGCCATTCTCATGGACCGACGGCGTGCCGTAGAGCTGGCCCCCTGTCGGGTCGCCCGGCGCCTTCATCCATTCGGGCACGTTGGGTGGAAGATTGCTCTCGGACCCGGCGAGCACGCTCGTATCGCCGAGACCTGCGATCACAGAACCACCTGCCAGCGCCGCGCCCGCCCGCAGAAAATGCCTGCGAGACGCCTCTCGCACGCGCTTGTCCGTCGTCTGTTCGCTCATCGACGTTTCCCTCTGACGTTCGTTCCGGTGCAACCTAGCACCAAAAGCCCGAGGCCTCGCAACGATCCAGCGCAGGGCAGCCCATCAACTGCTGGCGATCACCGGCAGTCGTTCGATCGAGCGGATGCCCGGCGGCGAAACGCCTCGTCGACGATGCCGCGCAGCCGCGTGTGGTCCGGCTCGTCCGAGGTCAGCATGTTGTTGGTGACAGCCGTGATCGATTTCGGCATCCGCCAGCGCAGGCCGGCGACCTCGCCGTTCTCATTGCACTGCGTGAAGGTCGCGCTGTCCTTCAGCATCGCGGCCCCCGTCTCATAGGTGGTCGTCAGCCAGACGCGGCCGACGATCGGGAACTTGACCTCGACGACCTGGCCCGCGGGCGCGCAGCGCGGCAATGCCGGCGGCGGGATTTCGGTTGAACGCATCGCTGGAAAAATCGGGTTGGGATGCCATGGCATCACCTCATGCTGCCGTTCGGCGAACGGAACATGGTGGGGCCCCGGCGCGCACGCAAGACCGGCACGGGAAGGCAAGGCTAACATCAAAATACGGGAATGGGAGCCGACGATTGACCTTGCCTCAACCCGTCACCGGCGGCGTGCCGTGGGTGTGGAAGGACTCGATCGTCTTCAGTCCCCAGGCCTGCCCCTTCTTGCGCTCCTCCTCGGTCCACACGATCGGCTTCCAGTCCGGCGCGAGGATCAGCCGGGCGCCGGCATTGGCGACCTCGACGCGGTTGCCGCCGGGCTCGTAGACATAGAGGAAGAAGGTCTGCTGGATCGCATGCTTGTGCGGGCCGGTCTCGATATGCACGCCGTTCTCGAGGAAGATGTCGGCGGCGCGCAAGATCTCCTCACGGCTGTCGAGCGCGTAGGTGACGTGATGGAAGCGGCCCATCTTGCCGTAGTGATCGCGCGTATAGGCGAAGTCGTAGCTCTTGTTCGACATCGTCATCCACATCGCAGCTTCCGTGCCGTCATTCAGCACGATCTGCTCGGTGGTTCGGCAGCCGAGATAATTCTCGAAGAACAGTCGGTTGGCCTTGATGTCGACCGCAAGGCAGTTGAGGTGATCGAGCCGCCGGACATTGACGCCGCGCGCCGGAAAGCGCTGCGCCTGGTTCTTCAGCGCCGGCTTCAGCTCATCAGGCGCCTGGTACCACTCGGTCTCGTAGTAGAGCTCGATGACATGGCCGTCGGGGTCGCGGCAGCGAAACGCCGGCCCCTGCCCCATGTCGCCGTCGACCCAGCCGATGTCGAAGCCCGATCCCTTCAGTGCGGCGACGCGGCGCTCCAGCGCCTGCGGGCTGCGGGCGCGCAGCGCCATGTGCTCCATACCCGAATTGTTCGACGCCGTGAGCTTCAGCGAATAGCGCTCGTAATCGTCCCAGCCGCGCAGATAGACCGATTCGCGCTCGCGGCCGCTGACCGTCATGCCCATGACGTCGACGAAGAATTTCAGGCTTTCGTCCGGCTTCGGCGTCAGCAGTTCCATATGCCCGAGATGGGCGAGATCGAAGATCGGTTCCTGCTGCATGGGGCCTCCTCCCGCGCTGACGCCGGGTCGGCGTCCCGGCGCATCGTTCCGCGCCGGCAGGCGGCAGCAGATCGATTTGTACCAGTGTACAAAAGATTAGGTCCCGTCAACAAGAGCATCCTGGCCGCGCCGGTCGGCCCTCGGATCGATCACGATCGCCCGTCAGGCCACCGAGGCCGCCTTCTCGCTGTGCGACGACAGCAGCTTGCGGATTTCGACCGCCGGGATCGGCCTGCTGAACAGATAGCCCTGCATTTCGGTGCAGCCGAGGACGCGCAGCATATTGCGCTGCTGCTCGGTCTCGACGCCCTCGGCGGTGGTCGTCATGTCGCTGGCGGCAGCGATGTTGACGACCGCCTGGACGATCGTCGACGACGCGCCCGTGGCGGCAAGATCCTTGATGAAGGTGCGATCGATCTTGATCTTGTCGAATGGAAAGCGTTGCAGATAACTCAGCGAGGAATAGCCGGTGCCGAAATCGTCGAGCGCGATGCGCACGCCGAGGTCGCGCAATTGATGCAGGACATCGAGCGCGGCCTCGTCGTCGCGGATCAGCACCGCCTCGGTGATCTCGAGCTCAAGCCGCGAGGGCGATAGCCCCGACGCAGCAAGCGCGGCGGCGACGTGCAGCGCCAGCGTCTCGCTCTTGAACTGGATCGGCGACACGTTGACCGCGATGTGGACGTGATCCGGCCAGTTCACCGCTTCCCGGCAGGCGGTGTTGAGCACCCAGTGGCCGAGATCGTTGATCAGCCCGGTATCCTCGGCAACCGGAATGAAATCGGCGGGCGAGATGGTGCCGCGTTCCGGATGGCGCCAGCGCAGCAGCGCCTCGCAGCAGCTGACCGCGCCATCCTCGAGATGAAGCAGCGGCTGATAGTAAAGCTCGAAGCTGCCGTCGGCGATCGCTTGCCGCAGCTCGTGCTCCAGGCTGCGCCGCGCCTTGGCGCGCGCGTCCATCCCGGTCTCGAAGAACCGGTAGGTGCGTCGGCCGTCGCTCTTTGCGCCATAGAGGGCGAGATCGGCGTTGCGCAGCAATTGATCGAGGTCGAGGCCATCGCCGGGGGCCAGCGCGATGCCGATGCTTGCGTCGGTGGTGATCAGATGACCGCTGCAATCGATCGGCTCGCGGATCGCGTGATAGATCGTCGCAAGCAGCTGCATGGTCTCGGTATGGCTGCGGATCGCCGTCTGGATCACCGCGAATTCGTCGCCACCGAGCCGTGCCGCGACATCGGCATCCACGAGGCAGGCGCGCAGGCGGCAGGCGATCGCCTTGAGCAGCTCGTCGCCGATCTGATGGCCGAGCGCGTCGTTGACGCCCTTGAACTCGTCGATGTCGATATACATCACGGCGAGCTGCTCGCCCGGCCGGATCGCCTTCAGCGCCTGCTCCAGCCGTTCGCGGAACAGCACGCGGTTCGGCAGATCGGTCAGCGCATCGTAGTGCGCCATGTGGGCGATCTTCTCGTCGGCACGGGTGCGCTCGGTGATGTCCTCGATCGTCGCCACCCATCCGCCTTCCTGCAGCGGCTTGTTGACGATCTCGATCGCGCGCCCGCCCGGCGCTTCCGTGAGCTGACGCGTTCCCTTGCCCAGCTCCACGTTGTGGATGATGGCGTTGCAGAACTCGTCGACGTCGCCGTCGAACGAGCCGGTCTCCTGGCGATGCGCGATCAGCCGCTGCATCGTGCAGCCCGGCTTCGCCACTTCGGGCGAGAGGCCGAACATCTCGAGGTAAGGCTGATTGCAGATGATGATGCGCGCCGAGGCGTCGTAGAGCACGAGGCCCTGCGGAATGTTGTTCACGGCGGTCGTGAGATTGCGCCGTTCGGCGGCGAGCCGCTCGCTCGAGATCTCATGCCGCTTCAGCACCAGGTAGACGATGACGGCGAGGATCACGACGGCGGCCATCAAGAGGCCTTCGCGCACGCTCCAGGCCGAGGTCGCGCTTCCGAGCAGGCTCCCGACCAGCATGCCCGCGCAGAAGGCAAGACCCCTGGTCGAACCGGGATCGGCATTCCCAGACGATCGATTGCGGTCCTCAATGCTCACGCTGGTCTCCCCCGAGCGCCGCATCGTTACGCGGCACAAATGGAAAGGGCGTTACAAGTTGCGGTTAGCAATCGGTTACGCGATACCGTGAGACCAGGTCAGGTATGCTGTCCCCGGCCTCCGCCGCTCTGCCCGCCAACGGGCGCTCTCCTCGGACGTGGTGAATGGCGTGTTAACGCGGGAGCCGCCGAACGGCGATGGTTCGTGCCGGAAAGCGACGATTTCGCCGCCAAAGCGCACGTCGCCGCTGTCCTTTGCCGCGCTTCAGAAACAAATCCTGACCGGAAAGACACAGATTTAGCCAATCCGGAACTGGCACGATTTAACAGTTTTTCCAGCCCCGTGGCGGCATATTGGTCTGGACATTTCTCTGAACAGGCCAGGCCGAAACCGTGACATCCTTCGGACGTGTGATCTCTGTGCGCGGCTCGCAGGCCCGGGTCGGGCTGCTGGCCGCCGGCCAGATGCCGCTTTCGGACGTGCGTGCGACCGTCGGCCGGTTCGTCAGTATCCGCTGCGCGACCTCCGTCATCGTCGCGATGATCACCGAGGTGTCGTGCGAGGACCTGCCGGCGAACGACAGCTACATGGCGACCGCCTCGGTCGACCTGCTCGGCGAAATCCTCGGCGGCGAACGGCCCAAGTTTCAGCGCGGCGTCACCAACTATCCAACCATCGGCGATGCCGTCGAGCTGATCACCAGTCAGGAGCTGCGCACGGTGTATGCGCCGAGCGGCTCGGACCAGATCAATGTCGGCACGCTGCAGCAGGACCGCTCGATCATCGCCTATGTCGACATCGAGGAAATGCTCTCCAAGCACTTCGCGGTGCTCGGCTCGACCGGCGTCGGCAAATCCACCGGCGTGTCGCTGCTGCTCAACGAGATCCTGAAGTCCCGGCCGAACCTGCGCATCTTCCTGCTCGACGTGCACAATGAATACGGGCGCTGCTTCGGCGATCGCGCCCAGGTGCTGAACCCGCGGAACCTGAAGCTGCCGTTCTGGCTGTTCAATTTCGAGGAGATCGTCGACGTGCTGTTCGCCGGTCGCCCCGGCGTGCCCGAAGAACTCGACATCCTGGCCGAAGTGATTCCGATCGCGAAGGGCATCTACACCCAGTACCAGAACTCCGACCGCGTCGGCCTCGGGTTGAAGCGTATCGATCCGAGGCAGGTCGGCTACACCGTCGATACGCCGGTGCCCTACCGGCTGGTCGACCTGATCTCGCAGATCGACGAGCGCATGGGCAAGCTCGAGAACCGCTCTTCGCGCATCATCTATCACAAGCTGATCTCGCGCATCGACGCCGTGCGCAACGATCCGCGCTATGCCTTCATGTTCGACAACGCCAATGTCGGCGGCGACACCATGGCGGAGGTGATCAGCCATTTGTTCCGCCTGCCCGCCAACGGCAGGCCGATGACCATCATGCAGCTCGCCGGCTTCCCCGCCGAAGTCGTCGATTCCGTGGTGTCGGTGCTGTGCCGCATGGCGTTCGATTTCGGCCTGTGGAGCGACGGCGTCTCGCCGATGCTGTTCGTCTGCGAGGAGGCCCACCGCTACGCCTCCGCCGACCGCAACATCGGGTTCGGACCGACCCGCAAGGCGGTGTCGCGCATCGCCAAGGAAGGCCGCAAATACGGCGTCTATCTCGGCCTCATCACCCAGCGTCCGGCCGAGCTCGACGCCACCATCATCTCCCAGTGCAACACGCTGTTCACGATGCGGCTTGCCAACGACCGCGACCAGGCGCTGCTGCGCTCCGCGGTCTCGGACGCCGCTGCCAACCTGCTGTCCTTCGTGCCCTCGCTCGGCACCCGCGAGGTGCTGGCGTTCGGCGAAGGCGTAGCCCTGCCGACGCGGCTGCGCTTCAAGGAGGTGCCGCCACACCAGTTGCCGCGCGGCGAAGCCACCATCGCCACGGTGCCATCGGTCACCGCCGGCCACGACATGCATTTCGTCAGCGCGGTGCTGGAACGCTGGCGCGGCGCGACCTCGCATCGCGACAGCACATCCAACGACCCCGGCATGAACGACCGCGCGCCGCCGCGCCCGATGCCAGCGGAAGCGCCGATGCTGCAGCCCTCGATGGGGCTCGACCCCGATCGCTTTTCGCTCTTGAAGAAGCCGCTGCGCTAGAGCTCCGTTCCGATGGATCGGAACGGAGCGCTAGAGCGGGATGGGTCTAGCTTGAATCGATTGAGGATTCCCAAATCAGATCGGTTCTGATTCAACATGCTGGCTGGGAAGGAGGCCAGCATGGATGGGAC
>Ga0153933_1000051_pt1 | contig 66568 bp, 65 predicted proteins | sample TSNJ017MetaG_FD_102275 | JGI IMG/M metagenome (GOLD analysis project Ga0153933, IMG submission 102275) | Attine ant fungus gardens microbial communities from New Jersey, USA - TSNJ017 MetaG | ecosystem: Host-associated > Fungi > Mycelium > Unclassified | place: USA: New Jersey, Wharton State...
CGGCCGGCGCAATTGACGATAACAGTCGTGTCGGGATCGGGCGCCGCGCGCCCCGCCCGCAGCACCAGTTCCGCACCGGGCACACTGACCGAGCCGGGAATGTTCATGGTGGCATATTCATCGAAACGTCGCACATCGAGAATCGCTATGTTGGCCTTCTCGGCGATCAGGGCGGCAACCTCGTCGGCGCTCAGTGACGGCGTGTGCCTGCGCTGCTCGACCAGTTCGCCAAAGGCCTTGGCGTAGGAATTGACGTCCTCGAACATTTCGTAACCGGCCAGCCGCCAGCCGTGCAGGCCGTTGGCGAGCGCCCGAACGTTGCCATAGCCGAGCGCCGCGAACTGCTGCTTCGCGGCGGCGATCAACCCCTCGCCGTCATCATAGAGCACGATCGGCACATCCTTGCGCGGCAGCCGCAGCGCGGCCTCGAGCGCGATTCGGCCGGCCGCCATGTTGGCGGCGAACAGCGGATGGCCGGTGGCGAACTGCGCCTCGTGCCTGACATCGAGCAGGGCGATTTCCTGGCGCAGCATCAGCGCCGAACGGACGTCCTGGGGCGAGACGGTGGCAACGGTCATGATATGGGCCTCGGCGGGACGTGCTGAATTCACTTCCCTGTAGGCCGAAATGGCGCCCGGTCAATGGCCCACATCACGATGCACCCATCCCCTGCGCAACCTGCAAGTCTCCGGCCATTAACGGACACGGAACGAAACCCGCGGATGCCGCTTTGCTCCTTCGGGCCCGCTTGCTACGTTCCGATCGGCCCCATTGGCGCCCGATCAGGCCTTCCGGACAAGAGAAGGTGGTGGGGCCAAACCTTGAAGCCCCGGGAGGAAGACGATGAGAACCGTTGGAAATGAGCCGCTGTCCCGCCATGCCCTCGCCTTCGTCCTGGCCGGCGGCCGCGGCAGCAGACTTCTCGAGCTGACCGACAGGCGCGCCAAGCCGGCGGTCTATTTCGGCGGCAAATCCCGGATCATCGATTTCGCATTGTCCAATGCGGTCAACTCCGGCATCCGCCGCATCGCAGTCGCGACCCAGTACAAGGCGCACAGCTTGATCCGGCATCTGCAGATGGGCTGGAACTTCTTCCGCCCGGAACGAAACGAGAGTTTTGACATCCTGCCCGCGAGCCAGCGCGTCTCGGAGACGATGTGGTATGTCGGCACGGCGGATGCGGTCCATCAGAACATCGACATCATCGAGGCGCACGGCACCAAGTACATCCTCGTGCTCGCCGGCGACCACGTCTACAAGATGGACTACGAGATCATGCTGAAGCAGCATGTCGAGAGCGGCGCCGACGTCACAGTCGGTTGCCTCGAAATGCCACGCGCGGAATCCAGCGGCTTCGGCATCATGCATATCGACGACAAGGGCGTGATCCAGTCCTTCCTCGAGAAGCCGGCCGATCCGCCGCCGATGCCCGGCAAGCCCGACAAGTCGCTCGCCAGCATGGGCATCTATGTCTTCAATTCGGAATTCCTGTTCGACGAATTGCGCCGCGACGCCGCCGATCCGAATTCGGCGCACGATTTCGGCAAGGACATCATCCCCTATATCGTCAAGCACGGCCGCGCGATCGCGCATCAGTTCAATGATTCCTGCGTCCGCTCCGGCGATGATCCGCGCGCCTATTGGCGCGATGCCGGCACCGTCGACGCATATTGGGGCGCCAATATCGACCTCACCGACGTGGTGCCGGAGCTCGATCTCTACGACCGCTCCTGGCCGATCTGGACCTATGCCGAGATCACGCCGCCTGCGAAGTTCGTCCATGACGAGGACGGAAGGCGCGGCCACGCGGTGACCTCGCTGGTGTCGGGTGCCTGCATCATCTCAGGTGCTGCGCTTCGCCGCTCGCTGCTGTTCACCGGCGTGCACGTCAATTCCTACGCCTATGTCGAGAACGCGGTGATCATGCCCTATGTCGATGTCGGTCGCGGCGCGCGGCTCCGGAACGTCGTGATCGACCGCGGGGTGCGGATTCCGGAAGGCCTTGTGGTCGGCGAGGATCCCGAGCTCGACGGCCAGCGCTTCCGCAGGACTGAGCAAGGCATTTCGCTGATCACCCAGTCGATGATCGACAGGATCGGCACATGACGCCAATCCGCGTTCTCGCGGTCGCCTCGGAAATCTACCCGATCATCAAGACCGGCGGCCTCGCCGACGTCGCCGGCGCGCTGCCGGCGGCGCTGAAAGAGCATGGCGTCGCGACGCGCACGCTGGTGCCCGGCTATCCCGACGTGCTGAAGGCGTTGCCGGCGGCGGAGACGCTGTTGCAGTGGCCGGAATTTTACGGCGGACCGATCCGCGTGCTCGGCGGCACGCATGACGGCCTCGATCTGTTGGCGCTCGATGCGCCGCATCTCTTCGCGCGCCCCGGCAACCCCTATGTCGGGCCCGACGGAAGGGACTGGCCCGACAACGGCGTCCGCTTCGCGGCGCTGTCGCGGATGGCGGCCGAGATCGGCCAGGGCGCGATTACCGCCTTCGTGCCCGACATCGTGCATGCGCATGACTGGCAGGCCGGGCTGGTGCCGGCCTATCTGCATTACGGCCGCGACAAGCGGCCCGGCACTGTCATGACCGTGCACAACCTCGCCTATCAGGGTCAGTTCTCGCCCGACATGCTCGCGACCTTCGGCCTGCCGCAGGAGGCCTACGCGGTCCAGGGCGTCGAATATTACGGCACGATCAGTCTGTTGAAGGCCGGCCTGCAATTCGCCGACCGCATCACCACGGTGTCGCCGACCTATGCGCGCGAGATCCAGGGCGATGACGGCGGCATGGGGCTCGGCGGCCTGCTGCGCGAACGCGCCGGCGTGCTGAGCGGCATCCTCAACGGCATCGATCTCGCGGTGTGGAATCCGGAAACCGATCCACATATCGCCGCGCGCTACGGCGCATCGCAGCTCGCGCAGCGCGCGGCCAACAAGGCGGCGCTGCAAGCGCGCTTCGGGCTCGATCAATCCGCGGACGCGCTGCTGCTCGGCGTCGTCAGCCGGCTGTCCTGGCAGAAGGGCCTCGACGTCCTGCTTGAGACCATCCCGACGCTTTTGAGCGAGGGCATGCAGCTCGCTCTGCTCGGCAGCGGCGATCGCGACCTGCAGGATCGCTATTCGGCGCTGGTCGAGGCCCATCCGGGCCGCATCGGCGTCGTGATCGGCTATGACGAGGCGCTGGCGCACCTGATCCAGGCCGGCTCCGACGCGCTCGCGGTGCCGTCGCGCTTCGAGCCCTGCGGCCTCACCCAGCTCTGCGCACTGCGCTATGGCGCGGTTCCTGTTGTCGCCAATGTCGGTGGTCTTGCCGACACCGTGCTCGATGTCGGCGAGGCCGCGGTCGACGGCGGCGAGGCAACCGGCGTCAAGTTTGCCCCCGTCACCGCGGAGGCGCTTGGCCACGCGCTACGCAAGGCGAACCTGTTGTTCAACGACGATTTGACCTGGCGCCGGCTGCAGCATGCCGGCATGACGACCGACGTCTCCTGGACCAACCGCGCCGGCCAGTATGCCGCGCTCTATCGTGATCTCGTCGCGGCGCGGCGTTGACGCGCGATCAGTGCAAGAGATCGCAGGCCGCGACGCGGTCGATGTCGGCGAGGCGCCGGTCGGCACTGCCGGCGAGATCGAGGCTTGCGAGCAGATCGAGCAGCCGGCCGTGGGCGCGGTCAGCCACCGCAACCGGCAGCGGCGCCTCGTCAAAGGCCTCGATATAGCGGCCGACGAGACCGCTCAGCAGCCGGCACACGGCCCGCTGCCCGGGGTCGCCGCTGCTCAAACTCTCGAGTTTTTGCTGGAAGGTCCTGAAGGTCCGCAGGCCGTGGCGCTGTTGCGCAAGCCACGTGTGCAAATCGGACGTAAATAAATCGGACGTAAGGAATTCGGTCATTTCAGCCTCTTCAAATCGGAGAAGAAGCTACTGGCTTATACAGCCGACGGCGGCGCTGTGCTATCGCGATTTTCGCAATCCCCCTCCGCGTTCGCGTCAGGCGTGTCATCGGCTTGGCACGGACCTTGGCTAGAGTCGCGCGAGCGCCGGCAGGATCTTGTAGCGTGCGATCTCGTGCGGATATTCGCCGCGATTGGCGAGCAGCACGATGCCGAGCTTCCGTTCGGGCACCAGGCCGATATAGGCCGAGGCGTTGTTGAGGCCACCGGGCTTGTCGATGACGGTGACGCCATCGAGCCGGACATGCTCCCACGCCATCGCCTGCCCGAATTTCTCGTCGACGCGAAAGCGCTCGCGCTCGGTCATCTCGAGCGCCGCGCGCAACTCGGGATCGATCACCGCGCCGTCGAGACAGGCGCGCAGGAACGTGCCGAGGTCGCGTGCCGATGAGAACATCTGCCCCGTTCCCGGAAAGTCGTAATAGCTCTGCTGGTTGCCCGGCGCCCCGATCGGCACGCCCTGGTCGGAATAGCCCTGGACCATCCGTCGCATGATCGCGGGCGGCAGAACCGCGCGATTGTCCTCGCCGCGATCGGGAATGAAGGTCGAGGCCATGCCGAGCGGTTTGAGGATGCGGTTCTCGATCAGCGCGCCGATCGGTATGCCATAGCGCCGCTCGAGCACGAGTTGGAGCAAGACGTAGCCAGCATGGGTGTAGATGCGCTGCTTGCCGCGCACCTCGCCCGCCTGCGGCGTCCACGCATTGAGCATTGCGATGAACTGATCGCGGCTGAAGCTCTCGTTCGGCCACGGCGGATGATCCGTCGGCAGCAACAGCCCCGAAGTATGCATGACGAGTTCACCGATGGTGACGCGGCTGATGTAGTCGCCGTGCAACTCGGGCAGATATTTTCCGACGGGATCATCGAGCTGCAATTCGCCGCGCTCCGTCCCGAGCGCGACCAGCGTGGCCTCGAACAGCTTCCGCAACGATGCGAGGTTGAACAGCGTATCCGGCGTGATCAGGTGCTTGGCGTCGTCGGCGACGCCGTAGTCGAAGAATGTCAGCTCGCCGCCGGCATAGACCGCCACGGCAAGACCACCCGGCTCCGAGGCAGTCGCCGTCGACGCCAACTCGCGCGTCACGATGTCCCGGATCGGCGCCTGCATGTCGGACTCCGCGCGCGGGCCGGGCCCCGTGATCACGGACACGGCGAGCATGGCGCTTGCAATCCGGAGGGATAGCCACTGGAGGGATAGCCACAGTTTCATTGCTGCGATGGTCAGACCGGAAAGAGGCGGCGCAATGACCGTGCCGCCGGCCAGAGCCGTCACGGAGATTGCAGCCGCCTTCCCGTGCACACCAGCTACCGCGCTGGAACTTGATCCGCATCAGCGAGCACAGCATCCCGTCGAGGGATGTTTCCAACTAGCAATAAATTGTCAATCGAAGGTTGCTGCGGTCGTTCGGATTCGACCGACGGATCCTGTTCCATTTTCCGGACATCGGGCTCCCAGCTTTGCACGCGCAAAAACGGCCGGGATTCGCTGGTGAATCGCCGGCCGTGGCCTTGGGCCGGATCAGGATGAGCCGATCCGGGAACCGACTGCGACATTTTGCGCATCACGACCGGTATCGGACCCGATGATCGAGTCGGCGCGACGCGATCCAAGCAGGGATCGCGGCAGCGATGCCAGCAACAGCACCACGCAGACGCAAAGCAGGACGATGTCCTTGAACAGGAACTCGCCCGCCAGGTTCCAGGCCATCGGATCCGTCGACAGGCTCCATTGCACGACACCCGGCGTAGTGAAGAAGAACGACCACGTGATCGTGAATGTGACCACGCCCATCAGCGCGCCGATCGCCGACAGGATTGGATTGAACGCGCCGGCCGCGAGCAGCGCGGCGGTCGCGAGTTCGACCACGCCGAGCAAATACGCTTCGCCCCTGACGCCGAACACCGAGAGCCACGAGACGAACGGGCTGTTGCTGATGAACTGGACGATGCCCTGCGCCGACTGCGGCGTGAACTTCTGCATCCCGAACGACACGAAGATGACGACCATCACCCAGCGCAGGATCGCGAGCGGACGATAGGAACCCTCACCGCTTTCGGCGATGTTGAAGGACAGATTCATGCGGACGTCTCTCTCCTGCTGCGTGGCGGCGGACATGCAGGACCTACGCAGGGCGCTGCACCCGCGTTACGCGCGGCGGGCGATCGCAACCTTCACGACGACGTGCGGACGAGGTGATGAGCGTGGACGCTCGCTCAGGCGCGCTGGCGCTGCGGCTTCGCGGCATCCTTGACCGGCAACGGCCCGGTGAACCCATACAGGAACAGATCCACCACCATGTCGGCGAACTCCTTCGGGTTGACCCCGCCCTTCGGATCGTACCAAGTGTGGCTGAAATTCAGGATGCCGAACAGCATCATGCTGTAAATCTTCCGGGTCCGCTTGACGATCCTGCCTTCCTTGTCGAGCCGGATCAGCAGGTCCGAGATCATGTCGACCAATTGGCGCTCCAGCGCCCTGATGGCATCCTGCTCGTTCTCGCGGAGAAACGCGAGGTCGTTGAGGATCACGCGCTGCTCGTCACTGGAGCGCGCGTTGAGCGCGACGATGGCCTGGATCGCGGCGCGGAACTGTTCCAGCGTGGTCGCCTTGCCGGCCGTCGCAGCCTCGACATCGGCGATCATCTCGCGGATATGCGCATCGAGGATCGCGAACAGGATCGCTTCCTTGGACTCGAAATAGTGATACAGCGCGCCGCGCGACAGCTTGCAGGCGTCGGCAAGGTCGGCGATCGACGCGCGCATATAACCTTGCCGGGCGAACAAGCCGCAGGCGGTGGTCAGGATGCCCCGCGCAATATCGTCGTAATTCTCCGAGCGCGTCCGCGCCATCACCGTCCCTCTTCAGAACCCGCTAGCTCACAAGATAATTCAAACGACCGGTCGGATTATATGAGCGCGCCTGTCGTCCGGCAAGCAAGGCAAGGGACGCGATCAGATCAAATCGCGCAGCAGCGCGACCAGGCGACCACACTCGTCATCCGTGCCGACGGTGATGCGCAGGAAGTCTGCGATCCGCGGCTTGTTGAAATGCCGCACCAGCACGCCGCGCTCGCGAAGTCCGCCGGCAAGATATGCACCGCCGTGGCCAGGATGGCGCGCGAAGACGAAGTTCGCGGAGGATGGAAGCACCTCGAAGCCGAGCCCCTTGAGGTCGCGGACCAGCGTCTCGCGGGTCGCCATGATGCGCCGGCGTGTCTCCTCGAACCACGCTTCATCCTTGATCGCTTCGACCGCGCCTGCGATGGCGAGGTTGTCGAGCGGATAGGAGTTGAAGCTGTCCTTGACCCGCTCCAGCGCATCGATCAGCGGCCGCTGTCCGATGGCGAAGCCAACCCTCAGCCCGGCGAGAGACCGCGCCTTGGAGAAGGTCTGGACCACGAGCAGATTGTCGTGCCGCTTCACGAGCGGCACGGCGCTTTCGCCACCGAAATCGACATAGGCCTCGTCGAGCACCACGAGTTGGTCCGGATGCTCTGACAGCAGCGTCTCGATCGCCGCGCGGGGCAGCGCGATGGCGGTCGGCGCGTTCGGATTGGGCAGCAGGATCGCGCTGCACGGCCGCCGGTAATCGCCAATCTGCACGCGCATCTCCGCATCGAGCGGCACCGTCTCGTAATTGACGCCGTAGAGCCCGCTATAGACCGGGTAGAAGCTGTAGGTGATGTCAGGAAACAGCAGCGGCGCATCGTGCTTCAAGAGCGCCTGGAAGGTGTGGGCCAGCACCTCGTCCGAGCCGTTGCCGACGAACACCTCCTCGGCAGCGACATCATAACGTGCCGCGATCGCCTCGCGCAGACGGATGGCGTGCGGATCGGGGTATAGCCGCAGCCGATCCGTCGCGGCAGCGATTGCCGCCAGCGCGCGCGGCGACGGTCCGTACGGGTTCTCGTTGGTGTTGAGCTTGATGACGCCGCCCTGCTTCGGCTGCTCGCCCGGCACATAGGGCGAGAGACGGTGGACGACGGGACTCCAGAAGCGACTCATGATCTCTGATCCAAGGAAAGATCGGGGGAAGATTTGATCACCCTAGGGCATGCTTAGCGCCCGCGAAAGCCCGCTCGCGCGCAATGGCGGCTGCGTCGACGATCTCAGCCGCCGATCCCCATGCCGCCGGAGACGCCGAGCGTCTCGCCGGTGATATAGGCTGCCTGATCGGAGGCCAGGAAGCGCGCGGCCGCGGCAACCTCCTCCGGCTCGCCGAGCCGGCCGAGCAGCGTCGCGCCGGTCATCGCCTGCAAGATCCTGTCTCCGCCTTTGGTGATCGCCTGCTCCAGCATCGGCGTGCGGATCGGCCCCGGCGCGATCGCGTTCGCGGTGATGCCGTAACGCGCGTTCTCGCGCGCAATGCTTTTGGTGAAGGCGATCACGCCGCCCTTGGCCGCGGCATAGACCGAGCCGCCCTTCGAGCCGAGCCGCGCGGCTTCCGAGACGATGTTGATGATGCGGCCGAACCCGGCCCTCTGCATCTCCGGCAGCGCCGCGTGCGTGCAAGCGAGCACCGAGGTCAGATTGACCGCGATCATCCTGGCCCAATCCTCCGGCGTGGTGTCGGTGAAAAAGGCGTGCTGGTCGACGCCTGCATTGTTGATGACGATGTCGAACGGGCCGTGCTGCGCCATGACTGCCTGCACCGCCGCGGCGTCACTGACATCGAGCCCTGTCGCGACCGCGTCGATCTCGCGTGCGAGATCGGAAGCTGTCGCAACATCGAGATCTGCGATCACGACCTTGGCGCCCGCGCCGGCAAAACTTCGCACGATCGCAGCGCCAATGCCGTGGGCGCCGCCGGAGACGAAGGCGCGGCGGCCGTCGAGACGCCCGAATGGCAAGGCGCCGGCCATGCCTCAGCGTCCCGTGAAATTCGGCTTGCGCCGCTCGATCACGGCGGCAAGGCCCTCACGCGCATCGGCCATCCCGGAAAGCTCAGCCACCGTGCGTGCCTCTTCCGACAGGCACTGCTCGATGCTGGTGCCGGTGCCGGCCCACACCAGCCGCTTGGTTGCGGCCAGTGCCTTCGGCGCGCCGGCCGCAAGCTCCTGCGCCAGCGCGAGCGACGCGTCGGCAAGCTCGACATCAGGCACCACCCTGGTGACGATGCCGATCTGCAGCGCCTCCGCCGCCGAGATCACCGGATTGGTCAGCAGGATCGACATTGCCCGTCTGAGGCCGACCAGCCGCGACAGCGTGACCGAGACGCCGGCATCCGGTGCCATCGCCACCCGCGTCGCGCCGGCGAGGAATTTTGCTGACTCGGCGGCGATCACGATGTCGCAGCCACAGACGAGACCAAATCCGCCACCGCCCGCCGCAAAGCCTTGCACCGAGGCGATCACGGGCGCTTCCAGCCGCAGCAGGCCTGTCACCGCGTTCTGGAGATAGGCGGTGGCCTGTCGAATGTAATCCGGCAGCTTTTCTCCCTTGGATGCAAAGGCCCGCACATCGCCGCCGGCGCAGAAATTCGCGCCCTCGCCGCTCAGCAACACCACGCGCAGATTCGGATGTCCGTGGCAGGCCATGATGGCGTCGCACAGCGCGCGGAGCAGCTCGACGCTCATGCCGTTCGCCGCGTCCGGCCGGTTCAGCCGCAGCCGCGCGAGGCCGTCGGTGATGTCGAGCAGAACGGGGCCCTTGTCGATCATGACGATCGCCTCCCTAGACCAGGAATGACAGCGTGTAGATCGCCTTGTCGTTGTTGACGAGGACGACCTTCTTGGTGGCGATCCGCAATTCACCAACGACGTAGCGCAGCCGGTATTCGTTGCGCGCCGCCCACAGCGTGTCGTCGCGCAGGCTCGACTCGAAGATCAGGCTGTTGCTGGCGACCGCGATGTCACCATTGTCCGGTTGCTGGTCCATCAGCTCGATGTTGGAGACCAGCCGGCGCAAATTCGATTGCGGCGTCTGGGTGAAATGCTTGCCGGTCATCAGCTGGCGGACGCGCAGCGCGATCCGCGAGCGGTTGTCGTAGATGATCGACATCTGCCGTTCCGGGTCGATGTCGCCGCCGTTCGCCGGCACCCAGTAGACGCCGTCGTCGGTCCAGAGCCTTTCCCAGGCCTCGTATTGATGCTCGTCCTGCAACCGCGCCTCGCGATAGAGAAAGGCGGTCACGGTGCTCATCAGCGCGGCGCTGCTCTCGCTCGCCAGCATCAGGCCGCCTCCATCAGCTTGCGATAGTGGTGCCAGATGCCGCGCGAGGGCACCTCGTCGGTGACATGGCCGACCGTGAAGCCGAGCTCATCGCGCCGCTCGCGTTTCTCGCCGCGGCCGAGGAAGATCCATTCCGGATTGCGCGCCAGCACGCCGCGATGGCAGCGCTCATACATCTCGGAATCATCCGCAAGCAAAAAGCCGGCCGGGCCGACCGAACCCATGGTCTGCTGCCGCAGCCGGCGGTTCAGATCGGGCGCGCCCTTGAATTGCAAGGCAGTGACGTGCTGCACGCTGTCGTCGACGCCGAGCGGCTGGATCACGAACATCTGGATCTCGGCGATGAACAGGTTCGGGAAGATCATGACATGCGGCGTGCCGTCGATCATGATTTTGCGCGCAGCCGTGTCGCCGTAGGCCGCCTTCATCCGCGCCGTATAATCCGGCAGCCGCTCCTCGCTGGTGCCGAACCAGCTCATCGGCTGATCGCGCTTGCGGAACTCGGGGCGCAAATCGACCTCGGTATGGCCGTTGCCATAGTCGCGGGTCAGCGCGGTCGAGGTACCGCCATAGAGCTTGCCGATCATGCTGTCGGCGACGCCGAAAATCGAGGTGTGGACGAAGGCCGGGTGGTAGCCGTCGCACTCGTTCTCCAGGATGAACTTCCAGTTCGCCTTGACGCGATGCTTGAGGAAGCCGGCCGTGATCTCGACCTCGCCCTCGGGCGATGATCGCACCAGGCGGTCAATGGTCTCAGCGGCGCCGCCGAGATGCTCCATCAAGGTCGGTCCCTCGGCTGCGAACGAGCCGAACACGAAGCCGCGATGGGATTCGACGCGCGTCACCCGCCCGAGCGCGAGCTGCGATTTGTCCTGCCCCTCATAGCCGTCGGGAAAGGCGTAGCCGACCAGGCGGCCGTCATTGGCAAAGGTCCAGGAATGGAACGGACAGGTGAAGGAACGTGCATTGCCGCGCGCATAGGAGCAGACCTGGTTGCCGCGATGCGAGCAGCGGTTGAGCAGCAGGTTGACCTTGCCCTGCTCGTCGCGCGTCATGATGATCGACTGCGGGCCGATCGACTTGACGACATAGTCGTTGGCATTGGGCACTTCGCTCTCGTGCCCGACATAGACCCAGCTGCGGTACCAGATGTTTGCAAGCTCCGCCGCGAAGATCGAGGGATCGGTGTAGAGCGAGCCGTGCACCCGATCGGGCCGGATCAGCTCGTTCCATTGCGATGTCGGCGGCACCACGTTCATCGCTCGACCTCCCACGGCCCGGCGCAATCGCGGGCCACCTTGTTCCCACGGCAGTCGCCAAATAATAATCCGACCGACCGTTCGAATTATAGAGGGTGACAGCGCGGCCTGCAAGTTGATTGATCGCGAACCGCGTTCCGCCGCGCTCGATCACCAGGTTCCATCGCGTGTTGAATCCCGGCAACACCTCACGAACAAAATGCGCGAACCGTCACATTGCGCATCTTGAATCACGACTGTGCCGCATCCCGGTCCAATCCTGCCCGCGGTGGGTCGCAGGCAATTGATTTGGGGAACAGCCTTCATGCAGCAGGCACCGTCGGGCGCACGGAGCGCGGATTCGTCTGGATATGTTTTCTACTTCCAGCTCGCCAGCAATGGCACGAGACGCGCATGCAGTTTGACGATCCAGGCGGCCAGCGCCAACGAGGCGGCGCAGATCTTTCGCGAGAACTGGACGGCGATCGAAACGATGGCGCGCGAGGGCGTGAGTGCGGCAACGATCGGTTCGCGAACGGTCGTCCTCGCGGCCAATTGACGCGCATGTTGATAGACGCGCGCTGACCCGGGCCGCCGCCGCCCACCACGTGCGGCCGTTTGCCGCGCCGAACTGCGCGTCGTCACGCGTGCCGCGGCAGTCGCGCGCGAGCTTGAGCAGTCCCCACGCGTGAATCGCAGGAACGGGCCCGCACGCAGCAGTGCATGACGCACCGCTGCTTAGAGCGATTCAAGACTGCATGCTTAGAGGGATTCAATTCCATCGCGGTTCTTTTCGTTCGCAGCGGCTGCTAGAGGCGCTGACGAAATGGAAATGCACTGACTGGAAATGAGACGTGACTGTTGACGCTGATGGCCGGCTTGTCGGAGACCATCGAAACCCCACCGACAGGAGTCGGACCCATCTTTTGATCGGCGCGGCCTTCCTCCTCACCGATCTCTCCACCGCGGTCGCACCCGCAAACGCGCAATCGAGCACGGCGCTGCCGCCCGTGACGGTGGAATCGCCGAAAGAAAAGCGCAAGCCCGCCGCCGCGCGGTCCGCGCAGCGGACGCAGGCCGCGGCCCGCCAGCGCAGTCGCGATGCGCAGCCGCCGGCGGCGACGCCGTCGCCATCGCAGCGCGCGGCCGCCGCAGCCGCGAGGCTGAACGAGGCCAAGCTCGGCTATCGCGCGATGCCTGATAGAACCACCTTGCACAGCGGCGCCTCGCCGCTCGACACCTCGCAATCGGTCAATGTGGTGCCCGAGCAGGTGCTGAAAGACCAGCTGCCGCGCAACCTCGACGATGCGCTGGTCAATGTCTCTGGCGTCACCCAGGCCAACACGCTGGCCGGCACCCAGGATGCCGTGATGCGCCGCGGCTTCGGCGACAACCGCGACGGCTCGATCATGCGCAACGGCATGCCGCTGGTGCAGGGCCGCAGCCTCAATGCGGCGGTCGAAAGCGTCGAGATGCTGAAGGGCCCGGCGTCGCTGCTCTACGGCATCATGGATCCCGGCGGCATCGTCAACACCATCAGCAAGCGCCCCGAGCTCTATCAGCACGGCTCCGTCACCCTGCTCGGCTCGAGCTACGGCAATTCCAGGAGCGGCGCCGATGGCGCGCTCGACGTCACGGGCCCGATCGGCGATGGCGGCCTCGCCTATCGCTTCATCGGCTACGGCGTCAGCGAGGATTATTGGCGCAATTTCGGCCGCCACCGCGAGATGCTGGTGGCGCCGTCGCTGGCATGGTACGGCGAGAGCACCACGGTGCAGCTCAACTACGAGCACCGCGAATTCATCACCCCGTTCGACCGCGGCACCGCCTTCAATCCGGCCACCAATGCGCCGCTGGCGATCCCTGCGACGCGCCGGCTCGACGAGCCCTTCAACAACATGTGGGGCACCTCCGACCTGATGCAGGCCTCGGTGGAGCACCGCCTCAACCAGGACTGGAAGCTGTTCACAGCCTACAGCTACAACACCGAGACCTTCAGCGCCAACCAGCTCCGCATCACCGGCATCAACTTCAAGACCGGCACCGAGACCCGCAGCGATGACGGCACGCAGGGTTCGCTGAGCAATGCGAGCTACGGCACCTCCTATCTACAGGGCAATGTCTGGCTCGGCGACATGCGCAACGAGGTGCTGTTCGGCGGCGACGGCCAGTACCGCACGATCTACCGCGACAATCTGATCCGGCAGGCGACGCCGAGCTTCAACGTCTATAATCCGGCCTATGGACTGGTGACGCCGGGCACCACGGTCTCCGCCACCGACAGCGCCCAGACCGACAAGCTCGGCCAATGGTCGCTGTTTGTCCAGGACACGCTGCATCTGACCGAGCGTTTCGCGCTGGTTGGCGGCGCGCGCTACATGGATTACGACCAGCTTGCCGGCAAGGGGCGGCCGTTCATCACCAACACCAACGTCTCCGCCGACAAGGTGCTGCCGCTCGGCGGCGCCATTTTCAAGCTCACCGACCAGGTCTCGCTCTATGCGAGCTACACGCAGTCGCTGAAGCCCAACTCGACCATCGCGCCCTTGAGCAATGGCGGCGGTGTGGTGCTCGGCTCGAACATCGCGCCGGAAGAAGGCACGCAATATGAGGCCGGTCTCAAATTCGACCTCGACAAGCGGCTGTCGGGCACGGTCGCGGTCTACGACATCGACAAGCGCAACGTGCTGGTCAGCCAGATCGACACATCGACCGGCCTCAACGTCTACACAACGGCGGGCAAGGTGCGCTCGCGCGGCGCCGAATTCGACGTCACCGGACAGCTGACCGAAAGCTGGAGCATGATCGGCAGCTACGGCTACACCGACGCGCGGGTGACCGAGGATCCGGTCTATGCCGGCAAGCAATTGCAGAACGTCGCCCTGAACACGGCCTCGCTGTATCTGGTCCACGATTTCGGCACCGCCCTGCCCGGCCGGCTCCGGCTTGGCGGCGGCGCACGCTATGTCGGCGACCGGCCTGGAGACGCCGCGAACAGCTTCGTGCTGCCGTCCTACACGGTGGCTGACATGTTCGCGACCTATGCGACGACCTACCAGGCCCTGCCGGTGATCTACCAGTTCAACGTCAAGAATCTGTTCGACACCGTCTACTACCCCTCCGCGGTGAACAATCTGAACGTCGCGCTCGGCGATGCCAGGCGCTTCTCGCTCTCGGCCACGGTGAAATTCTGAGATGGACCGGCGCGCATGAGCGAGATCAGACGTCAGACCAAGGCCGCGCTGTTGCAGGTCCATTCTGTCGCCGGCCTCGCGCTTGCGCTGCTGTGGGCCGTGGTCGGGATCACCGGCGCTGCGATGAGCTTTGAGGACGAGATCCAGGCCAGCCTGAACAGCGACCTGACGCATGTCGATGCCAGCGCGACGCGCCGGCTGACGCCGGATGAGCTGGTCGCGCGGGTCAAGGCGACCGGCGATTTCGGCAAGGTGTCGGCGGTGATGATGGCGGCCGATCCGACATCAGCGGTGCGCATGCGCTTTGCCCGCACCGACGGCGGCGCGCGGCCGTCATCGGTCTATGTCGATCCCTATAACGGGCACGTGCTCGGCTCGCCGCGGGCTGAGGATTTCTTCGCCACCGTGCGCAAGCTGCACCGCTGGCTACTGCTGCCGGGCGACGGCAATGGCTACGGTCGCACCATCACCGGCACCGCCGCCCTCTGCCTGATCATGATGCTGATCACTGGCCTCGTGCTACGCTGGCCGGTTCGCTCATCCAGCGTGAAGGTGTGGCTGAAGCCGAATCTGTCGCTGCGCGGCCGCGGGCTGCACCGAACGCTGCACGCCGTGATCGGCACCTGGGTGCTGCCGGTCTATCTGGTGATCACGCTGACCGGCCTGACCTATTCGTTCGCGTGGTACAAGGACGGCGCGAAGTGGCTGCTGGAGCGGCCATCGGTGCCGGTTGCGCCGATGCAGCCGAAAACACCGCGCGGCGCGAAAACCGAGGCCGCGGCCGAGACCAAACCGCTCGGCTTCGATCGTGTCTGGACCACGTTCCTCGATGAGCAGGGCAGCCGCTATGCGCGGGCGGTGCTGACACTGCCGGCCGGCGCAGATACGGTGGTACGTGTCCGCTCGTGGCCGCGCGGCAGCACGCTCGACACCGTGCGCGACGAATTCCGCATCGATGCGATGACCGGCCGCCTGGTGTCGGCGGATCTCTACGCCGACAAGGCGTTCGGTGCGCGCGTCCTCGCCAGCGTGCTCGATATCCACCGCGGCGCCATCCTGCGATGGCCCGGCAAGCTCGCCTTCATGCTGGCGGCCGCGCTGATGCCGCTGTTCACGGTGACCGGCCTCTTGCTCTATCTGTCGCGCCGCCGGCATCGCCGCATGGCGGCCCGACCGGTCGGGCGCCTGGTGCCGGGCGAGTGAGGCGCGCACTGGCCCCGGGTTCGGTCCACCTCTCCCGGGGGAGAGGTGAACCTGATCTCACCACACACTAGAACTGCAGCCCAGGCGGAATGTCCTGCTCCTGGATGCCGACCAGCGACAGGCTCGAGATGATCCATTCGCGCAGCGCGCCAAGGGAGCGATTATATTCCAGCCAGTTGTCGACATAGGTCCGGAAACGGGCATCGACGTCGACGCGAACGCCGCAACAGGTCGGTTGCGATGATACCGGCGTCGGGATGCTGACCTTGCCGAGCTTCGCGTTCTTCTTGACCGTGACCAGCGACAACATCGCGACCTGGATCAGGCAATCCGCCCGCCCCGCCTGCAGCGACAGCACGGCATCGTCGGGCGTCCTGAGCGCGACCAGCGTTGCCTTGGGGATCGTTCGTCGCGCGAACAGATCGTGGGTCGAGCCGATGTCCACCGCAACGCGCATCTCGGGCTTGTTGAGATCCTCCCACGTCTTCGCCGGGAAATCCGGCTTGGCGATGATCGTGAAGGTGTTGTTCATGATCGGCCGCGTGAACTCGACGACCAATGCGCGCGACGGTGTCGGGCTGAGACCGAACATGATGTCGATCTTGTTGGCCTGGAGATCGAGCACCGAGTTGCCCCAGGTCGATTCGATGATCTCGACTTCCGCCTCGAGCGCCTTGGCGAGGTCGGTCGCCATGCTGACGCAGAAGCCGGACCACTGCCCGGTGGCGAGGTCCTTGTGATAGTAGGGCTCGGTCCCGACGATACCCGCGATCCGCAGCTTCTTCGTACGGCGGATCTGCGCGAAGGTGGATTCGCCGGCGGCCGGTGCGCTGTCCGCGACGGCCGGCGACGCGGCCGAATCCGCAATGATTGCGGCTGCAGCGCCGAGCCCGACCAACGATCCGATTTGACGACGAGTAACCATAGTCCCCCCATTGAAGCGGCTGCGCCGGGATCAGGCCTGATTCCGGCTCCCCAAGCGGCGCTAGGCGGCTCGCTTGCTCGCCAACCCTACAAGATCGCTCGTCTCGGAACTACGGGCTTCCTTGACCAGACGGCCGCCTTGACGCGTCGACAGGAAGTCGGCCAGGCTCGCATCCTCCTGCCGCACGAATCCCCTGCCCGGCAGCTTGCCCGCGAGGAAAAGCTCGACCATCGCGACGCAGCCCGCCGCTGTCGTGAGCTGGATCGCCCCGAGCTCCGGCCTTCCGTCATAGCGAAGCACGATGCTGTCTTCTTCGGTACGGCCGTTGCGTTCACCGACGCCGGTCACGAAGATCACCACGACATCCCGGCGCGTGAACGGCGCGGCGCGATCGAGGATGCGGCGCATCGTGTCGCGGTCACCGGCGAGTTCCAGACCCTGCAGCAGCAGCTTCATGATCTCGGCATGACCGGGATAGCGCAGCGTCTTGTAGCTCATGTCCCGCACCTTGCCGGCCAGCGTCTCGGCGAGCGTGCCGAGGCCACCCGAGGTATTAAAGGCCTCGTAGGCCACGCCGTCGATCATGACGCTCTCGATCCCCTCGAGCGGAGGGACCAGCACCGGCCTGCCGTCAAGGATGATTTCGCAGGGGTTGCAATATTCGTTGATCAGCCCGTCCACGGACCAGGTTACGTTGTAGCGCAGCGCATTGGTCGGGTAGAGCGGCAGCGCACCGACCCGCATCTTGATGGTCTTCACCGTCTCGAAGCGGGCCGCCATGTCGGCGCCGAGCACGCAGATGAAGCCGGGCGCGAGGCCGCATTGCGGGACCAGCGCGACCTCGGCGCTCGCAGCGATCTCCTTGATGTAGGCCGTCGTCGCCACGTCCTCGGTGAGGTCGAAGTAATGCGTCCCGGTCTCGACCGCGACCCGCGCGATGCCGCTGTTGAGGAAATAGGGACAGGCGCTGACGACGATGTCCTGGCCGGCGAGGAAGCCGCGCAGCGCCTCGAGGTCCGCGGCATCCGCCACCCTGGTCTGCATCGCCGGGCTCGCGTTCGAGGCTAGTCGCGCCGGGGACGCGTCAGCCAGTGTGACCCTGTGTCCCTGCTCTGCCAGCATCCCGGCGATGACGGCCCCGATCTGGCCGGCGCCGAGAACGGCGATGTTGTTTTGAAGGCCGGCCATTGCAAGAACCTCTCATGAAGCAGCCAGGAGGCCCATTGCTCCTTCCTTGAACTATCGCGAAGCATAAGCGCGGCATAAATATTCAAAGCGCCGGCTATAGGAATAATATTGTGACATTCCGCAGTGAAACGCCGCAGGACGAAGGCAAACCCGTGACGGTGCGCAGGCTGAAGAGGATATTGCAACCAGGCCGCCGTCTCGCCGGAGCCTTGCCTACCTTTCGAACTTCCTGGCGAGCAGAATGGACGACGTGGTGCGCCGGACGCCGTCCATCTCGGCGATCCAGTCAATGACCTCATCGAGATGAGTCGGTGTGGAGCAGGCCAGCCTCACAAAGAGATCGAACGGCCCACTCAGGGTGTAGCAGTTCACGACCTCGTTTCTCTTGCGCAAAGCGGCAATGACGCTTCCTTGCTGCTTGACCTCGAGCTCGATCAGGATGATTGCCGAAATGGCCGTGCCGTGGTCTTCCTTGCCGAGAACGGTTGTGTAGCCGGCGATGGTGCCGTCACGTTCCAGTCTTGCTATTCGTCCCTGCGCGGTGGCGCGGGACACGCCAAGCGCCTTGGCAATCTCGGATACCGACGTGCGCGCGTTGGCTGTCAGGATGTTGATCAGAGCCTGGTCCTTCTTGGCATCCGCCGGCCGCGCCATTTTCCCTCCAAATCAGCATTTCGGTGCAAAATGGAGGAAAATTATTGGCGTTTCGCAGCAAAAAGTCCAGCGTAGACCGCGCGGACGGGCCTGTCGCTCGGCCGAAAGCGGCGCTACGACCTGACATCAAGACCAACCAGCCGAGAGGGCCTATTTGTGACCGTCGCGACCAACAAGCCTGTACGCATCAGCAAATCCCTGGCAGCCGAGACCGACGCGCTGCTCTCGGAGCTTGGCGTCGCGCGTATCAGCACCACGGATGGTGCGATCGCGACGCGATCGCCGATCACGGGCGAGATCATCGCCCACATCAACTACACCGGTGCCGCCGAGGCGCAGGCCACGATCGATCTGGCCCACGCCGCTTTCCTCGACTGGCGTCTCGTCCCTGCCCCCAAGCGCGGCGAGTTGGTCCGGCTGCTTGGTGAGGAATTGCGTGCCAGCAAGCCGGCGCTCGGCCGGCTCGTCTCGATCGAGGTCGGCAAGATCGCAGCGGAGGGCCTCGGCGAGGTTCAGGAGATGATCGACATCTGCGACTTCGCGGTGGGCCTGTCCCGCCAGCTATACGGCCTGACCATCGCCACCGAGCGCAGCCAGCACAGGATGATGGAGACTTGGCACCCGCTCGGCGTGACCGGCGTCATCTCCGCGTTCAACTTTCCCGTCGCGGTCTGGTGCTGGAACGCCGCGCTGGCCCTGGTTTGCGGCAACAGCCTGGTCTGGAAGCCGTCCGAGAAGACACCTCTCACCGCGCTCGCAGTGCAGGCGCTGTTCGAGCGGGCCGTGACCCGCTTCGTCCGGGACGGCGGCACGGCGCCGGCCGGGCTGTCCGCGGTTCTGCTGGGCGAGCGGGATATCGGCGAGATTCTCGTCGACCACGCGAAAGTCCCGCTGGTCTCGGCGACCGGTTCGACCGCGATGGGGCGTGTCGTGGCACCGCGGCTCGCAAAGCGCTTCGCCCGCGCCATCCTCGAACTCGGCGGCAACAACGCGGCCATCGTCACGCCGACCGCGGACCTTGACCTGACGCTGCGCGCCGTCGCCTTCGCCGCGATGGGCACCGCCGGGCAACGTTGCACGACGCTGCGCCGCCTGTTCGTGCATGACAGCATCTACGCGACGTTGGTGCCGCGTCTCAAGCATGCATACCAAAGCGTCCCGGTGGGCGATCCGCTTGTCGAGGGCAATCTGGTCGGCCCGCTGATCGACGGCGCGGCCTATGCCTCGATGCAGAAGGCCCTGGGAGAGGCGCGGGCCGCCGGCGGCACGGTGGTCGGCGGCGACCGCGTCACGTTCGAAGACGCCAACGAGGCCTACTACGTTCGACCCGCGCTGGTCGAGATGCCCAACCAGAGCGGCCCGGTCGCGCACGAGACCTTTGCGCCGATCCTGTACGTCATCAGATACAGAGACTTCGATGCGGCGCTCGATCTGCACAATGCCGTCCCACAGGGCCTCTCGTCTTCGATCTTCACCAACGATCTGCGGGAGGCAGAAGGGTTCCTGTCGGCGCGCGGCTCGGATTGCGGCATCGCCAATGTCAATATCGGACCGTCGGGCGCGGAGATCGGCGGCGCATTCGGCGGCGAGAAGGAGACCGGCGGCGGCCGCGAATCCGGCTCGGACGCATGGAAGGCCTACATGCGGCGCGCAACCAACACGGTCAATTTCGGCCGCACATTGCCGCTCGCCCAGGGCATCAAGTTCGACCTGCCCGAGGGAAAGTAGCGGCGCCGGCACCGATGCAGCTTCACTCGGGTCACTTCAGCCGCTTGTCGGCCGCGACGAAATCGATGAACGTGCGCACCTTGGCGGAGAGATATTTGCGGCTCGGATAGACCGCGAACAACCGTCCCTCGAAGATCACCTGCTCGGGCAGGATGTGCACGAGCCGGCCGGCCGCGAGGTCGTCGGCAACGAGCCATTGCGGCAGGAAGGCGAGGCCCATGCCTTCGAGCGCGGCCAGGTGCAGCAGCGTTTCGTTGCCGCTGCGCAGCACCGGATTGAACTTGACGGTTTCCGCGCCTCCTTCAGCCTGGAAGGAGATGGTCGCGCCCGGCGAATAGAGCGAGTAATGCAACAGCGCCTGCCCGGACAGATCGGCCGGCCTTCTCGGGCGCCCGACGCGATCGATATAGCCGGGTGATGCGACCATGCGAAACGCGACCCTGGTGATCGGCCGCGCAATCAGCGCCGGATCGGGTGCGCCGGTCGCGCGCAAGGCGAGATCAAAACCTTCCTCGACCAGATTGACCATGCGTCCGCTGAGATCGACGTCGAGCCGCACATCCGGATAGCGGACCTGGTAATCGGCCAGGATGCCGGCGAATCTCGGATTGGCCATCCAGACCGGCGCGGTCAGCCTCAGCATGCCGCGCGGGACGACGGTCGCCTTGCTGACGGCGGTTTCGACCTCGTCGAGCTGTTCCAGCATCGGGCGTGTCTGCTCGAAATAGATCGCGCCGCTCTCGCTCAGGCTGACGCGGCGGCTGGTCCGGTTCAGCAGCCTCGTGCCGAGCCGCTTCTCGAGCTGCATCACGTGCTTGCTCGCCATCGCAGGCGAGATGTTAAGGCGATCCGCGGCAGCCACGAAGCTCTTCAGCTCCGCGACCAGGCAAAACACCCTCACGCTGGTCAGCGAATCCATCTGATCATCAACACCTGAGAAATGAATCTATCCCGCAATATGTAATGATCAATCCGTAAGAAACCATCAAATGGCGGCAACCTCAATTTTGGAGATTGCCATGTCGACCACCCTCGAAACTGCCCCCTCGGGGCGCCCGCTCCGGATCGGCCTCTGGGCGGCCCAGGGACTGCTCTTCTTCGCCTTCGTCGCGGCCGGCCTCGTGAAGACGCTGACGCCGATCCCTCAGCTTGCGGCGATGATGCCGTGGACCGGCGAGCATTCCGAAACCTTCGTCCGCATCATCGGCCTGATCGATCTCGCCGGCGGGATCGGCATCCTGCTGCCGGCGCTGACCCGGATCCTGCCCAACCTTTCGGTGCTGGCGGCGCTCGGCTGCTCGGTGTTGCAGGTGTTCGCGATCGCCTTCCACGTCTCCCGCGGCGAGGCGGCGGTCACGCCGCTCAATCTCGTCCTACTGGCGCTGGCGCTGTTCGTGCTGTGGGGACGCGGCCGCATCGCGCCGACCGCGTCGCGCTAGAGCTGTTTCCGTTCCGCATGATGTCAGCTTCATCAAACTGGTCGCGCAGGGGACTGATCGCCGGCGCATCGCTCCTCACCGCGGCGGCATCGCGCGCCGTGGCGGCGAAGGAGGATCGTCTCGTCGACGGCGTCGTGATCCTGATCGCGAGCAACGACCCCAGCGTGATGGGGCACGCGATCAGCTATTCAGCGAACCTGGCAAAGCATTTTGCCGAGTTGGGCACGAGATTGCAGATCGAGGTCGTGGCGAATGGAAGGGCATCGATGTGTTTCGCGCCGACAGGACCGCGCTCGCCGAGCCGCTGGCGGCGCTGCTTCAGTCGCTGCCGAACCTCTCCTACCGCATGTGCGCATCCTCGAAGGCGATCGCCGAGGCCAACGAGCGCATCACCATTCCCTTGATCGACGGCGCCGCGCTGGTCCCGTTCGGCATCGGACGCGTGGTCGATCTGCAGCTCAGGGGCTGGGCTTATATCCATGCATGACGGAAACACCCGGCGATCGATCCTGATGGCGGCGCCCGCGCTTGCCCTCGCCGCGTTTGGTGCGGGCCGCGCGCGCGCAGGCGAACAGAACTGGCCGCCGGTGTTCGAGACCGGACGCAACCAGTTCACCGTGGTCAGGCCGCGCACCGCGATGCCGCCATTGCGGCTGCAGGACCTGCACGGCAAGGAGGTGCTGCTCGCGCCAAAGCCCGGGCGGATTGCCCTGATCAATTTCTGGGCGACCTGGTGCGCCGCCTGCCGGCTCGATCTGCCGACGCTGGCGAGCCTCGCGCGGCAACAGCATGACGTGCTCGACGTCCATGCGATCTGCACCGACACGCGGGACGTCGGAAAGATCCGCAAATTCCTCGACGGCGTGAATGCGCCCGGCCTCGCCGGCTACGTCGACGCCTACGGCGCCATCACCGCGCCATCAGGCGCTGCCACTGCGGTCTTCAGCCTCCTCGGCATGCCCATCACCTATCTGGTCGGACGCGACAGCCACGTCGAGGGGTACATCACCGGCGCAGCCGAGTGGCTCTCGCCTGGCGGCGCACGCCTGCTGCAATTCTATCGCGAGCAGACCTCGTAGCGGCCCGTCTTCGCGATCGGGCTGAACGGCTTTCGCTCATTCTTTCTCCCGGAATTTGCTACGCGGATTCGCAGAGCGCCATGCTGAGCGCAGGGGTTGTCCGTGCCGTGCGATTGCTTCAGGTGACGCGTGCAAAAATCCGAACCTTTGGGAAAGAAATGTCCAAGACAAATCGCTCGCCTGTCCACCTCCTGATCGCGGCTGCCGTCGCCTCTCTGCTGGCCGCTGCAAGCGCCGCGCGGGCCGAGGACGGCGTCTTGCGGGTCGGCATCATCACCGACATGAGCGGGCAATATGCCGACGGCAACGGCCCGGGATCCGTCATCGCGGCGCAAATGGCGGCCGAGGAGATCGGCGGCACGGTCGCCGGACGCAAGATCGAGATCATTTCCGCCGATCACCAGAACAAGCCTGACGTGGCGACCGGCATCGTGCGCAACTGGATCGACACCAAGGGTGTCGACGTGATCGCCGAAGGCGTCAACTCCGCGGTGGCGCTCGCGATCCAGACCGTGACGCGCGAACGCAAGAAGCTGTTCCTGATCTCGGGCTCCGGCTCGTCCGACCTCACCGGCAAGCAATGCTCGCCGACCTCAGTGCAGTGGACCTACGACACCTACGCCTCCTCGAACGCGACCGCGAAAGCCGTGGTGGCGCGCGGCGGCACGCCCTGGTTCTTCCTCACCGCGGATTATGCTTTCGGCCAGGCGCTGGAGCGCGACGCCAGCAAGGCGGTAACCACAGCCGGCGGCAAGGTGCTGGGCGCGGTGCGCCATCCCTTCGACACCGCGGATTTTTCCTCCTTCCTGCTGCAAGCGCAGTCGTCAGGCGCAAAAATCCTCGCGCTCGCCAATGCCGGCTCGGACTTCCGCAACGCCGTGTCGCAGGCCGACGAGTTCAACATCCGCGCCAGCATGCAAATCGTCGCATTGCAGGTGACGCTCACCGACGTGCCGGCGCTTGGGCTCGCGCATGCGCATGACCTGCTGTTCACCGATTCCTTCTACTGGGACCGTACGCCGGAGACCCGCACGTTTGCGCAGGAATTCTTCAAGCGGCACGGCGCGATGCCGACGGCCTACCAGGCCGGCGTGAACTCGGCGCTGCGGCACTATTTCAAGGCGGTCGCGGCCACCAATTCGACGGATTCGGAAACCGTGATTGCGCAAATGCGCAAGACGCCGGTCAATGACTTCTTCGCCCAGAACGGCGTGGTGCGCGAGGACGGCCGCATGGTGCACGACATGTACCTGATGCGGATCAAGAAGCCGGAAGAATCCAAGAGCAAATGGGACCTCTACGAATATCTCGCCACGGTGCCGGGCGACCAGGCGTTCCGTCCGCTCGAGGAAGGCGGTTGCCCGTACATTGCCAAGGCGCATTGAGCACGATCGGATCAGGCATATGCATGCAGGATGCCATCGATAGCCAGGCGGCGAAACATCGCATTCACATGCGCAGGCGGCAGTTTCGCGCCGCGGTCTCTGTGCGCTGCCTGTGCCGCTGATGCTCTCAAACTACAAGCCGACGGGCACCACGCGATATGGATGGCGCAAGCAGTTCGAACGGTCTCTTTCGCCATAGCCTGGGCGCCCGGCCGTGCCGCAACGCGCGGCCGGCGGTCACAGGTCCATGATTGCGCCGCTTGGGATCATGCGGGTTTGCGAACTAACCCGAAGAATGATCCGGCCCTGTCGGAGTGTGGACACACGACGGTTTCCAGTGACGGGAATTTTCGAACGAAGTCGGCGAAAGCCTGATGTGTGCCGATGTCGTCGATGATCATGATGCCCCCCGACGCCAGAGCACTCAACGTCTGTTCCATCTCGAAGCGCGTGTTGCGGGCGGTATGCAGGCTGTCGTGAATGAAGAGATCGACCTGGGCGAGCGATTGAAGCAAAGCAGGCAACCGCCTTCGGCTCGACCCCTCGATGTACGACCAACGTCTCCTGTGTGAAGCAGGGACCGCCGCTCCAGTTTGTCCGTGAAGATCTTTCTCGAACGGATGCGGCAGATCGATGCTCCAAAGGTGTCCGCGATCGTTGCGGTCGAGCGCCTCGAGCACGATCCGGCTCGTCACTCCCCGCGCCACCCCGGTCTCAACGACCACCGACGGACGCTGATGCAGCACGGTACACCAGACCGCACGTGCCAGCGATATCTCGGCATCACTGTAATCGCCGTAGGTCTGTCGACCAAATCGCAGCCCTTGTGCCTGTAGTTCCGACGCGATCTCGCTCCAGAGCACGTCCAACGTCGCCCGTTCGGGGCAGGGCCACGGTGCACCCAACCAGCTGTGGAGGCGCACCTCCCAATTGGGGTCGGGCGCGTAGGAGACGTGGTACTCACGACGCTTGCTGATCTGTTCAGGGATGAACAGGGCGGCCTCCACGGGGTTGGTCACCGCCGCCCGGAGAAACTTTCCAAATTTGTTGCGGTCCAGCATTTGCTTACTCCTGCATCCGTTTCCGAATGTAGCAAGCGTACCGAGGAGCGTCTTTGTTCACCGCGGCGACGGCGCGTGATGACCTCGCCTCACTTCAAAAAGCCCTCTTCCGCGCACCATACCACACCAATATGTTGCAAGCGATCGCTGAGGGTGACGGAGGCAGGGTGGCGGGTACAGGTGTGGACATGACAAAAGTTCTTCGGATCGCCGCATTTTCGGACGGCAACACGGGTGGGAATCCAGCGGGCATCTGGATCGGCGACGCTTTGCCTGACGCGTCCGAGATGCAGGCGATCGCGGCCGAGGTCGGGTTCTCGGAAACGGCCTTTGCGGCACCTCGGCGCGAAGCCTGGCGCATCCGGTACTTTTCCCCATTGCGGGAAGTGCCGTTTTGCGGTCATGCGACGATCGCACTGGGAGCGGCGCTTGCCCACCGACACGGCGATCGCACCTTTGAACTGCATTTGAACGATGCCGTGATTTCGGTCAGCGGTCACCGCGACGGCAACACGGTTGCGGCGACGCTGCAATCGCCACCAACCCGCAGCGCGCCAATCGACCCATTGCTCCGCGACGGGCTGCTCGAGCTGTTCGGCTACACGACCGGCGATCTCGATTTGAAAATCCCGCCCGCCAGGATTCACGGCGGCGCCGATCATGTCGTCCTGGCGCTGCGATCGCGCGGAGCGCTCGCGCGCATGGCTTATGACTTCGAACGCGGCCGGGCCTTGATGCAAAAAGCTGGCCTCATCACCGTCGCGCTCGTGACGACGGAGACACTGCGATTGTTCCACGTGCGCAACGCGTTTGCCGCCGGAGGAGTCGTCGAGGATCCCGCGACAGGCGCCGCCGCGGCTGCGTTCGCAGGATATCTGCGTGACATCGGCTGGCCGCACGGCGGCGCCATCGACATCGTCCAGGGCGAAGACATGGGACAGCGGTCACTGATCCGCGCCGAGATCGGCGACACGGCGGGCAGCTCGATCCGGGTGTCGGGAACGGCGCGGTTCATGGACGAGGCGTGATGGAGATGCTTCGACGGCACGGCGTCGCAGGAGGCGTCGGCAAGGTCATCGAATATACCGGTCCCGGATTGAGCGCGCTCTCGGCGATGGATCGCCACGTGCGCCGGTCGAGGGACCAGTCCTCGCGTCATCAAAAAGATGTCAGAATGGCGACTGTTGTTGAGGTCGAGGCAAATTCGCTACATCAACGGTGATGACCTGCTTCGAGGCTCCCGCGCCGGAAAATTCCGCTTGGATATCGCACACCAAAAACCCGTGAAAGGTTGTTTAATATTGGGTTTGCTGCCAAGTATCGTCCCGGTGCCGTATCGATGCCCTCTGCCTCTGTCGGGTGGCCGATTGCCACATCCAAGCCCCAACGGTTGCCCGAGATCATGAACAAGCCGACCGGAACTCGACAATCGCCCATTGCGCGCATTTGGGCCCTGCTGAACCAGCCTGCGCATCCGTACCGCCCCGCCACCACGATCTTTCTCGACCTGAACGTGGATCGTGTTGCCGACGAGCTCGAACTCGCGGCACGCGGACAGAGCAACGGCGCGCAGGACCGCCCGAGCGCGGAGGCACAGACGCTGGACGACGTCGAACGTCAAATCGTCGAACGCGTCGAGGCCCACAAGCAGGATGGACACACGCTCTACCTCGATCACCTGCACACCTACGACGAACGCATCACGGCCCTCAGCTTCGAGGAGCGCTTCGCCACCATCCAGCAGGCGGCGCCCGAGGCCGTAGGCGATTTCAGGGCGGAAGCGACCGTCGGCCGCGACGAGTTGTTCGCGCTGCGCCGTCGCCTCAACGAGTCGGAACTCGAACGCGAAAGCTTTCGCACCCGTCACCGCATCGTCCGGCCGGCGCGCCTGACGACCCCCGGCAAGGTCATCCTGAAGATCGGCGTCCTCGCAATCCTGTTCATCATCGAGGTGATGATCAATGGCAGCTTTCTCGCCAAGGCCAATGTCGGCGGCCTGCTCGGCGGCGCGGCACAGGCCGTGACCTTTGCCGCGCTGAACATCATCGCCAGCTTCTTCTGGGGCATGGTGCTGATCCGGCTGATCAACCGCCGCAACTACCTCCTGAAGCTTGTCGGCCTTCTGTCGTTCCTCACCTACATCGCGTTCGCCGCGACGCTCAATCTCATCCTGGCGCACCTTCGGGAAATTCCACCGATGATCAACGGCGACGTCGGGCAGGAAGTGCTGCGCCGATTGCTGGCAGAGCCCTATACGTTGACCGACATCAACTCATGGGTGTTCCTCAGCATCGGCTTCATCTTCTCGCTGATCGCGATGGCGGATGGCCTGATGTTCTTCGATCCATATATGGGTTACGCCGGCCTCGAGCGCCGCTGGATCGAGGCAAGCGACCAGTTCGCCAAGACACGAAGCGACCTCATCGAGCGGCTCCGGGACATCCGCGAGGATGCCACCGAGGCCATGAACGCCGCCGCGCGCGACCTCTCGGTTCGCCGCAGCGAATACGATTCGCTCTTGCAGGGGCGCAACCGCCTCGCCCAACGCTTCAGCCAGCATCAGAATCAGATCGAGCAGGCCGGCCGGGCCCTGCTCGAGATCTATCGCGAAGCCAATCGGCTGGCGCGCTCCAGCCCGCCGCCGGCGTATTTTTCCAGGGCATATGCCATGGAACGCATCGTCTACACCGGCGGCGACCCTGATACGAGCGCCCGCGAGCACCTGCGCCGCATGATCGCGGAAACCCAGGAGTTGCTCACGCAACAGATCGCAGCCATTCACGCCGCTTTTGAAGGAGCCGTGAAGAGCTACCGCGAAATCGACGAACTTCTGCCGGAGAAAACACCGGAGAAGAAGGGTGGCTAGGCCGCGACCGAGACAGCGCCGCGACTCCGGCATCGGCTGGTCGGGGATTGCCGGAATCCTGCTGCTGTTGCTGGCGATCGCCGCGGGCGGCGGCCTTGCCTATTTCTACTTCTCGGCGCCGGCGCGACCGACGCTCGATGCGGACAGTCTGTGTCCCATCGATGGCCCGCGAGGAATTACCGTGGTTCTCGTCGACACCTCGGATGACCTGCCGGACGCGACGCGCCGCGAGGTGCTGGGCAACCTCGACGACATGATCTCGACCCTGCCGCCGTTCTACAAGCTCGACATCAGGGTGCTCGACATCGCGGCCGGCCGCAGCCATTCGCTGTTCTCGAAATGCAATCCGGGCGACGGCGCCGGCCTCAGCGAGTGGACCGACAATCCGCGCCTTGCGCGCTTGCGCTGGATCGAGAACTTCCGCAAGCCCGCAGCGCTGGCCGTGATGACCAGTGTGGCATCCGCCAAGGCCGCGAGCTCGCCGATCATGGCCGCCATCCAGGATATCGCGCTCGATCAGTTTTCCAGCGCGGCCAGCAAGAGCGCGAAGAAGACGCTGTTCGTGATCTCGGACATGATCGAATATACAAGGGACTACAGCCAGTATCCCCGCGCCGGCGATCTCTCGTTCCAGCGCTACAGGCAGTCACCGGCCTACCTGAAGTTCCGGACCGACCTGCATGGCGCCGACGTGATCATTCGCTATGTGACCCGCCAGGTGAAGGGTCAGCCCCTGCTCGACGGCACGTTGCACATGGATTTCTGGAAGTCGTGGATCGAGGACAATGGCGGGGTCTGGGGCGGCGCCAAGCGGCTACAGGGAGCCTGATCGTGGCCGTCAGCGATTCAAACCGCGTCCCGCCGCCCGGCCTCCTCAACGGCCTGCTGTTCTTCGCAGTCGTGCTCGTCGGCAGCGGCTACATCGTGTTCTCGAAGCTGCACCAGTTCGGCGCGTTCTTCGTCACCGCGGTGCCGGTCCTGATCATGATCGGTTACGCGCTGACCCTCGGCCTTGCGCGCCTGTTCCGGCTGCGTGACGACCAGTCGGGCGACAATCTCTACTACATGGGATTCCTCTTCACGCTGACGAGCCTTGCCGTCTCGCTCTACCAGTTTTCCGCCGCGGGCTCTGCCGAGCAGATCGTGCAGAATTTCGGCATCGCCATTGCGTCGACGATCGCCGGCATCACCTTGCGCATTCTGTTCAACCAGATGCGGCGCGATCCGGTGGAGGTCGAAGCCACCGCGCGGCTGGAGCTGGCCGAGGCGTCGCGACGGGTGAAGCGCGAGCTCGACAACACCGTGATCGAGTTCGCCTATTTTCGTCGAACGACACAACAGTCGCTCGGGGATGCACTCGACGAAATCAAGGAAACCCTCGGAAATACCCGCCTGCAACTGGCCAGCGAGATCAAGCAGCTCGCGGCAACCGCCGGCAAGCCGCTCGAAGATGCCTCCAGGAAGTCGGGCGAATCGCTCGACAGCCTCAATGAGAGGATCGTCGAAACGCTTCAGACCGTATCGGAGCGTCTGGTGCGCGAAGGCGATGCGCTCTCCAGAAGCACCGCGACCATCGTGCTCGCGATCGACGACGTGGCGAAACGGCTGACCGCCCTGCGAACGCCGGACCAGATCATCGAGATCAAGCTCGGGTCCATGATCCAGGACCTGACCAGCGTCATCGATTCATTCAACAAGAGCGCCGCGACGCAGGCCCAGGTGATGGAGGCCAATCTTCAGCAAACGCTTGCCGTCGGCGCCGCCGTGACCCGGCTGATCGAGGAAACCAGGGCGTCCGACCCGGCTGACATCTCCGCCCGTCCCGCATCCAGCACGACCAGGTCGGTCGAGCAGAAGCCGGTCGAGCAGACCTCATTCGAGTTTCCGACAACGGGGGCGAAATCGCTCCAGCTCGTCGCCAACGCAGCCACGTCCGACGGGTCGTCTCCGACCGTTCACGACGGATAGGGGTTCAACAATGCCGGCCATGGATGGCGAGATCAATCAACAACGCTCATCGTACCGGCATGGGCTGGTGCTCGGCCTGACCATGGCCGAAATCATGCTCCTGCTGGTGTTTTGCCTGCTGATCGCGATGGCGACGCTGCTGAAATCCGAGCAATCCAAGCGCGTCACCGCGGAGCAGAAGCTCGAGGAGCAGACCGAGCGCGATCGCGCGCTGATGGCGACCCTGCGCGACAACACCTCGATCGCCGAGAAGATCAAATCCGTGTCCGGCCTCACCGATCCCAAGGACATCGACCAGTATTGGCGCGAGCTCGTGGACAGCCGCACCGCGATGGCCGATCTCGAGAAAAGCGGCGTCTCGGTCAAGGAGCTGCGCGACCGCATTTCCGACATCGACAAGCTGCGTGCGAACGACATCGACGTCGACAAGGCGCTGCGCGATGCCGCCATCGTCGCGGCGATCGATCGTGCGATGACGAAGCCCGGCGAGCCGCCGGCCGCGACCTCGGCAATTCTGGATGCGATCGATCGCGGCATGGCCGATCCCGGCCCCGGCCCGGTCGGCCATCAATGGCCCCCCATCATCACCCTGAGCGAAGCCGGCGGCTACTCGTTCAAGGTCGGGAGCGCCGAGCTGTCGCCGACGTTCCGTGACAGTCTCCTCAACAACATTTCCTCGGTCATTCTCGCGAACATCAAGAAGTACGATGTCGATGTGATCGAGGTCGTCGGCCACACCGATGAGCAGCCGCTCAGCCCGCGCCAGTCCAACCTCGATCGCGATCTGACGTCGGTGCTGGACAACACCAGCGACGTCGGCACGCTGGTGCCTGCCGACAATGCCGGGCTTGGCCTCGCCCGCGCCGTCTCCGTCGTCAGCGTGCTGCGCCAGAGCCCGCTGCTGGCGGGGTACAAGCTGATACCATTGTCCGGTGCGCAACTCGTGAAGACCGACGAGACGCTGGCCATCGAGGGGACGCCCGGCGACATCCCGCAACGCCGACGCATCGAGATTCGCCTCCGCAAATCCGTTCCACTCGATGCGAGCGCGAGCATCAGCCCGGCGCCGATCGGCCCGGCACCGATCATGGCGGCTCCGCCCAGGCCGGCGCGGCCCATTCCGCGCGCGCCGTTGGAGCTGTCGCCGCGGCCGGCGCCGCAACCCTTGTTCACGCAGCCGAACTGGCTGCTCGGCCGGTGAACGGAGATGGCGGACGCTGCGCCATTTATGGGGATGACGTTGCCGGCGTTCCTCGATACATACGGGAACAAACACCCGGGAACAGTGGCTCCCGAATGGCAGAAGGACGCGGCTGACGCTGGATGGGGTCGCGTTACCGTAGTATGACGAAGGGCGGATCGGGAAACCGCTTGGTCCTTGGTTTTAATGGTCGGAGTGGCAGGATTCGAACCTGCGACCCCTGCGTCCCGAACGCAGTGCTCTACCGGGCTGAGCCACACTCCGACTGAGAGGCCGGCTTATAGCGTCGGGTTTCGGGGACCGCAAGGCACCGGATTGAGGATTCTAGTCACAGTGGAAACAGACCTGAAAACGCTCGTTTTGTCCGCCGGGGCCGCCGCCACGGCGACCGCGGCCGGAGTTCTGGCCGAGGGCGGCCTGGTGGCGTTTCCAACCGAGACGGTCTACGGCCTCGGCGCCGACGCCGGCAATGCGGCCGCGATCGCCCGCCTCTACGAGGCCAAGGGCCGGCCGGCCTTCAATCCGCTGATCGCCCACGTCGCCGATCTCGCCGCTGCCCGGCGAATCGCGCTGTTCGACGGCCAGGCGCTGCGGCTCGCCGAGGCGTTCTGGCCGGGACCGCTGACCCTCGTGCTGCCGAAGGCGCTCTCCTGCCCGGTGGCGGAACTCGCCACCGCCGGGCTCGATACGGTCGCGATTCGAGTCCCCGCCCACAAGGTGGCGCGCGACATCATCAAGACTTTCGGCGGCGCCGTGGTGGCGCCCTCCGCCAATCTCTCCGGCCACGTCTCGCCGACCACGGCCGACCATGTGAACGGCGACCTCGCCGGCCGCATCGACCTGATCATCGACGGCGGCGCAGTGGAAGTTGGCGTCGAATCCACCATCGTCGGCTGCTTCTCCGATCCGATGCTGCTGCGGCCGGGTGGGCTGACACGCGCCGACATCGAGCAGGTGCTCGGCCATCCCCTGCAATCGCCGCCAGCCGAGGCTGAAGCCGACGCCAACCAGCCGGTCGCGCCCGGCATGCTGGCCTCGCATTATGCGCCGCGCACGCCTGTGAGACTGAATGCCAGCGACGTCCATGTCGGCGAAGCGCTATTGGCGTTCGGGCCGGCCAAGGTGGCGCGGGCCGAATGCGCCTCGGTGATGATGAACCTGTCCGAGCATGGCGACCTTGCCGAGGCCGCCGCCAATTTGTTCGGCTACCTTCGTACGCTCGACACCAAGAATGCCGCTGCAATTGCGGTGATGCCCATTCCGGACGAGGGGCTGGGCGAAGCCATCAACGACCGGCTGCGCCGCGCAGCCGTGGGGCGGAATCAAGCATGATCCGGAAAAGTGGGAACCGGTTTTCCGACAAGATCATGCTTAACATAAATTCTGAAGCGCGATGGCGCTTCAGAAGCTGCCGGGAGTGAAAGACCAAGAACAATGATTATCGTCCAGAGTGCCGTGCCGCCGCTTCCGCCCGAACTGATCCAGAAATTCCGTGCCATCGTCGGCGACAAATATGCGGTCACAGATGCCGCCGACATCGCGCCTTACGTCACCGAAGAGCGCGACCTGTTCAAGGGGCGTTCGCCGCTGGTGCTGCGCCCCGGCTCGACCGCGGAGGTCTCGGCGATCTGCAGGCTCGCGAGCGAGCACAGAATCGCGCTGGTGCCGCAAGGCGGCAACACCGGCCTCGTCGGCGGCCAGACGCCGCACAATGGCGAGGTCGTGGTCTCGCTCAAGCGCCTCGACAAGATCCGCGACATCGATCTCGATTCCAACACCATGACCTGCGAGGCCGGCGTGGTGCTGCAGGTGGCGCAGCAGCGCGCCGCCGATGCCGACCGACTGTTTCCGCTGTCGCTCGGCGCCGAGGGCAGTTGCACCATCGGCGGTAACCTCTCGACCAATGCCGGCGGCACCGCGGCGCTGGCCTATGGCGTGGCGCGCGAGATGGCGATCGGGCTCGAGGTCGTGCTCGCCGACGGCCGCGTGCTCAACGCACTGTCGAAGCTGAAGAAGGACAACACCGGCTACGATTTGCGCAACCTCTTCATCGGCGCCGAAGGCACGCTCGGCATCATCACGGCGGCGACGCTGAAACTGTTCCCGAAGCCGCGCGCGATCGAGACCGCCTATGTCGGGCTGAAGTCGCCGGCGGCGGCGCTAAAACTGCTCTCGATCTCGCGCAACGAGGCGGCGGGCGCGCTGACCAGCTTCGAGCTGCTCTCCGACATCGCGGTCGATTTCTCGATCCGTCACGGCGTCGACATCCGCGATCCGCTGCAGAGCAAGCACCCCTGGTACGTGCTGATGGAGCTGTCGTCGTCGCGCGACGACGCCCGCGGCACGCTGGAGGCGATCCTCGAGAAGGGCATGGAGGACGGCATCGTCGACGACGCCGTGATCGCGGCCAGTTTGAGCCAGCGTCAGGCGTTCTGGAAGCTGCGCGACGAGATGTCGGCGGCGCAGAAGCCGGAGGGCGGCTCGATCAAGCATGACATCTCGGTGCCGGTCGCCGCAGTCCCCGCCTTCATCGAAGAGGCCAATGCGGCTGTCGTGAAGCTGATCCCGGGTTCGCGGCCGGTGCCGTTCGGTCATCTCGGCGACGGCAACCTCCATTACAATGTCAGCCAGCCGGTCGGCGACAATGCGGCCGATTTCCTGGCGCGCTGGCACGACGTCAACGCCGTGGTGTTCGAGATCGTGCTGCGCATGGGCGGCTCGATCTCGGCCGAGCATGGCATCGGCGTGCTCAAGCGCGACGAGCTGCCCGAGGTGAAGGACAAGGTCGCGATCGAGCTGATGCGCGCCATCAAGGCGATGCTCGATCCATCGGGCATCATGAACCCGGGAAAAGTGCTGTGACATCAGCGACGACAATGCCCTCCACCAACCTATCGATCGCTGAGATCACCGACACCGACGTCCCCGACGTCATTGCGCTGTGGCAGGCGTGTGGGCTGACGCGGCCCTGGAACGATCCCGCCGCCGACATCGCACTGGCGCGGCGCGGACCAAGTTCGACCGTGCTGGTCGGCCGCCACGAGGATGCGATCGTCGCGACCGCGATGGTCGGCCATGACGGCCACCGCGGCTGGGTCTATTACGTCGCGGTCGATCCCGACAGCCAGGGCCAGGGCCTTGGCCGCACCATCATGGCGGCGGTGGAAGACTGGCTGCGCCAGGCCGGCGTGCCGAAGCTGCAACTCCTGGTCCGGCGCGAGAACGCCAAGGCGAGCGGCTTCTATCAGTCGCTCGGCTACGAGGAATCGACCTCGGTGATGCTGGCCAAATGGCTCGACGGCCGCGCGCCGATGGCTTGAGCGAGGGTCGAGGCATCCGCATGAGCATCTCCGATCGCGTCCGCGTCCGGGACGTCGCACTACTCTCGAAGAAGAAATACGAACTGAAGAGCGCGACGTTCGACTACCGGCGCCGCAATGGCGAATGGCAGAGCCAGGTGCGCGAGGTCTACGACCGCGGCAATGGCGCGGCGCTCTTGCCCTACAATCTCGCCAAGCGCACCGTGGTGCTGGTGCGGCAATTCCGCTACCCGGCTTTCGCCAACGGATATGACGACCTGTTGATCGAGGTCGCCGCCGGCATGCTCGACGACGCCGCGCCTGAGGTGCGGATCCGCGCCGAGGCGGAGGAAGAGATCGGCTATCGGCTCGATCACGTGCGCAAGGTGTTCGAGGCCTTCACCAGCCCGGGCGCGGTGACCGAGAAGCTGCACTGCTTCGTCGCCGAATACGACGCCACGATGCGCGTCAGTGACGGCGGCGGGCTCGCCGACGAAGGCGAGGACATCGAGGTGCTGGAGCTTGCGATCGACGCGGCGCTGGCGATGATCGCCGACGGCCGCATCGTCGACGCCAAGACCATCATGCTGCTGCAATACGCAGCGCTGCATATCTTCCGTTAGCTAGGGACCATTTGGCGGGCGCGCAGATCTATACCGCCTTCGCTGTCACCGCCGCCGCAGCGAGGATGTCGCGCCTGGCCTGCGGGTCCTTCACGGCGCGCGCCATCGCGGCCGCGCCTGACAGCACCGCCAGCAGCGACCAGGCGCGCTGTCTGGCGTCGGCGCCGCGAAAGCCCCTCGCCACCTCGTCGACCAGCAGCGCCAGCTCGGCCTCGTACACCGCGCGCGTCGCGTCGTCGGCGCGCGCCACATCGGAGGAGAAACTCGGCAGACCACAGGCCTCGTCGATGCCCAGCTCCATGCGCGGGCCGAGATAGAAGTCGACAAAGGGGTCGCGCCAATCGCGGCCGTGTTGTTCCTGGAACGCCGCAACCCCGTTGCGCAGCAGCACCAGGCTGTCGGCCACGACCAGGCGGAAGGCCTCGGCCTTTGACTGGAAATGCGCATAGAAGGCGCCCGACGTCAGCCCCGCGCCCTTGGCCAGCGCATCGACACCGGCACCGCCATAGCCGCTGGTGCGGAAGCCGCGGCCGGCGGCGTCGACCAGCCGCCCCTTCGCATCGCTGTCCCCTTTCGGCCGCGCCATCCGTGGTCCTCACATCAAGTTGATAACGATCGTTATCTCACTCTTGACGCGATAACGATCGTTATGTTTAAGAGATAACGATCGTTATCTAATGATCGCTCGGCCGCGCACAACCGCGGGCCGAGACCCATCTGCTCAAGGAGATCCGACATGCCGATCCAGATCATCGTCCCCGAAGGCGCGCTGACCGCCGCCGGCGAAGCCGAAGCGTTCCGCAAGCTCACCGACCTGCTGCTCCGCCTGCACGGCCTGTCAGGCAACACGTTCATGACGCCGAACGTGATCGGCGAGGTGACCGTGGTACCGAAGGGCCGCACCTTCTCCGGCGGGAGGCCTGCCGACATCGCGATCTTCGAGCTGAAGGTGCCGTCATTCGTGCTGCCCACCCAGGAGCTGAAGGACGCCTGGATCGCCGAGGGCACCAGCATCATCGAGAACGCCGCGGCCGGCCGCATCAAGCGCGAGCACATCTTCGGCAACGTCAACTACGCCGTCGAAGGCGCGTGGGGCATCGGCGGCAAGGCCTACAGCAATGCCGACCTCGGCACGGCGGTCGCCGCAGCATAAGCCGATCGGGAGACCACCGGTCATGCCGCATCAAACGGCGTGACCGGACTTCAGAACAACGACCCCTGCCCGTCATCCTCGCGCACGGCGGCCTTGCGCGGCGCCGCCTTCTTCGGCGGCGGCGCCTCCTCCGCGGCGATCTCCGCTGCCGTCATCGGCAACATCAATTGCGGATCGTCATTGGCGAAACCATTGACCCGCGTCGTGACCTGGTGCCAGTCGAATTCCCCGACTTCGGGTCCGCGCAGCATCGGCATGACGTCGTCGACATCGTTGGCGCGGCAGTCGAGCCAACGCTCGAAGGCGTCGGGCGCAATCGCAACCGGAACGCGATGATGCAACTGAGCTAGATCAGCACTTGCAGGCGCGGTGACGATCGCGACCGTGTCCTGCTCCTCGCCGTTCGGGCCCATCCATGTCTCCGTGAGCGCGGCAAACGCGATCGGATGGCCGTCACGGCGATGAATGAAGAAGGGGCGCTTGCGGCCGCCGGAATCCTGCCATTCGTAATAGCCGTCCGCCGGGATCAGCGCGCGGCGCCGCTTGATCGCATTCTTGAAGGCCGGCTTCTCCCGCACCGTCTCGGAGCGGGCATTGATCAAAAGCGAGAATGTTCTGGGATCCTTCACCCAGGACGGGATCAGGCCCCAGCGCATCAACTGGAAGTGTCGCCCGCCATTTTCCAGGATCACCACCGGGATCGGCTGGGTCGGCGCAACATTGTACCGCGGCGGAAAATTGGGCTGCTCGATATAGCCGAACATCTGCCGCAACGCCGCCGGCGGCGAGGTGATCACAAAGCGTCCGCACATATCCCGTCCAGAATGGTATTAATTTATTCGCCCTTAACCCCGACAGTTAAAGACTGCCGCAGATGACCTCAACGGCCGCCATAGCGGGCTCGTCCCCGCGACCGACGTACCCCGACGAGGCGCGGGCGGCGCAGTTGCGCGCGGCCAACATCAATCCCCGCACCGGGCTTGCAACCGACTATCTCAATCACTTCAACGAAGCCATCATGTTGCTGGAGATGGTTCCGGACATGCCGGAATGCGCCAGCGATTTCCTGGAATGGACACCGCTGACCTATGCGGAGCATTTCATAGCCTCCAATTTCAGGGCGCGTGATCTGGCGATCGAAGCCTACCAGATGGCGGACGGGAAAATCCGCGCCGAATTCGACCATCTTACCGACAGCATGACGCGCATCCTGACCGAGGTCGGCGCGGCCATGCGCCACGTGCAGCAGGACAAGAGCCGGGTGGCGCTCGCCGAGCAGGCGATCGTCTGGGTCAAGCCGCTGGTGATGCTGACCGCCGGCGTGATCAACGGTGCCGTGGAGGCCGATGTCGACAGCATCATGGCGAGCGCCTGATTTCTCGGACATACTCACGGCTCTTCGTCCGAGCATGATCTCTGCGCAAACGCTTCGCGTTGGTCGCGGGGAAAACCGGTTCCCACTTTTCCGGATCATGCTGTAACCCGGTTTCCGATCACCTTGACCTCTCCCGAACCACCGTCCCGCCCGCAACTGGCCGTCTCCGGCGTGATCTTCCGCGACGGCAAGGTGCTGCTGGTGCGCCGCGCCCGCTCGCCCGGCAGGGGGTTCTATTCGCTGCCCGGCGGCCGGGTCGAATTCGGCGAATCGCTGCACACCGCCCTGCACCGGGAGGTCGACGAGGAGACTGGCCTCAGAATAGAGATTCTGGGGCTGGCCGGCTGGCGCGAGGTGCTGCCGACGGGCCCGGGCGCGGGCCACTATCTGATCATGTCATTTGCGGCGCGATGGGCGTCCCGGGAACCGGTGCTGAACGACGAGCACGACGATTTCAAATGGCTGGCCCCGGAGGAGATCGGCGACCTCAAGGTCACCGGCGGGCTCCATGAGGTGATCGCGGCCGCCCGGAAGCTGGCTTGAGCCTGGATTCGGAGCCTGGACCGCCTTGCCTCGGGCGCATTGAGGGGGCATACCACGGCCGTTTCGGAACCCCTGATGTCCAAATATTTTCCCAGGCTGATTCTGGCCGTTGTGATCCTGATGTCGGCATGCGCTGTGACGCCCACCCGGGCGGAGGACTCGGCTGCGCCGTTCGATGGCGATCTGCAGCGGCTGGCCGAGATCCTCGGCACCCTGCACTATCTGCGCGGCATCTGCGGCGCCAATGAGGGCGCCAAATGGCGCAACCAGATGCAGGCGCTGATCGACGCCGAAACCCCCTCCGGCGACCGCCGCGCTCGCATGATCGCCGGCTTCAACCGCGGCTATAACGGCTTCCAACAGACCTATCGCACCTGCACCCCGGCGGCGACCGTGGCGATCCGCCGCTACATCGAGGAGGGCTCGAAAATCTCGCGCGACCTGACGGCCCGTTATGCCAACTGAGCCCGTGATCTTCTTCGACCTCGACGGCACGCTGACCGACCCGAAACCCGGCATCACCGGCTCGATCCAGTATGCGCTGCGCAAGCTGGACCGCGCGGTTCCCTCGCAGGACGAACTGACCTGGTGCATCGGCCCGCCGTTGCGGGCGAGCTTTGCGGCGTTGCTCGGCGGGGAGGAACTCGCCGACCGCGCGGTCGACCTCTACCGCGAGCGGTTCGGCGATGTCGGGCTGTTCGAGAACAGCGTCTATCCCGACATCGAGCAGGTGCTGGCCACGTTGCACGAGGCGCCGCGGCGGATGTTCGTGGCGACCAGCAAGCCGCACGTGTTCGCGACGCGGATCGTCGCCCATTTCGGGCTATCTGGTTATTTCGAGCACGTGTTCGGCTCCGAGCTTGACGGCAGGCGCGTCAACAAGGTCGACCTGCTCGCCTACGCGCTTCAACAGACCGGCGTCGATCCGGCAGCCGCAGTCATGATCGGCGACCGCAGCCACGACGTGATCGGCGCAAAGCGCAACGGCATCCGCGCGGTCGGCGTCACCTACGGCTATGGCAGCGCCGAGGAGCTGGTCGAAGCCGGCGCGAGCCATCTCTGCGCCTCGCCGCTGATGGTGCTCGATCATATCCACAGCTCATTTGGCTGAGGTCCGAAGGTCGTCCGGAATTCCCCTTCAAATGCATGAAGCGCCATTAACCTTTCTTAAAGATATGGGCTAGGCGGTCATCACATGCGTGCTACACCTCGGCGGTCTCGCCGTGGTTCGCGTCCGGACCGCGCACACCTTTTGATGAGTTTCATGCGCCATCCAGCGTCCTTTGCCTTCCACCACGACGATGACCCGCGGCCAGACCACGAGCAGAAGCAGGCCGCGCTGGGCTACCTCAACGAGGCCTGGGCGGAAGCGCGTCACGATGGCGTCGATGGCGATTGCCTGGCGCAGGCGAGCCTGTTCGCGGCGCTGGCCGAGCTCGTCTCCACCTATGGTGAGGACGCGGTCGCCAAATTCGCCGAAGGCCTGCCCGCGCGCGTGCGCAACGGCGAGTTCTCGCTCGTACTGGCCAAGCAGTAGTTCGCGCGAAATAATTACGGCTTCAACGTCTCCAGGAACCGCACCGGTTCCCCGAGCGAGGCCGTCGTCAGGTCGCCCTGCCACATCACCCGCTTGCCGCGCACGAAGGTGCCGACCGGCCAGCCCTGCACACGCACGCCGTCATACGGCGTCCAGCCCGCACGCGAGGCGATCCACTTGTTGGTGATGGTCTCGCTGCGCTTGAGGTCGACGACGGTGAAGTCCGCATCATAGCCCGCCGCGATACGGCCCTTGCAGGCGATGTTGAACAGGCGCGCCGGCCCTGCGCTGGTGAGGTCGACAAAGCGCGCCAGCGACAGCCGGCCGGCATTGACGTGGTCGAGCATCAACGGCACCAGCGTCTGCACGCCGGTCATCCCCGAGGGCGATGCCGGATAGGTCTTGGCCTTCTCCTCGAGCGTGTGCGGTGCGTGGTCCGAGCCGAGCACGTCGATGATGCCCTGCTCGATGCCGTACCAGATGCCGGCACGATGGTCAGCCGAGCGCACCGGCGGATTCATCTGTGCATGGGTGCCGAGCCGCTCATAGCATTCGGGCGCGGCCATGGTGAGGTGATGCGGCGTCGCCTCGCAGGACGCGACGTCCTTGTGGTCGCGCAGATAGTGAATCTCTTCCTTGGTCGAGATATGCAGGACGTGGATGCGTTTTCCCGTCTCGCGCGCAAGCTTGACCAGGCGCTCGGTCGCCATCAGCGCCGCAGTCTCGTCGCGCCACACCGGATGCGAGCGCGGATCGCCTTCGATCCGCAGCGGCTTGCGCTCGTTGAGGCGGTATTCGTCCTCGGCATGAAACGCAGCGCGGCGCCGGATCACCTGGAAGATCCGCCGCAGGCTTTCGTCGTCCTCGACCAGCAGCGCGCCGGTGGAGGAGCCGATGAACACCTTGACACCGGCGCAGCCCGGCGCGCGCTCGAACTCCGGCAGGTCCCGCACGTTCTCGCGGGTGCCCCCGATGAAGAACGCGAAATCACAATGCATGCGGTGATGACCGCGCTTGATCTTGTCGCTGAAAGCCGCCTCCGTCACCGTCAGCGGATCGGTGTTCGGCATCTCGAACACGGCCGTGACGCCACCCATCACGGCGCTCCGCGACCCCGTCTCCAGATCCTCCTTGTGGGTCAGGCCGGGCTCGCGGAAATGCACCTGGGTGTCCATCACGCCGGGCAGGATGTGCAGGCCCTTGCAGTCGATCACCTCGCCGGCCGAGGCCTGAGCGAGCGAGCCGATCGCGGCGATGCGGCCATTGGTGATGCCGATATCGCGCAGGCCCTCGCCGTCCTGATTGACCACGGTGCCGGATTTTAGAATGGTGTCGAAACGCTGATTCATCGGTCCTCGGCGCCCGCTTGTCCGCTGTCGCGCGGGCCTTGTTCGGAGCACTCTAGCGCCTTAGCTTGTCATGGGATATCTGCGATGTCAGCGTTTCCCAAGGAACTTGGAAAGAGCCAAATTTGCGAATGAAAGCAGCGTTTCTTCCAGATCGGGGCGTGGTCAAGGTCTCTGGCGAGGACGCCCGCAATTTCCTCAATGGCCTGATCACGACTGACGTCGATGAGCTGCGCCCGGGGCAGGCCCGGTTCGGCGCGCTGCTCACGCCGCAGGGCAAGATCATCGTCGACTTCCTGATCACCGAGATACCCGCCGGCCATGGCGGCGGCTTCCTGATCGACGCGCCGCGCGCACTCGCCAAGGCGCTCGCCGACAAGCTCGGTTTCTACAAGCTGCGCGCCAAGGTCACAGTCGAGAACCTCACCGACAGCCTCGGCGTACTCGCCGCCTGGGACGGCGATGCGACGGTGACGGCGGATCTCGCCTACGTGGACCCGCGCAATGCTGCGCTTGGCTGGCGCATCCTGATCCCGGAAGATTTGACGCAGAAGCTCGCCGATCTGATCGGCGCCGATCTCGTCGACAGCGCCGCGTATGAGGCGCATCGCATCGCGACCGGCGTGCCTCGCGGCGGGCTCGATTTCATCTATGGCGATGCCTTCCCGCACGAGACCAACATGGACCGCCTGCATGGCGTCGATTTCGACAAGGGCTGCTATGTCGGCCAGGAGGTGGTGTCGCGCATGCAGCACCGCGGCACGGCGCGCACCCGCACGGTGAAGGTCATCCTCGATGGCCCAGCGCCCGAAGCCGGCGCAACCATCCTCGCCGGCGACAAGCAGGTCGGCACCATCGGCTCGACCGCAGGCTCGAGCGGGCTGGCGCTGGTCCGCATCGACCGCGTCGCCGATGCACTCGACGCAGGCCTCGCGCTGACTGCCGGTGGCCTCGGCCTGCATCTCGCCGATCCCGATGTCGTCCGCACCCCACCGAAGCAGACCGTCGCATGAGCCGTGCCGCAAAGCTGCATCCCGACGGCAAGACACGATGCCCGTGGCCGGGTGAAGATCCGTTTTACGTCGCCTATCACGACACCGAATGGGGCGTGCCGGAATATGACGACCGCGCGCTCTATGAAAAGCTGATCCTCGATGGCTTCCAGGCCGGCCTGTCCTGGATCACGATCCTGCGCAAGCGCGAGAATTTCCGCAAAGCCTTCGACGATTTCCGCCCCGAGAAGATCGCGCGCTACACCGACAAGAAGGTGCATGCGCTGATGAATGATGCCGGCATCGTCCGCAACCGCGCCAAGATCGAGGGCACGGTGGCGAGCGCGAAGGCTTACTTGAAGATCATGGAAGAAGGCCCCGGCTTCTCGAAATTCCTCTGGAACTTCGTCGACGGCACGCCGAAGGTCAACCAGTTCAAGACCACCGCGAGCGTGCCGGCCTCGACGCCGGTCTCGATTCAGGTCTCCAAGGAGCTCGGCGCCCGCGGCTTCAAATTCGTCGGCCCCACGATCGTGTATGCCTTCATGCAGGCGACCGGCATGGTCAACGACCATCTCGTCACCTGCTTCTGTCACGAGGCCTGCAGCGGCAAGGTCCGCACCCCACGGCTCAAGGCGAAATGACCGCGCGCGGATCGACCGAGACCGCCCGCGCCTGGCAGCGGATGCTGTCCGGGCGCCGGCTCGACCTGCTCGATCCGTCGCCGCTCGACATCGAGATATCAGATATCGCGCACGGGCTGGCCCGGGTCGCGCGCTGGAACGGACAGACCTCTGGTGCGCATATCTTCTCGGTGGCGCAGCATACGCTGCTGGTCGAGGCCGTGATGCGCCAGCAGATGCCGCGCGTCGACATGCGCTATCGCTTGGCCGCGATGCTGCATGATGCGCCGGAATACGTGATCGGCGACATGATCTCGCCGTTCAAGGCGGTGCTTGGCGGCGACTACAAGGTGGTGGAGAAGCGGTTGTTGTCCGCGATCCATATCCGCTTCGGCCTGCCCGCGATGCTCGCCGACGAGATCACCCAGCAGATCAAGGCTGCCGACCGCGGCGCCGCCTATCTCGAGGCGACCCACCTTGCCGGCTTCTCACAAGCCGAGGCAAAGCGCCTGTTCGGCCGGGATCCCGGATTGCCCGAGACGACCGTGCGCGATTACCTGACGCCGTGGACCGCGGCCAGGGCCGAAAAACAGTTCCTCGAGCGCTTCAAGGCGTTGCACACGTAGATCAATTGTAGGGTGGGCAAAGCCACCGGGTCGCGCGAACGGGCGCCCGATGACAGGCTCCGCGTGCCCACCATTCCGAGCACGGCTTGGATGGCGGGCACGTCGCTTCGCGCCTTTGCCCACCCTACGTCAGCCGTTATAATCGGGCCCACTCGACCCAGGGACCATCATGCTCCACGTCTGCTCGCTTGCCGCGCTTCCTGACACGGTCCTCGCCACCGGCGCCAGCCACGTGCTCACGGTGATGGCCAATGTCGACCAGGTGCAAAGGCCGCCGTCGGTGCTGGCCGCCAACCATCTCAAGGTGTCGATGGACGACATCACCGAAGCGATGGACGGCTTCGTCGCGCCGTCGGACGTGCACATCGAGAAGGTGCTGACCTTCGTGCGCGGCTGGGATCGCCGCGCGCCGATGGTGGTGCACTGCTATGCCGGCATCAGCCGCTCGACCGCGAGCGCGTTTGCCGCGGCCTGCGCGCTCAATCCGCATCGCGACGAGATGGCGATCGCGCGCCAGATCCGCGAGGCCTCGCCAATCGCCTCGCCCAACCGGCTGATCGTCAGCCTCGCCGACAAGGCACTGGGGCGCGACGGCCGCATGCTGCGCGCACTCGACGCGATGGGGCCCGGCAGCATGACCGTCGAAGGCCGCCCGTTCCGGATCGACCTGGAATAACACGCACGCGTCGCGCCGGATCGCTTGAACTTTCCGTCTGCAAGACTGCACATAATAGATTGCGACGGGCCGCCAACTGGCCAAGAGTCCGGCGCGCTTTGCCGGAGGCCCGATGTTCGATTCGCCGTTTGACTTCCTGACGCTGGTGCTTGCCATCGTCGCGATCGCTTTCGCACGCAAGGCGATGAACCAGGTCGCGGCCCTGCGCGGCCGGCTGGATGCGATCGAGGCCGCGGCATGGGCCGCGCGGCCGGTCACGCCACCCCCGGCGTCGCTGCAGGAATCCGAGCAAACCCTCTCGGCCGCGCCTCCGGTGACGCAGACACCGCCGCCACTGCCCGAGATGGCCACCGTGGCGCACGAGACGCCCAGCGAGCCGACGGCAATTGCGCCTGATGTCGCGCCACCACCCCTGCCAGAGCCGGCGCCGGGCTTCGAGGAAACCCTCGGCACGCGCTGGGTGGTGTGGATCGGCGGCCTGACGCTCGCGCTCGGCGGCTTCTTCATGGTGCGCTACTCGATCGAGGCCGGCCTGATCGGCCCTGCCGTGCGCATCATGCTCGGGGGCCTGTTCGCGCTGGCGCTGCTTGCCGCGGGCGAATGGACCCGGCGCAGGGAGAGCATCTCCAACATAGCGGCGCTGCCGATCGCCAATATTCCCGCGATCCTCACCGCCGCCGGCACGGCGGCGGCGTTCGCGACCGTCTATGCCGCCTATGCGCTGTATGACTTCCTCGTGCCGGCAACCGCCTTCATCCTGCTTGGCCTCGTCGCGCTCGGTACGCTCGCCGCCGCGCTGCTCCACGGGCCGGCGCTCGCGGGGCTCGGCATCGTCGGCGCCTTCGTCACGCCGATCCTGGTGTCGTCGGACAAGCCCGACTTCTGGTCGCTCTACATCTATCTAGCGATCGTCACCGCCGCATCCTTCGCACTCGCGCGCATCCGGCTGTGGCGCTGGCTTGCGGTCACGACGATCGTGTTCGCGCTGCTCTGGACCTTCCCCTGCCTGCAATGCGGACCCGAGATGGTCGCCCCGCACGCCTTCCACGTCATCGTGGGCTTCGTGCTCGCGACGCTGCTGGTGGTTTGCGGCTTCATGTTCGGCCCTGATGGCGATGGTGAGGAGATAGAGCCGATCTCCTCCGGCTCGCTCGCGGCCTATCTGTTCGGCGCGGTCATGATCGTGCTGAACAGCGCCCACACCGATGCGGCGATGATCACCTTCGCGCTGCTGGTTGCGGGCTCGCTCGCGGTCGCGTGGCGCGCGCCGGCGGCAGCAGGCGCGGTCGGCGCTGCCGCGGCCTTCGTCTTCATCGTGTTCGGCGAGTGGGCGGTTCGCGGCAATGCCGACATGCTGGTGCTGCCGGGCGGCGCAATCCCGGGCATCGGGCCGGCGGCGACCGATGGTTCGGTCACGCTGCATCTCGTCAGCGCCGCGGTATTCGCGGCCGCCTTCGGCGTTGCCGGATTCCTGGCGCAGCTGCGCTTCACAACGACCAGGATCACCGTCACCTGGGCTGCCGCCGCGGTGTTCACGCCGGTCGCGTTGCTGGTCGCACTCTATGCGCGCATTGCCCATCTCGATCGCTCGATCCCGTTCGCGATCCTTGCGGTGCTGCTCGCTGCGGCCTTTACGGCCGCGACCGAGGCCCTGACCAAGCGCGATGCGCGGCCGGAGCTGTCCCCCTCGATCGCACTGTTCGCCACCGGCGCGCTCGCCTCGCTGGCGCTCGCGCTCACCTTCGCGCTCGACAAGGGCTGGCTCACCATCGCGCTGGCGCTGGTCTCGGCCGGCACGGCGTGGCTGTCGGTGCAGCGCCCGATCCCGTTCCTGCGCTGGCTCGCCGCTGTCCTCGCCGGCATCGTGGTGCTACGCATCGGCTACGAGCCGCGGATCGCGGGTGACGCAGTCGGCACCACGCCGATCCTCAACTGGCTGTTGTGGGGCTATGGCGTCCCCGCGCTTGCGTTCTGGGCGGGAAGCCATTTCCTCCGCCGCAACGGCGACGACGTGCCGCTCCGCATGGTGGAGTCGGCTGCCGTGCTGTTCACCGTGCTGCTCGCCTTCATGGAGATCCGCCACGCCGTCAACGGCGGCGACGTCTACCGCAACAGCGCGGGGTTGACCGAAATCGCGCTGCAGGTCTGCGTGACGCTTGCGATGGCGAACGGGCTGGAGCGGTTGCGGCTGCGCAGCGGCAGCATCGTCCACAATGTCGGGGCAGTGCTGCTGACGGTGTTCGCCGGCCTCGCCAGCCTGTTCGGGCTGCTGGGACTGGAGAACCCGATGTTGTGGTGGTGGACGGATGTCGGCGGCAGTATCGTCAACCTGCTGCTGCTTGGCTATGCCCTGCCGGCGGTGCTGGCGCTGCTGCTGTCCTACGCGGTTGCCGGCCACCGTCCCGCGGCATACTGCAATACGATCGCGGCCGGTGCGCTGATCCTCGCGCTCGCTTACGTGACCTTCGAGATCCGCAGGCTCTATCACGGGCCGGTGCTGACCCGAGGGGAGACCACCGACGCGGAGCAGTATACCTATTCGATCGCCTGGCTGATGTTCGGCGTGGCACTGCTCGGGATCGGAATCCTGGTCAACTCACAGCGCGCGCGGCTCGCCTCCGCCGCCGTGATCGGCCTGACGATCCTGAAGGCATTCCTGATCGACATGTCGACATTGACCGGCGTCTACCGCGCCCTGTCATTCATGTGCCTCGGCATCGTGCTGGTTGCGATCGGCTGGCTGTACCAGCGGATCCTGTTCCGCAGGCAAGCAAGCGCATCGGCTCCACCCCCGCCTGTTCCGCAAGCGGGGGGATAGAAGGCTTACGAAGCCAGGCGATCGGCGACGGATTCCGCGACGAGTCGAATTCTGAACACGGTATTCCTGCCCTCATCGAGCAGCTCCATGTGCCATTCGCTGTCCTGCTTGAGGTTGCGCGAGATGCTGCCGAGGAAGTTGCTGCAGACTTTCGTCATCTCGGCCCACGCCATCTCGCGGCTCTCGAACTCCGTGGCTTGATCGGAGGCGCCTGCGTAATCACCGTGGCTGATCCGAAAAAAATACTGCGCCATTATTCTACTCAGAATGTCCAAACCAACGCCCGCTCTGGCAGCGGACGTTGGCCATTGAGTAGCTACCAACGCATGAAGGCCGCCATCCGTATGACTACGGCTTGGCGGCGGATATTGATGGTTATTACGGAAGTAAGATGCCGCGTCGTCAGTCGGTCGAGCGGCGCAGCTCCGGTGCGCTTTCAACCTTCGCCGGCTCGGTCTTGCTTTCGGATTTCACCGGCTCGAGCTTGTTGCTCTCGACCCGCGGCGTTTCCACGCGCGCCGTGACTTCGGTCGGCGTGGCGTCCGCAGAACGGGACTGCTCGCGCACGCGCAGCGAGCGCGGCCGCGCCACCGCGCGGGCCATCAGCATCTGGTGACCGCCCTGATGATGGAAGTCGCAATACGCGAATCCCATTCCGGACACCGATCCGCGGAACGACACCTCGTCTTGCTTGTCGAGATTGAAGCAGGGTTCGAACGGCAGGCCCTTCAACGAGGCGCACACGCTCTGGCCGCGGATCTGCAGGGTATTGCCCGGCAGCCGCACGTGGCGGATCGGACCGGAGCCGGAGAACTGGATCGAACCGGCCGCCCCCATGTCGTCGAGGATGCGGCCTGCGCCGCGGGTGCCGTCGAAGCACGTGAATGAGAACACCTTGCCGGCGACGAACCTGCGGGCCTCATCGGCATTCATCATGCCTGCAAAAGCCGGCACGACCACAGCTCCGGCCGTGACGGCCCCCAACACCAAACGCGCAAGCATGCAGCTACTCCAACTTACGAGCGCGGGCTCCCGCTCCTTGTTTGAGCATGATCCCTGCACAGGAGCCATCCGCAACTGCGCCAGGCCCCCAGATCATGCTGCAGGTCTCTTTACCCGCTGCTTACCATACCAACCGTGGCAACATTGGAGCAGCTTGGTTGGTAAAGTCTGAACGTCCTCAGACTATTTTTACCACGATGCGGCCGCGGACCTGGCCATCGAGGATCTTCGCGCCATAGGACATGACGTCGCCAAGGACGATTTCATGAGTGATATCAGCGAGTTTTGCCTTGTCCAGATCGCTGGCGAGACGGCGCCAGGCCGTTCTGCGCTGTACGATCGGACACATCACGGAATCGATGCCGAGAAGGCACACTCCCCGCAAAATGAAGGGCGCGACCGAGGACGGCAGGTCCATGCCGGCCGCCAGACCGCAAGCCGCAACGGCACCGCCGTACCGGGTCATCGACAGCAGGTTCGCAAGCGTCGTCGATCCGACGCTGTCGACGCCGCCCGCCCAGCGCTCTTTCGCAAGCGCCTTGGCCGGCCCTGACAGCTCCGCACGATCGATCACCTCGACGGCGCCGAGGCCCTTCAGATAGTCTGCCTCCGAGGCCCGCCCGGTCGAGGCGATGACGTGATAGCCGAGCTTCGACAGCACAGCGATCGCGACCGAGCCGACGCCGCCGGCAGCGCCCGTCACCACGACGGGACCGCTGTTCGGTGTCAGGCCATGCTTCTCCAGCGCCAGCACCGACAGCATCGCGGTATAGCCCGCGGTGCCGATCGCCATGGCGTCCCTGGCCGAGATGCCGTCGGGTAGCCGCACCAGCCAGTCGCCTTTGACGCGGGCCTTCTCGGCATAGGCGCCGAGATGGGTCTCGCCCATGCCCCAGCCGTTGCAGACGACCTGGTCGCCCGCCTTCCAGTCGGGATGGCTGGACTGCTCGACAGTGCCGGCGAAATCGATGCCGGCGATCATCGGGAATCGGCGCACCACCGGTGCCTTGCCGGTCAGCGCGAGGCCGTCCTTGTAGTTCAGCGTCGACCACTCGACCCGCACCGTGACGTCGCCGTCCATCAGCTCGGCGTCGTCGAATTGCGTGAGGGCGACGGTGGTACCCTTGTCCGCCTTGTCGATCCTGATTGCCTTGAACGTTGCCACGATGTCCACTCCCCGAACTTTGGTTTCGGGGGATGTTTAACCCATCAGGCAGGCTGCGCAACCGGGCGTGCGACGGGGGCTTCCACGATTGGCAGATTGATCAGCGCCGACAGCACGCCGAACAGGATCGAAAGCCACCAGATCGGCGTGTAGGAACCGAACCGCTCGAACACGACGCCGCCAAGCCACACCCCGAGGAAGCCGCCGACCTGATGGCTGACGAAGGCGAATCCGTAGAGCGTGGAGAACCAGCGGGTGCCGAACATCAACGCCACCAGCGCCGAGGTCGGAGGCACGCTGGACAACCACAACAGCCCCGAGACCGCGCCGAACGCAATCGCCGAGAACGGCGTGACCGGAAACGAGATGAAGGCGACGGTCGCGAGCGCGCGCGTAAAATAGATCACCGACAGCAAATAGCGTTTCGGGAAGAAGGTCTGCAACCAGCCGACCCCGAGCGATCCCATGATGTTGAACAGGCCGATCGCCGCCACCACCCAGCCGCCGGTCGACGCCGGAATGCCGCGATCGGCAAGAAACGCCGGCAGATGGATGGTGATGAAGGCAAGCTGGAAGCCGCAGGTGAAGAAGCCGAGCACCAGCAGCACATAGGAGCGATGGCCGAAGGCCTCGGCAAGCGCCGTCTTGAACGATTGCTGGTCGCTGGCTGGAACATTCGTGGTCGCGGCGGGCGGCGTTGCAAGCGCAAGCGACAGTGGCAGGATCAACAGCATCAGCGCACTGAACACGACAAGCGCGGTCTGCCAGCCGAAATTGTCGATCAGGGCCACGCCGAACGGCGCAAACAGGAACTGGCCGAACGAGCCGGCGGCGGTGCCGGCGCCGAGCGCGATGCCGCGCCGTTCGGGCGGCAACAGCTTGCTGAACGCCGCCAGCACGAGGTTGAACGACGAGCCTGACAGGCCGAAACCGATCAGCACGCCGGCACTGATGTCGAGCGACAATGACGTCGTCGCGTAGCGCATCAAGAGCAGCCCCATCGCGTAGAGCAACGCGCCGACGATCATTACGCGGAGCAGGCCGAACCGGTCGGCGATCGCGCCGGCGATCGGCTGGCCGAGGCCCCACAACAGGTTCTGGAACGCGATCGCAAGACCGAACACATCGCGCCCCCAGGCGAATTCGCGGCTCATCGGCTGCACGAAGAAACCCAGGCTCGAACGGGGACCGAAGCTCAACAAGGCGATCGCGCAACCGCAGACGATGATCACAAGCGGCGTGCGCCACGTGCCGGACGCAGGTTGAAGGTCTCCGGTGGTGACGGCCATCTGATCATTCCCCCCGCGCGGCAATGGCTCCGCGCAACATTACGGGCAGTTAATGCACGTGCATGGAAACCCCAAGGGGGCGGGGAGAAAATTCTTCGCTTGCAGGGCAGCCCTGTGCAACAGGCACGCCTTTAACCTGACGTCGTCCCGGCGCAGGCCGGGACCCATACGCCGTGAAGGTTGATCGTTCGGGAAGTGTCGGTCGCTCGAGCCTGCTTCACAACACGAGCCGGTGGTTATGGGTCCCCGGCCTTCGCCGGGACGACGTCAGCGTTTCGCGCTGGCCATTTCGGCCGAGCTTTGCGCGGCTTCGGCGAGCTGAGCCGAGATCGCGGCGGTCTCCGCCGGATTGCCCCATTTCGGCGCGTCGCTGCCGTCGCCCCAGGCGCGCGGGCGATAGAAGGTGTGGACGCCGAACTTGTACATCTTCTTCATCTCGCTGACCCAGGACGGCCGCACCCAATAGGCGTGATAATGCGTCGAGCGGTCGACCTCGGGCAGCCACAGCTTGCCGTCGAGCATCGCCTTCGCGATCTTCTTCGCGCGGTCCCACATGTCGGGCTCGCGGATGACATCGGGGATGTTGTCGCAGGCGAAGGTGAACTGGCAGGCGTAGTGGCGGTTCTTGTTCTGGTAGACCACGCCGCACACGGTCTCCGGATATTTGCCGGAGAAGGCGCGGTTCAGCACCACCTGGGCGACCGCGATCTGGCCGCGCACGGCTTCGCCGCGGGCCTCGAAGTAGACGGCCTCCGCCAGACACTTTTCCGACTTGGCGCGCGACTTGTCGTCGAGCAGGCCGAGCCGCTCGGCCGGGGTCTTGCTGTGCTGATCGTCGGCATTGACCTCGCCTTTCGGCGCGACGCTCTCGCCCATCTCGCCGGCCTTGACCGGACTATCTGCATCGACCGGCAGTGAGGCCATCACCTTCATGTCGGGATCCGGCAGCGCCGCCGGCGTCACGACAGTCGGCGCCTCGCCGGGCTGCCAGCGCTCCATGCTTTCGGGCGAGCCGAGCGACGAGCCGAAGAACAGGCTTGCGGTCTGGAAAGCGAATGGATCATCCGGCTTCGCGGCGTTGGCGGCGGGCGCCGGCGTCGCGGGTGCGGGCTTCAGATCGTCGAGCGGATCGGCCTCGAGCGACAGCGACACATCGTATTGGGACGATGACGGCGTCGCATATTGCGGCAGCGGCGGTGCGCGCAGCGCCTCCTGCAATTCGGGATCGAGCGGTGCGCTGTCGACCGGCGCCTGGTCAGCCGTCTTCATGCCCCTGACCGACGAATTCGAGGTTGTAGGATCCTCGTTCGAAGGAGCCGCATTTGCCGGCGTAGCCGGCTCGACCTGATCGGGTTTCGCGACGACGAGGCGATCGCCTTTCAGGGTGCGATCGACCTTGGGGAAGTCGGAGGCCTGGTAACGCGGCGGCGGTGCGGCGATCGGATTGCGCGTCACCGCACCCGTGATGTCGGTGTCGCGATTGTCGAGACTTGCGAGCACGAGGGTCGGGGCTTGCGGCGCGGATGTTCCGATCGGGCGGCCGAAGCTGTAGGTCGCAACCTGGATGGAGCCGACGGCGGACGCGAACACGCGCTTCTGCCAGCGCTCGGCGACACCCGGCTGCCGGGCGAGCAGTGAGGCGATATCCTGATATCCGGTCTCGGTCGGCATCAACGCGAAGATGCTGAGACCTAAGCCGAAGAGCGCAAACCGTGCGCCCTTCGGCTGGTTACGCAACACAACCATCGTACGCTCACGCAACGCTTACTGATTGCAATCGAACGCGGTACATCCGCGCAATTCGACCTTTTTTGTTGCTAACCTGTTTAGGTTGCCGCGGAGTTAATCGGCGTTGCCCGCGCGCTACACTCAAGCGAGCGCTGCGCCCCGGCGCGCGGCGTCGCGCGCCTTGGTAAATGGACGGCGCATGCGAGTGGTAAAGATACGGTCAACGAATGTGATGAAGAGAGTGTTGCAAATAAAAATGGCCGGGAGATTGTCCCGGCCATTTCGCATTCTGAATGATGATGTCGCTTACGCCTGGCTCGCGATCTCCTTGCCGAGCGCGGCCTGGGCTGCGGCGAGGCGCGCGATCGGCACGCGATAGGGCGAGCAGGAGACGTAGTCGAGCCCGACCTCGTGGCAGAACGCGACCGACGCCGGATCACCGCCATGCTCGCCGCAGATGCCGACCTTGAGGTTCGGCCGCGTCTTGCGGCCGCGGGTGACGCCGATCCGCACCAGCTCGCCGACACCGTCGCGATCGACCGAGATGAACGGATCGATCTCGAGGATGCCCTTGGCGACATAGGTGCCGAGGAAGCTCGCCGCGTCGTCGCGGCTGATGCCGTAGGTGGTCTGCGTCAGGTCGTTGGTGCCGAACGAGAAGAATTCCGCGGTCTCGGCGACCTGGCCCGCCATCAGGCAGGCGCGCGGCAGCTCGATCATGGTGCCGACCTGGTAGCTCAGCTTGACGCCGGTCTCCTTCATGACCGCGTTCGCGGTCGCGTCGATCCGCGCCTTGACGAGATCGAACTCGGCCTTGGTCGCGATCAGCGGCACCATCACCTCGAGGCCGACCGCCTTGCCGGTGCGCTTGCCGGCTTCGACGGCAGCCTCGAAGATCGCACGCGCCTGCATCTCGGCGATCTCAGGGTATGCGATCGCCAGACGACAGCCGCGGAAGCCGAGCATCGGGTTGAACTCCGACAGCTCGCGGGCGCGATCGGCCAGCTTGCGCGGATCGGTGTTCATGACGCGCGCCACTTCCTCGATCTCGGCCTGGGTGTGCGGCAGGAACTCATGCAGCGGCGGATCGAGCAAACGGATCGTGACGGGCAGGCCCTTCATGATCTCGAACAGCTCGACGAAGTCGGCGCGCTGCATCGGCAACAGCTTGGACAAGGCCTGGCGGCGCGACTGCTCGTCCTCGGAGAGGATCATCTCGCGCACGGTGCGGATGCGGGTCTCCTCGAAGAACATGTGCTCGGTGCGGCACAGGCCGATGCCTTCGGCGCCGAACTTCACCGCGGTGCGCGCATCGTCGGGCGTGTCGCCATTGACGCGGACGCGGAGCTTGCGGACCTCGTCGGCCCAGCCCATCAGCGTGCCGAACTCGCCGGACAGCTCCGGCTCGATCATCGGCATGCGGCCGGCCAGCACCTGGCCGACCGAGCCGTCGATGGTGATGACGTCGCCGGTCTTGAAGGTGCGCGAGCCGATGCTCATGGTGCCGCGGCCGTAATCGACGCGGATGGTGCCGCACCCGGAGACGCAGGGCTTGCCCATGCCGCGCGCGACCACCGCCGCGTGCGAGGTCATGCCGCCGCGGGTGGTCAGGATGCCCTGGGCCGCGTGCATGCCGTGGATGTCTTCCGGGCTGGTCTCGATGCGGACCAGGATCACCTTGTGCCCGTCCGCCTGCAGCTTGGCCGCTTCGTCCGACGAGAACACGATCTCGCCGGAGGCCGCACCGGGCGACGCCGGCAGGCCGGTCGCGATCACGTCGCGCTTGGCGGCGGGATCGATCGTCGGATGCAGCAGCTGATCGAGCGAAGCCGGATCGATCCGCGTCACCGCGTCCTTCCGGGAGATCAGGCCTTCATTGGCGAGCTCGACCGCGATGCGCAGCGCCGCCTTGGCTGTACGCTTGCCGCCGCGGGTCTGCAGCATCCACAGCTTGCCCTGCTCGACCGTGAACTCCATGTCCTGCATGTCGCGGTAGTGCTTCTCGAGCAGCGTGTAGATCCGCGTCAGCTCCTTGAACGCCTCGGGCATCGCGGCTTCCATCGACGCCTTGTCGGAGCCGGACTCCTTGCGCGCTTCCTCGGTGATGTCCTGCGGCGTGCGGATGCCGGCAACGACGTCCTCGCCCTGCGCGTTGATCAGGAACTCGCCGTAGAGCTTGCTCTCGCCGGTCGACGGATTGCGGGTGAAGGCAACGCCGGTCGCCGAGGTCTCGCCCATATTGCCGAACACCATCGCCTGCACGTTGACGGCGGTGCCCCAGGACTCAGGGATATCGTGCAGCTTGCGGTAGGTCACCGCGCGCGCGTTCATCCAGGATGAGAACACCGCTCCGATCGCGCCCCACAGCTGGTCGTGCGGATCCTGCGGGAAGTCGTGGCCGGTCTCCTTCGCCACGGCTTCCTTGTACTTGCCGACCAGTTCGACCCAATCGTCGCCGGTGAGATCGGTGTCGAGCGAATAGCCCTGGCCGTCCTTGAAGGTGTCGAGGATGTCCTCGAAGTGATGGTGCTCGAAGCCGAGCACCACGTCCGAATACATCGTGATGAAGCGGCGATAGCTGTCATAGGCGAAGCGGCGGTCACCGGAGAGTTCGGCGAGCGCTTCGACGGTCCGGTCGTTGAGACCGAGATTGAGCACGGTGTCCATCATGCCCGGCATCGAGGCGCGGGCGCCCGAGCGCACCGAAACCAGCAGCGGGTTCCTGGCATCGCCGAACGACTTGCCGGTCAGCTTGCCGACATAGTCCAGCGCCTTCTCAACCTGCGCTTTCAATTCCTTCGGATAGGTCTTGTCGTGCTCGTAGAAATAGGTGCAGACCGAGGTCGGGATGGTGAAGCCGGGAGGCACCGGCAGCCCGAGATTGGCCATCTCCGCGAGGTTGGCACCCTTGCCGCCAAGCAGGTCGCGCAGGGTCGCCTGTCCCTCGGCCTTGCCGTCGCCGAACGTATAGACCCACTTGCCCGCCTTGATCGCCACGGGAGCAGCCTTCACGGGAGCAGCCTTGCCAACCGGCGTCTTCGCGGCCGGCTTTGCAGCGGGCTTGGCCGCGGCCTTCGGCGCCGTCTTGGGGGGGCTCTTCAGGGCTTTGCGCGCCTGCGGCGCGGCCTTGCGGGCCGGAGCGGAGGGCTTTGATTTCGCTGCCATTTTCACAGCAGCTTTCTCCGCAGTTTTCTTGGACTTCGCGACGGCTTTGGCCATGTCAGACAACAATCCGTAAAGAGGGGTCGAAGATGCGCGCTTACACCATTTTGAGGGGTCCCGCGCAAGCCGCGAAACCCCGCTTTCCTGCTAGATGTGGAGCCAGTGCAAGAGGCCCATCCCGACCAGCCCGATGAAGATCAGGTAGATCGCTACGATGAAGTTGAGCAGCCGCGGCATGATCAGGATCAAAATTCCTGCAATCAGAGCCACGATGGCAGGCACATGCGCAGCGGTGATGACCATTAGAAATTCTCCGGCGGTTTTTGGAAGTTCGAATCGAGGGCGGCATTCTATCCGCCGAGGAAGCAGCGACATCAAGACGCCTGACGCGCCAACAGGTTCCCTTGACCCACGAAATTTGCCTGAAATTGCCGCGTATGTGGCAGTGATTTTTCCGGAACACCACCGCTGCAGATGAATTGGCTCACCACGTGTGCTGGCGAATGCCGGCCTCTTCCAGTGTGACGAACATGGAGCGAGCCATGCGAAACAGAATCCTTGCTGTTGCAGCGGTTGCCGCTGCGATCATCATGCCGACGGTTGCGGCGAGAGCGCAGACGGTTGGCGTCGTGCGCGGCGGCCCTCCGGTTGCGGTCGAGGAGGACGGAGCAATTGCGGTCGAGCAGCGCCCGGCGTTCCGGGAATATATCGTGCGCGAACGCGTTCCGAACTACACGATTCCGGATCGCGTCGTGGTCGGCACCGTGCTGCCGGACGCCGGCGTCACCTATTACGACGTGCCGCAGCGGTTCGGCGCGACACCCTATCGCTACACCGTCGTGAACGGCGAGACCGTGCTGGTCGAGCCGCGCTCGCGTCGCATCGTTCAGGTGGTTGAGTAGCCAGCCCCGCAATCGTCTGAACGATGAGTCCGGGCGCCGCGCAAGCGGATCTGCGCGCAGATCGACCGGACATGAAAGCCCCGCCTGGTCTCCCCTCCGGGCGGGGCTTTTCATGTCTCGAGCTGTCGAGGATTTACGAATACGCTAACCGCCCTTCCGCGCAATGATCCGGTGGATGGCCTTGCCGGAGGACGCGCTGACGACCTCCTCATCGTGCAGCAACTCCGATTGCGCCAATTGCTCGCGCACCAGGGCTGCATCGAAGGATGCATAGAGCCGGCCGTGCGCATCGCGCAGGTCGGCATCCTTGGTGACGCGCCAGCTCAGATAGAAGACGCCGCCAGGTTTGACGATGTCGAGCATGCGGCGCACCGACGGTGCGATCAGCGCGTGATCGAGATGCATGATCACGGTTTCGCAGAGCACATTGTCGAAGCTGTTGGCGGCGATGCCACCAAGCTCAGGCAGTTCGGCATGGGTGAAACGGGCCTGCGGGTAACGCGAGCGGGCCTCGCCGAGCAGGCCCTCGGAGGCATCGAACCCTTCGGCCGGATAGCCGTTGATGGTGAGCCATGCCACCTCGCGGCCGCTGCCGCAGCCGATATCGGCGGTCGCGCCGCCCCTGATGAAGAAGCGGGTGACGATGTCGTGCAGATCGGTCGGGGCCGGCTGCTCGTGCCAATCCTGCGCAAACGCCGCCGCGTCCTTGTCGTAGGCGGCGAGCGTGTCGCGATCCATCGGCTAGCCCTCGATCTTCGAGAAGTCCGCGACCGCACGGGTCGCAGCCCGGATTTCGTTGAGCAGCTTCAGGCGATTTTCGCGCACCTTCGGATCATCGTCGTTGACCTTGACCTTGTCGAAGAAGGCATCGACCGCGGGGCGGAGCTTCGCCATCGCGGTCATCGCGGCGGCAAAATCCTCCTTGGCGACCGCGGCGGACGCCTCGGTCTTCACCTGGTCGATCGCCTTCGCCAGCGCCTTCTCCTCGTCGAGCTTGTAGAGCGCGGCATCGGGCGCACCATCGAACGTGCGCTTGTCCCTCTTCTCCTCGATCGCGAGGATGTTGCTGGCGCGTTTCGTTCCGGCCAACAGATTCTTGCCGTCATCGCTGTCGAGGAATTTTCCGAGCGCCTCGACGCGGCGGACGACGAGCAGGAGGTCGTCCTGGCCGCCGAGCGAGAACACGGCATCGACGAGATCGTGACGCGCGCCTTGCTCGCGAAGCTGGACCTTCAGACGGTCGGCGAAGAAGGCGAGCAGATCGTTCGGCAAGGACTCAACCTTGGGCCAGCGAAATGGCCCCTCGGGCTGGTTTGGAAATGCAATCTCATCGTCGCCATCGTGAGGACTTCGAGCTCTTCCGTACATTACAAACAGCTGTCGCGCAGAATACTTCGACCAATCTCTTATGATCTCACATGCGATGAGTTGCGAGCTATCCTCGGAACCATCGAATGAAAACAATCGCCATTGGGCGTTGATCGTCGCGAGATGGCAAAGATAAGAACTCTGAGCCAAATCGGTCACTCGAACCCTAAGCTGGTTCTCTAGTATCAACCTAATGACGCCGAGCGCCGCGCGGCGCAGCGCGAAGGGGTCCTTGCTCCCCGTCGGCTTCTCGTCGATAGCCCAGAAGCCCACCAGCGTATCGATCTTGTCTGCCAGCGCCACAGCCACGCTCACCGGATCGGTCGGCACGCGATCGGTCGGCCCCTGCGGCTTCCAGTGCTCCTCGCTCGCGGCTGCGACGGATGCATCCTCGCCCTGCGCCACCGCGTAATACTTACCCATCAAGCCTTGCAGCTCCGGGAATTCACCGACGACTTCGGTCAGCAAATCGGCCTTCGCAAGCTGCGCCGCGCGTTTGGCTTTCTCGACGTCGGCGCCGACCAGCGGCGCAATCTCGGCGGCGAGTCGCTCGATCCGCTTGATCCGCTCCGCCTGCGTCCCGAGCTTCTCATGAAACACGATCTGCTCGAACTTCGGCAGCCGGTCTTCCAGCTTCGTTTTCAGGTCAGTCTCGTAGAAGAACTTCGCGTCGCTCAGCCGCGGGCGGATCACCCGCTCATTGCCGGCGACGATGGTCTTGCCGCCGTCGGTGGCTTCGAGATTGGCGGTCAGCACGAACTTGTTGGTCAGCTTGCCCGTCTTCGGGTCCTTGACCACAAAGCACTTCTGGTTGTTGCGGATGGTGGCGCGGATCACTTCATCCGGGATCGCCAAAAATTCCTGCTCGAACGATCCCATCATGACGACGGGCCATTCGACGAGGCCCGAAACTTCGTCCAGCAGCACCTGATCCTCGACCAGCTCCAGGCCCTGCGCGAACGCCAGCTCCTTGGCATCCTCGAGGATGATGTCCTTGCGCGCCTGGGGATCTAGGATGACTTTCGCGGCCTTCAGCTTGGCCTCGTAATCCTCGAAGCGGCGCACCGAGATCGGTCCCGGCGCCATGAAGCGGTGGCCGTAGGTGGTCTGCCCGGCCTCGATGCCGTCGACCGCGAACGGCACGACATCGGGCTCTTCGGTCTCGAGCCCGAAGGTCGCCGTGATCGCGTGCAGCGGGCGCACCCAGGACAGCGAGCCTGATTTGGCCGAGCGCGCGCCCCAGCGCATCGATTTCGGCCAGGGGAAGGTGCGGATAATCACCGGCAGGATTTCTGCGATGACGTCGATCGCGGGGCGGCCGGGCTTCTCGATCAGCGCGATGTAGAAATCGCCCTTCGGATCCTTCTGGATCGTGGCTTCATCCAGCGACTTGAGACCGGTCGCTTTCAGGAAGCCCTGCACCGCTGCATCCGGAGCACCGATCTTCGGGCCGCGCCGTTCAGTCTTCAGGTCGGGCTGGCGCGCGGGGATGCCGTGCACGGTCAGCGCGAGGCGGCGCGGGGTGGCGAACGCCTTGGCGCCTTCATAGACCAGGCCCTCGGCGACGAGCTTGTCGGTCACCATGCGGCGCAGATCGTCCGCCGCCTTCGCCTGCATGCGCGCGGGGATCTCTTCGGAGAACAGTTCGAGGAGAAGCTCGGGCATCAGACCGTCCTGCCCGTGTCAGTGTGGATCCACGCCTCGCCGCAGGCCTTCGCCAGATCGCGCACACGGCCGATATAGCTCTGCCGCTCGGTCACCGAGATGACGCCGCGGGCATCGAGCAGGTTGAAGACATGGCTCGCCTTGATGCATTGGTCATAGGCCGGCAGGGCCATCAGATGTTCTTTCCGGTTGCTGCCGTCACGCCAGCCGGCGGCGAGATATTTCTTACAGGCGTCCTCGGCCATCCTGAACTGCTCGAACAGCATCGTGGTGTCGGCATATTCGAAATTGTGCCGCGAATATTCCTGCTCGGCCTGCAAGAACACGTCGCCATAGGTGACCTTCTCGGCGCCCTCGCGGCCGTTGAAGTTGAGGTCGTAGACCCGGTCGACGCCCTGCACATACATCGCGAGGCGCTCGAGCCCGTAGGTGAGCTCGCCCGCAACCGGCGCGCATTCGACGCCGGCGACCTGCTGGAAATAGGTGAACTGGCTGACTTCCATGCCGTCGCACCAGCATTCCCACCCCAGCCCCCAGGCGCCCAAGGTCGGGCTCTCCCAATCGTCCTCGACGAAGCGGATGTCGTGGACGGCGGAATCGATGCCGATCGCGGCGAGCGACTTCAGGTACAGCTCCTGAAGGTTCGGCGGCGACGGCTTCATGATCACCTGGAACTGGTAGTAGTGCTGCATCCGGTTCGGATTCTCGCCGTAACGGCCATCCTTGGGCCGCCGCGACGGCTGCACATAGGCCGCATTCCACGGCTTTGGGCCCAGCGCGCGTAGCGTAGTGGCGGGATGGAAGGTGCCGGCGCCCATTTCCATGTCGTAGGGCTGCAGGATAACGCAGCCCTGCTCGGCCCAGAATCGCTGGAGAGCGAGGATGAAGCCCTGGAACGAGCGTTCCGGGCGCATGTGGTCAGGCAGGGCGTCCATCGTCAAATCAGGTCTCGCGAGGGGGGGAGTGAAACGCGCGGGACCGTATCGGCGGCGGCCAATGGAATCAAGGCGATGGGGGGTGGTTTCGGGCCCTCTTACCTCGCCTCGCTTGCGGGGAGAGGTCGAAATCCGCGCGGCGCGCGGATTTCGGGTGAGGGGGATTCTCCGCGTACTCACGTCTTTCGAGTTTGCGGAAACAGCCCCTCACCCCAACCCTCTCCCCGCAAGAACGGGGCGAGGGGGATTCCAGGCGTTAGCCCGGCCGATACGCCCCGGTGACGGGGTCGCGGCGCAGGGTCTTGATTTCGCTTGTGCGCGCGGCCTCGGCCCCGCGGGCAAGCCGCGCCTCTTCCAGTTCCCGGTTGATCTGGACGGCAGTCCGATAGGCCCAGCGGACCACGGCCAGGCCACCCAGGACGCCCGCAAATGCGATCAGCGGCGGCATCGGTCGATCCTTGTCGTTCACGTCGGTCAGGCCCCCAATGGGAGGTATTCTCTCCGAATGCGGCCTGCGCCGCAATCGCGGTTTTGGGGCAAAATGGCGCGCTCAAATCCGCGTGTTCAGAACCCGAACTTGGCCCAAATCGCCCGCCTTTCCAGCGCCGAGATCAGATCGTCCGGAAGCCCGCTCAGCCCGTCCAGCAGCGCCAGCTGCCCTGCCCCGGGCGCCCGCCGGCCGAACAGGCCGGACAGCATGCCGCTGGCGGGCGCAATCACCGGCGTGCGCACCTTCTCGCCATAGCGCGCCCGCAAGGTCGACCTGAGATCGCCGATCCCGTCGGCAAGGCCGAGGCCGATCGATGTCTCGCCCGCCCAATATTCGCCGGTGAACAGCTCGTCGTCGGGACCCTTGAGACGCCCGCCCCGGCTTTGCTTGACCAGCGCGATGAAAATCGCATGGATCTCGCGTTGGATCGCCTTCAGCCGCGCGACGTCGTCGGGGTTTTCGGGCAGGAATGGATCGAGCATCGCCTTGTGGCTGCCGGCGGTGTAGAGCCGCCGCTCGACCCCGATCTTCTTGATCAGTCCCTCCAGCCCAAAGCTGCCGCCGACCACGCCGATCGAGCCCAGGATCGAGGACGGGTCGCAATAGATCTCGTCGCCGGCGCAGGCGATCATGTAGCCGCCGGAGGCCGCGACGTCCTCGACGAACACCAGCACCGGCAGTTTCTTTTCGGCGGCGAGCTGGCGGATGCGCAGATAGATCTGCCGCGACTGAACCGGCGAGCCGCCCGGCGAGTTGATCACCAGCGCCACCGCCTTGGCATTTTTGGTGCCAAAGGCGCGCTCCAGCACCTTGGCAACGCCCGCGAGCGTCATGCCGGGCCGCAGCGGCGTCACTGCGCCGATCACACCTGACAGGCGGACCACTGGAACGACAGCACCGCCCCGTCGCAGCCGCGCAGGTAGCAGGCTCATCAGGCGTTCGAGCAACCCCGGCCGTCCCGCGCGATCACTTATTTGTTCACTCATGCCGTTCCCTTGCCGTTACCTCGAATTAACCACTTTTTATCACGCCACTGTCATTGGTCAGGTCGGAACGCGTTGTGCATCGTGTTCGCTGGGGCTGCAACGCGGCGGCGGGAGAGCATCATGAAAATCTATCTGCTGATTTTGCTGATCGGCTCACTCCTCACCGCGATCCATTACACCTCGACGCCGGACCGGCAGTCGGAAACGGCTCCGCAGTAACTCCGTTCCGAACACGATGCGGGCCGCACGACCGCCCGCATCACAGCTGCGCCAGCGGCAGGCCTCCCTTTCCAGCCAGAATCTGCTGCACCTCTTTATTGGGCATCCCTGACTCATCATTGAGCAATAGTGCCGCGTGCAGCCGCGTCGGCGCGCGTCCACCCTTGGTGGCCCGGATCAGGATCCGGATCGCCGGCGCCGTCACGTCGGCGTGAACCGGCAGGATCTCGAGGCTGCCGAAGCCGCGCTCGAGCGCTGCCAACACCTCGGCGATCCCATCGGCCCGCCAGATCATCGCGAGCCGTCCGTTCGATTTCAGCAATCGCCGTGCCACGTGCACCCAGCCCTGAAGCGTCGTTGCGGTCGCGACATGCGCGCGTTCGCGCACGCTGTCCGGCGAGGCGCGGTGCCTTGAGGGATCGTTGAACGGCGGGTTCATCAGCACGACATCGGCGCTGTCGGGCGCAAGGCCGACCTCCGCGAAGGCGGCCGCGGCGGCCTCGATATCGAGCACAATCACGTCGGCCATGATCGCATTGGCGCCGGCGTTATTCCGTGCCAGCTCCGCCAGGCCGGCATCGATCTCGACCAGCGCGAGACTGATCTCCCCTACGCGCTTGGCCACCGCGAGCCCGGCCGCGCCGACGCCGGCGCCGAGATCGACGACGCGGTCGCCCGGTCGCGCCGGCGTGGCCGCAGCCAGCAGGATCGCGTCATGGCCGGCGCGATGCCCCATCCGCGGCTGCCGCAAGGTCAATTGCCCGCCGAGGAATCCGTCCTCGGTGACGGCGGAGGGCGGAGACTGCTTTTTTGACGCGCTTTCTTCGCGCGAACCGGGGCCCACTTCGCTTGAAAACGCTCTAGTCATCGACCCGCAATTCGTGGCCGAGGCCGGCGTCGGTCAGGAGCTGGCGCGCCTCGATGTTGTCGTCCTCATGCACCAGGATCCGCCGCGGCAGCACGCCGAGCGAGCCCTCGATGATGCTCATGTTCTGGTCCAGCACCAGATGGTGGATGTTGGCGCCGTCGAGCAGCGCACCGACCGCGGAGACGAGCACCATGTCGTTGGTCCGAACCAATTCCCGCAAATTCCGCTCTCCTCTGCCCCGGCTGTCCGGACTGTGCGGCACATGTCAACAATTTCGTGGCCTTGCCGCTTCACCGCGCAGTTTCTATTGTTATAGCTGAGGATAGTGCGTATTCGGCAAAAGTGGAGACCAGCGTGGCGGTTATTGTACCCTTCGAAAGCCCGTCCAATGCTTCGATCGACGGGCTGGTGGGGCTTGTCGCCGCCGATATGGAGCGCGTCAACGCGACCATCATCTCGCGCACCGGCTCGGAGGTCACCATGATCCCCGAGGTCGCCAACCATTTGATCTCCTCCGGCGGCAAGCGGCTGCGCCCGATGCTGACCTTGGCAATGGCCCAATTGTCTGACTATTCCGGCGACGGGCATATCAAGCTCGCCGCCGCGGTCGAATTCATGCACACCGCGACCCTGCTGCATGACGACGTCGTCGACGAAAGCGAGCTCCGCCGCGGCAAGCTCTCGGCGCGGATGCTGTGGGGCAACGAGGCGAGCGTCCTGGTCGGCGACTTCCTGCTCGGCCAGGCCTTCCGCATGATGGTCGAGGTCGGCTCGCTGCGCGCGCTCGACATCCTCTCGGCCGCCGCCGCCACCATCGCCGAGGGCGAGGTGATGCAGCTCGCCGCCGCCAAGAACACCGCGACCACCGAGGACGAATATCTCGCCGTCATCCGCGGCAAGACGGCCGAGCTGTTCGCCGCCGCCTGCGAGGTCGGTCCTGTCATCGCCAACCGGCCCAAGGCCGAACAGACCGCCTGCCGCTCGGTCGGCATGAATCTCGGCATCGCCTTCCAGCTGGTCGACGACGTGCTCGACTACGGCGGCAAGTCGGCCAAGCTCGGCAAGAATGTCGGCGACGATTTCCGCGAGGGCAAGATCACCCTGCCGGTGGTGCTGGCCTTCCGCCGCGGCAACGACGCCGAGCGCAAGTTCTGGATCCGCGCACTGGAGCGCGGCGAGATCGGTGCCAGCGATCTCGATCATGCGATCGGGCTGATGACCAAGCATCGCGCGCTGGAAGACACCATCAGCCGCGCCCAGCACTACGGCGCAATGGCCGTCGACGCGCTGGCGCTGTTCCCGTCCTCACCGATGAAGACGGCGCTGGAACAGGTGGTGGCATTCTGCCTGGCGCGGTCGCATTGAGCTATAGCCGCATCCGCTGGCCGAGCCACATTCACAGCTGTCGTCCCGGCGAAAGCCGGACCCATACTCCGCAGCAGATGTTGTGAACGGGACCCGTCGTTCCAGCTTCGTCGAACAATGATCATTTGTGGTTATGGGTCCGGCTTTCGCCGGGACGACACTAAATTTGTTGCGCCGCTCTACCCTTCCTTCAGACCAGCGCGATCTATCGCATCAGCTCAACGAACCCGCATGCACCCACCAGCCGGGGTGATCGGCGCGCAGCCTGTCGCCGGCGGCCTCAGCAGCGGCATCATCGGCGAAGATCGCAAAGCACGTCGCACCCGAGCCCGACATGCGGACGAGGCGGACACCAGAGGATGCGCGCAGCGCTGCGAGCACCTGGCTGATCACAGGCTCGATGCGCGCAGCGGGGCTTTCGAGATCGTTGCTGCCGCCGGCAAGCGCCTCGATCCAGTCGTCGATCGCATCGCCCGCCTCCGGCCAGGACGGGGTCTGCATCACCACGTCGGTCGCGCCGATCAACAGCTCGCCATGGCGCAGACCGAGCGCGTTGAAGACGTCCCTGGTCGCGACCGGCACGCGCGGATTGACCAGCACGCAGGGCATCTTCGGCAAGTTCAGCGGCAGCAGCGTCTCGCCGACGCCGGCCATGTCGCAGGCGTGGGAGGCGACGCAGACCGGCACGTCGGCCCCGGTCTGCAGCGCGACCTCCATGATGCGGTCATCGTCGAGCGAGAGCTCGTTGAGCCGTGCCAGCAAGCGCAGCGCGGCCGCGGCATCCGCCGAGCCGCCACCGATGCCGGCCGCCACAGGGAGCACCTTCTCCAATGTGAAGTGGCCGACCTCGAGATCGGCGACGCGCTCGCCGAGCAGCCGCGCGGCCTTGAGCACCAGATTGTCAGAGGTGTCGCCGCAGGCATCAGCCAGCGGCCCTTCCATCGTCAATCCCAATGCAGCGCCCGGCTCCAGCGTGAGCCGATCGGCGCAATCGGCAAACGCGACGACGCTCTCCAGATCATGAAATCCATCGACGCGCCGCCCGATCACCCGCAGGGTCAGGTTGACCTTGGCACGTCCTTCTTCAACTAGCGCCGGCACGGCGAGTAACCCCTAAAAAAAACAAAGATCGTGATGCGATTAGCGTAAATCGCACCACGATCCTATCTCTTTGTTTGAGCAGAAATTCCGGGTTCTTCCCCCGCCGAGCGCCGCATCTGCCGCCGTCGTCTAGCCGCCCTTGTCGTCGTCCTTCTTCTTGTCGGCGGAGGCAGCCGCCGGCGAGCTGACCTCGGGAAGGCCGTTCTGGATCTTGGCCTCGATCTTCGGCAGCTCTTCCGGCTCGGGCTTGAGGTCGCGCGCATGGGCCCATTGGAATTTGGCCTCCAGCGTGCGGCCGACGCGCCAATAGGCATCGCCGAGATGGTCGTTGATGGTCGGATCCTCGGGCTTGAGGTCGATCGCGCGCTCGAGGTTCTTCACCGCCTCATCGTAATTGCCGATGCGATAATAGGCCCAGCCGAGCGAGTCCACGATATAGCCGTCATCGGGACGCTGATCGACGGCGCGCTTGATCATCTTCATGCCTTCGTCGAGATTGACGCCCTGGTCGATCCACGAATAGCCGAGATAGTTCAGCACATGCGGCTGCTCGGGCTGCAGCTCGAGCGCCTTGCGCATGTCGGCTTCGGCCTTGGTCCAATCCTTGGAGCGCTCCTCGCAGATGCCGCGGTAGTAGTAGGTGACCCAGGCGTTCTTGTCGCCCTCGGGCGGCAGCGCATCGATCGCCTGGGTGTAGGTGCCGGCGCAGTCGGCGAACTTCTTGCGGCCGCGCTCGATATTGCCGAGCGCCATGATCGCCTCGACGTCCTTCGGCACGTCGGCGGTGACCTCCTTGAGGATCTTGATCGCCTCGTCGCTGCGGTCGGCGGCGTCGAGATCGGTCGCGAGCTGGATCTGCGCATTGCGCTTCAGCGGCGAGGACGCCGGCATCCGCTCATAGACCTTGATCGCCATCTGCGGCTTCTTCACCGATTCATAGAGATCGGCGAGCGAGAGCAGCGCCAGCGGATGGTTGGGCTGCAGATAGAGCGCAAGCTGCAGATAGACCAGCGCAAGATCCTCGCCGCCGCGCCGCGTCAGCGTCGCGCCGATGCCGTACAGCGCCTCGGCGGCGCCGGCCTGCGGGCTCTCGACCAGCGGCGGCAGTTTCTTGCCGGCCTTGGTCTCCTTGATGCCCTCGAGCACCAGCGGATGGCGCGGCAGCTTCTTGTCGAAGGCCTCGTACAGCGCGGTGGCTGAGGCGGCATCCTTGTTGCGCGAGGTCCAGCGCGCATATTCGTCGACCGTGCGCAGCATCGAATCGTCGAGCTTGTAGGCGCGCTCGAAGCGGGTGCCGGCATCCTTGTCCTTGCCGGCGAGCTCGAGGATCATGCCGGAGTGCAGGTCCTTGAAGATCGGATACCATTCCGGCCCGGTCAGCTTGTCGATGTTGGCGACCGCCGTCTTGCTGTCGCCGGCGCCGTAGCTGGCCCAGCCCGACAATAGCGTCGCC